>Ga0265296_1001907_pt1 | contig 22207 bp, 18 predicted proteins | sample MunlanPumphouse1_FD_189073 | JGI IMG/M metagenome (GOLD analysis project Ga0265296, IMG submission 189073) | Groundwater microbial communities from a municipal landfill in Southern Ontario, Canada - Pumphouse #1 | ecosystem: Environmental > Aquatic > Deep subsurface > Groundwater | place... | reverse complement strand
CGGCATTGTCATACTGGAGGGAGAGGAGGCGGTCGCAGGCAATGAGGGCATCTTCGTTCCGGCCAATCTGCGCCAGCGTTGCCGCCTTATTGTACCAGGCATTGGGATCGGAAGGTTCGATGGCAACTGCTTTGTCGTAGGCTGCGATCGCTTCCTCGAATTTCCCGAGATCGTAGAGGGCAATGCCCTTGAAGTAGTAGGCCTTGGCAAGGTGGGGGTAGAGCGCGAGACCCCGGTCGAACATGACGATGGCTTCCTGGAACCGGCCAAGATCATAGAGCTCAATCCCCTGTCTCAACAATGCTTCTGCATCATTCTTGTTCATGAATCCTGTGACCTCGTGGTATCATGCCGGGTATCGTTGTGCCGGGATCTCTCGTATTGGACCTGGTTGTTCCGGATATTCGCGCGTGCATAGAGGTTTTATAAAGGACCCTTATACTCTTTCCGGTACGTGTACTATACTCCTGCCTTATGAATAGTCTTTTTATACTTAATCCCTATTAAGTCCGTTCGGTTGCAAACGCCAGCCGGCCTGGTAAAAAATTACAAAAAGGTTACAAAAAATTTTGATAAATAAAAAAATGTCGGGAGAACCGGAAGGCCCGGCTTTAGTGCTGCTCAAGGTTCCGGATCACTTTCGCGAGTCGCTCCATACCGGTCCGGATCTTTTCCGGTGTTGAGTTGGAGAAGTTGAGCCGCAGGGTGTTGGTGCCGCCCCCGTCCGTGTAGAACGGGCTGCCGGGCAGGACAGCCACCTGCTCTTTGAGGGCTTGTTCGAAGACTTCCATCGAAGAGATCCCGTCAGGCAGCGTGACCCAGACGAACATCCCGCCCCGGGGAATGGTACAGGTGACCGAGGCCGGCATCAGTTCCTTCACGAGACCTGCCATGAGATTCCCGTGTGCCCGGTACTTGGCCCGGATGACCGCGATCTTCGCATCGATGTCCTCGTGGCTGAGATACACGTACGCGATCCGCTGGGAGAGATAATTGGAGTGGAGGTCGGAGGCCTGCTTGGCGACGACAAGCTGCTCCATGATCGCGGGCGGCGCAACAACCCAGCCCATCCGCATGCCGGGCGCGAGTATCTTGGAGAACGAGCCGGTGATGATCGTCCGGTCCGGCAGGTATTTGCGCATGGATGATGATGAGATTCCCTCAAAGTTCAGTTCGCCGTAGGCATCGTCCTCGACAAAGAGCGTGTCATACGGGGCGAGCACAGTGGCAATCTCTTTGCGCCGCTCTTCCGAGTACGTGACGCCCGACGGGTTCTGGGAGTTCGGGACACCGTAGAACAACCGGATCGTATTGGTTTTCAGTTCGTGAGCGAGCTGGACCGGGTCCGGGCCGTCTTCGTGAAGCAGGACCGCGTGGAACTGCGGCTCGTAGAGCGAGAATGCCTGGATGGCTCCCAGGTATCCCGGGCGTTCGATCGCAACATGGTCGCCTTTATCGATCAGGACCTTGCCGATCAGGTCAAGGCACTGCTGTGAGCCGTTGGTGATCAGGATCTCATCGGGGGAGATGTCGAGGCCGAGACGCTTTTTGTACCGTGCGGCAATGTACTCGCGGAGCGGGCGGTAGCCCTCGGTGGTTGAGTATTGCAGCGCAACCCGGCCATCCTCTGCCAGTACAGCTCTTGTGGCACGGGCGATTCCGTCAACATCGATCAGCTCCGGGTTCGGGAGACCACCGGCAAAGGAGATGATCCGGGGATCTTCGGTCACCTTGAGGATCTCGCGGATGAAGGATTTGGGCGTCTTTGCCATCCGTGCTGCAAACCGGTACCTGCGGCCGGTGGACGATCCGGTCCCGGCCGATGACTCTGCCTGCTGACTCATGGTTCACCTGATATGTGTCAATAGAATTGGAGAAGAATCTCCTTAAACTGATCCCCAATCCTCACTTTCGCTCCGTCCGCGCCATGCCCTCTTATGCTGCACCGGAAAACTGAAATGTGTATGATAGCGAGTCATGAGCCGGCGCGTCAGGGAACGGTCAAAAGCGGATACTGCGATCGCGTGCGGGAAAAAATACGGGCGGTATTCGGGAGCGAATGTACTCTGCCAAACGACCTCCTGGTGAAGCGGTATGCGGTCACATCCACCGGCGATTTAATAGTGATCCTCCGGTAAACCGGGCAATTTATTTTTCCTCCGGATTAAAATGGGAATTCACCGCAGTTCTCCAGCCATTGGCGCTCGTACTGCCCGAAATGCATCCCATGGTCAAAAAATAATATATATGAATTAACGCCCATTTTTTCCCATGCCTCGCGGAAGACCGAAACTGCTGTCAGGATATGAGAAGACCAAGTCAAAGAAGATCCGCGATTTTCTTTCGGAGCAGAATATCACCCGGTTCGATTCGTTGCACGATGCAGCTCTTTTGAATACTGTCCGTATCTCAGATGACCGCATCTTTGTCAGTCTCGATCACCACGATGCGGTGATCGCAAAGATTGCGAAGTTTGTTGATGACGTGAAGAGCGAATAATTTCTTTTCTACGATTTTCCGGATTATTTTTGTGCGAGCGGGAGCAATGCCGGGCTGGCGCAGAGAGATGGCTGTAAATTGTTTTACCGCAGGTTGACCGTGAAAACGTAAAATGGTTGTTCGCAACAGAATTACCGCTGCAATTTTTTTAATTTCTATTAGTATCTTCAATACCAAGAGAGAACGGAGTGAACAACTCACACAGGTTTCTTACCGGGGCCGGCTATTCCGAACAGCACCCGCACTCCCGGGATTCTCCGGAGGATCTCGTAGCAGGCAAATGTCAAAAGGAGACTCGCGATCACAATGGCCAGAAACTGGAGTGCCGGAGAAATTGCGAGCATCACCACGTAATAGGCAATTGCCACCAGAATCACCTGGTGGAGAATATACACCGGATACGATGCCGCACCCATGTAGGTTGCGAAGTTATTCCTGATGTCAAACAGGTGCCTGCCTGCCCCCATGAGAGCAAGGACACCGGTCCATCCGGTCATGACGTAGAGTGCAGAATACCCGGAGAATACTTCTTCATGCGTAAGGAGTATTCCGTATATCCACATCACGCCGATTGTCAGGAGGATCCATGCAGCCAGGAGAACGGCCCAGTACTGTTCCAGCCGGGCCTGAGCGGAATCCCTCGCGAGCAGGTAGTACCCGATGAGGAACATGGCGAAATACGACACAAGAGAGTATCCTGTCATCGTGAAACCGGCAAAGTTCAGGAGCCAGACCGGAATAAACAAAAGAACCATGGCCGGAATGCTTACGTTGTTGAAATTGAGGCGAAGTCCTGCATGGCGCCGTCCGAGAAGGATCACGCCGAGTGCTACGATGGAGATGATAAACAGGAAGATGATAAACCAGAGGTGGTCAACGCTGAAATCTCCAAAGATCCCGTTCCTGGCCTGCATGGTGCCAATCGTGCCAAAGAAATGTACAAAAGCACCGGCAAAGCTCCCGGTATAGCCAGTGTGGAATTTCAGGGCGTAGTATGCGATAACGGGACAGATGAGGACCAGTCCTGCAAGGAACGGGACAAGGAGTTTTCTGACACGCTCGTTCAGGTACACAAGAGGCGTGCGCTCAGATAACGCAAATTTCATGCTCAGTCCTGCAATACAGAAGAGCAGCGGCATGATCCACGGCTCAACCGCAACAACGAGTCCCCGTGCAGCGGTGGACGAGTAATCGGAAGAGACATAAAAGCCGTACCATTGCGGGCAAAATACGAGTGCGGCGTGGAAGGGGAAGAGCATCAGGATGCAGATCCACCGCAGATTGTCAATATAATGCAACCGGGCCATGAACTATTCTGGTATGGAATCCCTGGAAAGAATACTATTGCGGTTTTTTTAAAAAAACCTGACAAAGAAATTTCTCTCAAAAAGAAAAATCACAGGAAAAGAGCCTATGGCGAGATTTGAACTCGCGACTTCCTCCTTACCAAGGAGGCACACTGCCGGGCTGTGTCACATAGGCACGCGTTCACCCGACGGATATTATTCCATTGCGGGTTGCCTAACTACGTTGTGAGTAATCCCTATAAAACATTGCGGAGACGCGTGCCGGATTTTCTCGCCATACTCCGCCGGACGCCCGTTCCATTGTGGCGGGCCGGTCTCACCGGATCGCGTCCAGCCGTCCGATACTCGCCTTCGCCGCATCGAGCGTTGTCACCTCAATGATCGGCACGATCCCGGACGCCCGCACCGCCTTCATCACCCGGGAGAAATCGATCGTGCCCGCACCCACCGCGAGATGCGCATCCGCATCGCCCGCATTGTCATGCAGGTGGTAGTGCGAAGCCGGGTGAGGGAGGAATGCGTCAAGGCAGTGCATCTGGTGCGCATGCCCGACATCGAGCGCGAAGCGGGCGCTTTTGATCAGCGGGAACTCATCCGGTGTCTTGAAGAGGAAATATTCCCAGTCGCCCATGTTCTCCACAAAGAACGGCACCTCCAGATCGTTGGAGATGAGGGAGAGTTCCGCGAGAGACCGGCCCAGCTGCTCCTCCGACTTCTTTCGCTCCACCGGCCAGGCAAAGTAGCCTGGGTGAACGACAACGCTTCCCCCGACCTCGCCCGCAATCGCCATGCACTGCGCCATCACCCTCACGCTCGCCTCGCGGATCGGCTCCAGCAGGCTGGCGAGATTGGTGCCCCGGCTCGGCGCATGGAACGAGAAGCGGCAGTCAAACGACTGGAGGATCTCCGCGGAATCGAGATGGTGGAGCCCCTCGTCCATGATCTCGATCCGGTCGGTCAGGTCCGCAAGCGTGGCAAGCGCATCCGGCAGCGGCTCCGTGCTCAGGCAGAACGAGGAGATCCCATACATGAGGAATGGTCGTGGCTCAGGAACTTAAACATACGCAAAACCCGACAGCGTGCCGGGAAAAAAAAGATTTGCCGGATTATTTTTTCATCCGCACTTCCATCTGCGGGAAGGGGATCTCGATGCCTTCCGCTGCAAACCGTTCGAAGATGCGGACATTGATATCATCCATTGCCTCATCGGGCGTATTGTACTTCCGCATCCAGACCCGGAGAATAAAATCCAGGCGGGAGTCAGCATATTCGGTGAAGTAGACTGAGGGGGCCGGGTCCTCCAGCAGGTAGGGCGTCTTCTTGATCGATTCGCGTGCGATCTCAAGGAGAATTGTCTTGACACGCTTGGGGTCGGTGCCGTACGCCACCGAGACCGGGATCGTGAGCCGCAGTTTCTCGTCCGGCTCGGAATAGTTGGTGATCACGTTCGTGGTCAGCTTGTTGTTCGGGATCGTCACGACCTGGTAATCCAGCGTCTGGATCCGCGTGCTCCGGGTGCCGACCGAGAGCACGTTCCCGTAGTAGTTATCCACCTTGATACGGTCGCCCACCTTGAACGGCTTATCCACCGTGATGATCGCACCGCCAAAGAAGTTGGAGATGAAGTCCTGGGCCGCCAGCGCAACGGCGATACCCGCGATACCCGCACCGGCCAGGAACGGGGTGATATCGATGTTGAAGACACTGAGGATCGCCATGATGGCTGCGAACCAGACCACGTACTTGACCACCAGTTCCAAAAGGTCGATGAGCCGGTCATCCATGTCGGTATCGGATTTGCCGGCCAGGACCCGGCCGTACGTGGCGATGATATCGTGCAGGAACGACGAGATGATCCAGGCGCTGATGACGATGTAGAATGCGGTCACATAGGCAGGGTTGAGGATCCATTGTGCATTCTCAGGAATGATGTTGAACCAGGTGAGGGCAACATACACGGAGACGACAATGATCGTGATCTGGACCGGCAGGCCGAACGCTGCGATGATGATGTCATCCCATTTGGTATCGGTCTTTCCGGCCTTTGACTCCAGCCAGCGGACGATTGTTCGCACAACGAACGCGAGAATGATACCGAGCAGTATCGTCAACGCTGCAAAGACATAGTTCACATCAAATCCGTACGCTGCGAGATCCATACGCGTACTCTTATGTGATGTAACAGTAAATACTTTTGAGATTTTTATGGCGACGGCACAAGAGATCGCGGACATGTTGCATGAACAGGTGGACCGCGACATGACCTTCATGCACATCTGCGGTACGCACGAGGCAGCGATTGCCCGGACCGGCCTGCGCAGCCTGCTGCCGGAGCAGCTGAAGATCGTGATGGGGCCCGGCTGCCCGGTCTGTATCACGCCGCAGGGCGAGATCGATGCGGCGCTCGATCTTGTTGAGAAGGACTGTATCATCGCAACCTACGGCGACCTGCTCCGGGTGCCCGGCTCGAAAGGATCGATGGAGTCCTGCGGCGGCGATATCCGCGTAGTGCAGGGCGTCCACAAAGCGGTTGAGATTGCAGAGAAGACCGACAAGGAAGTTGTTTTTATTTCCGTGGGGTTCGAGACCACGGCCCCGACCGTTGCCGCAACGCTCCTTTCAAAACCCCCGAAAAATTTCTCGATCCTCTCCTGCCACCGCGTGGTTCCGCCCGCGATGAAATGGCTGCTCTCTCAGGGCGAGGCAAAGCTCCACGGGTTCATGTTGCCCGGGCATGTCTGTGCGATCATGGGCTACGATGAGTACGAGCAGTTCCCGGTCCCGCAGGTGGTTGCCGGGTTCGAAGCGGAAGATATCCTGCTCGGCCTTCTGATGCTGGTCAAACAGGTGAAGGAAGGAACGCATCGGGTGGACAATGCCTATCCCCGCGTTGTGACCCGCGAAGGAAATCTCAAGGCCAAGAAAGTAATGTACGAGGTCTTCGAGCCATCCGATGTGGAGTGGCGCGGATTCCCCGTCATCCCCGGCTCCGGCCTCCGGCTGAAGAAGGAGTTCGAGCAGTACGATGCGCAGAAGAAGTTCGCTATCGAGTTCAAGCACATCTCCAAGCACTCGGCCTGCAGCTGCGACAAGATCCTGCGGGGGCTCGCGAATCCCTCAGACTGCAAGCTCTTCGGGAAGGTCTGTACGCCCCGGACACCGGTCGGGCCGTGCATGGTGAGCCACGAAGGGGCCTGCAAGATCTGGCACCAGTACCACCTGAAGAAACTCTAGGCAGAATTTTCTTTTTTTTGCGAGATCTTTATTAGGCTTCACGGTGTTAGTTATGTGGTACTTTGCACGAGTACGTGCTGGGTATGAACGTGCCTCGGTAGGGTAGTGGATATCCTAGAAGCCTCCGGAGCTTTTGACCCGGGTTCGAATCCCGGCCGGGGCGTTCTGTTTTTCAGGTGAAGGTATTTTTCGGCTCTGTTGAATCCCTTAAATTAAAAACCCATAAAAGTATCCTTTCCCCCAATACGGGCTAAATATACGAGTATTGTAAAGGGTTTCAACAGAGCCGTCTTTTCTTAAATGAATATTCCAACTATGCATCGCTTTCATTTTTCACAAAGTTGGCAAATGGACCGTTGAAAATATCTGATTACAATGCTCAATATTTCAAATCTAAATTCTCTGTAGAAAACCTTACTGATGAGAACTAGTAAGAATCTATGAATGTTACAGACAATCATTTTGTTAGCGATTTCTTTCTTCTGAATGAGAAATCTTCGAGCGTTGAGGTCGCCGCTGACCTTTTTTCCGGACAGATAATTTATTTTCGACGATTTGTTGTCTTGGATAAACAATATCGTTGAACTGTAGAGACATCTCCTCACGATATATACCTCCAACAATATCATTATTCCATGAGCGGATGGGTATGACCGAATTAGCGTGAAGTTCTTTCCGGATCAGACTATGAATCGGTTCAGAATCGTATCCTTTATCCATGACGAAACAATCAGATTTTCGGGTTTTATGACATTGTGGGAGTAATTTTTCGACATGACAAGTATCTTGGACCCAGCGGTTGGAAGCAACAAATCCAGTAATCACCTCTTGTTCGTAGTGGCTGCAGTACTCGCTTGTAACTCCGGAAGAATCAATAGCCCGTATGGGAATATTTTCATCGGAAGAGTAAAACAATTTCACAGTTCTTCTGAAGGTTATCCGAAAATAGTATGTTTTTATTCGACAAAGAAATTTCTGGAGCGTGGTGAAATGGGGTACTTTTGATAGATCAAGGATCTCTTGAACTCCATCCATATCTACGAGATCTTCGATGAATTACCGATAGTACCGATTACGAAAATCTTTAAATAAAATCAGGAAAATCAATTGGTGGTGGGTGAAAATCTTCTTAGAAAATTTACTGGAGTATGGATTTAGGTGAGTTGACTTTTCAACAGAAATAGCAGCATGGATAAACAGGATATTTCGGCTTGCGGATTTCTTAATAGTCTCCTTTCTTTGACCTCACATTGAACAAAAGGAGACATTTACCTTAGATCTTTCGGGAATCGGTACAATCTGTTTTAGGTTAGGATTTCTATAGATCAATTAGTACTGCAACTTTTTTGAATGTGTTGAATTTCTCACTCTTGAAAATTCTAGATCATGGTGATCGAAATCAAAGTAATTCTCCATAACATCTCATGATTGATGAAACCCTCCTCTATTCTGGCTAGATTTGAGGAATTTTAAATTGCTATATTTTCTCTCTTTGAATTTAAATTAAAGGAACCGTCAAACCGAATGAAGAAAAACCCAAGATTGCGATTTATATTTCAAATAAATTTACATTTTCTCAATCAACTTTAGAAAGATATTGGTATTTTATTGGATTTTCTCATAATTTTCGTTACGAATAGTTAACTGGCATTATAACTTTCCATAATTTATAGATTTGAATTTGATCGTTCAGCGGTCATATTAAGGTTTATACATTTCAATTCCATTTTTCCTTTTTTAACCGCTCGGCTATTACCTATTTCTTCATTAATAAATATTCCATTTTCAATACACTGACGAGCCATATCCGTCTTATCTTTAGCTACGAATAACTTTGCAAGTTCATAAAAAATTATTGCTTCACCGCGCCTATCGCCAAGATATTGAACCAATACAAGGCTTTCTTGAAAACATTTTTCAGCCTCATCAAGTTCATCTTTATTTGATTCACCCAAATGTGGGTTTTCCCACAACTTTAAATGCAGTCTACCAAGACGGCCGAGTACGATTGCGATCCCTCGTTTATTGCCAACGTTTCGAATCAATGTAAGGCTGTCTTGGAAATAATTTTTAGCCTTTTCGAAATCATCTTTACGTACTGCATCGAGTTGTTGAATTTCACCTAATTTCAAATATACATTGCCAAGGTTGTTAAGTGAGATTGCTATCCCTCGTTTATCACCAAAGTTTCGAAACACAGTAAGGCTGTCTTGGAAATATTTTTCAGCCTCTAACAATCTAATAAATCCACCAACAGTTACAAGAACACTACCGAGACTGTTCTGAACTTGTGCTTGCTGGAATTGCCTATTGGTTAGGATACATAGTTCAAGACACTCCAATAATAGGGTTTCTGCATTTTTCAACGAGTGTCGTTTACCACTCCTTTTCCAAATGATACCTAACAAATGACCTGATATAATCTTAATTTCATTAGATTTACAATTCTCCCAGATAAATTTGAAGCGCTTTTCAGCTGTTCCATAGTCATGATTTGCATAAGCATAGCGACCTTCAAAATAAGTACGTTCTAACTGATAAGGAGCCAACCAGCGTTTTTGCTCTTCGAAAAGATCAATTACACTCTTCATGTCTGCCAAGCGGTAAGCATGTGCCGCATTTTCCCCGATATCAGATATTTTTTTTACAGCTTCCTCAGGGGATAAAGGAGCTAAATGATACGCAGCACGCCATTCCAACTCACGCCCATGTGGACAGTCGTACTGCGACATTTGCAGACGTTCTGTCTCAAAGTATGTTTTTAAATAATCATGAAGTTTCAAAAAAGTTCCATTTTGCTGTTCCAGTCGGGAAATGAAATATGCCCGCGCTCTTTCATTGAAGCGCCATCCTCCCTTTTCATATGGATAAACAAAGGGTTGTTGCTTTATTTCTGCCCAAATAGATCTGGTTGTACCATTGAAGTTTCCAAAATCATGGATTATCTTGTATGCCAATGTATCATTAAGTGAATGTGGCAGAGCACATAGCTCGGCAGCTGTTAATACAGAATTGGGTAAAGCTTGACATAGCTTGTCAAATTCAACATTTTTATTCGAAATACAACTTGACATATTATCATTCACTTCCTTTAACAAGGATATGTTTTTCTTCCATTTCTTTCAGACCGACAATAACATTTAAAGGTGTACCTGCACTGAATGTGCATATTTTTTTTGCAATATTTTCAGCAGATTGGGGTGAATAACCGAATCGGATTTTAACATGCTCAGCGATCTGATCTTCAGTGAAAGCGGTTAATCGGAAAGTCTGCATTTTGAGCGAGGATTTTTTGAGCGCTTCTTCATTTGATTGTGTTAAAATAACAAGAAGTTTTATATTCATATTCATCAATTTAGGCAGAAACCAGTCATCAAGCCATCTCGCAGTATTTTCTTCGGCTTTGTCAGCATCTTCAAGAATTATTGCATATGTGCTTCCATTCGACATGACATTTAAGTCATTCAATAGCGCAAGCCCTAAGGCATTTAATATTCCCACATCACTATCATTATCCTTTACGTTTGATATCAATGCCCTATATTCAGAAGGATTATAATCCGTTTTATTGAACACATCAGACAGAAGATTTAGAATATCAAATGGTCCGTGAGCTATTGAATGATGGAATGCGATATGAATTAGATTCACTTGACCGTAATCGCAAATAGCCTCAAACCATTTTGCCAAATGACACCAGTCTGAGTCATCCTGATTAATAATTTGTATAGCTTGAAACCCATTTTTGCTTTGTGATAATCCAGTTTTAATTGCCTCACGTAATTCCCCGCGATCGACGATTTGTTTTTCTAATACCTCACACTTCAGTTTATACATTGCGAGTCTGCTTTTCGAAGACTCAGAAAACGAACGTTTTATCTTGTGATGATCAATAGATTCATGAATTTCAATTTGATTCTCCCAACTTAGCTCTCCCTCTGTATTAATTTCTAATAGAGGATTTGTAATTTGACATTGTTTGTAAAGTTTCGTAGTAACCCAATCGCGTACATCAATGCGATAATCTTCGGAATTCTCCGGATATCGAATCTTTAAACATATACGACGATGTTTTGGAGTTTTTCCACTTACAACACGTACAGATGTAATATAATGATTGATATAATGATGAAGTAATGATTCGGGCGACTGTGCATACTCTTGCAAAAACGTTGCTCGATTCTCATGCAGATCAAGCTCATCTCCCATAAGTAATAATGCTGTAAGAAGAGATCCTCGAAGTGGCTTGTTGTCGGGATGTGGATCTAGTAAATTTAATTCCTGTACTGACTGGTTAAAAAAAGCACTACCATGTCCTTCCGAAACAAGAGCAATAGGGAGAAGGTATTGTTGATCTTGTTGTGGGTCCAAGCCGACGTAAAAATCATCCAATTCGCGGTCTTGAGTGCACTTTATTATGAGTTCTTTCGAGCTTCTTGGATGGTTCTCGCGAATACGCAGATAATCCTTGGAATTAAAGTCCTCTACACTACGTTCATTATCCACTCGAAAATCCTGCATACCAATGTCGTGTAAGTAACATGCAGAGAATAGCACATAGAGTTCATGCGGTGTTAATTTCTGTTGAGTATTTTGCAAATTCTTGATAATAGACCCAATGTGAGTAATTACATGTTCAGAATGTAATTGTGCCTGATGGTTTGTGAACCATAGTAGACGTGGGTCATCCCATATATCATAAGCAGAGTTACATACCCGCTCAAGACGCTTATATAAATTTAAAGTTGGCCCCGCTTCTTCGAAAATCTTTTGATAATGATCAAATGCGTGATCCATTAGAGCTTCACTTATCCACGGTATATATTGTTTATTTATCCTTATTATTGATGGTTAATTATCCTTGTTATTTAAAAAATAAGAATCTGGACAATATATCGCTCACATCCAGGGATTATTAGTATAATTAGAATTAATGGAGAGAGTCAAGCCGGATGAAGGGACCGTATGAGAGAATTCCACAGACTTACTTACATTTAATTCTCATTAAAAATTGCCAGAGAGGATAATGCCTTAAGATTCAAACCGGTGAGTCTTTTTGCGCATAAGGCATCGCAAATATATTTGTCAACCAAAAATTTTCCTGCATGATTCTGATAAACAAACCCTGCTGAAATTTTTTTCATCAGACTTTGATAAAAAAATTTCATCGCAATTTTGATCGCAATGAAAAAAATATTCCGGATCAACCGGACTCCGGATAAAATTTTCCCGACAGTTCCCAGTCCGCAAACCCGCCCACCATTATTCATCACATTTTCCCCCCCAAAACACACATTTCTACGACGTAAAACTATCATTCCCGTTTAAACGGTCATAGTGCCCCTCCGGCCATCAGATCTCCCCTCCAAACGTCCCAAACCTCATCCGGGCACCCGATCGGCCAACCGGACACGGCTAAAAAGACAGGTCATTTCTCCGACGTAAAACAGGCAAAAAATGTGCGAATTCAGCAGGTTTTTCCCCAACTTTTGGCCTCCGGACCGGGAAAAGAAGGTGATCGGAGCCCGTAAAATGCCCGGATTGGGGTATCCCCATAGAGGAAGTGTTCACCGACGGAGGGGTTTTCAGGATACCCTCACGGCGGTATCAGAGCGATATCCGGACGAAAAATTTCAAAAAAAAATTTCAGCATTCGGAATTTTCTAAAATATTTTCGTAACCGAAAAAAAATCTGCAAAAATATTTTTTTTGCATCCGGACCGTTCCGGAAATATTTTCATAACCGGAAAAATTTCAAAAAAAATTTCAGCTGCCGTAACTTTCCAAAAAAATTGTACCCGGTAAATTTTTTTCAAAAAATCTGTACAGAAAAAAATCAGAAACATTCCGGCAAAAAATGTCCAGACCTTCTCAAACCATCTGAGCCACAACAAGCGCAACGAACCCGCACCCGGCAATGACCATCACGGTCATCATCGCATAATCCCGCTTCTCAAAGACCCGCTCGCGGACATGTGTCCTTTTTCCGGTCCGGTATCCCCGCATATCGATCGTGAGCCCGAGCACATTGGAGCGGAGCAGGGCATTGGATACCAGCGGGATGACGATGGGCGAGACGCTCCGGATCTTTCCTGTGAACCCGGTCCCCGGGTTGAAGCCCCGCGCCAGCTGCGCCTCGTGAATCCGCTGGCCCTCGATCTGGAGGGTGGGGATGAAGCGGAGCGCAATGATGAACATCAGGATGTAATCGATCGGGATATGAACCTTCTCCATGGCATGGACAATGTCCCGTGGCTGCGTTGAGACCAGGAAGAGCTGGAAGGCAAAGATCAGGATCATGAACCGGAGCGTGAGGACCACACCGATCTGGAGCCCCCCGGTCGTGATCGGGACCAGTCCGCCAATGAACGGAATCCCCTGCGGGATCAGGTACAGGAGCGTCTCCCCGTTGGGCATCGTGATGATCGTGATGAGGATGAAGATCACGCTCATGATGAGAATCAGCTTGAGCTGGTTGAGGGATTCTTTGAGCATCTCGCCGTACGCTGCGAATGCCAGGAGGACTGCCACCATGAGGATGAGGAAGGGGATGTCCGTCGCTATGATCGCCATGATGGTGACAAGGATGATGAACAGGATCTTCGTGTACGGGTTGAGCCGGTGCAGGAATGCATCCTTGTGGACGTACTGGAGGATCTCCGCCATGGTCACGCACCTCCCGTGTCCGACATAATGTGCCCGTTCTCCATCAGGATGATGCGGTCGGCGCAGTGCTCTGCGATCTCATGGTTATGGGTGATGATGATGATCGTGTGCCCCTTCTCCTGGAGATTTTTGAGCATCCTGATGACAAGGAGCGCCTCGTTCCCGTCAAGGCCGGTGGTCGGTTCGTCAAGGACAATGATCCCGGGCTGCATGGCAACAACGCAGGCAATGGCAAGCCGCTGGCGCTCCCCGCGGGAGAGCCACCGGGGATACAGGTCAGCGGTCCCAAAAAGACCGGCATCGCGGAGCGCTGCATCGATGACGGTATCGCTGTTCCCGATACCGAGATTGTTCACCCCGTACGCGATCTCTTCCCGGACCGTGTCGGCAAAGAACATGTGGTCCGGGTTCTGGAAGACAAGGCCGACATCCCGTGCGAGCTCGGCAATGCTGCACTCCTTTGTATTCCTTCCATTGATGACCACATCGCCGCTTGTCGGGGAGAGGAGCCGGTTGAAATGCTTGACGAGCGTGGTCTTTCCCGAACCATTCTCACCAACGATCGCCACAAATTCGCCTTTGTGGATCGTGAGATTGATGCCCGCGAGTGCGGTGACCTCGCCATAGGAATGGGTGAGGTTTTGTACCGCGATGATCGGCTCACCCGAACCGTTTTGCACGGTCTTACGGATCGTCGAGAAGTCCGGAAAGATCATTCCATGGATCCGTTGATCTGCGAGGACCTCATCGGGGCTGCCCGAGGCCGTGATGGCACCGTTCTCAAGGATGACCAGAGTATCGACCATATTCTTGAAATTCCGGTACTTGTGCTCCACTAAGAGGATGGTCTTTCCCTGGTTCTTGAGATCGGTCAGGATCTCCGCAATCCGTACTGTTGCATGCTCGTCCAGCTCGGATGTCGGCTCGTCAAGAATGAGGAACTCGTTTCCCAGTGCCAGGGTGGCGGCTAAGGCGACCCGCTGCTTCTGGCCACCGGAGAGGTGGTGCGGCGAACGGTCGCGGAGATTTTCAAGATAGGTGGTTTTGATGATCGCGTCAAGACGCTCTTCAATCACGTCCGCTGTGAGCCCGCGGTGTTCCAGCGCTGACAGGAGCTCTTCTTCAACGGTCGTGAAGATCATCTGGGCTTCGGCATCGTCAAAGACAATCCCCACGTTCTGCGCAAGATCCGAGAGGGATTTGTACTCTGCCACATTCCGGTTGTCGATAATAACGGTCCCTTCTTTCTTCCCGCCGTACTCGTGGTGCAGGATCCCGGATGCTGCAAGGCAGAGCGATGTCTTGCCGGCACCCGAGGGGCCGGTAACCATGACACACCGGCCTTTCTTGAGAGAAAGAGATACATGGTGCAGGGCCGGCTGCACCGTGCGGGGGTATGAATAACTGATGTTGTTGAGCTCGATCATTCCTGTCCTCTAAGAAGCACCCTGCTGGAAGGGATGTAGAGGAACTGGACCACGATTGCATTAAAGACTGCCGTTATGACAACGATGGGGATGAAGACCACGATAAAGGCCATCAGGTCGCCATTGTACTTGGCCAGGTAGGTTGCACCGATGGCGATGATGGCGATCGCGGCAAAGGAAAATCCGCTTGCGAGCGTGGCGACAAAGGTGGTTGCACTCGGGGCAAATTTTGTCCGGTCGCGGAGGGCTGCGTAGAGTACGAAACAGACCAGGGCGCCGATCGGTTCGCTGATGATATTTGCGGGCGGGAACATCGAGCTGGAGATCAGCATCGAGAGGACACCGGCAACCAGGCCGATACCGAGCGCTTCGAGCAGTTTTGGCCGTATCAGGATGATCGCAAGACAGTAGAACGCGATGATCATGTTTGGCGTTAAGGGCGTATGGAGCATTGCAAGGAAGTACCGGAGAATGGCACCGATTGCAAGCAGGATTCCGACAATAGCAATATCTTTTGACTTCATTTCATCCACATCCGTAATGATTCAGGGGTAACCGTGAGAACGGCCGGTGAAAGCGGCCATTGATGACTACTTTATACCTTGATGTATACATTTGTTCATTCATGTATTAAAAAACTCTTCTTTCGATTCTCTTACGCTCCTCCCTGTATCATGAGCAGAGACCCGGGGTCCGGGATTCCGCTGACAGGAATGGGATCGGAATGGCCCGCACCCGACCACTACCTTCATTACCTGACCCATCCCTCACTCGTAATAAGGAGATGCGGATGCCGGGCGTTCCCGATAAAGAGACAATTTACAGCGAATCGCTTGCCATGCATGCAAAGCATCACGGAAAGCTGGGCATCCGGTCCAAGGTTCCGTTAAAGACAAAACACGATCTTTCGATTGCCTATACCCCGGGGGTTTCTGAAGTCAGCCGGGAGATCATCAGGAACAAAGACCTTGCCTATGAGTACACGCTGAAAGCCAACACGATTGCCATCGTTACCGATGGCTCGGCCGTCCTCGGCCTTGGCAACATCGGTGGGTACGCGGCAATACCGGTGATGGAGGGAAAGGCGATCCTCTTCAAGGAGTTTGCCGGGGTCGATGCCTTCCCCATCTGTTTTGAAAGTTATGAAACGAATTTCGTTGACAAGGTGCGCAACATTGCACCGGTCTTCGGGGGCATCAATCTTGAGGATATCGCGGCACCGAAATGCTTTGAGGTGGAGGATGCCCTGCAGGATCTCGGGATTCCCGTTATGCACGATGACCAGCACGGGACTGCCGTGGTCGTGCTGGCCGCACTCATGAATGCCTGTAAAGTGACCGGAAAAAAGTACAGCGATCTCAATATCGTGATCAGCGGGGCGGGTGCAGCCGGGTATGCAATCACCCGGATGCTGAAATGTATCGGTTACAGCCCGGATGTCTGCACCAAGGTCAACGATATCATTGTGTGCGACACGCAGGGGACGATCTTCCGGGGCAGGGAGGGCTTGTACAAAAACAAGTACAAGTTCATTATTGCTGAAGAGACGAATAAGGCAGCCATGTCCGGAACCCTTGAGAATGCGATGCAGGGTGCGGATGTGTTCATCGGGGTCTCTGCGCCCGGCATTGTGACTGAAGAGATGATTCGCTCGATGAACCGGGATGCGATTGTCTTTGCCATGGCCAACCCGGTGCCGGAGATCATGCCGGACAAGGCGAAACATGCCGGCGCCGCGGTTGTCGGTACAGGACGGAGTGATTTTCCCAACCAGATCAATAACGTGCTGGTATTCCCGGGCATTTTCCGGGGAGCGCTCGATGCCCGGGCAACAAGGATCACCGATGAGATGAAGATCGCTGCTGCGCACGCGATCGCCGGATGCGTTCCCAAACCCCGCCGCGAACGAATCCTCCCCAATATTCTCGACAAGAGCGTCACGAAGGCTGTGGCAGCAGCGGTGGCAAAGGCCGCAATCCAGTGCGGGTGCAGCCGTTCCCTGCAATAAGATTCATCCATTTTTCAGGAGATTACGTGTGTATCTGAACCGGGGAAACGAGCGATTTTTTTTATCGTGATGATAGGGATTTATTATCGTCAGATGAATAGTAAACCGGGACATGATGATAACCGGTAACCCGGGAATCCTGATTCAATTCACGGGTACCTTGTTGACAGGATGATCTCATGACTGGAGAGAGAACATGCAGATGAGAATCGGGGGCACCGATGTTGCGTCGAGGGACGATACGTGGATCCGTGTAACCAACCCGGCCACCGGAGAAGAGATCGATCGTATCCCTTCCGGGTCTTCCGATGATGTTGCCCGGGCTGTGGAAGCCGCGGAGGCCGCGTCTGGTGCATGGAAGAAGAAGTCCATGCGTGACCGGGGTATCATCCTCTTCCATGCGGCAGGAAAGGTGCGGGAGCAGCACAAGGATCTTGCCCGGCTCCTGACCATGGAGCAGGGAAAACCCCTCCCGGAATCCATCGATGAAGTCAGGGGATTTGCAAACATCCTGGAGTTCTATGCCGGGATCTCAGCGTCCCAGCAGGGCGACCTGATCCGCCTCGGTGCCTCGGGCGATGCGCTTGTTGCCCGGGAACCGCTCGGGATCTGCGGCGCGATCATCCCGTGGAATATGCCGGTGCTCATCATGGGATGGAAGGTCGGGCCGGCACTGCTTGCCGGTAACACGATGGTCCTCAAACCGGCCTCCACGGCACCCTTAACAAATATCCGGCTTGGACAGATCCTTGAAACATCCGGCCTGCCCGGCGGGGTGCTCAATATTGTGACCGGGTCGGGGGAAGTCGTGGGTGAAGCACTGGTGAAACACCCGCTGATCCGCAAGCTCTCGTTTACGGGAAACTGTGTCACGGGACAACGGATCCGGGAACTGGCAACAGCGCATCTCAAGGAACTGACGCTCGAACTCGGGGGCTCGGACCCGATGATCGTCATGGATGATGCCAATATCGACAAGGCAGTCGAAGGAGCGCTGCGGGGCAGGTTCTATAATGCGGGGCAGACCTGCACTGCGGTGAAACGCTTGTTTGTCCACGATACCATTGCAGCGGTATTCACGGAGAAACTGAAACGCCGGATAGAAGCGCTGAAGGTAGGCAACGGTCTTGATGCCGGTATCGAGATGGGCCCCCTGAACAGTCCCGCCCAGAGGGAGCGTATTACGCAGATTGTTGATGCGACGAGGGATGCCGGGGAGGGAACCATCCTTGTTGGGGGATCTGTGCTGAACGATGCTCCCTTTGACCGGGGATTATTCTACCGCCCGACCCTGATTGCCGATGTTGCCCCGGAAGGCCGGCTCATGAACGAGGAGGTGTTCGGGCCGGTCCTGCCGGTCATGCCCGTCCCGGATCTTGATACGGCCATCCGCGAAGCAAACCGTACCCGGTACGGCCTCGGGGCATCGATCTGGACAAACAACCTGCATACGGCAAAACGGGCATTCGATGAGGTGAATGCCGGTATTGTATGGGTCAACCGCCACCTTACCGTTCCGCCGGAAGTTCCCTTCGGGGGCATGAACGAGAGCGGCATTGGCCGGGAGAACGGGCTCCACGCCCTTGATAATTATTCCCGGACCAAGACTCTGTTCCTCAACTGGTAGATCAGGATCTCCTTTTTTATTTTTTCAGTTTCAGGATTGCAATTGTTGCAAGCACTCCACAGGCACTGATCCAGAGGGGCAGGGCCGCATGCGTTGTCGTGGGGATCTGCGTGCGTTCCACGGGTGTCGTGGCTATTGCAGAGGCAGGCATGGTGACCGGAAGGGTGGTTGCCACGTTTTGTGGTACCTGCGTTGTGACGGGCAGTTGTTGAAGGATGTTGAACGTAGTCGATCCCGTAACATCCTGTATGATGCCGGTCACTTTGACAATATACTCGTCAGGTTTGAAACCCGAGGCATCGATGTCAAACGACCACTGGTTGTACCCATTGCTGCCCTGCTTCACCTCAACAACCCCGCTTGCCCCGGAATACTCCCCGCTCTGGCTTTTTGATGTGGGAACAAAGGAGGATGAGTACACATCAACCTGGAGTTTGTCGCCAACGGCAAGATTCGTGGAACCGGAGATGGTGAACTTGTCTCCAACCCGGTGATCCCCTACGGGATTGATCAGTGCCTGGGGCGGGTTTATGTAAAACGATGCCATGGCAAACGTATCATCCACGTTCTGGCTGTTGATTGCCCGCATGAGTGCAGATGCGGCATCCGTGCTCTGGAGACTGCCCCCGCTCGTCAGCTGGAATATGGACGTCCCGGTTCCCAGTTGCTTGTTGATTACTTTGCCCGTAGCGGGAGAATACACGATATCGAACTGCCCGTTCATCATCGGGTGCTGGACAATGACAATGTACTGGCCGGATGCGAGGTTCTGCGTATCGGCGGATTTTAGTTCATAGGAGTAGGTGTTATCCGCGTTGACCGTGACAGTTGACACTTTAGCGGTGTTGTACCCGACGAGCCAGACCTGGAGACCATTCTGCGGGTGCCCGGTTGCAATACCATTGATATAAACGGGGTCCCCGTTTGAGATTGTAGCGGAACCAGCGGTTGAAGAACCGGGTGTCAGAGTCACTGCTGATACAGGTACTGCCAGTGCGGCAATGCACAGAAAGAGGATGAGATATCTTGACACGTTTTTTTGAGAAAAAGATTGATGCTCCACGATGCACTTCCTGTTCACGTACTCTGGAAATTCTGATTTAATAGCTTGCTGTAATGAGGCCCACGTGAAAACTATCCAAAATACAGGAATGGGTTAAGGTACATTCAACTGAATTTCAGCCAGGATACAAAGGTGTAGAGAAAATCAACCAGTGGGATCCAGAATGTATACCCATTGAATTTGGTTTGAGATGAGACAATTATCGTAATAATCTGGAATGCCAGAGGAATAGCAACAACTATGGAAAAAATGTGATTGATACAATCCCGTGACAGATGTTGTTTCCATTGCCAGATAGCGATAATTAAAAAAACCGGGATCATGATAGCAACAAGAACCGTGAAGTATAGGGAGAATGGTAGTGGCCCCAACCCGGATGTTACCGTCATGGTTGAAGAAACCAGGAACACGATGAAGATACAGGGAATCAGGAAAATCTCCGCTTTTAAAAATCTTCGAAGTGTCAGCCGGGAACGCGATAATATCCCACAACCAAACAGGGAGATCAATGCGATAAGGTCAATTGGCAGATATACAGGAGAGAAGTAGCGGGGATCGGGTGAACTTCCATCCGCGGAGTTCAGTTCTGATAGACCGATTTCGGTGCTGTAGGCAAAAAAAATGGAGAGTGAGAACCAGACAAGCAGTAAAACAATTAATTTTTCCTGGGAATTTTGTTCTGATGAATTATTATCTCGCAGGATGTAGAGGGGTAGGCAGATAATTGCGATGATAAATAACGGACAAATGACCCATAAACCAATATGACCTGATTGCGGCAAAAAAATTATATGAAGGAATTCATTGAGCATCTTATCAGGAGCAAAGTGGTAATACTGAAAAAACGAACTGGTTGCACTGTTCAGGATTTCCAGAGGATTAATGCCGCCAAGAGGTGCTCCCGATAGTTGAGGAGAGGGAGCCGGAGATCCCAAAATTGGCTCTTTAATTGCAAACAGATAGAACGTTGGTTTCAATGGATTTCCTGAGACGATATAATTGTTGATAAAGAACGGAATGGCCCCGACAATCGTGAAGAGGATTGCGGAACTTCTCCTGAAAAAGATCCGGAAATTTTCCTGTTTTTTCACTGCGATGAGATGGTACGCAGTAATAAAAATTGTTGCGAACAGGAACACGGGAAACGCAACTTCAGGCCTCGCCCATGCAAGTAACCCGATTACACAGAAACCTGCTGCACAGGAAATGAAATCATCCGTTTGCAGGTATCGGATAAACGCGAGAATTATGAGCGCAAAGAGAGCGGCCACAAGAATATGATCTTTTGCATTTGTTGCCCAGAACAGGTATGATGAACTTGAAAGGCAGACACATGTCGAAAAAATTGATAGACGGGTATCCCGGAACAGGGATTGACAGATCCGGTAAATGATAACCGCAGTTATGCCAAAAATAATGGAATTGGTAAAAACGACGGCTGCTACTTCTTTTGGGGCAGTAGCTGCCGCCAGGGGCCAGCTGGTGTAAAGGAGAATGTTAAATGAAAGCAGCACGAGAAAGCCCGCGATTCCCAGCGTTGTCCATGAAGCAGAATTCCAGCGGGAATATTTTGGATAATATGTCCCGATCATCCACAGGAGTGAAATGCCAAGTATAGTCCAGAAAAAAACCATCAACAGGCGGAATGAATCCCCAAATAACTCAAACACCCGAAGTGCCGGAAGAGACAGGACCGGCAACATAAGTGAGTACCCAAGTCTGTTGTTCCTTAACTGGAAATACGGTCCTGGGGTTCCATTACTAAAAACACCATATTTTCCTTCATTGGTAACAATCTGGTGACCCTGATCAAGTTGATTGAGCTGATTGACGGTAATCCATTCATCATTCATGAACAGAGCCGGATTGGATATTGTTAAAATAAAGAACAGTGAGAAGAGAAAGATACAAATCTCCAGCGAATGGCGGGAAATTATCTGGAAAAGATATCCTATAGAGCGAGAGTCCAAAATTTGTTTTAAAAATGGGGCTGTGCTGGTCCCGTCAGGTATGCTTGTTTTTTCAGATTTATGGGATTTTCCTGACGATTTCATTGTTATATAGTATTTTTCATTTGAATAATTAAAACAAACGAAGTGGTTACCGAAGATGAGATGCCGTACTGAATCCGTGACTAGGTATCTGGAATGGAATACCAAAACGTGATCACTGGATCAGGGGTTCAACGAATATTTCTCCAATGAAAAGCGAGTGGGAGGAGTAAGCCTCCTTTTGTTCTAGCGGCATTCAGCTCTGCGTCATACCCGGACGGATACCGAGCGCTCCATGGTCCTGTTCTGACTTGCACCCGCAGGGATTCGCCGTTTCACCGTATCCTGCCCGTAAACGCTCAGCGGGTTACTCGCACGGTTACCC
>Ga0265296_1001906_pt1 | contig 22223 bp, 21 predicted proteins | sample MunlanPumphouse1_FD_189073 | JGI IMG/M metagenome (GOLD analysis project Ga0265296, IMG submission 189073) | Groundwater microbial communities from a municipal landfill in Southern Ontario, Canada - Pumphouse #1 | ecosystem: Environmental > Aquatic > Deep subsurface > Groundwater | place... | reverse complement strand
TTCCGGATGTTTTATCCCCCGTATCAAACCGCTTGCCGATATAGCGGAAAAAGAGATCGCCGCCTACCTGTTTGTCCAGGACATGTTCCCTTTCCTCCCCGAGTGCCCGTACACCCGGTATGCCCTGAGGTTAGAGGTGCGATCCATGCTCTCTGCCTTAGAACAGAAGCATCCTGGCACCATGCGCAACCTGATAAAGAGCAAAAAGGCGATAGAAAAACATGCAGACCAGTATACAATGTCCGAACCCCTGCGCCGCTGTCGTAAATGCGGGGACCCGTGCAGTGGAGAGATCTGCCAGGTATGCACACTCCGGAAATCACTGGGAAAGTGATGGCATACCCTGCACGCGTTCGGGATGCGTATAGATTACCATCTTTGAACTGCGGACAAACCCAACAACACACAGGCCGGTCTTTGCGGCGATTTCGATTGCAAGAGTTGTTGTAGCTCCCCGGGAGATAACGATAGGAATGTTTGCGATCAGGCATTTCCGGACCATCTCTGATGAGATACGCCCAGAACAGATCGCGTAGGTACGGGAAAGGTCCACGTTGTTCCGCAGGGCATACCCGATCACCCGGTCGAGCGCATTGTGCCGCCCGATGTCTTCCGAACGGGCGATCACGCCGTTGGTGGATGCAAGTCCTACCACATGGATGCCCCCAGTTTTATCGTGCAGCTCGGAATCAAGAATTCCCCGTATCGTGCCGCTGATGATAGTTGAGGGGATAGTAAAGTCGGATTTAACGGAAGGGAGTTTTGTGGTATCGATGAACGATGCACTGCCCCCACATCCTGACAGGATTGTTTTTTTGGGGCCCAGCACCTTAAAGAGGTTCTTTGTGATCACACTGAGACGGTTCTTCTCAATCTTGATCGATTCAATCTCATCAATTCCCTTGATGATCTGTTCCGTGTAGAGATAGCCGGTGACAAAATCCTCCAGCTGCACGGGGCTCATCATGGCAGTCATCGCGTGCCTGCCGTTAATAAAAAGGGCGTACGGGATCTCTTCGATCACTTCATGAGTGCCGGCTCCGGCCTTTTCCCCGTCAACCCGTATACAGGGGACGTGCCTGAACATTTCCTCTCGTGTTATATGTCCATCTTTGTGTGCGGTCATTGCTGTTCTTATCCTTGTTACCGGGTTGTTACCCGGTTGTTAATACTTCATCCATACTGCCGGAGCGGTAGCCTTCGAGATCGAGTGTGACATAGGTAAACCCAATGGTCTTAAAAATTTTTGCCAGAGACTCCCGCATAGCCAGCAATTTTGGGAGATCGTCATTCACGATTTCAATTCGTGCGATGTCTCCATGCATTCGAACCCGGCACTGGGAAAAACCATTGGTGCGCAGGAATGCTTCTGCCTTCTCGATCATGACCAGTTTTTTAAGCGTGATCTCATCACCATAGGGTATACGGGATGAAAGACAAGCGGCTGACGGTTTGTCCCAGAAGGGTAACCCGGCCGCGTGTGCAATCTCCCGGATGTCTGCCTTGGTGAGACCGGCCTCTATGAACGGGTGGCAGATCCCTTCTTCGGTGCTTGCCAGAAGCCCGGGCCGGTGTTCACCCATATCGGAGACATTGATGCCATCCGCAATGCAGGTGATATTCAATGCCTCTTTTCGCTGTTTCAACACATGGGCTGAACTTTTTTTGCACCAGTAGCAGCGCTCTGCAGGATTTTTTATAAATTTTTCATCTTCCATGACGGATACGGGAATGATCTCCAGTGTCAGATGATGATCCTGTGCAATCTGTTGAGCTTCAACAATTGCAGTGCGCGGGACAACCGGGCTGTCGAGCAGGATACACCGGGCGTTTTTGCCCAGCACCTCTGTTGCGAGCACTGCGAGCAGGGCGCTGTCTACACCTCCGGAATAAGATATGAGCATCGATCCCTTTGATGCGATTATCTCTTTGAGCGCCTGCGTCTTTTCTGTTATATTCATGGGAGCCACGAAATTTTAAAAAACCTGTCAAACGGGATATGAAATAAAATTATGAACCGCACCGTTCAGGAACCGGACCGGCACATCCGCCTTCCCCTTCACGAAGCTGGCGGCAGATCCCGCAGATCCGTTCAATAACCTTAACATCTTTTTTATCAATCAAATCCTGTGCCAGCAGGGCAATGGACTTTTTTACTTCGTCTTCAAATTCGATCCTGTACCCGCGTTTGCCGGAAAGATACTGTGAAACTGCTGACGGTGCAATTTCAAGCATACGCGATGCCTCTACCTGGGAGACCCCGCACCTGACAAGCTCTACTGCTATCGCTGCCCGGATTGCCGGCAGGACATCCCAGACTATTTTCTGACAGGGTGCTTCCATGGTATCACAACGTTTAAGTTATCGCAGTTGTCACATAATATATTGCATTCACAATTGTGAATTGGGCCGTGGAACCACAAAAATCTTTGTGCCCGTATCAAACCTCCACAGTTTAAAAAACGTGGAAGTTGTTTAAGATAAAAATGGGTGGGAAAGAATAATCTCACCTTCCGCGAACATATTCAGGTACGAGAGAAGGCATGGGAGCACAGCGCACAATCTACATGGATCATTCCGCCACCACGTTTGTAAAACCGGAGGTGATGAACGCAATGATCCCCTACTTCACGGAACATTTCGGTAACCCGTCATCCATCTACAGCATTGCCCGTGAATCGAAGAAGGCAATCGATATCGCACGAGTCCAGACGGCAAAAGCACTGGGTGCCGATCCCGACGAGATTTATTTTACGTCGGGCGGGAGCGAGTCGGATAATTGGGCGATCAAGGGAGTGGCGTTTGCGAACCGGAAGCGAGGCAACCATATCATCACTACCCAGATCGAGCACCATGCGGTGCTTCACACCTGCCAGTATCTCGAAAAGGAAGGTTTTGAAGTCACATACCTCCCTGTTGACCAGTACGGGCTGGTGGATCCGGCGGTGCTCGAAAAGGCGATCACGGAAAAAACAATCCTGATCACTATTATGTACGCGAACAACGAGATCGGGACGATCGAACCGATCGCCGAGCTCGGTGCAATCGCCCGTAAGCACAAGGTATACTTCCATACCGATGCCGTGCAGGCAATCGGCAGTGTACCTATCGATGTGAAGGCGCAGAACATCGATCTGCTCTCCCTCTCTGCCCATAAGTTCTACGGCCCAAAAGGGACAGGAGCTCTTTACATTAAAAAAGGTGTCCGGATAGACAACCTGATCCATGGGGGCGGCCAGGAGCGCAGGCGGCGTGCGGGTACTGAAAATATTGCCGGCATTGTCGGAATGGGAAAGGCAATCGAGATGGCAACTGCCGATATCCCGGGACATGCAGCAAAGATCCGTGCAATGCGGGACCGGCTCATCAAAGGTGTTCTCACAACAATTTCCCACACGCGGCTCAACGGTCACCCGGAAAAACGTTTAGCGGGGAATTTCAATGTGAGCTTCGAATTTATCGAAGGCGAGTCTATGCTCCTGTGGCTGGATGACGAAGGCATCTGCGCATCTACCGGTAGTGCATGCACTTCGGGTTCACTTGAACCATCCCATGTGCTGCTTGCAACCGGTCTTCCGGTGGAAATATCGCACGGCTCGCTCCGGCTCTCACTGGGTGATGCAAATACGGAAAAGGACGTGGATTTTGTGCTCGAAGTTCTCCCTAACGTGGTTAAAAAACTGCGGGATATGTCCCCGTTATTCGTAAAGAGTGGAAAGGAAGGTGGTTGCAATGTATAGTGATAAGGTCATGGACCATTTCAAAAACCCGCGAAATGTTGGTGAGATCGAGAATGCTGATGGGATCGGGGAAGTAGGAAACCCGGTCTGCGGGGATATTATGAAGATCTTCTTAACAATCGAGAACAACGTCATCACGGACGCGAAGTTCAAAACGTTCGGCTGCGGTGCTGCGATCGCATCCAGCAGTATGGCAACGGAACTGGTCCGGGGAAAGACGCTCGAAGAAGCGTGGGAAGTCTCAAACCAGGCAGTGGCCGAAGCGCTTGAAGGCTTGCCCCCGATCAAGATGCACTGCTCGGTGCTGGCCGAAGAAGGGATCCATAAGGCCATCAACGATTACCGGGTGAAAAAGGGGCTCGAACCATGGGTTGAGAAAAATCCCCATTCACACGAACATGAAGATATGACCTGCCAGCACTAGGAACCTGCAATGGTACGGATGAAAAAGTAAGGTGAGCAATGTTTTCACAACGGGAACTCGAACGATACAAGCGGCAGACGATGCTCTTTGGCGAGGAAGGCCAGGAACGGCTGAAAAAAGCGCATATATTTATTGCCGGCGCCGGGGGACTTGGATCACCGATTTCCATCTACCTTGCTGTCGCGGGTGTGGGAACAATCACCATTGTCGATATGGATGTTGTCGACCAGACGAACTTAAACCGCCAGATTCTCCACTTTGACCGGGATATCGGCAAGAAGAAGACTGCATCTGCTGAAGAGAAGCTGCAGGCACTCAATCCGGATATTACGGTCAACGCAATCGATGTAAAGATCGAAGAATCGAACGCGGTAAAACTTATTGGGAAAGCTGATGGGATCGTAGATGCGATGGATAATTACCCGACGCGGTACCTGCTCAACGATGTTGCGATTGCAAAAAAGATTCCGCTCTTTCATGGAGGGATCCGCGGATTCTACGGGCAGGCAACCACTATTATCCCCGGAACAACTCCGTGTCTGAAATGTATCTTCCCCAAGGCACCGCCAAAGGAAGTATTCCCGGTTGTCGGGGTAACCCCGGGCATCATAGGCACAATCCAGGCAAATGAAGTTATCAAGTACCTGCTTGGCAGTGGTGAACTGCTGACGAACCGGCTCTTCATCTGGGACGGGATGCAGGCGCATGCGGAAGAGCTCTGTGTTGAACGCAATCCTGCATGTGAAGCGTGCAGTAATATGACAACAACAAAAACACCAGCGAGGAAGAAGAAATGACGGTTAAGATCCGGTTTTTTGCACGGTTCCGCGAACTGCTCGGGACTGATATTGTGACCGAAGTAGCGCCAGGGGCGATGTTTTCCTCCCTGATCACAACCACAGCCCGGAAAAATCCCGCTGGATATGCAGCCATCTTTGATGAGAAGGGAGATTTTCACGAGTTTGTAATCTTAATGAAGAACGGCAAACGGATCGAGCTGACTGATGCAGCAAAGACACCGGTTGTTGACGGCGACGAGATTGCTGTCTTCCCGCCGGTTGCGGGAGGATAATCCAGGTGCATCATGATAGCAATCCAGACTGCTGATGTCGATATCGGGGCACTCATCGCTGCTGCAAAGAAGCAGGGGACGGGAGCTGTCGTAGTCTTTGACGGTGTTGTCCGTGACGATGAAATAACCGAGATGGAACTCGAAGCCTATGAGGAAGTGGCGGTACAGGAGCTTGAAAAAATTGCTGGTGAAGCAACCCGGCAGTTTGGTCTCCTGCATGTCGACATTATCCACCGGATCGGGAGGCTGACGGTTGGCGAGAATATCCTTATCATTGTAGTGAGCGCCGGCCACCGTCCCGATGCGTATTCCGGATCCCGCTATATTATCGAAGAGATCAAACGGGGAGTCCCGATCTGGAAGAAGGAATTGACCAGGGATGGTGGGCGGTGGGTGCCGGGTGAGCACGGGCACGGAAGCGGGAAACCGCAGTAATCACCATCCTGTTGTGCTTTGGTAATTCCCGCGTTTTCTCCTGTTTTTCCATTTTTTTGATTAAAGCACGTAATATAACCCGGGCCCAGTCGTTCAAAATCTATGTTTTTCCCACGTTCACATCTCCCTGACCATAATTTATCAGGAAACCCGGAGAACCGGAGCATGGTAAATCATGCAGCAGAACCCCATGGAAATATTCCAAAAAGAAGCACCGGAAGTGGCAGCGGCATTCAACGGCCTGATCATGTCGCTTGTCGCATCGAAAGGACTTGACGCAAAGACCAAACAGCTCATCTATATCGCTATGAAGGCATCGATGGGCGATGAGATGGCCATCAGGGCCCATGTGCCGATGGCAAAAGCGGCCGGGGCAACAAAAGAAGAAGTGGTGGATGCCATACTCATGACACTCACGGTATCAGGCATCCGGGGCGTTGTTACCTGCCTGCCGGAAGCAGTCAGGCAGTTTGAACAATAATTTTTTCTTTAAATCGCGTTCCCTGTTTTGCCTTACACGAATTGAACAACAAAGGCACAGCTCCCCCCATCAATGGGCGGCATATTATATGCGTCGTGCAATGACATCCAGTGCATCGAGCACGGTCCCAGCCTTCGGTTTCATTATGGCAACAGGGATATCCACAATCTTTTCAATCATCGATGCCAGGATGGGTGCACAGATGATCCCGGCGGCTCCGTCTTTTTCCGACATAACAGCGGCGATGATGCATTCCTCGATGGAGTTTGCCGTATATCCCCGCAGGGAATAAGTCTTGCCTTTTATGCAGATTTCCTGTCCTTCAATTTCATCGAGGAGAAATTTTGCAGCTATGACCGTAATGAAGACCGGTAGCTTTGGTTCGAGCACCTGGACGATCTTTTTGACCGTGGAAAGGCGGACATCTCCTTCACCGGACGTGATCTTGTACAGCGTGGCTGCAGGGATCCCGGCCTTGTCGGCAAGCTCCTTAATGGTCATGTTCCTGCGGGAGAGCTCCTCTTCAAGCGCAGTCCGGAAGTCCGTTTCAAATACCCGTTTTGAGAACATTATAATATCATAGTATTAATTAAAAATAAACTTTTTCCTTTAATGGTAAAAAAACTAAAAATTAATGCAAACCTATTTCCAGCTGCATGTATCTCTGGTAGCTTATGAGCTCAGGCACCCTCAGCGAAATCACCATTCTTCCCGGCCATGATAAACACGGGAACCCGGAACAGTTTGACCAGATCGTTATCCGTCCCGGGGACACCCTGTCCATAGTCGGGCCGACCGGTTCCGGAAAGACAGCGTTCATTAACGATATCGAGGTATTTGCCTGCAATGATACAGCGACTGGGAGGACCGTGCTGGTCAATGGGGAGATCCCTGCTGAAGAGTTCGTCCGGGATCCCTCAAAAAAACCCATTGCCCTCATCACCCAGAATACCAAGTGCCTTGCGGACATGTCGGTAGAGGCGTTTCTTGCCATGCATGTCCGGGCACGGAAGATGAGCGGTTCTGCAATCGTTGCAGAGACCATCGAACTGGCCAACCAGTTTACCGGGGAGCAGATACATGCGGGCTGCCGTATCACGGCACTCTCAGGGGGCCAGACCCGCTCGCTCATGGTAGCCGACGCCGTCTTGATCAGTAATGCACCCCTGATCCTCCTTGACGAAGTGGAAAATGCGGGAATTTTCCGGGAAAAGGTGATCGAGGTTTTAAAAGAACACCAGAAATCGGTGATCTTTGTCACCCACGATCCGCTTGTGTCACTGTTATCCGACCGGAGGGTGGTCATGCGGCACGGTGGCGTCGAGAAGATCCTCCAGCCAGATGGTCGGGAGGTGCACATCCGGGAGATGGTGGCCCGGATGGATCTTACCCTGTGCCGGTTCCGGGAGCGGATTCGCGCCGGGGAGCTCCTTACCGAGAAGGGGTTTACGGTATGAAACTCGTCATCATTGCCGGGCCCCCGAGTGCAGGAAAGACCGCAGTGACCCGCCAGATAATCCGGCATTTTCTCGGGACGAAAAAATGTGCTTTTTTAAAGATCGATGTAGTCCGGGCATTTGAAGACGAGGAACTCCGGGACGAGTTCCATATACCGGCCCGCAAGATCTATTCCGGTGACCTATGCCCTGACCATACGGGAGTCATGGTCTTAAAAGATGCCATCTCGTGGGCCGATGGCCTCGGGACGGATATTTTTATCGTGGAAAGTGCCGGGCTCTGCCTCCGCTGCTCACCGTATGTCACCCAGTCCCTTGGGATCGTGGTCCTCTCTGCGGTCAGTGGTATGAACTCTCCGTTGAAGATGGGTCCCATGATCTCCCTTGCCGATGTTGCGGTGATCACAAAAACCGACCTCGTCTCCCAGTCGGAAAAAGAGGTGTTCCGCGAGAAGACAAAAGAAGTTGCCCCGGCAATCGACATCATTGAGACAAACGCAATACAGGGAACCGGGCTCCGATACCTTATGCGATCAATCGATCAGCAAGCTGAGATTTCTGATCCATCCACAATCATACTAAGGGGCATACCCCCGCTCGGGGTCTGCACTATCTGCGTAGGCAAACGAGAGATTGGCTGGCAGAACCATTTCGGCGTTGTCAGGAAACTGGACGGGGCTGACGATATTTTTCGGGGTGACTGATATATGGATGACTGGCATCCTCCCGGGAAAGACTGCGGTGCGTGCGGTGCGAAGTGCTGCGGGGATTTTGTAATCATGGTGGATCAGGGAACAAAGGCCCGGACGGACTGCCCGTTTTATGGTACATCCACAACAACAATTGGAATGGATACACCCGTCCATGCAGCAACCGATGTGTGTGGTAGAGCCTATGATTTCATCATCGGACCCCTTCCCGGAGAACCATCTGCACGGAAGATCATTCTCCCGTTCCGGGCTGACCTGGTCGAACGCTGGATGATTGTACCGGGAGACATCGTTATTGGCCGGCCCATGGGGCAGGGCTGTCCGGTGCAGCACGTTCTCCGCGTCATCGAAGCAAACCCGGTGACCGGTGTCCTCACCTGCCATACGGTCGGGCCTCACGAGGCGCGGCTGGGTGGGGGAAAGGATGTGCAGGCTTACCATGTCATCGGGTTCGAGGGGATGGCAGAGGTAGTGAGGCGCCGTCCTGAATTCGGGTTCCGGCAGTTCTTCCTCCCCTCGTTCTGCATGATGCAGGTCGCCCATACCGGCGTTGTGAATATGGTGCTCGAGAAATCCACAGGCATGCAGGTGAGGGTTGAGGATATCAGGATCCTCTAGGAGTGCTGATATGAAGACCATCGAGACGATAAACAGGAAGATCGCAGAGGGAAATGCCGTTGTCTGCACGGCTGCTGAACTGAAACAGCGTATTTCTGAGGATGAGACTGTCACCGCAGCCGATGTCGATGTGGTCACCACCGGAACATTTGGTGTGATGTCCGGCACGCTTGCTGTCCTGCACATCCCGGTAACGGCTCCTGGCACTTTCCGCCATGCAGAAAAAGTCTGGCTGAAAGGTGTTCCGGCAATTCCCGGGCCCTGCCCAAACGAGGGGCTCGGGTCGGTCGATCTCGTGGTGTACGGAACTGCACGGGCGAGCGCTACGTATGGCGGGGGACATCTCTTCCGCGATATCGTTGCAGGAAAGAAGATTTCCGTTGACGTGGAGTCCTCCCAGAAGAGGTTCTCCTGCACCGTGACGCTGGCTGATATGGGCCATGCCCGCCTCATCACCACGCGAAGCGCGTTTAAAAATTACCTTGCCGTCATCAACACGAAACCCGATCCGGTACAGACCATATTCTCGGTAAAAGGACTGTCCGGACCGTATACCGAAGCTTCAGTCAGCGGGTGCGGGGATATCAACCCGCTCCAGAATGATCCCGACTTAAACGTGATCGGCTCCGGGACAAGGATTCTTTTAAACGGCGGGACCGGTTACGTCATGGGTACAGGCACACGGAGCAGCCGGGAAAAACCCAATCTTGCGGCCTACGGGGACATGCATGCAATGATCCCGGAGATGATGGGCGGTTTTGTGACCTCACTGGGTCCCGAGTGCAACACCTCAGTAGCCATTCCGATTCCTGTGCTTGACGATTCAGTCCTTGCCGGTCTCCGCATCACCAATGACCGCATCCCGCTGCCGGTAGCAGATGTGCGGGACCGGGTTCCTTTTGCCACCGCCCGTTACGCGGATGTCTGGGACGGTACTGACTCTGTAATCTTGTATACACCCGGTGCCTGCATCCAGTGCGATACCTGCCAGGCTGCACAAATTTGCCCAACGGGTGCGATTACCCCACAGAAAGGAATTGACCCGCTGCTCTGCGTGAACTGCGGTACCTGCGTCCGTGAATGTCCCGGGGGTGCATTCTCCGGAAATCTCGGGGCGTTACCGGTAGGCACAACTAAAGTCCCTGTCACACTCCGCCAGTCGGACCGTGCCCGGGCACTAAGGCTGTGCACGCATCTCAAAGACCTGATCCTTGACCGGAAATTCAGTCTCATCGGCAAAATAGAGGATCTCTTATGACCCCCTATACCCTCAGCTGTGTCCTCTGCGGCGAAGAAGTGCCGGAGCATTACACGTTGACCTGCCCCCGGGGCCATCCCTCTCTCCTGCGGGCCGATTATGCAAAAAAACAGCTGATTCTTAAAAAAGCTCCCGGTATCTTCCGCTTTGGCAGCTGGCTCCCGATTAATGGCACACTACCGATCGATGCCGGCCCGGTCTGTTACAAGAGTGAAGTACTGGCACATGAACTGGGCCTCTCCAACTTGTATATCGGTTTTAACGGGTACTGGCCGGAACGCGGTGGGAAGATCACCACCTGCTCGTTCAAAGAGCTCGAAGCTCTCCCGACCATGGTCCGGGCACAGGAGACTACAACCAAAACTCTCGTGATCGCCTCTGCCGGCAATACTGCCCGGGCATTCCTCCAGGTCTCGGCCCTGACCGGGGTTCCGGTTGTTGTCGTGGTACCCGAGAAAGCCATTCCCCGGCTCTGGACAACTGCTCCGGCGGATAAGGCCTGCGTGATTGCAGTTCGTGGGGACTACACCGATGCCATCCGATTCAGCCGCGAGGTCTGTTCCCTTCCCGGTTTTATTGAAGAAGGCGGGGCACGGAATGTTGCGCGGCGGGATGGTATGGGTACGGTCATGCTCGATGCGGCTGTGACCATAGGCCGCATGCCGGACTATTACTTCCAGGCTATCGGTAGCGGCACCGGGGGAATTGCAGCATGGGAAGCCGCAGTCCGCCTTCGGGCAGACGGACGGTTCGGGACCGCACTGCCATCACTTCACCTCAGCCAGAACCTCCCGTTCGTCCCCATGGTCTCGGCATGGAATGATCAGCGGAGAAATCTTATCGCAGAGACAGATATGCCGGATGCTCAGACAGCCATATCCCGGGTCTATTCAGATGTGCTGACAAACCGCGAACCCCCCTATGCCATCCCCGGCGGGGTATTCGATGCTATGTCGGCAACTGATGGCAGGATGTACGCAGTCTCCAACGATAAAGCACGTACTGCCGGGACCCTGTTCACCGGACTCGAAGGCATCGATCTCGATCCCGCTGCAGCGGTATGCACTGCCTCGCTTATTCTGGCGTGTGAAAACGGTAACATCGATACGAAAAGAACCGTGCTCCTGAACATCACCGGCGGGGGATACGAACGGGTGAGAGAAGACCACACGCTCGTCCCGGTACAACCCGCATTCTGCGTTTCGGCCGGTGCGACTGCCGGACAGGTGAATAAAGAACTCGCGGAGATTGTGAAAAGCCATGAATGAGAACATCGTTATCAATATCTTAAAGGAGCACGGCATCAGCCACATCGCATCGATCCCGTGCGACAAGGCAAAAGACCTCTGTTTCATGCTGCCTGACCACTTCGATCATACCTGCCTTACCCGGGAAGAAGACGGGATCGGCGTCTGTGCCGGCCTCGCCCTTGCCGGCCAGCGGCCAGCGATGGTCATCCAGAGTTCGGGACTGGGAAACTCCTTAAACGCGATCATGTCCTTAACAAAGACCTATGATCTCCCGCTCCCCATCATTGCGAGCTGGCGTGGGGTGCAGGACGAGATAATTCCCGCACAGGTGCCATTCAATACTGCGATCCCGAAGATCCTTGACGCGATCGGTATCCCGTATACGGTTATCCAAACCAGCGAAGAGTTCGGTAAGATCGGCGATGTGATCGATGATGCATTTCTGCATTCACGACCCCATGTAGCCCTTGTGCTTCCCATAGCATGGGAAGGAGCGGGATCGTGCCTGGAAGAGGAGACACCCCCATGCCGTGTACGGCGGATTGCGGTGTCCTATGAAAGGATAATTGCTGAACCAGTGATGACCCGGTTCGATGCCATCCGTGTCATCGCTCGTCATCTTGGGGAACAGGCCGTAGTCTCGAACATCGGGGTGCCCGGCAAGGAACTCTATGCTGCACGCGACAGGCCCCTGAACTTCTACATGCTCGGGAGTTACACGCAGGCTTCGCCACTTGGGTTAGGGCTTGCCACCGGTACGGAGCGTGATGTCTGGGTGATCGACGGGGACGGAAGTATCCTTGGGACCGGCATCCTGCCGGTTATCGGTGCCCGGCAACCGGAGAACCTTACGATCTTCTGTCTCGATAACGGTGCGTTTGGCAGTACCGGCAATCAACTCACCCCGGCATACCGGGATACGGACATCGAACTGCTCGCTATTGCAGCGGGTTTCCGGCACACGGTAAAAGCCCAGACGGAAGCAGAACTCTCAACAGTAATAGGGGATCTTGGACCGGGGCCGAACTTCGTTCACGTGCTGCTGAAACCGGGTAATGCGGCGGTAAAGAATATCCCCCTCACTCCCCACGAGATCCGGGACCGGTTTTCTGCCGCCATGAAAAATCCTCAATGAACGGATGGTTTTTTTTTAAATCTTTTTGCAGTCTTCGAGTTGCAAACTACAGAATTATCCAAAAAGGAGGGGGGGTTATCGCAGTGGCTACCCGAGTTTAAGCGTTTCCAGGCGCCGGCAGGCCTCGACCAGCGTCTCGTCCTTTTTCGAGAAGGTGAACCGGAGTTTTGTCTCTCCTCCCTCATGGTAAAACGAACTTCCCGGCACCGCCGCAACCCCGGCCTTTTCCACGAGATAGCGGGCAAATTCCGTGTCGTTCATGCCAAAACCTGCAATATCCGTAAAGATATAGTATGCTCCTTCCGGCAGCTCGCAGGAAAAGCCGGCGTTTCTGAGCCCGTCAAAGAGGATGTGCCGTTTCCGGTCATATTCCCGGGCAAGTTCCCGGTAATAGGATTCCGACAGCTGAAGCGCCGCAACGCAGGCATGCTGCAGCGGAGCGGGTGCACCCACGGTTAAGAAATCGTGGATCTTGCGAAGGCGTGCCGTAATCTCCTTACCCGCAAGTGCATAACCGACACGCCACCCGGTGACACTGTAAGTTTTGGAGAAACTCCCGATAGTGATAGTCCGGTCGTGCATCCCGTCAAGAGACCCGATCGAGACATGTTTCCTGCCATCATACAGGATGTGCTCGTAAATTTCGTCCGTGATAGCGATCACATTATTGTCGATACAAAGGTCCGCAATGAATGCGAGTTCTTTTTTGGAAAAAACTTTACCGGTTGGATTATTCGGCGTATTGAGGATGATTGCCCGTGTTTTATTATTGAATGCGGATTTCCATGCCTCTTCATCTATGGAAAAATCATCCGAGAGATGGACATACCGCGGCACCGCTCCCGAGATCTGTGCATCGGGTCCGTAATTCTCGTAGAATGGTTCCGGGACGATCACTTCATCGCCGGGCTGGATAATGGCGAGCATCGATGCCATCATCGCCTCGGTTGAGCCGCAGGTGACCGTGATCTCTGTCTGCGGGTCAAAGGTCATGTCATTGAACTGCTTCACCCGGGCTGCCAGTGCCTCGCGGAGATCCTGCGCCCCCCACGTAATCGCATACTGGTTGTAATCCTCATTGACCGCTTCGCATGCCGCAGTTTTCAGTTCTGCAGGACAGGGGAAATCCGGAAAGCCTTGGGCGAGATTAATCGCATTATGTTTAAGGGACAAGCGGGTCATCTCCCGGATCACCGATTCCGAGAAATTGTCCGCCCGGGAGGGATGGGTGGAAAAAAACTGTGCCATATTGTTGTTCCGTGACGACAAGGGGGTCCCGGGCGTTGCAGGCTTCATACACTATAGGGTTGGCGCTGAGGGAAATAAGCGATCAGGTTTGCGGCAAAATGTGCCGTATCCTCTTTGTACATGACGGGCGGATTGATGTGAGGTATTTCGGTCACTATAGTATGTCCGTTCACGGCGATCAGTTTTTGCAGAATTTATGCTATCATTCGCTGTTTCCGGCACTTCACTAAAAAGAGATTTACTTTGGGTACGTGGACCTTGCCAGACATTACGTCCGGCCCTGCACGAGCCGGATGAGGTTCTCCCGCCCTTTTTTGACCTTCTGGATGAACCCTTTCCGGTGGAGATTGTTAAGGGCGGAACTCACTGTTGATTTGGGAAGACCCAGTGTTTTTACAATCTCGGACTGGTACTGCTCTCCTCCACCAGCTTCGAGCAGATGCATGATCCTCTCTTCGAGGCCAGCCTCTTCCGCTTCGGACAGGGGTACTGCCGGTTCGCCAACATCCGCCAGTTCATCAGGGTCTTTGGATATGTCCTGCCCGGTCCGGCGCTTTGTTGCCCGGTATAAAATAAAACCTGCAAAGACGGCAATGACAATAATCCCGGCGATCAGCGGGACAAGCGAGAATACAGGTTTTTCAAGAACGACCCGGGGTTCACCGGGACTGAAGGATCGCAGGCCATACCAGACAAGATCATCGCGCTGCTTGTCGGGTGCCGGTTCTGCCTGCGAGACGGTCCAGCCATTGGGATACCGTATAACGAGCGTATTGTCCTTTGCAAGGTACATCCCACCGGAAAAAGCATCACCGATCGCAAGGCTGCCGTCAGGTTTTGCAAATCCCGACCAGCTGAACGAGTAGATAACTATCCCATACCTGCCCGTGGGGGAGGACTGGACAACCGCGTTGCCGGTCACGTTGCTGATGGCCATGGGCCGGGAGGCGGCGACCGATGCCTGAACCGCGGAATGCTGCATCAGGTCTCGTACCTGCGGCAGGTAAACAGAAGGCAGATCGCGGGTATAGTTGTCGAACGCCAACAGGTCGTCATTCGATGCAAGGAGCGTGCGGTACTCAATCTGCCAGAGAGCGGAGCCATCTTCTTTAACGGTGATCGTATATGTCGTGGTGTATGAAGGGACCGGGGCTGCTGCCGTGCCTGCCGGTAAAATGCATACCAGCAGTATTGCCAGTAAAAGAAGGCGGTTAGCGTTCACCGATCTCATGGAACCACGTGCCTGAGGAATATTATCACATCCGTCTATTAAAAATTGCAGAGCCCGGTGGATGCCGGGTCATGCTCCGTTTTCAATCCGGTATCGTATTACCTGTTCTGGGAATTGCCTTTTCCCTTGTTATCCATATTACCGCTGTTGCCGTTATTACCACTGTTGCCCGTCTGGCTGTTATCAGATTGACGACCCTGCTGCTGGGTTACAGTTATGGATTTCGTTGGCTGGGTTGTGTCACGGGCGGAAATGTTCGATAGGGTATTCCTGTTCTGGTTCTTCTCCCGTTCGATCTGCTGCTCCTGTATTCCTGTTCCCAATTGCTGGAGTTGAGTCCCGTTGGGCTGCCGGGTTACCGTTGGTTTTCCGTTGCGCTCCATCTCCTTCTGCTCAAGCCCGATTGCTTTGAGGATGGTATTATTGTTTTTGTCAGTAGTGCGCCCGAACTTTACGGCAGTCTTTTCTGCAAATTTCTCCTGCAATTGAAGGCTGTTACTGTATGCCCGCTGGAGACCCGTGTTGTTTGGGTGGCTGAACTGAAGTCGCTCCAGCACGAGCTGGTGCTTTGCGATCTGTTCCTGCGCATGGAGAAGCCCGGTTGCGTTGGACCCAAATGAGGCGATGGTGGACTGCGTTAGGTTCAGCTTCTGCCAGTACAGGTTGAGGGCCTGCTGGGCTGAATCAGACTGGTTCAATTCGAGTGCCTGGCGCACTTCTGCAATGCGGAACCGTGCGTGACCGACCTGCTTATCTACCCGCTCGCTCTGGTTTGAAGTGAAGGACTCATCGATATCTTCCATTGCGATCTTCAGTCCGTACAGGGGACTGCCGGCACCGATAGGGCCGTTGTATGGCTGGATGTCATCGACCGGTGCCAGACCGGTACTGTTATCCGCTGCGGTATTGTCCTGTGCTGCTGCCATGCCACTGATACAGAGCAGGCCGAGCATGAGAAGGCCCGTGAATAGTGTCTTGCTGGTTTTCATATTCTTTTCTCCAAATCCGGCTCTTGCCGTTTGCATTCATGTTGCGTGCCGGATGGCATAAGGGTCGCGAAAATCCGAGAGTCTGCGGTTCGTCCGTGCTGTTTGCGATTGTCCAGGGATTGTTCCGGACGGTTTTGATTCGCAATCGGGGCATGATTTCGTGAGAAAAGAATCCGGGCGTTTTGGCGGGATTGCGTGGATGAAAGGTACCTGCGATCGTGCTACCTTGCTGGTATGACAGGGCTCCGGGCCGTAGCGGGTATGGGGGTGGGTACCTGTCTTGCCCAGGACAGGGGGGTAGGGAGTCCCTCAATCGGGTTTTGGAGGGGGGGTCCTGAACTAATTGACAAGTAGGACTCTGATCTGACATGGATAAAGGGCAAAGATATTGATGACGATGGAAATTTTAAAAGACTATTTTTTTGATGATTTTATTTCAATTTTTTTTAAAAATTGACGAATTCTGTTAAAAACGATAAAAGTAGATTTATTTCTTTAAAAAACATCATTTTCATTAGGTAATGGCACTATGACACACGAAAGTCAAATTCAACATCTAAAAACAGAAATTGGTGAAGGACGAGTTGTTGTAGTTGTTGGTACAGGTATCGCAATTTGGACATCTCATGATCAAGAAGTCAATGGGTTCCGTGTTGCTCATTGGGATGGATTACTTAAACACGGAGTTCATCAGTGTCAAAAAATTGAACATGTTCTAAGCGAAAAAACGGCGAGTATCCTGATTTCGCAAATTGAAAGTGGCGAAACAGATTTTCTAATTTCTGCAGCAGAATTAATTACTCAACGACTTAAGGAAAAATCCCCGGGTATTTTCAGGAACTGGTTGAAAGAATCAGTTGGATCCTTAACTCCTCAAAGAAAGGACATTATCGAAACGCTTGCAAAATGGCCTATTATCTTTGCAACTCTTAACTACGATTCTCTTATCGAGAATATTACCGGTTTTTCCCCAGTAACTTGGGATGAGAGAGATAAAGTTGGTTCAATTCTTCGGGAAGGTAGTAAGAAACAAGTACTACATATTCATGGGTATTATGATCAACCGGATTCTGTCATTTTAGGTTTGAATTCATACAACAAAGTAGCCCATGATCCCCATACTCAAACGGTAATGAATATTTTTACAATTTCACACACCCTGTTGTTCATTGGATGTGGCGATACATTTAACGATCCAAATTTTAATCGGTTAATCGAATGGGGTAAGGCGTCGCTTAAAGACTCAACCTCTAAACATTATATTCTCTGTAAAAGACAAGATTTTGAAAAGTTTATTGAATTACAAAAAAATGCACCTTGGTTATATCCCATTATCTATGGCAATGAAAACGAAGACATTCTATCTTTTATAATTTCCTTAACCCCAACAAATGGAGCGGTTCAAATTGTCGCAAATCGTACACCTCGACCTCAAGAAATTTCAATTATCAATCTTTCTATCTATGCAAAAGCGATTTTAGATACATATTCAAGGCTCAAATTGGAATCGCTCGATCCAACCGGGAGTTATTATAGCGAATTAAAGCTTTGGAGTGTTTTCACTCCTCAGAAAGTACGAGAAGTAAATGAATATCTTCCTAGAGTATTTGAATTACCAAAAGAGCATTTAAAGAGATTGCGAAAAACGGGCCAATTAGAAGAGGGAGATCCTGAGGAGAAGGAACTCAATGAATTACGTCGTCGTTATTTGAATCAAATTCCGCGAGATATTTTGGAAATTGTGAATGATAACACATTTCAATATATTGTAGTTCTTGGGGATCCTGGATCTGGGAAATCCAGTCTTTTACAATCTCTTATGTTACAGTGGGCAAAACAATCATCCGCTGATTTATTAAATTCAAAAATTCCCGTGCTCATTGAGTTAGGTTCATTCGCTCAATATTGGAGAAAAAAAGAGGTTGATGATTTTCTTGATTTTATTGGAAACGGACGAGGGGTGCCTTGCAAGATTGACGTAAATGAATTAAAAACTCTTTTAGATAGAGGTCAAGTTCGCCTTTTTTTTGATGGTCTCGATGAAATATTTGATGTGATACTAAGAGATGAGGTAATAAACGCTATTCATAGATTTATAAATGAATATCCACAGGTTCCTATAATTATTACATCTCGGGTATTTGGCTATAAAAATGAAACATTTCAAGATTGTGGATTTCGCCATTTCATGCTTCAAGAATTGAATGATGATCAAATTGCTCAATTTTTAGAAAACTGGCATCGTATCACTTATCAAAATGATCAGATAAAAGAAAGAGATGAAAAGCACCAAAGACTTCTTCGAGCGATCTCAGATTCAAGACCTATCCGCGATTTGGCAGGAAACCCCCTCCTCATAACAATGATGGCAATTGTAAACCGGTATCAGGATTTGCCTCGTGAACGCTTTGATCTTTATGAAGAATGTTCGAAACTTCTTTTGCAACAATGGAAAGTTGAGGAATTTCTGAGGGCCGATCCTGACCTTGTTGGCGATGCAACAAGTATCGGGTACAGGGAAAAACAAGAAATTCTTCGTCTTGTCGCCCGAAATATGCAAAATGGTTCTGAAGGTACGTTGGGTAATATTATTCCGGATGAGGTCTTGGAAAATTTAATTGAAGAAATAATAAAAAAATATGTAAAAGGTAATTCCAGAGCTATTTCGCGAGCATTGATCAAACAATTACGTATAAGAAATTTTATCCTCTGTTATATTGGCGGAGATTCGTATGCATTTATTCATCGAACATTTCTTGAATATTTTTGTTCCGACGATCTTAAAAGGCAATTTGAACACAGCCAAACTATCGATTTGGAATACCTTAAAACTCAGATATACGGTCACCATTGGCATGATGAAACTTGGCATGAAGTTTTATGCTTGTTGTCAGGTTCAATTTCACCGAATGCAGTAGCGAAAATTTTAGTTTACCTCTTGGAACAAGATGATTCAAAACAATCAAATCAAAATATTTTACTTGTAGCGAGATGTATTGGTGAGATTCGGAAAGGTACCGATATAGGGAATCTCTCAGAAGAGGTTAAATCAAGATTGTCATTGATGCTCAACCAAAAATTCCAATTTGATTCTTTCGTTTTAGAAATCGACGATTTATTAAATTTCTTTAAAAATTTAGATCAAGCAATATCACTCCGCGTAAATATCTGGTATGATGAACCTGATACTTATAAATGGATTTTAGATGTTATTGAAATGCCAAAAAAAGGAATTAGTAGAGAAAAATTTATTGAGACATTAATTAAAAAATGGGAACTTCCAATCGAATTAGAATCATATCATCGACCTAATTTTCCATTTACAATAGATAGTGAAGAATTTTTAAAAAACAGTGCAGTTATCGTTTTAGCAAAAAGATGGAAAGATCAAGACACTGTTGAAAAAATTAAATCCTTCGCAAAAACCCACTCCAACCCAACTATTAGAAGTGCAGCAATCCACGCGTTGGCAAGATATTCGAAAGATGATCCTGATACTCAATCACTTCTTAAATCGATTCTTCAATCTGAGTCGGATAGTCAGTGTCTGAGTGCTGCTTTAGAAGAGTTATCTATTCATTGGAAAGATGATCCTCTTACTTATTCAATTCTCAAGTCATTTGTTCGATCAAATGACAGTCAAGTTAGACGAGTAGCTATTTTGAGATTATCTCAAGAATGGAGCGATAATCCCGAGACATTCCCCCTCCTTAAATCGATGGTCCAAACGATCTCTGATGATTATGATAGAGGAGAATTAATTAAAATTTTGGCAAAAAAATGGAAAGAAGACCCAGAAATATTACTCCTGATTAAATCATTTATTTTATCTGATGTTCAAAGCCACACTAAACAGGAATTATTTGGGATTCTTGCTGGTCAATGGAATAATGATTTAGAAATTCAATTGTTTATTAAATCATTGACAAAACAAGACCAATTAAATGATGCTGATAGACGCCTTGCAATAATGACATTGGCTGAAAACTGGAAAGATGATCCGGGTACCTTATCTTTTCTTAAAAACATTGCTTCTTCATTAGATGATATCAAAGGTCGAAATTATGCAATCTTAACAATTGCCTCGCACTGGAAAGCGGATCCCGAGTCATTGATACTTATTAATAAACTGATCACAGGAGATAATGAAACCGATGTTAGACAAAGTGCCTTGCGCATCTTAACTGAAAATTGGAAGAAGGATCCAAACACTCTGTTGACTTTAATAAAAATTGCAGAAAATGATCCTGATACAAATATTCGCAAAGAGGCTTTGAGATTATTATACACTAATTGGAAAGTGAATTGTGATATTACATCACTTATAATGAATATTGCCAAAACCGAATCGGTTATTAGCGTTAAAACTTATGCACTAGAGATTTGGAGTAATTTGGATAATGGAAATCAAGCGATTTTTCAGATCCTAAAATCAATAATAAACCAAGAACAAAGTATTGATGGAAAGAAAAACGCAATTTTAATAATGAGCAGATATTGGAGAAAAAATCCTGAAACTCTGCCATTTATTAAAGACATTGTACAACAAAATTCAGACTACAATCTGAGACTGATTGCTGTTGAGGCATTATTAGATCGATGGAATGATAGTTCTGATGTTAGAGATTTCCTTAATTCGATTGTGGGTCATGATGATGCAAACCTCGAATAAAATTTTGTGATTCGATTAATAAAATACTCTTAATTTCTTAATTCCCTCACTAAATTTTTTCGATAAAAATTTTCTCTCATTAATCGGCCGAGAAGTTTATGACCGACTGTTCATCCCGTGTTGCTGATCTGTGGAGGTTCGAGTTCGGTTCATCTGCAATTGGATGAGCGTACAATATTCCAATTAAATTGGGATGTGAAACATAATTCTCCTGAACAGTACATTCAACCACGAAATATTTAGTCAATATTTATCCACCTGATCTAATCACAATGCCCCGCGAACTCAGACACATCGTGCTGACGAAGGTCCGGCGGATTGCACACCCGCCGCGTGAAACGAAATGCATCGCGAGGTTACTGCTCATACAGATGATTCTCGTGTGTGTAGTGCACGCTGCACAGAAAACCAGATATGCCAGAAGAAGAGGTCCCGCGTTGGTCACCACCACGAGATGCCCCTTACCGTGGTCACGGCCAGGGAGTTCTGGGTCTGGCATACGAATGGGACATGGCAGTTCTTTCAGATCCCGCTACGATAGCGTTGTCGAGATCCGGGCCGATGGCCCTTACACGCCTCTGGCAATACTTCCCCTGAATATCCCAGATCCCTCATGAGGGGAGTCCTCACCGGGCGGGGAAACGAATTTCACTTCGGAGGAGGAGGAATAATCCTTTTTCAACTACCTTTTGGGAGCTGTATTCCCACCCTTCAATCCGGCCCCTTTACGTGCTCCATTTGGCCTCCGTAAAGGCATTACGGATACTCAACTTGCAAAAAAGAGCGAATTCCGGCACAAATTTTTAAGATAATCGTTTTTAGGGGAATATACGGCAAACGGGGCATTTTGCTGGGAATAGGCAAACGCTAATAGACGCTAATGGGAGGCAAAACTCAAGGGGGCTGGATAGGTAGCACGGTCGCAGGGCTAAAAAGGGCTGTTTTAGGGCATGGTAGCGATCTCCAAAAACCGCCGATTCCAAAACCTATAAATATTCACAATTGTTATTATTATGTGTAAGTTCACAATCGTGAACAACACGATGCCAGAGTGGCGGACAGGCTACGCAGCTGACTGCAGATCAGCATAACCCGGTTCGATTCCGGGCTCTGGCTTTTATCAGGATTCAAAGATCCTGATGAAAAATCTCACACGAATATAAAAAAAGTGCCAAGGTGGCGGAGTGGTCACGCGGTTGATTGCAGATCAACTACATCCCGGTTCGATTCCGGGCCTTGGCTTGGTGGAAAAACCATGAGTATCAGAATCCAGAAAACATTCGAAGCGCTCTTTGCGTTAGAAGAGATCCGGGGGATCTTCCGCGAATCCTTACCAACCGGTCTGGATCCGGAGGAAGATGCCGCGTTCCGGCAGCGGATCGCCGACCTCAAAGCGATTGTCGCGGATCTTGAAGCCGGGACCGGCGCTCCCAAGGTGACAAAGATTGCCGGTACCATCGATGTCCGTACCCGCGAAGAGGAATCGATCAACATCCAGCCGAT
>Ga0265296_1001905_pt1 | contig 22224 bp, 21 predicted proteins | sample MunlanPumphouse1_FD_189073 | JGI IMG/M metagenome (GOLD analysis project Ga0265296, IMG submission 189073) | Groundwater microbial communities from a municipal landfill in Southern Ontario, Canada - Pumphouse #1 | ecosystem: Environmental > Aquatic > Deep subsurface > Groundwater | place... | reverse complement strand
CAAGATCGCCAACAGCTGCGCCGCGGGCGACGATTTGAGCCTGCCGCTGGGCGATCCGCGCGAAGCGTCGGTGCGCGCGGCGATCGACTTCCTGGCGAATGGCAGCTGCACGACCCGGATCGCCGAGGCGAGCGTTGGTGCGGCGGCGCAGCGCAGCACGGCGCGCGTGCTGGCCGAACCCGAGATGCTGGTCCCTGCGCGGCCAAGCGCGGCGCAGCGCGAGTTGCCGGGGCTGTTTTAGAGCGTTTCGTCGCCCCCGCGAAGGCGGGGGCCGGTAGCGTTCCAAACTGCATCGCCGCGCAAACTGACGGCGGCCCTCGCCTTCGCGGGGGCGACGAAACTTTGCCGCACCGGCCCAGCTATGTCGGCTGATACACGGCGATTGACCGCGGCATCTAAACCAAGCTAACGGGCGCCAAGCGACAGGTTCCCCGGCGACGGGGACTAAGAGGGAACGGGATAACCCCGGCTGCCCCTGCAACTGTACGCGGCGAGCCATCGGCCACATGCCATTGGGACTTTCAGTCCCGAGAAGGCGGTCGAACCGGCGCTGACCCGCAAGCCAGGAGACCTGCCCGTCGCCGTCGTCTTTCGCGCGGGCAGGGTGCACCGAGCGGACGGGGGTGAACCCGCATGACGACAAAGTTGACCGCGTTCGCGCGGGGACGTTGTCGTGCGCCCGGTGGCCCAGACATCGATCCCGCGTGCGTGCGGTGTTGTCGATGAGGTTACCCAGATGAATCGCGTTTTCCGTCACTCCGTTTCGCTAGCCGTGCTGGCGGCGTCATCCCCCGCGCTTGCCGAAGAGGCCGCGCACGCCGTCGCTTCCGAGGGCGACAGTATCATTGTTACCGCCACCCGTGCGCCGCTGACACTCGACGAAATCCCCGCGTCGATCGCGGTGCTTGACAAGATGGCGATCGACCGCGCGCAGGACATCGGGGTCACCGAATTGCTGCTGCGCACCCCCGGCGTCAGTATCTCGCGCAACGGCGGTTATGGCACCGCGACTTCGCTGCGCATTCGCGGCGCCGAATCCGAACATACGGTCGCGGTGATCGACGGGGTGAAGCTGAACGATCCGTCGTCGACCGGCGGCGGGTTCAATTTCACCAATTTGCTGGTCGGCGACATCGCGCGGATCGAGGTGCTGCGCGGGCCGCAGTCGATCCTGTGGGGTAGTCAGGCGATCGGCGGGGTGGTCAACATCGTCAGCGCGTCGCCCGAAAAGGCGATCGAGGGCAGTTTCGACATCGAGGCGGGATCGCGCCAGACGGTCAGCGCGCGCGCGGCGGTCGGCGGCAAGACCGGGCCGCTCAGCTGGCGGATCGGTGGCCAGCGTTTCACCACCGACGGCATTTCGTCGCACGCCAAGGCGTTCGGCGGGGTCGAGCGCGACGGGTATCGCAACCATAATGTCTCGGGCCGCGCCGAGCTGGCGCTGGCCGACAATGTCAGCGTCGAAGTCCGCGGCACTTATGCGAGCGGGCGGGTGCAATTCGATGGCTTCAACGCCGACAGCGCCGATTATGGGCTGAACAAGGAATTCGTCGGCTATGCCGGGGTGAATATCGACCTGGCCGACGGACGATTCCGCAATCGCATCGCTTACGGCCACACCGACACCAACCGCGACAATTTCAACCCGACCCGTCCGCGGCCGCGCAGTTTCGAAGCCGATGGTCGCAACAAGCGCTGGGAATATCAGGGCAGTTTTGCCTTCAGCGACCGCATTTCGGCGATCTTCGGGGCCGAGAATGAGCGGTCGGCTTTCCGCAGCCGCTCGCCCGCGGCGTCGCTGTCGACCCCGCTGCCCGCCTTCGCGCGCGGCAAGGCGGAGCTCACCAGCGCCTATGGCCAGCTGAGCGTCGAGCCCTTGGACGGGATGACGCTCAACGGCGGGGTGCGTTACGACGATCATGATCGCTATGGCGGGCAGACCTTGTTCGCGGCGGGGGGCGTCTGGCGGCTGCCGACCGGCACCGTGCTGCGCGCGAGCTATGGCGAGGGGTTCAAGGCGCCGTCGCTGTACCAGCTGTTCAGCGAATATGGGAATGTCGCGCTCGACCCCGAGGCAGCGGAGGGCTGGGAAGCGGGGGTCGAACAGTCGCTGTTCGCATCAAAGCTGGTCGTCGGGGCGAGCTGGTTCGATCGCACCACGACGAACCAGATCATCTATAACAGCTGTTCGGGCACCTCGACCAATCCGATGTGTTTTGTGCCGGGCGATCCGACCACGCGGCGCTTCGGCTATTATTCGAATGTCGCGCGCAGCAAGGCGCATGGGGTCGAGGCCGCCGCGGCGTTGACGCTGGGCGCGCTGGTGCTCGATGGCAACACCAGCTGGATCGTTGCCGAGGATCGTTCGGTCGGCGCCGCCAACTTCGGCAAATGGCTACCGCGCCGCCCGCGCCACACCGCCAATGCGTCGGTGAGCTATGCCTTTGATTTCGGGCTGGCATTGGGCGCGGCGCTGCGCTGGTCGGGCAAGAGTTTCGACAATGCGAGCAATGCGACGCGGCTCGACGATTACACGCTGGTCGACCTGCGCGCCGAGTTCGCGCTGTCGGACGCGGTGAAGCTGTTCGCGCGCGCCGAAAACCTCTTCGACGAGCAATATATGACCGCGTTCCGCTACGGGTCGCTGGGGCGCAGCGTCTATGCCGGTATCCGGGGGAGGTTCTGACATGAGCGCAACATCGAAGCGCGGCGCGTTGGCGCTGTGGGTGGCGCTGCTGACCGCGGCGAGCACGGCGACGACGCTGGCGCTCGCCTGCGCGACGCCTTTCCCTGCGCTGGCGGCACTCGCGGCGGTGCATATGCGCCGCCGCGACGGCGTGGCGCTGATGCTGCTGGTGTGGCTGGCGAGCCAGGGCGTCGGTTTCTTCCTGCTCGGCTATCCGCGCGATGGCAGTACGCTGGCGTGGGGCTTCGCGCTCGGCACCGCGGCGGTGGGGTCGGCGCTGGCGGGCTATGCCGCGGTGCAGGCGCTGGATTACCGGTCGGTCGCGGCGCGGCTGAGTCTGGCTTATGCGGCGGGTTTTACCGCCTATAAGGGGATCATCGTCGGCTGGGCGCTGGTGCTCGGCGGGCTGCACACCGCGACGGCGCCCGACCTGCTGGCCGAGCAATTTGTCCGCAACGGCGTGATCCTGATCGGGCTGTACGGACTCTATCGGCTGCTCGTCGCGGTGGGTGTTCCGGCGCCGCCGCAGACCGCCGCGAGCGCGACCTGATGCTGACGCGCGTCGATCCCGGACCGGCGGTGGTGGTGTGCAACAGCTGTCGCCACAGCCGCGACGCGCAGGTCGATGCTGGCGGGGTGCGCGGCGGGGCGCGGCTCGTCGAGGCGCTGAGGGCCGCGAAGGCTGCCGAGCCGCGCTACGCCGGAATCGCGGTGCAGGAGATGGCGTGCCTGTTCGCGTGCCAGGATTTCTGCACCGTCCACCTGCGCGCGCCCGACAAGATCGGTTATGTGCTGGGACGGTTCGGCGGCGATGCCGACGCGGCGCGCGCGATCCTCGACTATGCGGTGCATTATGCTGCGAGCGACGATGGCCGCGTCGCCTATTCGCTGTGGCCCGAGGGGGTCAAAGGGCATTTCATCACCCGCATCCCGCCGCCGGGATGGATCGCCGAATGACCGCTTTTATATCCATCGCAGCGTTCGAGGCGGCGCTTGCCGACCTGCGCGATTCCGACCCGCACGCCGCCGCCGACGCGCGGGTGCGGCAGGGCGCGCTGACCAAACCCGCGGGGTCGCTGGGGCGGCTGGAAGAACTGGCAGTGTTTTTTGCCGGCTGGCAGCGCCGCGCGCGACCGCGGATCGAGCGCGCCCGTGCCGCCATTTTTGCGGGCAACCATGGCGTGACTGTGCATGGCGTCAGCGCCTTTCCGGCGAGCGTGACGGCGCAGATGGTCGCGAACTTTGCGAGCGGCGGCGCGGCGATCAATGCGTTGGCGGGCGCGGCGGGGCTGGAGCTGACTGTCGTCGCACTCGACCTCGACCGGCCGACCGCCGATTTCACCGTCGCGGCGGCGATGCGCGAGGACGAGTGCCTCGACGCGCTCAATCAGGGCGCGGCGGTGGTCGAGGCCGATCTCGACCTGATCGTGCTGGGCGAAATGGGGATCGGCAATTCGACCGCGGCAGCGGCGCTGTGCGCGCGGAGTTTTGGCGGCGATGCGGCGGCGTGGGTCGGTCCCGGCACCGGGGTCGACGGCCATGGCATCGCGCGCAAGGCCGATGTGGTGTCGCGCGCGCTCGCCTTCCACGGCGAGGCTCCGACGTCCGCGTTCGAGACGCTGCGCTGCGTCGGCGGGCGCGAGATTGCGGCGATTGCGGGCGCGGTGCTGCGCGCGCGGCAGCTGGGGGTGCCGGTGCTGCTCGACGGCTTTATCTGCGGCGCGGCGCTCGCCCCGCTGGCGGCGGACAATCCGGCGATCGCGGCGCATTGCATCGCGGGGCATTGTTCGGCCGAGCCGGGGCATCGCCACCTGCTCGACATGCTCGGGCTCGATCCGCTGCTGCGGCTCGACATGCGGCTGGGCGAAGGGAGCGGCGCGGCGGTGGCGGCGAACATCGTCCGTAGCGCGCTGGCGGCGCACGACCAGATGGCGACCTTTGCCGAGGCGCAGGTGTCGGCGTCGCTGTGAGCGGCTTTGCGCTCCACCTGCTGCGCCACGGCGCGCCCACGACGCCGGGGCTGCTGATGGGGCGGACCGATGGCGCGCCGACGCCGGCAGGGATCGCCGCATGCACGGCGCAGGCGGCGGGGCTGGACATCGAGCGCATCCTTGCCTCTGACTTGCGCCGCAGCCGCGCCGCTGGCGAGGCGATCAGTGTCCGTTTAGGTTTACCGCTGACCATTGATCCGCGCTGGCGCGAGCTGGATTTCGGCGACTGGGACGGGCTGGCGAGTAGCGCGGTCGATGCGGACGCCTTTGCGCGGTTTTGGGACGATCCCGACGCCCATCCGCCGCCGGGCGGCGAGCGCTGGTCTGCCTTGGTCGCGCGCGTGTCGGCGGCGATCGCCGATCTGGCGCCCGTGCCGACCTTGGTCGTCGCGCATGGCGGCTCGATGCGCGCCGCACTCCACGCACTATGCGGGTTCGAGCAGCGCCAGCTGTGGGCGTTCGACCTGCCCTATGCCGCGCGACTGTCGTTGCGCGTGTGGCCGGGTGAGCCGGTGAGCGCGCAGATCGTCGAAATTTGCCGATGAAGGGCTTGCTGATCGCGATGCAGTTCCTGACCCGGCTACCGACGCCGCGCATTGCGGTATCGAGCGAGGAATTCGCGGCGTCGATGCGCTGGTTTCCCGCGGTCGGGCTGATCGTCGGTGCGCTCGTGGCGGGCGCGGGCTGGGCCGGGGGGCAGATCGATCCGTGGACCGGGGCGCTGTCTTCGCTGCTGATCTGGGTCGCGGTCACCGGAGCGCTGCACCTCGACGGGTTGGGCGATATTGCCGACGCGCGCGGCGCGGCGCACAAGGATAGCGAGCGGTTGCTGGCGGTGCTGGCGGACCCGCATGTCGGCAGCTTTGCGGTGGTGACCATTGTCTTGCAGCTGATCGCGAAGCTTGTCCTTCTCCACGCGCTGATTGACCAACAGGCCTTCATCGCAATTGCCCTCATTCCCTTCGCGGGGCGCATCGGCCCGCTTCTCTGGTCGCGCGCGATGCCCGATCTGCATGCTGGGCTGGGGTCGCGGTTCCGCGGCGCAGTTCGGGCCGTCGATCTTGTCATTTGGGGCGCGCTACTGCTCGCGGCGGCATGGGTCTCACCGTCGCTGCTGACCGCCCCGCTCATTTTCCTGTTTTGGCGCTGGTGGCTGCTCCGCAAGATCGGCGGGATTTCGGGCGACGGGCATGGCGCGGGGATCGAGATCAGCGAAAGCTTGCTGCTCGCCGCGGCGTTGCTCGTGATACATATCGGATGAGCGATCCGTGGGCCTGGCATGGCGGGGGGCTGGTGGCGGCAAGACGCCATTTCGGAGAGGGCGACTGGATCGACCTGTCGACCGGGATCAATCCGCACCCGTGGCCGGGCGCGGCGCGGAGGGCATTCGACTGGCAGCGGCTGCCCGAGCCAGAGGCGTTGGCGGCGCTCGAATGCGCGGCCGCGTCCCATTTCGGGGTCGATCCGCGCCATGTCTGCGCGGTGCCGGGGAGCGAGATCGGGCTGCGGCTGGTCGGCGGGCTGATCAGTGGTCCGGCGCAGCATATCACCCCCGGTTATCGCACGCATAGCGCGATGATCGCGGGCAGCGCGGCGACCATGTTCGACGCCGTCCGCGACGGCGGCACGCTGATCCTCGCCAACCCCAACAATCCCAACGGCCGCGTGATCGACCGCGATGCAATGCAGATGCTGCTCCGCGGGCGCGGGTCCGACGGCTGGCTGCTGATCGACGAAGCCTTCGCCGATGCCGATCCAGCGGTAAGCATGGCGTCGCTGGTCAGCGACGAGCAGCGGCTGATCGTCTTCCGGTCCTTCGGCAAATTTTTCGGGCTGGCGGGGGTGCGGCTCGGTTTCGTTCTTGGGCCGCAAGTCATCATCGCGGCGCTGCGTGACAAGCTGGGCGCATGGCCACTGTCGGCGGCGGCCATCGCAATCGGTACCGCGGCCTATGCCGATCGGGAGTGGGTCGCGGCCACCCGCGACCGCCTGCCGCGCGATGCCGCTGCGATCGACGCGGTGCTGGTCCGCCGGGGGTATCAACCGATCGGCGGGTGCCCGCTGTTCCGGCTGCTCGAGGTCGATGACGCGCGAGGGCTCTTTGAGCGGCTGGCGCGGCGCGCGATCCTGACCCGCCCGTTTGCCGACCAGCCGCGCTGGCTGCGCATCGGCCTGCCCGCCGATGCCGGTGCGCTGGCGCGGCTCGACGCGGCGCTGGCCGATGGCTGAGCCGGTCGCGCTCACCGCGCTGGCGCTCGACGCGGCATTCGGTTGGCCGACGGCGCTCTATCGCCGCCTTGGTCATCCCGTCGGGCTGTTTGCGCGGATCATCGACCGCTGCGAAGCGGGGTTGAACAAGCCGACGCGCAGCTTTGCGATGCGGCGGGCGCTGGGCATGCTTACCCTGCTCCTGCTGTTGATCGTTGCCGCCGGTCCGGCCTGGGCCATTCAATCCTGGCTGCTCGCCGCATTCGGCGGCTGGGGCTGGATCGGCGTCGCGATTCTTGCCTGGCCTGCGCTCGCGCAGCGCAGCCTGTTCGACCATGTTCGCGCCGTTGCCGACCAGCTGGACCGCGGCGACCTGTCCGCGGCGCGCAGCGCGGTCGGCGCAATCGTCGGGCGCGATACCGCGGCTCTGGACGACGCCGGGGTCGCACGTGCGGCGATCGAAAGCCTCGCCGAAAGTTTCTGCGATGGGGTCGCGGCGCCCTTGTTCTGGCTGCTGCTGCTCGGGCTGCCCGGCGTGTGGGCCTATAAGGCGATCAACACCGCCGACAGCCTGATCGGCCACCGCGAGGCGCGCTGGCGCGCGTTTGGCTGGGCGGCGGCGCGCACCGACGATTTCGCCAACTGGATCCCGGCGCGGCTGTCGGGCGCCATTTTTTGCCTCGCCGGGCGCGGCGGCTGGCGCGTGCTGCGACGCGATGCCCGCAACCATGCCTCACCCAATGCTGGCTGGCCCGAGGCGGCAATGGCGGGGGCGCTGGGGCTGCGACTGGCGGGACCGATCGCCTATGACGGGGCGATGCACGACAAGCCATGGATCGGCGACGGCCGCAGCGATGCCGATGCCGGTGACATCGACCGCGCCTTGACGATCTATCTGCGCGCTTGCCTGATCCTTTGGTTGATCGCAGGAGGGGCGCTATGGCTGCATTGATGCTTCAGGGGACCGGCTCCGACGTCGGCAAATCGGTGCTGGTCGCGGGGCTGTGCCGCGCCTTTGCCAATCGCGGGCTGGTCGTCCGCCCGTTCAAGCCGCAAAATATGTCGAACAATGCCGCGGTGACGATCGACGGCGGCGAGATCGGGCGCGCGCAGGCGTTGCAAGCGATCGCATGCCGCGCCGAGCCACACAGCGACATGAACCCGGTGCTGCTGAAGCCGCAAGCCGATCGCACGTCGCAGCTGATCGTCCACGGCCGGGTGCGCGGGACGCTGGGAAGCGGCAATTTTCGCGCGGCGCGCGGCGCGCTGCTGACCGAAGTCATGCAAAGCTATGACCGGCTGCGCACACAGTGCGACATCGTCGTCGTCGAGGGCGCGGGATCGCCCGCCGAGATCAACCTGCGCGCCGGTGACATCGCCAATATGGGCTTTGCCCGCGCCGCGAACGTCCCCGTTATCCTGATCGGCGACATCGACCGCGGCGGGGTGATCGCGTCGGTCGTCGGCACCCGCGCGGTGATCGATCCCGAGGATGCGGCGATGATCCGGGGATTCCTGATCAACAAGTTCCGCGGCGATCCGGCGCTGTTCGACGATGGCTATCGCGAGATCGAAAAGCGCAGCGGCTGGCCGGGCTTCGGCGTTATTCCGTGGCTCAGCGCCGCGGCACGGCTGCCGAGCGAGGATGCCGTGGTCCTCGAACGCCCCGCCGATCCGCATGACGGACGCCGGATGATCGCCTGCCCGATCCTGCCACGCATTTCCAATTTCGACGATCTCGATCCGCTCAAACTCGAACCCGGGGTCGAAGTCGTGATGGTGCCGCCGGGGCGGCCGATCCCCGCAGAGGCGGCGATCATCGTCCTACCGGGATCGAAGGCGACGATCGCCGATCTGGGCGCGCTGCGGGCCGAGGGCTGGGACATCGACATCTTGGCGCATCACCGGCGCGGCGGGATGATCGTCGGGCTGTGCGGCGGCTATCAGATGCTCGGGCGGCGGATCGCCGATCCTTTGGGGATCGAAGGGGCGGCGACCGACGTGGCGGCGCTGGGGCTGCTCGACGTCGAAACGACGCTGTCGCCCGCCAAGACGCTGCGCCCGGTGATCGGATCGGCGTTGGGCGCGGCCGTGGAAGGGTATGAAATGCATATGGGCGAAACGCGCGGCCCCGGCGCGGCGCAGCCTTTTGCGACGCTCGCGGGCGGCGCCAGCGACGGAGCGATCAGCAGCGACGGCCGGGTGATCGGATCGTATCTCCACGGGCTGTTCGCCTCGACCGACCTGCGCCGCGCACTGCTGGCGCGCATCGGGGTGGCGGGCAGTGCGCGCGACTATGCCGCCGACGTCGATGCGGCGCTTGACGACATCGCCGCCGAGCTTGCCGTCCACGCCGATCTGGACCGCTTACTGGCGCTTGCGGGAGTGCGGACATGACTGGCACGCGCCTGTTCGTGCTCGGCGGCGCGCGGTCGGGCAAGAGCCGTTACGCGCAGGCACGCGCCGAGGCGATCGCCGGTCGCCATCATTTTGTCGCAACCGCCGAAGCATTCGACGATGAAATGCGAGATCGCATCACGCGGCATCGCGCCGATCGCGATGCGCGCTGGCAGACGGTCGAGGCACCGCGCGACCTGCCCGCGGTGCTCGACGCGTTGAACGCCCCCGACGCGGTGGTGCTGGTCGATTGCCTGACGCTGTGGCTGTCGAACCTGATCCTGGCCGATACCGACCTCGGTCGAACCGAGGCCGAATTATATCATGCGATCAATGGGTTCGCTGGCCATATCGTGCTTGTGTCCAATGAAGTCGGGCTGGGAATCGTCCCCGCCAACGCGCTGGCGCGGCGCTTCCGCGACGCCGCGGGGCGGCTCAATCAGGCGGTCGCGACGGTCGCTGCCGAGGTCGTGTTGCTGACCGCGGGACTACCGCTGACGCTCAAAGCGACGCCGCAGCCCCGATAGGCGCGAATTCGCGCATCGAGCCCCCGTAAAACCGGGACTTGGCGAACGCCGTATCATGCGGCTATGGCAGCGCATTGGTCGGGAATCGCCCGATCGAAACCAGGAGAGAATTTATGAACCACGCCGAACTGTCGGACGCCGTCGCCGCGTCGCTGGACCTGAGCAAAGCCGACGGGCGCAAGGCCGTCGATGCCGTCTTCGCCGCGATTGCCGATGCCGCCGCCAAGGGCGACGAAGTTTCGGTCAACGGCTTTGGCAAGTTCAAGGTCAAGGCGACCCCGGCGCGCGAAGGCCGCAATCCTTCGACCGGTGCGACGATCCAGATCAAGGCCGCCAAGAAGCTGACCTTTGGTCCGGCCAAGGCCGTCAAGGATCGCCTGAACGGCTAATCCATCTCGGCTCATTGCCGGACGCAGGGCTCCGCCGAACCATCGGCGGAGCCCTTGCTGTTTCAGCGTAGTGGGCGCGGAAAACGCCGCATCTGATGCTAAGCGCTCAGTCGATGCTGATCGGGTTCGGCCACCATGCCGGCAATGAAGACATGCACCGCGTCAGCATCGATCGGGCGGCTGAGCAGATAGCCCTGGATCTGATGGCAGCCTTCCTGCCGCAGGATTTCCGCCTGCGCCGCGTCCTCGACCCCCTCGGCCAGCGTTTCCATGCCCAGCGCGTCGGCGAGCGTTGTGATCGCGCGGATGACCGCGTTAGCGTTGCCGCCCAGCGCCAGATCGCGGACAAAGCTCTGGTCGATCTTGAGCTTGTCGAAGGGGAAGGAGCGCAGATAGCTGAGCGAGGAATAGCCGGTGCCGAAATCGTCGAGCGCGATGCGGACGCCGAGCGCGCGCAGGCTGTGCAGCGTCTCGAGCGTCTTTTCGACATTGGCGATGAAGATGCTTTCGGTGATCTCGAGTTCGAGCCGGTTGGCGGGCAGCCCCGACGAGGCCAGCGCCGACAGGACGATATTGGCCAGCCCCGGGGTCAAAAACTGCTTCGGTGAGATATTGACCGCGACCGACAGTTCGCCGTCCCACGTCGCCGCCTGGCGGCACGCTTCGCGGATCACCCATTCGCCGATCTGGACGATGAGCCCGGTTTCCTCGGCCAACGGGATGAATTCGACGGGGCTGATCATCCCCTTTTCGGGATGCGGCCAGCGGATCAGCGCCTCGAACGCCATCAGCCGTTCTTCGTGCATGCTGTAGAGCGGCTGGAAATAGAGTTCGAACCCGCCGTCGCGGATCGCGAGGCGCAGGTCGAGCTCCATCTGGCGCCGGTGCCGCGCCTGTTCATCGAGCGATTGTTCGAAGAAATGATAGGTCGCCTTGCCGTCGCGCTTGGCGCGATAGAGCGCGAGGTCGGCGTTCTTCATCAAAGTGATGCCGTCGAGCCCGTCGTCGGGCGCGACCGCAATCCCCATGCTGGCCGACGCATCGGCCTGTTGCCCGTCGATCAGGATCGGGCGGTCGAAACAGCTTTGCAGTTTGTCGGCGAGCGCGGCGAGATTTTCGGTCGCGGACAGGTCGCTGAGCAGGATCGCAAATTCGTCGCCCCCGAGCCGCGCGACGATCGCATCGCCGAGCACGGCTTGCAGATGTTTGGCAACATTGCGCAGCAAGGCGTCGCCCGCGGGATGGCCGAGCGTGTCGTTGACGACCTTGAAATCGTCGAGGTCGACATAGACGACCATCAACCGCGCTTCTTCACGGCGCCGCGCGAGCGCCTGATCGAGCTGTTCGACGAACAATTTGCGGTTGGGCAGGTTGGTCAGCCCGTCGTGGAGCGCGACATGGGTGATCTGCCGCTCGCGTTCGGCGATCGCGGCGACCATCGTGTTGAAGCTGGCGCCGAGGCGGCCGATCTCGTCGTCCGAAGTGACTTCGACCGCGGCGTCCTTGCCTTCGCCGAGCAGGCGGGTCGCTTCGTCGAGCGCGCTCAGCGGGCGGGTGATCGTGCGCGCGATGCGCCAGCTGAGCACGATGACGAGGGTCAGCCCCGCCCCGGCGAGCGCGACGAGCAGCCATTGCAGCCCCGAATATTCGCCGAGCGCCTTGCTGAGCGAGTGGTCGAGCACCAGCCGCGGCCGGACCCCGGTCTGCAAGCTGGGTAGCGCGGTGACATGGTGGAGGACGCGTTCGTTGTCGCCACTTTCGAGCACGCGGCCCGAGGGCGCGGTAGCGAGCGCGGCGGGAAGCTGCGACGCGCGCACCACGCGCGCATCGATGTCGACCGCGGCGAGTTTGGCGAGGCGGCGCATTTCGGCGGCGTCGAGCGGCTGCGCCAACACAAGCCAGCCGATCGTGTCGGGAACCTCGATCGGCGATGCCGCGGCGAGCGCCAGCTTGTCACCGATGCGGATGATGCCATGGTCCTGCCCGCTGTCGAGCGCGTCCCACAGATCGTCGGACGCGGGCAGCGCCGCGGTTGCCGAACCCGTCATCGTGCCGTCGAGCCCGACGACGAACGCCGCATCGCTGCGCGAGCGTTCACGCAAGCTGACGAGGGCGCTTTCGATCGTTGCCTGATCGCCGGTGGCGACCGCTTCGCGAAAGCCGAAATCGCGCGACAGCACGTCGGCCGATCCCCGCATCTGCTGCGCGCGGAGGTCGATGATCTCGTCGAATACGCGCGCATTGGCGGCAAGATCGCGCGAGGCGCTGTCTTCACCGAAGCGCGCGATGCCATTCCCCGCAAGCAGCAGGATCGCGGCGAGGATTGCGGTCGACAGCGCGGCATAAGCGACCGCAATCCGCAGCTTGAGCGAGCGAAAACGCAGGCGCTGCGGCAGGGCCGACAGCCCGATCATCGCAGCTTCAGCGCGATCTTGTGGCTGGCCGAACCCGCGCCCACCGCGAGCGCACGCTTCAGCTCACCGCCAGGCGTGCGGGCGCGCGGGTGCCAGACGGTCAGCTGATGCCCGCCCGCCCCCATGCCCGTCAGGCGGACGATGCCATTCTGGTCGGTCTTGCCCGCGAAGGGCGTGTCGACGACGCGGATATAGCCGCGCATCTGATCGTGGATATTGCAGCCGAGCGCGACGGTGCCGGCGATCGGAAACGCCTGTGAGCGCGTCTGATCGCGGCCGTAGAGATCGATTTCGAACCGCGCCGCTTTCGAGAAGCTGTACACGCTGTGGCGGACGCTATCGAGATTGGGAAAGGCGACGTTGCTGCCGCGCGCCACGATCAGCGTCCCGGGAACAAAAGCGACGCTTTTCTGAGCCATTGCGGGCTTCCACGCAAAGCGGATCGCACCGCCGCGCCAGCCACCATTGGGGGTCAGTTCGACCACCGCATCGCGGACCGGCAGACCGCGCTCGTCGACCACCTGCACCTGGACGACAGCGGGCGCAGCCGCCCATGCCGCGGCCAGCGGCACGCCCAGCGCAAACGCCATCGATAGGAGAAGTGGTCCCTTCACGCCGCCCGGTTAGGCGGCAGAGCTTAACATTCTCTCAAATTATCAGCGTCATAGTTAACGAAATTTTTTCCCTCCGCTGCGATTGCACCATTATGGACCAATCGCTCTTCCGCTCGCTCGCGCCGCTTTCGCTTGCGCTTTTTTGCGTCTCGGCGCCCGCCGCGGCGCAGGAGGCATCGCTGGTCGATGGCGGCAAGCTGCTGCTCACCAATGGCGTCGCGACCATCGAAGGGACCAGCGGCGGGGGAGTCGCCACCTGGTCAACGATCGCCGGGCGCGAAACCGACCGCGGCATCGGCCTGTCGGGACATGTCACGTTGATCGAACTGCCCGACTATGGCTGGCAGAGCCATGGCGTCGCGGTTGGCTTCGCGAACCGTATCGAGCTGAGCTATGCCCGGCAGAATTTCGACACCCGCGACGTCGGGACCGCGCTCGGGCTTGGCCGCGGCTACACGCTGAATCAGGATGTTTTCGCCGCCAAGCTGCGCGTTGCGGGCGACGTCGTTTACGGCGATCCCCTGCTGCCGCAGATCAGCCTGGGCGTCGAGCATAAGCGCAATCGCGACGCCCCGGTGGCGCGCGTCGTCGGCGCCGCGCATGGCAATGGCACCGATATCACACTGAGCGCGACCAAGCTTTTCCTCAGCCACAGCGTGCTGGTCAATGCGACCGCAAGACTGACCAAGGCGAACCAGGCCGGACTGCTCGGTTTTGGCAGCGCGGGCGACGACAGTCACCAGCTCCAGTTCGAAGGATCGGTTGCCTACCAATTGTCGCGGCGCGCGGTCATCGGCGCCGAATATCGCACCAAGCCCAACAATCTGGCGATCGCGCGCGAGGACGACTGGTGGGATTTGTTCGCCGCCTATGCGCTGACCGACAACCTCACCGTCACCGCCGCCTATGTCGATCTCGGTGCGATCGCGACCTTCGACAACCAGCGCGGCGGTTTCCTCTCCGCGCAAATCGCTTTTTAAGGGATCTTCCGATGTTGCTGCTCGCCGCCCTGCTGATGCAACCCGCTGCCGAACCGCCCGTCGATTGGGACAAGGAATTCGGCGTCGAGGAAAAGGTCCGCGACCCGGCGACCGGCGAACTGCCCGTCGATCCCTATGTCCAGAGCAACCGCAACGCCGGCGCCGCCCCCTTTGCGGGCGCTGCGATGGCGTCATCATTCGGCGGACAGGATGGTATCCGCCGCATCGCGCACCGCACCGTCGAACTGTCCGAAACCGATCCGCGCCTCGCGGAGATTTTCAAGGCGCATGACATGGTGCGGCTGAAACGCACGCTGTTCGAACAATTCTGTTACATATTGAACGCAGGCTGCAATTACAGCGGCCGCGATATGGCGACCTCGCACAAGGATATGGGCGTGCGGATGCGCGACATGAACGCACTGGTCGAAAATCTGCAGGTCGCGATGCGCGAGGAAAAGATCGGCTTTGCGGCGCAGAACCGTTTTCTTGGCAAGCTGGCGCCAATGTCGGGCGACGTGATCACGCGTTAGGCGAAGACGCCCTCCCCGAGTGGGTCGGCCTAGATCATATATCGGAAATTTGGAGCGGGCGAAGGGATTCGAACCCTCGACCCCAACCTTGGCAAGGTTGTGCTCTACCCCTGAGCTACGCCCGCTCTGGCGGCTGGAAACCGGTCGGTTCCAGCGGGTGAGGCGGGCGATTAGCACCGGCTTTTTGACTCGGCAAGCCCTGTTTGCGTTTTTTGCCGAAGGGTTGGCATATCGCCCGCAAATCCCACATAAGCAGGACAAGAGTCTTTGCCGTCGGCGCGCCGACCACTGGAAATGCAAAACAGGAGCATGATTTCGTGGCCACATTGGGTCTGAATCCGCAAGAAAAGGAAGCCGTCGAAGCGTTCCGCCGCGACGTCGTCGAACCGTCGATGACCCAATTGGTGATCCTGGATTTCTGGGCCGAATGGTGCGGGCCGTGCAAGCAGCTGACCCCGATTCTGGAAAAGGTCGCCGCCGACTATGCCGAAAAGGGTGTGTTGCTCGCCAAGATCGACGTCGATGCGAATCGCTTCATCGCCAGCCAGTTTCAGGTCCAGTCGATCCCGACCGTTTATGCGATTTTCCAAGGCCAGCCGGTCGCCAACCTGACCAACGCGCGGACCGAAAGCCAGTTGAAGACGATGCTCGACCAGCTGCTCGCGCAGTTACCGATCGAAAGCGAAGCGACGGCGCGTGCGGTCGAGATCGCGCCGCTGATCGACATGGGTGAAACGGTGTTGGCCGAAGGCGACGGCGAGCGTGCTGCCAGCATCTTCGGCCAGATCCTCGAAATGGCGCCCGACAATGCTGCGGCGCATGGCGGATTGATCCGCGCCTTCGTGCTCGCGGGCGACCTGACCAGCGCGCAGGGCGTGCTCGACATGGTACCGGCCGAAATCGTCGATGATCCCGCTATCGCGCAGGCGAAAAGCGCGCTCGCGCTCGCCACCGATGCGCCCGACGCGGGCGAGCTGGCCGGATTCGAGGCTGCGGTTGCCGCCAATCCCGATGACCATCAGGCGCGCTTCGACCTTGCCAGCGCGCAGATCGGCGCGGGCCAGCGCGATGCGGCCGCCGACAATCTGCTCCACATCGTCGCCGCCGACCGCGAATGGCAGGAGGATGCGGCGCGCGCCAAACTGTTGTCGCTGTTCGAAGCCGTCGGGCTGGAAGATCCCTGGGTCGCGGCGCAGCGCCGCCGTCTGTCGCTGATCCTGTTCGGCTGATGGGCGAAACCGCGCCTTTGACCATTCAGCGGATCGCGATTTTTCCGCTGCCCGGCGCGGTGCTGTTTCCCGGGCTGCACCTGCCGCTGCATATTTTCGAGCCGCGCTATTCGGCGATGGTGCAGGAGGTGCTGGCGCGCGACCGCCAGATCGGGATGATCCAGCCGCGCGTGCTGCCCGGCGACGAGAGCCGCGAGCCGCCGGCGCTGTATGACGTCGGCTGCGTCGGGCGGATCGTCGATGTCGAGGCGCTCGACGAGGGACGCTTCAATCTCGTGCTCGAAGGCGTTGCGCGCTTTCGCGTCCGACGCGAACTCGACGTCATCACGCCGTTTCGGCAGGTTGAAGCCGAGATCGAAACCGAGATCGAGGACGACGCAGTGCTGTCGAGCATCGAACGCGCGAGTCTGGAGCGCGAGGCCAAGCGCTTTGCGGCGCGGCAGGGTTATGTCGTCGACTGGGATTCGGTCGGCCAGCTCGACGATGCGACGCTGGTCAACGGCATCGCGCAAGTCGCGCCTTTCGATGCCGCGGCGAAACAGGCGCTGCTGGAAGCGACCCCGATCGACGCGCGCGCCGAGCTGGTCGTCCAGCTGATGCAGTTTTTCGGCCGCTACGACAGCGATGACGGGCGCGCGACGCTGCAATAGGCGAGCGCTCAGTGCAATTTGCGACGCGCCGCGTGGCGCACGATGTCCGTCAACGCGCGGCGCACGATATGGCGGTCGCTTTCGCGCAGCCGGTCTGCGGCGTCGTTTACCCTGAGCTGATCGCGCACCAGCGCCTTTTCGGCGGCCACGCGCGCCTCAATGCCGTCCTTGTCGGACCGCACGGTGCGCGACAGCATGGCGCGGCGCCGCGCCGCCCAATCGCCAACCAACCGGTCGGCGACGAGGTCGGCAAGACTGTCGCCCGCCGCCGCCTCGGTCGCGGCTTCGGCGACGGGATCGACCAGCCAGTCGTCGGCGCCATCGGCCTGTAGTGCGTCGAGCGACAGCGTTGCGGTGACGTGCCGCCGTCCGGCTGAACGCTGGTCGCCGTGGAGGCGGAGACGCAGCGCCTGCAGTTCGGCGCGCAGCTGCCAGGTCACATAGGTGGTGAAGCGCGCCCGCGCCGGGTCATAGCGCTCGGCGGCGCGGTGGAGCGCGATGGCGCAGACCTGCGCGGCATCCTCGGCAACATCGGTGAGGCCATAGCTGCGGGTGAAATAGCGGATGCGCGGCGCCGCCAGCGCCGCAAGCCGTGCGAATGCCCGGTCGGCGAGCGCCCTTGCCCGTGCGCCCGGCACCGCGTCGAGCGCGGTTCGCGCCTGAATATAATCCGTTACTGCTGCTTCAAGCGCGTCGCTTTTTGCCGACATGGTCCGTCCCCATCGTGCCGCGGCGTGGGTGCCGCGGTGACGGGGATAGGGAAAGATGATGAGCGGCGGGCTGACGGGGGCTAGGTAGAAATACGTACAATCCCGTTCGCATCGAGCGACGTCGAGATGCCCATCGGCGTCGCGCAAGGTCGCAGGGTGTCTCGACTTCGCTCGACACGAACGGATTGGTGGGTTGAGCCTAGACCTCTGCCCCTGCGAGCAACCGTGGCAGATCGCCCGCCTCGCCGCGCGCTTCGTCCATGAAGAAGCGCTTGAGCAGCGGCAGGCGCTGCACTGCGCCAAGCCCGGTGCGGCGGACCGCGGCGGCGGTGCGGCCGGGGATGCCGAACAGACGCGTCAGCCCGTCGGTGGCGAGGCTGACCATCATATTGTCGAGCCCGCGCCAGCGCTGGTAGCGCGCGAGCAGCGCCGCATCGCCGAGGTCGAGCCCGAGCCGCGCCCCCTCGACCAGCACCTCGGTGAGCGCCGCGACATCGCGCAGGCCGAGGTTGAGTCCCTGCCCGGCGATCGGATGGATGCCGTGCGCGGCGTCGCCGACCAGCGCGATGCGCTCGGCGACGATCGACGCGCTGTGGTGGAAGCCGAGCGGATAGGTCATGCGCGGCGCCACGAGCTCCATCGCGCCGAGCACTCCGCCCGCGCGCTTTTCGAGTTCGGCGACGAAACCGCGGTCGCCGAGTTTGGCAAAGCCGGGACCGTCCTTTTCGGCGACCGTCCACACGAACGCCGAGCGGTGCCGTCCCTCGGCGTCGTCGACGAGCGGGAGCAGCGCGAAGGGGCCGGAGGGGTAGAAGATTTCATGCGCGACATTGCCGTGCGGTCGCGCGTGCGACACCGCGCCGATCAGCGCGTGATGGTGGTACGACCAGTTGGCGATGCTGAATCCCGCGGCGTCGCGGGTGGGCGAACGGCGGCCTTCGGCGACGATCAGCAGCGGAGCGACAAGTTTTGTGTCGTCAGCGAGGGTCAGCGTCACGCCATGCGCATCAATTTCGCGTGACACGACCGTGGCGGGCATATGCAGCCGCACCAGCGGCGCATCGGCGAGCGCCGCGGCGAGCGCGAGGCGGAGCTGGCGGTTCTCGATCATCGTGCCCAGCGGCGGATCGCCGTCTGCGGTGACGAAATCGAGGTTGCCGCCGCGACCGCTGTCGGGAGCGCCGTCGGCCACCTGAATCGCGCGGATCGGGCAGCCATGACCCTTGAGCCGCTCGGCGATCCCCAGCACTTCGAACATCTGCCAGGTCGCGCTGGCGATCGCCGAGGCGCGGCCGTCGAACCCCGGCGCGATCGTCGCCACCGGGTCGGCGGGATCGACGATCTGGACCGACAGGCCATGGTGCGACAGGGCGAGGGCAAGCGCCTGGCCGACGAGGCCGCCCCCCGAGATCAGGACATCGCTGCGCAGGGTTTCACTCATGAAACTGCAGTAGCGCGCGGCGCGAGGCTTGGAAAGGCTGTGGATGCGCGCGGGGCCGCGCTTGACGGCGAGTCCGGCGCATGTGCATATCGCCGTGGTTAATTGATGGGGACCGTAAACAGCATGGCTAGCCGCAAGGGCGCACCGATCAAGGCCGATTGGCGCACCGTTTTTCGCCAGAGCATCGCGCGATCGCTGGTGATCGGCGCGGCGGCGGCGCTCGGGCTGTTCACGCTGTTTCTGGCGCTCGCGCTGGCGACTTATGACAGCACCGATGCGGCGCTGAACACCGCCGCCGCGGGTACCGCCGCCAACTGGATGGGCAGCATCGGCGCCTGGTTCGCCGATCTGGGGCTGTCGATCGGCGGGGTTGGGATTGCGCTGCTGGTGCCGCTGCTCGGGCTGCTCGCGTGGCGACTGTGGCTGGGCGAGCCGCAGCCTTATTGGCCGCGTCAGCTCGCTTATAGTTTCGTCGGCATCCTGCTCGTCGGGCTGGGCGTCGAACTGTGGGCGCCCGCGACTAGCGCGCCGATGCCCGCGGGATGGGGCGGGATCATCGCGCTGCTGATCGGCGGCGCGATCACGCCGCTGTTCGCCGCGGCGGGCGAACCCGCGGCGGCGCTGATCCGCTTTGCGACCATCCTGCTGCTGGTCACCATCGGGCTGTGGCTGGCGTGGCGCGCGCTGCGGCTGGAAAAGGGATGGGCATCGCGCCTCCGCCTGCCCGCCGCCGAGCGTAGCCGCGTCGTCGAGCCCGTCCGCGCCGCCGACGACGGCGCCAAGGCACCCAATTTGATGGAGCGCGTCGTCCGGCCGCGCGCGATCGCCGAACCCAGCGACCGCGCGCCGCCCGAAATCGCCGACCCCGCGCAGCGCACCGCGCCGTCGAAACCGCGGCCCAAGCCGCAGACCGAACTGTTCACCAATTACCAGCTGCCGTCGATCGACCTGCTCGCACCGCCGCCGCCGGGGCCGACCGGACAGATCGACAAGGCGGGGCTGGAACGCAATGCGCGCCTGCTCGAATCGGTACTCGAGGATTTTCAGGTCAAGGGCGTCGTCACCGCGGTCCGCCCCGGCCCCGTCGTCACCATGTACGAGCTCGAACCCGCGCCGGGGACGAAGGCGAGCCGCGTGTCAAACCTCGCCGACGACATTGCGCGCAACATGTCGGCGCTGTCGGCGCGCATCGCGCCGATCCCCGGCCGCACCGTGATCGGCATCGAGCTGCCCAATGCCAATCGCGAGTCGGTGGTGCTGCACGAAATCATTGGCAGCGCGCTGTTTCAGGACCAGACCGGCGCGCTGCCGATCATCCTGGGCAAGAATATCAGCGGCGACCCGATGATCGCCGACCTCGCACCGATGCCGCACCTCTTGATCGCGGGGACGACCGGTTCGGGTAAGTCGGTCGGGCTGAATGCGATGATCCTGTCGCTTCTCTATCGCCTTGGCCCCGACCAGGTGAAGATGATCATGATCGATCCCAAGATGCTGGAACTCAGCGTCTATGACGATATTCCGCACCTGCTCGCTCCCGTGGTCACCGAACCTAAAAAGGCGATCCGCGCCTTGAAATGGGCGGTCGAACAGATGGAAGACCGCTACCGGATGATGTCGTCGCTGTCGGTCCGCAACCTCGCGAGCTACAACGACAAGGTCCGCGGCGCGCTCGCCAAGGGCAAGTCGCTCGGGCGCCGCGTCCAGACCGGCTACGACCCCGACACTGGCCAGCCGGTGTATGAGGAAGAGGCGCTCGATTATGCGCCGCTGCCGCAGATCGTGATCGTCGTCGACGAACTCGCCGATCTGATGATGACCGCGGGCAAGGAGGTCGAATTCCTGATCCAGCGGCTCGCCCAGAAAGCGCGCGCCGCGGGTATCCACCTGATCCTTGCGACGCAGCGCCCCTCGGTCGATGTCATCACCGGCGTGATCAAGGCGAACCTGCCGACGCGCATCAGCTTCAACGTCACCAGCAAGATCGACAGCCGCACGATTTTGGGCGAGGCGGGGGCCGAGCAGCTGCTCGGCAAGGGCGACATGCTCTACGTCCCCGGCGGCAAGCAGATCACGCGCATCCACGGTCCGTTCGTGTCCGACGACGAGGTGCGCGCGGTCGCCGACCATTGGCGCGGGCAGGGCCGCCCCGACTATATCGAGAGCGTCACCGAAGATCCCGAGGATGGCGGCTTCGCGATGGAGGGCGCCCCGGCGGGCGGCGACAGCGCCGAGGACCGCATGTATGCCAAGGCATGCCAGATCGTCGTCGAAAGCCAGAAGGCATCGACCAGCTGGCTGCAGCGCCAGCTGCGCATCGGGTACAACAGCGCCGCGCGGCTGATCGAGCGGATGGAGGAGGAAGGGCTCGTCAGCCCGCCCAACCATGTCGGCCGCCGCGATGTGCTGACCGATCAATATGGGCAGCAGCGGTGAGGAACCATTGCCCGTCTCGCGGTTTGAACGGCGTCTGACGAGCAGGTTCACGGCGGGTTCAATGCCCGTCTGCGATGAACCGGGCGAACATAGAATAGAATGAGATTCCCATGACGTTGAAGAATCCCCTCACCCGCCTAGCCGCCTGGACGCTCACGCCATTGGCGGTCGCGGGCCTCGCGGTCGGCGTTCCCGCCGTCGCACAATCATCGTCGACGCTGGCGTCGGTGCAGTCGCATCTGAAATCGACCGGATCGATGACCGCCGATTTTGTCCAGACCGACCGCAACGGCCAGCGCCTGTCAGGCAAGCTGACATTGAAGCGCCCTGGCAAGATCCGCTTTCAATATCAGAAGGACGTCCCGCTGCTGATCGTCGGCGATGGCAGTTCGCTGACGGTGATCGATTACGAAGTGCGGCAGGTGCAGCGCTGGCCGGTGAAGAATTCGCCGCTCGGCGCGCTGCTCGACCCCGATCGCGACCTGACCAAATATGCCAAGGTCGTCCCCACCGGCAGCAACGATGTGCTGAGCGTCGAGGTCAAGGATCCCAAGCGTCCCGAATATGGCACGATCACCATGGTGTTCGTCCGCGACGGCGGTGCCCCCGGCGGCCTGCGCCTGCGCGGCTGGGTCGCGCTCGATTCGCAGAACAACCGGACGCGGATCGACCTCAGCAACCAGAAATTCAACGTCGCGGTCGCCGATTCGGCATTCCGGTGGACCGATCCGCGTCCGAACAAGCGCGGTCGCTGACCAAAGCTGAACGGAAATTTGGGGCCGGGGATTTTTTCATCAGAAATCTCCGGCCTTTTTCCGCTGAACCGTCGCCCAGCATCGACGAACTGCAAAATCGGCGCTCCGCCGCCGTTTTTCGTTCAGCTTGGCGACAGGGAGGCGGGGCTATTTCAACTCTCGAAGACGCCAACACGGCCCCGGATTTGGGTTTCCCCCTGTTGCCCCACCCGGATTGCCCGGTGTCTTCATTCAAGAGCGTGACGAACGCTGACCTTGAACCCC
>Ga0265296_1001904_pt1 | contig 22229 bp, 23 predicted proteins | sample MunlanPumphouse1_FD_189073 | JGI IMG/M metagenome (GOLD analysis project Ga0265296, IMG submission 189073) | Groundwater microbial communities from a municipal landfill in Southern Ontario, Canada - Pumphouse #1 | ecosystem: Environmental > Aquatic > Deep subsurface > Groundwater | place... | reverse complement strand
CTCGTTTTCAAATTGACCCAAAGCGCAAGGATCATCAGGAAGATGATAATCAGCGAGACGACAACCTTTTTCTTACCGTTCAGAGTCAATTTTTCAGCCTTTCCGTTTCAACGCAACAGAGTTTATCGCCGGGCGGAGAAAAAGATTGTGCGCGGCTCCACTTTCGAGATTCCGGTTGTCCGCCGCTTGCCTGCGGTCACATCTTTTATTGTTTCTGTCGATAAACCCGCTTATTTTAAGACATGAAAATCCTAGTAATTCACGGACCCAACCTGCCGCTGATCGGAAAAATCTCGGCGAAGAACGGCACGCGGCTGACGCTGGATAAAATCAATACCGGCTTGCGCCGAAAAGCAAAAGAACTTGGTGTCGAGATAAAAATCCTTCAATTCGCCGACGAAGCGCGAATCGTAAAAACCGTCAGCCGTTCCCGAAATGAAATCCTGGGCGTTCTGGTCGATCCGTGCGCGCTGGCGCGAACCTGTTTCTCACTCCGGGAATTGCTGGCGATCGTCCGTATTCCGACCGTTGAAATTTGTCCGGAAGAGATACCGTATTCACGCGAGAGTTTCGACAATTCGGCGCTGAAAGATGCCGTTCAGGGAAGGTTGATCGGTCCGGCGATTTCGGTTTATTCCGAGGGATTGGAAACATTATTCCGGCTCATCGGATCACAGCATTAAACGCGTCGTCAAAAGGAGGTGAAATATGAGTAAGTTGTCTGCATTTTTTCTCCTTGTCGTTTTATTCGTTTTTCCGGCGGTTTTAACGCCTTTTACCGGCGAAGTTATTACGTCATTTCCAACGCCTGCCGGTTGTCCCACTGGCCTGGAATTCGACGGGAAAAATCTCTGGTTAGCAGATCGCAAAACCGACACGCTGTATTGCATCAATCCCGAAAATGGAAAAGTCATTCAGAAAATCGCCTCACCCGGCTACTGGCCGATGGGTCTGGCGTGGGACGGCAAATCACTCTGGTGTTCGGATAATCACGACGGAAAAATCTATCAGATCAATCCGAAAGACGGGACGATTCTCCGAACTGTCGATGCGCCCGGCGGTTCATCGCGCGACATCGTTTGGGACGGCAAATATCTCTGGTGCGTTGACGACGGATCGGACGAAATCATTCAATTTAATTCTGAAGACGGCACGACGATCAAGTCGCTGAAATCTCCGGCAGGCGATCCGCGCGGACTGGCTTTCGACGGACGCTATCTCTGGATTTCCGATCGGATCAAAGATGAGATTTATATGGTCGATCCGGCGAGCGGTTCGGTCGTGCTCATCGCCGACGCGCCCGGTCCATACACAAAAGGGCTTGCGTTTGACGGCAAGTCACTCTGGGCGGTGGACTACCAAAACGATAAGATTTACAAGTTGAAAATCCGCGACGGTGAGAAGTTCAAAACCTCGGACGCCCGCAAGGCGAAAGTCACCTTCACACATCAGGTCAGAAACTTCGGTCCAGGCGCGATCAAATCCGTCGATGTTCACATTGCGATTCCCGAAAAACGCGATAACCAGACACTGAACACGGAATTGACATTCAATCCGAAACCGACGGACTTTGTCACCGACCGCTGGGGGCAGAAGACGGCACATTTTATCTATAAAAACATCAAATCGGGAAAACCAGTCGAAACCATGATGACCGCCGATGCGACGGTTTATAAAATCCGCTACTTTCTCTATCCCGATCTCGTCGGAAATCTCGATGAAATCCCATTAGAAATCTCGGAAAAATATCTCGAGAACAACGAGAAATACCAGTTCGATCATCCGACCATCCAGAACGCCGTTCGCGAAGCAGTCGGAGAAGAGAAAAACACCTACTGGATCGCGCGCAGAATTTTCGATTACATCAACCAAAAAATGTTTTATGAGCGCGTTGGCGGCTGGAATACGGCACCGACCGTTTTGGCGCGCGGAAACGGTTCCTGCTCGGAATATACGTTTGTTTACATCGCGATGTGCCGGGCGGCTGGAATTCCGGCGCGCTACGTTGGCTCGGTCGTCGTCCGTGGCGATGATGCCAGTATGGACGACGTTTTCCACCGGTGGGTCGAGGTTTATTTCCCCGGATATGGCTGGATTCCGGTTGATCCGAGTGGCGGCGACAATGAACTCCCGCGCGATCAGGCGGCGTATTTCGGAGCACTGGCGAACCGGTTTCTGATCACGACGCAGAGCGGCGGTGGCTCGGAAACGATGGGCTGGACGTATAACTCGAACGAGTTCTGGTCAACCGAACCGCAGACAAAAGTCGTCATCGAGACCATCGCCGAGTGGGAACCGGAAAAGTAAAAGAATCGCTGACGGTTAACAATAACAGAACCAAAAACAACGCCTGAACAGCCGGGTTTGGCTATTCAGGCGGACTACATTGAACGCTGGTTAAAGTGAGGCAAGCCGTTTAGTAAATCAGCGGCGCGTCAGAAAGCGATAGGGAAAAAATCAGGCTTTGACGACCCAAACTTTGACGGTAGCTGTGACATCCGGATGAAGTTTCACCGGTATATCAAAGACGCCCAATGTTTTAATCGGTTCTTCGAGTAGAATTTGCCGTTTGTCGATTTCGTGACCTTTTTCCTGAAGTTGGTCGGCAATGGTCTGCGAAGTGACGGCTCCGAAGAGACGGTCTTCTTCGCCAACCTGAACGGGAATCGTCAAAGAAAGCGCCTTGAGTTTGTCGGCAAGTTCATTGACCTTTTTCATTTCGCGTTTCTTGGCAGCATCTTTCAGGCGGTTGATTTCCTGAAAGCGTTTGATATTGACCGGGCTGGCTTTTAGCGCGAAACCGCGCGGAACGAGATAATTGCGGGCGTAGCCGTCTTTGACGTCGCATTGACTACCGGCTTTTCCCAGTGTTTCTATATCCTGAAGTAAAATGATACGCATATGAATCTCCTGTAGGTCGAAGTTTATTTGAACGACTGGGTAACATCGAACGTGTAAGGCAGAAGCGCGATGTTGCGCGCGCGTTTGATCGCCTTAGTCAATTCTCTCTGATGTTTTGCGCAGGTGCCGGTGATGCGGCTGGGAATGATCTTTCCCTGTTCGGTGACGAACCGTCTCAGCATCCGGTGATTTTTATAGTCGATCTTTTCCTGGGGATTTTCGCAAAACTTGCAGATTTTTCTTTTGCTGATTAATGCCATGGGTTTCCCTTTCTTTTCTATCTTTTTATCGAGGACAGCATTGTTCGGATAGGTGCCGGGTTAATTCTTCACTTCGGCCGGTTTTGGTGCAACTTCGGGTTCCGCTTTTTGGACCGGTTTTTCTTCCAACTGAACCGTCATGCAGGATAAAATCCCGGCGGTCAAACCCATCCACGCCTCGACCTCTTTGTTCAGTTTCGAATTTTCCGTCTCGTACTGAACAAGGATGTAATTGCCGTAGCGGTGTTTTTCGATCGGATATGCCAGTCTTCTTTTTCCCCAATCTTCCAGATAGAGGACGGCGCCGTTTAAGCGGGTGATTTCGGCTTTGACGGCTTCGACAATCTGGCTCAGTTTGTCGTGCTCGTAATTCGGATTGACTATAAATAAATTTTCGTAGTACCTCACTCGTCGAACTCCTTATGTTTAGTTTGGTTATACTTGTTCATGATCCAGTGAATATCATGTTCTGCGTAATCGCTGACGGCGCTGACGCTCGTTTCGATTACGTCGTTTACTAATGGCCACTCTTCTTTCTTGAAATTCGTCAGGACAAAGTCTTCGGAAGCAAGATTTCCCTGCGGTCCGATGCCGAGTCTGAGCCGTGGAAATTCATCCGTGCCGATCTGATCGATGATGGATTTCATTCCGCGATGACCGCCGGCAGAGCCGTTCGGGCGGATGCGCAAAGCGCCAAGCGGCAGGTCGATATCGTCATAAACGACGAAAATCTGTGCCGGCTCCGCGTCGAAATATTTTAGCATTTGCTTCACGGCGATTCCGGATGCGTTCATGTAGGTCATCGGCTTGCACAGCCGAAATGACTTCGATGAAGAGGCGGGAGAAACGAGAGATTTCCGGGAATCCGCGAAAACGAACGAACTCTTGGCAGGACTGAAACGGATTTGCCGCTGTTCGGCGAGCCGGTCAACGACCATGAACCCAAAATTATGTCGGTTTTTGGCGTATTTCAAACCGGGATTTCCTAATCCGATGATGAGTTTGGGTTTAGATGTGTCGGTGTCTTCATGATGACGTTTTCCAAATAAGAACAAGGTGCTATTCTTTCTTTTTCCTGGTCTTCTCTTCTTTCGCTTCTTCTTTCGCTTCTTCTTCAGCCGCTTCTTCACCTTCAGCCGCTTCTTCGCCTTCAGCCGGTTTCTCTTCTTCGGTCGCTCCGGAAGGTTTCACGACGGAAACGATCGATGCGGAGATAACATTCTGTATTTCCGCGTTGGCGACCTGAATGTCTTTGACGCCGATCGAATCGCCGAGATTCAGGGCGCTCACGTCAATTGTGACGCCGTCCGGAATGTCTGCGGCTTTGCATTTGACGTCGAGTTCCCAGAGATGTTGAGCTAAAATGCCGCCAAAAGTTTTTACGCCGATAGCGATTCCGACCAATTTGATCGGAATGGAGACGACGATCTTTTCTTCGAGATTGACACCCATAAAGTCGGCGTGGATGATCAGCTCGCTGATTGGATCGTGCTGAAGTTTTCTGATAATGCACGGATAGGTTTTGCCGCCGATCTGCAGGCTGATAATATGCGCTCCGGAATGGAGAGCCGTTTTCAACTCTTTCACATCGATACAGAGCGGGATCGGGTTTTCTGCGTGATAATAGTACACCGACGGAATTTTTCCGTCACGACGCAATTTCTTGGTGTCACGTTTCGTCAGTGCGGTTCTGGTTTCTGCTGATAACTTAAACTCAAGCATTCATATTCTCCTTATGATTAAAATTCAAATAGTGAACTGATGGATTCTTCGTTGTGAATTCGTTTGATGGCTTCCGCGAACATCGGCGCGGCGGTAAGAATTTCCAATTTCGGAAATTGTCTTTCCGACGGAATGGCGACGGAATTCGTGACGATGACCTTGTCGATCGGTGATTCCATGATCAGCCGGACGCAATCACCGGAAAAAAGCCCGTGCGTGGCGACGACGATGATGGATTCGGCTCCGTTGTCTTTGAGCAGGCGCGCCGCTTGCGAGATGGTGCCGCCGGTGTCGATCATATCGTCGATGATGAGTGCGTTTTTCAATCGCGATTCGCCGATGACGTTCATGACTTCAGCCTTGTTCGGGCTGGGACGGCGTTTGTCGATGATAGAGAGCGGGACGCCCAGGATTTTCGCGTACGAACGTGCGAACTTGATCCCGCCGACATCCGGAGCGACGATGGAATAATCGCCCGACTCGATGATCTCTTTGATCTTATCGACGAAAATCGACTTGGCGTACAAATGGTCGAACGGAATGTTGACGAATCCCTGTATCTGTGTTGAATGCAAATCCATCGCCACGATACGATTGGCGCCGGCGCTGACGATAGTGTCCAAAATAAGGCGCGAGGAAATCGGAACGCGCGGCTGGTCTTTTCTGTCCTGACGAGCATAGCCATAATAGGGAATGACCGCGGTGATGCGTCTGGCGGAAGCGCGCCGGGCGGCGTCGATGATCAGGAGAAGTTCGAGCAAATATTCTGCCGGAGGATTCGTGGACTGAACGATAAAAACGTCTTCGCCGCGGATGTTCTCTTCAAAGCGAAGCTGGATTTCGCCGTCGCTGAAATTAGATATGGAAATCTGTCCGGGCGTCGTTTTGAGAATCGTGTTGATCTCGGACGTTAGCGCCGGGTTCGATCTGCCGGAAAAGATTCTTGCATTAAATTTCATAGTCATCGCTTCTATTTAAAATGGTTCAAAAACCTGCTCGGGGACCAGGATTCGAACCTAGATTCACGGCTCCAAAGGCCGCTGTCCTGCCGTTGGACGATCCCCGAATGTCTCATGGCGTTTTTCTGTTAAAATATGGGAAGAGTTAGAAAGGTTGGATAATTCCGGAAGCGTTTCTGCGCCGTCGCAGCTTCCGTTTCGTTGCGAAAAATTCCAAACACAGTCGAGCCACTTCCCGACAGACCGACGTACAAAACTGGTTCGCGCTTCATTTCCTCGCGAATCGCACCGATCTCTGGATATGATGGAAAAACTACCGATTCAAATTGATTTTCAAACAGCGTCCAAAAAATTCTCTTTTCATCAAAAAGAGAGCCAAATTTATATTCCTTTTTGCAATTTACCAAGCCGAATTCTCCGTATGCCCACGCGGTCGAGATGGAAATCGGCGGACAGATCAGCAAGACGACAAACGATTCCGGCAATTTTACCGGTGTTAAAATCTCTCCGACGCCGTTGCCGATCTGAGTCTTTCCGTTCAGATAGAATGGGACATCGCTTCCCAGCCGGACGGCAATTCGGGCAAGCGCCGGTTCCGGCAAATTAGCTTCCCAATGCCGGTTGAGAAATTTCAAAACCGTCGCCGCATTCGAACTTCCGCCGCCAAGCCCCGCGCCGGTCGGAATATTTTTGATGAGATGAATCTGCCACTCATGGCCGACTTTTGCGAATGGACGCATCGCTTCATAGGCTTTGCAACAAAGATTGGTCGAATCTATCGGTAGATTCGGATTGGAACTTGTCAGTTGAAAACGGTCGGCAGGACGAAAATGCAACTCGTCGTGCAGATCGATTTCCTGAAAAAGTGAACTGATTGTATGGTAGCCGTTCGGCAGTACGCCGGTGATCCGCAAGGATAGATTGACCTTGGCGTTCGACCTAATTACGAGCGGTTTGTCGTCTGGCATATTCGAGCGCCGATTGCAAACGGCGGGCGCAGGTTTCCCGGCTGAGAATATTGGTAATAACGTGAATTTCCGGGCCGTGTGTTTCGCCGGTCAACGCCGCGCGAATCGTCATCCAGAGAGGCTTTCCCTTGATGCCAGTCGTTTTTTGGACGGTTTTGATGGCCAAGACGAAGGAATCGCCGTTGAAATCCTGAATGACTTCTATCTGAGAAATGAGTGATTCGAGGATTGTCACCGCTTCCGGTTTGTCAAGATATTCCTGAAGATCGGGCGCATCGTAATTCACTGCTTCGGTAAAAAATAATCGAGTCTTTTCAGGAAGTTCTGAAAATGTCGTCAGGCTTTCCTGAATCGCCGCTAACGCGGAAATTGTTTGACTGTCGTTCCAGCCGTTTCGGTCTGGAAGAAAACCAGACGAGAGGTGAAATAGTTTTTCCGGCGACAGGGTGCGGATATAATGCCCGTTCATCCAGTCGAGTTTTTCAACATTGAAAATGGCGCCGCTCTTGCCGACTCTTTCCAGTGAAAACTCGCGGATCAGTTCTTCCATCGAGAAGATTTCCTGATCGGTGCCCGGATTCCAGCCGAGCAGAGCCAGAAAGTTGATCAACGCTTCCGGCAGATAGCCTTTTTTCCGGTAATCTTCGGCGGCGACGTCGCCTTGGCGCTTCGATAGTTTGCTTTTGTCGGGATTCAGCAACAGCGATAGATGCGCGAACTGCGGCGAATCCCAACCGAAATAGTTGTAAAGCAATTGATGTTTCGGCGTGCTGGGCAACCACTCCTCACCGCGGATGACATGTGAAATTTGCATTAGGTGATCGTCCACGACGTTTGCCAGATGATATGTCGGGAAGCCGTCCGATTTCATCAGCACCTGATCGTCCAATTGGTCGGCGGGAAACGGCACATCGCCGCGGATCAGATCGTGAATTTCAACGGTTCCCGTTTCCGGCGTCTTCATCCGAATCACGTACGGTTCGTTGTTTGAAAGGCGCTGGCGAACTTCGGTCCCGAAGCTTCGGGAGCGGCAATGATTGTCGTAGCGCGGCTGTCTGTGTTCGGCGGTTTGCTGTTTGCGCAAAGCGTCCAAACGATCGATCGAACAGAAACAGTAATATGCGTGACCTTTTTCGATCAGCGATTGAATATGCTGGCGGTAAATATCCAGACGCTGGGATTGGATGTACGGCCCAAAATCGCCGCCGAACTCCGGTCCCTCGTCGGGAATCACGTTCGCCCATTTAAGAGTTTCGATGAGATTCTCGATGGCGCCCGGCACTTTCCGGTTTTGGTCCGTATCTTCGATTCGGAGGATAAACCGGCCGGCGTTTCTTTTGGCAAAAAGATAGTTATAAAGCGCTGTCCGCAAGCCGCCGACGTGTAGAAAACCGGTTGGACTGGGTGCGAATCTCGTTCTAATCAATTTCAGAATTCTCCTTTTTTTTATTGCGGCGCTTCACGCGATAGGCGATGAAAATGGTCAGCAGAAGAAGCAGAAGAATACCCAGGACGGCATTGTATTTTGAAAGCGCCGTTTTGATCTCTTCCCAGTTCTCACCGAGCAAGCGTGCCAGTTTATAAATAATTCCATTCCAGACTGCAATTCCGCTAAACGTGAACAGGAATGCCTTAAAAAACGGGATCCACGTAAAACCGGCGATCATCGCTGTCATGAGCCGAATACCGGGAATCAATCTGCCGATCGCCAGCACCCAATTCCCAAATTTATGAAAATAATGATCTGCTTTTTTCATTCGATGGGCAGGGAAAAACTTAAACTGTTTCCGTTCGAAATACTCTCTTCCCCAATGATGACCGATCGAGTAAACCAGAACAAATCCGGCTAATCCGCCGATGACTGTAACAAAATAAGCGGCGTAAGGATTTAGTGCGCCTTTTCCGGCGAGATATGCGGAAAAGATGAGGATAGTGTCGCTTGGAAGGATGGGAAGTGTGTTTTCCAAAAAGATAAAAACGAACAGAATAAGATAAACGTACCAGAAAGATTGTTTGGCAATGAATTGAAGAACTGCTTCCATTATTTAAAAATTATCGCCGAGGCGAACGCTGCGATCCCTTCTTCTCTGCCGGTGAACCCCATTTTCTCGGTGGTCGTCGCCTTGATCGAAATATTTTCTTCGGGAATTTCGAGAACGGCGGCGAGGTTGCTCCGCATTTCGCGGACGTAGGGACGAATTTTCGGTTGCTCGGCTATGATAATCGAATCGATGTTGCCGATCTGCATCTGGTGCTTTTTCAACAGGAAAGCCACGTTTTGAAGCAGTAAAATGCTGGAGATGTTTTTATAGGCGGCGTCCGAATCGGGGAAGTGGGTTCCGATGTCATCGAATCCGGCGGCTCCGAGCAATGCGTCGATGATGGCGTGCACGAGAACGTCGGCGTCCGAATGACCCTTTAAGCCGCGGTCGTAAGGAATCGTCAATCCACCGAGTACCAAAGGGCGACCTTCGACGAAAGGATGAGCGTCGAAGCCGTTCCCGATTTTAAATTTCATTTCGTTCATACTGACCGCCAACCAAGGATGGATTTTGCGATATTAAAATCGTATTGGCAAGTGATTTTTATATTCTCCGGGCGTCCGTTTAAGACGGCAACCTTTCCGCCGATTCTCTCGACGAGCGAGCATTCGTCCGTGCCGGCAAATCCGTCCGAAAAAGCCGTCTCGAATGCGCGAAAAAGAATCGGTTTCCGGAATGTTTGCGGCGTTTGCGCCTGCCAGATATTCGAGCGGTCGATCGTCCGAACGATCGTGGCGTTGTCGACTTCTTTCAAGGTATCGACGGCCGGAATCGCCAAAATCGCACCATCAAAGGAAGAACACATCCGAATGGTTTCGTCGATTTCTTCGGGAGTGACGAACGGCCTGACGCCGTCGTGAACGACGACGATCTCGATGGATTCTGAGATCGCCGAAATTCCGTTATAGACGGAATTTTGGCGCTTTTCTCCGCCGGAAACGATGCGAATCGGTTTGTCGGATTTGCCCGGCAGACAAATTATCACTTCCGGGCGATTTAGCCAGTCCGGATGCACGACGACGATGATTTCATCTACCAATGTTGCGGTAAGAAACGGCTGTAATGTATGAAAGAGAATCGGCCGGTCGTTCAGCAACAGGAATTGCTTGGGAAGCGGGGCGTTCATTCGCACGCCGGTTCCGGCGGCGACGATGACAGCGGCGGCTGGTCGGTTGGCGCTCAACGTCCGGATTAGATGATAATCATGGCGTCGCCGTAGCTAAAGAAGTGGTATTTTTTCTTCACGGCTTCTTTATAGGCTTTCATGATGAGTGGATAATTGGCAAACGCGGTAACCAACATGAGCAGGGTCGATTTCGGTTGATGAAAGTTGGTAATCAGCACGTCGATCATTTTGAAGTTGTACGGTGGATGAATGAATTTATCCGTCCAGCCGCGTCGCGGACTGATCTGAAAACCGGAGACAGTCACGGTTTCCAATGTTCGGGCGACCGAAGTGCCGACGCCGATGATCCGTTTGCCCTTGGCTTTTGCCTCGTTGATGGCGATAGCCGTTTCGGCGGAAACCTCAAAATATTCGGAATCCATCCGATGGCGGGTCAGGTCTTCGACGGTGACAGGTCGGAAAGTTCCCAGGCCGATATGGAGGACGATCGGATAGATTTTTACGCCTTTGTCGCGGATTTTTTGTAGCAATGCTTCGGTAAAATGCAGACCGGCAGTCGGCGCCGCGACGGCTCCGCGTCTCTTGGCGTAAACCGTTTGATATTTGATTTTATCTTCGTCGGTCGGTTCGCGGTCGATATAAGGCGGCAACGGTGACTGTCCGATTTCGTCGATCAGTTTGTAGAGCGTTTCCTGCGGAATTCCGTTGAAACGAACGACTCGTCCGCCGGAAACCGTATTGTCGATAACGTCGCATTGTACGCCGTCGGCGATGGTCAGTTTGTTGCCGATACGGACTTTGCGTGCGGGTTTGACCATCACTTCCCAGAGAGAGTTTTCCAGTTCGCGGAGGAGAAAAACCTCGACCTTGGCGTCGGTGCGGTCTTTAACGGCCCAGAGGCGGGCGGGATAAACTCGGGTTTCATTGATAATCAACAGATCGCCGGGATTCATGTAGTCGGCAATGTCGTAAAAATGTTTATGCGTGATCGATTCATCTTTACGGTTGATGACCATTAACTTCGAATGGTCGCGTTCCTTGATCGGGAAGTTCGCTATCAGTTCTTTTGGGAAAGAATAATCGAAATCGGATAGTCTCATAGGTTTTCTCCTTTATTCAAATAAAGTTGCTTGTTGGTCGGTTTGGCTAATGCCGAAATATTTGTATGTTTCCGGAGTCGTTTGTCTGCCGCGCGCCGTGCGGTGCAAAAGCCCATTTTGGATCAGGAACGGCTCATAAACGTCTTCGATCGTTTCCGCTTCTTCACCGACGGCAACCGCCAGACTATTGAGTCCGACAGGCCCGCCGGAAAATTTATAGAGGATCGTCGAAAGAATCTGTCGATCCATATTGTCCAATCCGAAGTGGTCGATTTCCAGCATTTTCAGTGATTCGGAAGCCACGTGCCGGGTGATCTTTCCCTCGGCTTTAATCTGCGCGTAATCGCGCGTGCGACGCAAAATGCGGTTGGCGATTCGCGGTGTGCCGCGGGAACGGCGGGCGATCTCCTCCGCGCCTTCGGAATCGATCTCGATGTTGAGGATGTCTGCCGTTCGCCTGACGATCAGATACAAATCTTCAGGCGTGTAATAATCCATCCGCAGGACAACGCCGAACCGATCGCGAAGCGGCGATGTTAGATGTCCCAGACGCGTTGTCGCGCCGATCATCGTAAAGCCGTCCAAATTCAACTGAATGCTCCGTGCATTCGGTCCTTTATCGATAACGATGTCGATGGTGAAATCTTCCATCGCAGAATAGAGATATTCTTCGACGACGCTGTTGAGCCGGTGAATTTCATCGATAAAAAAAACGTCCCGGAACGAAAGATTGGTCAGCATTCCGGCAAGGTCGCCCGCTTTTTCGATTACCGGGCCGGAAGAGGTCTTGATATTGACATCGAGTTCTTTGGCGACGATGTGTGCGAGCGTGGTTTTACCGAGACCGGGCGGCCCGAACAAAAGGACGTGGTCGAGCGGTTCGCCGCGTTTTTTGGCGGCGGTGATGTATAATTTAAGGTTTTCGACGACGGCCGTTTGCCCGATGAAGTCGGAAAACGCCGATGGTCGTATCTTTTTTTCGGCCTCGAGTTCGTCTGTCAATTTCTTCGGATCGGTTACTTCTGATCGCAACGAATCCTCCGGTTTTGGGACAAGACGATCTCCCGCGATGCAAAACAGTCATCGGAAAGGAAGGGATAAAAGCAATTGTGGAAGTTATTCGTCGTCAAGAAAAATATCGATTGAAGGTTCAATACTATAAATTCACAATCTAATAAAACGTGTCGAAACTTAAGGAAAATTTCCTGCTAAGTCAATGAAAATCTGCTGGTTATCTTGACTATCATTAATTTTATTAAGGCGATATGCGTGTCCATCCGTCGCCGGGCGGATCAGATCTCGATGATCTGAGAACGATCCTTTCCGACGGAAATGTGGGAGATTTTCGTCTCGAGCAAGTCGGAGACGGTTTCTAAATAATCTTTCGCGTTGCGCGGTAACATTTCATATCGGGTGCATCTGGTAATGTCGGATTTCCAGCCTTTCAAAGTCACCAAATGAGGGATGGCTTCCGTCAAACCGATTCCAGGGAATGAGCCGTTTTCGTAATGCGTGCATATTTTGATTTCATCCAGATCGTCGAGAACGTCGAGTTTGGTGATGACGATGGATGAGAAGCCATTGATCCGGCAAGAATATTTTCCGACAGCGGCGTCGAACCAACCGCACCGGCGTTTGCGCCGTGTTGTCGCGCCGATTTCACCGCCGCGTTGTTGGAGAAAATCGCCGATCGCATCGGTGAGTTCAGTTGGAAAAGGACCGGCGCCGACGCGCGTGGTGTAGGCTTTGAAAATGCCGACAATCGCATCGACGTGACGTGGACTCACGCCGAGTCCTGTGCAGATGCCGCCTGCGGTCGTGTTGGAAGATGTGACGAACGGATAACTGCCGAAATCGACGTCCAGCATAGTTCCCTGTGCGCCTTCGACGAGAATGCGTTTGTTTTCACGAATGTACCGATCCAGCAAGGAAATGGCGTCCTCGGCATACTGAGCAATACGTTCGGCGGCGGCATAAAACTCGGGTAACTGTGATTCCAGTTCCGGCAAGTTTTCCTCCGTGACAACGCCTGTTTCCATAGCGCGGGTAACTTTTTCAGCTATGTTCGACTTGAGATGCGAAATATCTTTCAGGTCTTTGATCTGTATTCCCGTCCGGTTGATTTTGTCGGAATAACAAGGGCCGATGCCGCGTTTGGTCGTGCCAATGGCTTTTTTTCCCAGAGCCAATTCCGAATAGGCGTCGTACGCTTTGTGCAGGGGTGTGACGACATGCGCCAGCAAGGAAATGTGAATACGGCTTCCGATCCGGATTCCGCGTCGTTGAAGGTCGTCGATTTCGTTCGAGAGTCCGATCGGGTCGATGACCATGCCGTTTCCGAGAATGCATTCGGATTTCGGGTGAAGAATTCCGCTGGGAATCTGATGTAAGATCGTTTCCTCGTTTCCGACGAGGATCGTGTGTCCGGCGTTGGCGCCGCCCTGATAACGGGCAACGACCTCCGAGGATTCGCACAGCGCGTCAACGATCTTGCCTTTTCCTTCATCGCCCCATTGACCGCCGATTACTGCCGTTACTGACATGATGTCTCCCCAAAATATAAAATGCTCCCGGATGGGAGCATTTTAAGGTTACTGTTAGAAATGATCATTTCTTGGTGGGTTTGAATTTACGCGCCCAGAAAACGACGACCGGTCCGGCAATGTAAATCGTCGAATAAGTTCCGGCGATACTTCCGACTGTCATCGCGATGGCGAAAATGCGAACTTCGCCCGGTACAAACAAGAGGCAAAGCACAACGAAGAAAACGGTCAAGTCGGTGATGATCGTCCGGCTGAGCGTCTCGTTGATGCTGACGTCCATGATGCGCTCGTAGTTCTCGTTGCGCAGGACTTTCAGATTCTCGCGGACGCGGTCGAAAATGACGATCGTGTCATTCAGCGAATAACCGATGATTGTCAGGAAAGCCGCAATCGTTGTAAGCGATACTTCCAGCTGGAAAACGGTGAAAACCGTCAGCGTGATGAGTACGTCGTGCAACAAAGAGAGAATCGCGCCGATGGCGTATTGGAATTTAAACCGAACGGCAATGTAAATCCCGATCACGATGAACGAGAAGAAGATAGCCAGCAATGCCTTGCCGCGCAGTTCCTTTCCGATTTTCGGACCGACTTGCTCAATTTTTAGAATGTCTGTGTCGGTGATACCGAATGTCGATTTGAAAACTTCCCGGATATTTCCTTTGTCGTCGCTTTGCGGAATGCGGATGATGAATTCGTTTTCGCCGGATTTCTGGATCGTGCTGTTGGCCAGGCCGACCGTTGAGAGCGCTCCGCGAACATCATCGACTTCCATCGGTTTTTGAAATTGTACCTGCACCAACGTGCCACCGGTAAAATCGATTCCAAAGTTCAAACCGCGGAAAATCAGTGAAACCAACCCGATCGCGATGATAACCAGCGAGATCGAAATGGCCGTCCAGCTGTATTTAATGAACGGAAAATCAGTTTTTTTAATAATTCTTATCATGTTCGTATATCCTGATTATATGCTGAGTGTTTTGAGCACGTGACGGTCGGTTCTCCAGTTATAGAACGTGCGCGTCACGAAAATCGCCGTAAACATGCTGGACGTGATGCCCCAGAAAAGCGTTACGGCAAACCCTTTGACCGGACCGGTTCCGAACTGCATGAGAATGAGAGCCGTCAAAAGCGTTGTGATGTTCGAGTCCAGAATTGCGGACAAAGCGCGACTGTAACCGGTTTCGATGGCGGCTTTCACCGTTTTGCCACGTTCGAGTTCCTCGCGGATACGCTCGAAAATCAGTACGTTCGCATCGACCGCCATACCGATTGTGAGAACCAAACCGGCGATACCGGGTAATGTCAACGTTGCTCGGAGCATAGCCATGATTGCCATTGTAAATATCATATTCAGGATTAGCGCCATATTGGCGAGCAGTCCCGATCTCCGATAATAAAAGAACATAAAAATCATTACGATGAGAAGTGCCAGAAAACCGACCTGCGTCCCAGTGGCAACGGAGTCTCTTCCGAGAGATGGACCGATGGTTCTTTCTTCGATCACATCGACCTGTGCGGGAAGTGCACCGGCGCGGAGAACAATGGCGATATTCTTGGCTTCGTCCATATCTTCCAGGCCTTCGATGTACCCGGAGCCGTTCGGAATTTTGGAACGGATGGAAGGGGCCATATACACTTTATCGTCCAGTATGATGGCGAGGCGTTTGCCGATGTTCGAGCCGGTCAGACGCGAGAAGATTTTCGCGCCTTCGTTGTTCATGCCGAAGTTGACGATCGGCTGACCTGCGGTCTGCGCGCCAGCGCCGCCGACTGTTGCCGACGCTTTAGTAATATATTTGCCCTGAAGTCCGGCTTCATAATTGACGTGGTAAAGAATATAAAAACTCTCTGTTTTACCGTCCTGCATTGTCATCCGTTCGGGCTTAGCCGACCAGAGGAACTTTGAATCGTACGGAATCAGTTTGGCCACGGCGGGATTTTCCAGAATTTTTTTAACGGCAAAGACGTTGCTTTCCGGCACGCCGATCATTTGATTGACATTGCGCAACAAGGAAGAGAACGGTTTGTCGGCGAACATCGCTTCATCGACAACGACGGAAGAGTCGGCGGTTTCGGATTGCGTCGAAGCGCTGACCGAGGTTTTGCCAAGCAGTTCGTTGACGCTGATCGATTTGTCTTTGGATTCTTTGAGAGCGACAGCCGAATCTTTGGCGGCGACGGCTTCTTTGACAATGTCTGTCTTGCCTGTTTTTAAGTAATTGTCAACCGAGGCGATAAAAGATTGTGTGACTTCCGGCTCTTTGAGAAGATTGAATTCCATCAAAGCGGTGCTCTGAATGAGTTCACGTGCCCGTGCGGCGTCCTGAATGCCGGCGAGTTCGACGATGATCCGATATTCGCCCGCCTTTTGGATCGTTGGCTCGGAAACGCCGAACTGATCGACGCGGTTGCGGATAATCTCCAGCGCGCGGCGCATGGCGTCTTTGGATTCATCTTTCAGGCTTTGGACGATGTCGGAATTCTTGTACCCGCGGTTCGTAAAATAGCGGACCAGTTTGAAGTTGTTTTTCTCGACATTTCTTTCGAATACGGTAAAGAAATCTTCTTCGTTGACTTTCGCTTCCTGTGTCGTCGCCTGAAGGATCGAATAGAATTCGGGCGTCTTGTTGGAAGCGATCGTTTCGACTAATTTCGGGAGATTCAGTTCGAGAACGACGTGCATGCCGCCCTGAAGGTCCAGTCCCAGCCGGATGATCCGGTTTTCGTATTTATCCAGCTTGCCGGCAGTTTTTAAACTCTCCATTTTGGCCGGAGAAAGTGAGTTGTACGCAACCGTCCAGTACAGCGAGTAGAGCGCCAGTACGACCGCTACGCCAATAATAATGAATCGAATGTTTGTCTTTTTGAACATTTATTTTCACCTCGATAAAAATGCGCATTCAAAGTTTGATAAAAAGCGGTTGAATTTACCAGAGATAACGACTTAAGTCAACGAAAAAGCCGCGTCCAAACACGCTTTTTACACACAAAGAATTGCTCAGTCCAGAATATATATATACGCGTGGGTCAGTTCCCGGTCGTCGCGGGTTACGATGATTGGATACTTTTTGCCTTTGCCATCTACGGAATACTTGTTCCAGTTCATCTTGCGAATATCAATCAAACTGTTCCGGTCTTCACCATCATTAAAGGCGTTCCGCGGGGCGTAACCCTTTAAATTGACTTTTATTTCAGAGCTGGTTACTCCCGGAACCAAAACGTCGATAATTTTAATCTTGTCGCCGCGCTGCACGAACAGCGTCTGATCGCTGGAGATTTTCTTCCGAGAGCCGTTGACTTCGATCAGATAGGTAATGCTGTCTGCCGCCTGTCCGACTGTTTCCACCCGCACCTCTCCGATAACCTGATGGTCGCGCCGCACGATAATTGAAGTCGGCCGCAGGACCGTAATCGGTTTCTGAAAATCCTGCTCTGAGCCAGCACCAATGACATCGCAGGTGATGCCGCGATTATAATTGGATTCAATGTGAGTTATGCGCAATATATCGCCGGAGTTGATTTGTAATGAACTGTTATTTTCAACAATCTTCGTTTCGGCACCGTTAATCGACATCAGCAGATAGATCAATTTCGGTGGCTCGAAAAATATTGCGGGATGTTCCGGCTCTACGCCCATCAATTTCAGAAATTCATTAATGGCATAATTGTGATACCGGATTTTCAACTCGATGTCTTTCAGGTCTTTTGACGATTCAATGCCGAAAGCCGGGATGTGGAAGGTCGTCAGGGCATAATAAGTAGCCGATTTTTTCTGCTCCGGGTATTTTGTATCGGATGCCAGGGTATTGGTATTCAGAAAGTGGAAACGATGGTCCGGAATGTCAACCCGGTAGTTGATCCGTTCGATAACCTCTTGAGCCATTTCTTCGAGTTTCAGGGTATCGCGGCCGAAAACCAGCCTGGCCGCATCCGCAATGATCGACTGACCGAATTTTTGTGGATTGCGGTTGCCGTGCATGTAAGTATCACTGTAAAAGCCACTGCCATCGTGCAGATTCAGAAACAGATCGCTCTCTGATATCAATTCTTTGATGATTTCGACAATCTGATCATCTATGTCGCTCGGTGCAGAGTGATCAAAGCGCCGGTTCATATCGCCGTTGACCCCTCTTTTGTTGAGAATAATGGAATGAAAATTGGCGCGCGGGATAATGATCAGGTTACCCTTGTCGAGAACCAGGTCGGGGTAAAGATCGGCCGAAAGATAGCCACCCGGTTCGTCACCCTGGATTCCGCCCAGAATAAAAACGGTTTTGCCGTCAAAGCGGCCGTACAGTTTGTAGACACACAGTTCGTTGGATGTGTTTTCAAAGTAAACTTTATATTCGCGTGACGGACGTTTGAGTTCGGCCGATAGAGTCACAATCGCCGAACAGAGTATTGCTACCAGAATAAGAAATATTTTTACGTGTTTAATTGTCTTCACTCCACTCTTCTTTAATGATTTTCAGATCGCCGGGAAAACCCTTGATCGTCATCGTTTTCAATCCGACATCGCGATAACCGTCCGAGTGATAAACCTGCCGGAAAGTAACGTTCCAGACCTGCTTTTCGGTTGTCTGAACCTTCAAAGCGCTTCGCTCAACGCTGACGTTTTTAACAGACTGAAACAGTTCTGATTTATACTTGCTCCAACTGGCTATATCATATTCGCCGCTGACAAAATCAGGGGCGTAAAATGCTAAATAGGCTTCGGTGTTCTGTCTTTCCCAGGCATTTTCCCAGTTCTTTAGAAATTGCTCGATCATTTCTGCGGTCGAGATGCCGGGCGATAACGGCTTAAAGGTCTCTCGCACGATCTTCCACTGCGATTTGACCTGCATCAGGATCAGCTGTTTCTGACCTTCACTGTAAAAGGTTGGGTTGAGATAACGCTGGCGGAATTTCAGGTGGGTTTCCTGGTCGGAAGTCAGGACATTGACCTTGTCGATTATGACCGTTTTCCATTGGTACATTTTTTCAAGTCCGGATTTGTATTCCTTAAACTGCGCCAGATTGCGTCCGCTTCCATCGATGTAATTAGGAGCATAGTAATGAGCAGTATGCCGTTATGTCTCCGCTGTCCCAGCTTTGCGCCCAGCCGTCTGTGAATTCTGACCAACGATCGACAGTAGATTTATAACTCTTCTGATCGACGGAATATGCGGATAAATTATCCAGAATGATAACCGGTGTTTGGTTAATGCTGATATATTTCCTGAGACTCAGAATCTGGCCGTTCTCCATTGAAACACAGCCTTCGGTGATAAAATCCTTGATGGCTTCGTCGCGGCCATGAATCCAGATATTCGATCCGTTTCTTTTATGGAGACGATCGACGAAGTTCGGATAATCGATGGTAAATGCGATCGGGCCGAACTTTGCGGTCAGTTTGCTGTCTGGAACCCGCCCGTTAATATAATAGATCCCTTCCGGTGTTTTCAAATCGCCTTCACGTTCCTTGTCGCCGTTCCGACGGCCGGTCGTGATTTTATATTCATTCACAATTTTTAGAGCACCCGGAGCATCACTTTTCATCATGAGCATCTTCTGGTGTGTCTTGTCCACCACGAAAATATAGCCGGTCGAATCGGCGGAAATATTGATTATGTTCGAAATCAGGTTCTCTGCAAAAGCACCGAACGGGAGAAAAATTAATGTTAGCACAATAAATATTTGTCGGGGCATCATCAACATCCGGAATTTCCTAACACATGAATTGAAAAGAATCGGTTTTTACACCCAACATTATTCCAGCACTTTTTTGAGCATTCTGGACAGGTCATTGATGGTAAATGGCTTGGCGATCACGCCCTTGAAACCGTATTGCCGGTAATCCGCCATCACGGGATCGTTCGAATAGCCGCTGGCGACGATGACCTTAGCGTTCGGATCGATGAGCAGGATTTTCTTGACGGCCTCTTTACCGCCCATTCCGCCCGGAATCGTCAGGTCCATGATGACCGCCATGAACGGTTCGTTGGTTTTCATGGCCTCAGAATAAGCCGCGATCGCTTCCTGACCGTCACGACTCAGAACGGGCTCATATCCAAGCGCCTCGAGAATTTCCTTCGACACTCTGCGGACATATTCTTCATCGTCCATAATGAGAATTTTTCCGGATCCGGTGACTGGCTGTTCTTCATCGGTCTTGGCGGAGACCGTTCCGGAGATTGCCGGCAAGTAAAATGAGAACCGCGCTCCCTGACCAAGTTGAGATTCTGCGGTCACATAGCCGCCATGATTCTTAACGATCGAATGCACCATTGCCAGTCCCAAACCGCTGCCTTTCGACTTCGTTGTAAAGTATGGATCGAATATTCTCTGTAAAAATTCCTGTGGAATGCCGATGCCGTGATCTTCGATCGTCACTTTTACATAGCGACCGGGGTTCAGCGGCAAAGATTGTCCGACTTCGAACGCGCAGGTTTTTCGCGCGTACCGTCAAGATTCCGCCATCCGGCATTGCCTGGTCGGCGTTTAAAACGAGATTGTGAACGACCTGATTAATCTGTCCGGCATCCGCATCGACAGCCCAGAGGTCCCGGGAAATCTGAAATTCGCACTTGACGTTCGAGCCGGTCAGCGCAAATAGCGTCGATTCTTTCAGGAGACCGTCGATCGTTGTTGTTGTTTTCACAGGAACGCCGCCTTTGGAGAAAGTGAGTAATTGATAGGTCAGGTTTTTTGCACGCTCGGAGGCTTTTTCGGCTTCGAGTATTTTTTCGTAGGCTTTATCTTTTTGGGGCGAATAGAGTCTTGCCAACGTCAGATTTCCCAAAATGGCTGTAAGGATGTTGTTGAAATCGTGAGCAATTCCGCCCGCCAGCAAGCCGATGGATTCGAGATTCTGGACGCGCTGAATTTCCTTTATCATTCGTTTGCGTTCCGTCATGTCCACGGCGGCGATGATCGATCCCTGGGAACGATCATCGCGCTTCACGAGTGCCGCACGCAAGAAAACGTCGATGAGTCTTCCGGTGCGCGTTTTCCAGCGGCTTTCGAGATCGCATACGCTATTTGCGGGCATTGCTTCCAGAATCGTTTTTTTAACACGATCAAATTCTTCCGGAGTCTCGAAGCATTGGTTAATGGATTCGAATTTTTCCCCTTTTGGGCAATCCATCATCTCGAAAAAGAAGTCGTTCGCCCAGATCAATTCTTCGTAGCGAACATATCCGATGCCGATCGGCGCCGCTAAAAAGATCGTTTTGAGCGTATTCTCGCTTTCGTGGAGTTCCGCTTCCGCTGATTTCAGGGCAGTGATATTGCGCAGTAAAACCAACCGGCCGCAAAACACGCGTCGTCGGTTGTAAAGCGGAGAGATGCGGAGATCGTAATAAATCCGCCGATCATCGGTTCCGAACGTTAATTCTTCGGATATTTCTCTAACGTCTTTGTACCGATCGACATAAAGTTGCCATTCCCGCAAAATCTCCAGTACCGGTTGTCCGAGAACTTCCCGTCGGCTAATGTTAAAAATTGACAAAGCCGCCGAATTCATATCGACGATGATGTCTTCATGATTGAGAACGATGACGCCATCAGTCATCTCTTCGATAACCATGTCACGTGCTATCGGGACGACGTCGAACAGTTTAAACCGGATCAATCCCCACGCCACAACGATAGCGCTGAGTGCGAAAGAGGGCGGCGTCAGATCCATCCACGGAATCGGGTTGAGTTTAGTGATATACAGAAAGTTACTAAGCCAAGGCAATAGCACGCAGATCACAAGCGAAATAACCTGTCCGTGCGAGAGATTGGGCGGTTTTCGGATGCGGGAAAGAAAAATGATTACACTGATGATTAAAAGCAGATAATTGTAAGATGCAGCAAACCAGAATGCCGGGCCGTATGTTTTTCCGATGATGTTATAAAAACCGACGTTAACCAGATGAAAATCATATCGCATCAGTCCATGTATCCGATCCGTCCAAATAAGAACAATTGTGATGACAGGCACGATCATTAGCAAAGCGAGATTTTTGGGCGTGATCCATTTTGAATTGCCTGTATATTGAATAGCGAAAATTAGCCAGATCAGCGGTACGGACATAATGCCGAAGTATTCGAAATTTGCCCAGAATAACTTGATATTAAGGTTTCGCGCAGTAATTTCGAGAAAGTTGCCGAACGACCAGAAAATGATCGCAAGATTCAGCAAAATGAACGGCGTGCGTCCCGGAACGTGTTTTCGGCTCCATGCGTATATTACCAGAACGCAACAACCGATGATTGTCAGGAATAACGGTAAAAGGACAAGGTGGTTCGACCAATTCATGTAAAAGTTTCCATTTGATACGGACTCGTCATTTCAACAGGTAAATTATCGGTAATAAACATAACAAATCTATTGACCGATATCACGCATATCACTGATGTGGCAATAAAATCTATCGGTGAAAACAGTTCTCCGCTCTGGCTGCGTCACCTGTTAGTTTTTTCATTTATGGAAATGCCGCGAAGTATCGCCGAAGCCATGAGCAACCGGACAATGCCATTGGACAAAGGAAACGGCATTACGACGAACAATCCTCTCAAACAAGAACTAACGGCTTTTTGCCGAAGAACGAGCCCGGCAAAAAGTTTGAAAGGATTTTGCCGC
>Ga0265296_1001903_pt1 | contig 22231 bp, 31 predicted proteins | sample MunlanPumphouse1_FD_189073 | JGI IMG/M metagenome (GOLD analysis project Ga0265296, IMG submission 189073) | Groundwater microbial communities from a municipal landfill in Southern Ontario, Canada - Pumphouse #1 | ecosystem: Environmental > Aquatic > Deep subsurface > Groundwater | place... | reverse complement strand
GGTAGCCGTCGCCGTCGCTGTCGACAGGCTCGGGCTCGGGGCAAACTTCATCGGCTCCGTCGCAGTCCTGGTCGATCCCATCGCCGCAGATCTCGGAGGCGCCCCAGTAGATGCTGGTGTCGGAGTCATCGCAGTCGTCGTTATTCACGACGACCAGACTTCCGACGACGCCGCAACCGCTGCCGGCGTATTCGCCACCGAAACCGTCGCTGTCGTTGTCCCACCAGTAGTCGGTACGGACGTTGACTTCGGGATCCGTGTCGTCACAGTCCTCGCCCGCGGGGTAGCCGTCGCCGTCGGCATCGATCACCTCGGGGGTGTCGGTGTCTTCAGGTTCAGCCGTGTCACCGGTATCTTCGATACCGGAATCTTCGGGCTCAGGCTCGACGTCTACGGTCTCATCGACCAGGCCGTCGCAGTCGTCGTCCACACTGTTCGTGTACTCGGTCGCGCCCGGATGGACGCTTCTCGAGGTGTCGCGGCAGTCGGTGTTGTCAGCGACGTAGCCGTCGGGTTGGCTGCAGGCGGTGGTGGAATCGGCCGCGTTGCCGTAGCCGTCGCCGTCGTTGTCGGCGTACCATGTGGGGGCGCCGGCAACGTCTTCATCGACCAAGCCGTCGCAGTCGTCATCCATGCCGTTGCAGGACTCGGAAGCGCCGGGGTTGACGAGGTCGTCGTAGTCGTCGCAGTCCGTGTCCGGGGTGTAGCCGTCACTGTCGTTGTCCACGAGCTCGGTGCCCATGTCCGTGTCGGCGTCGCTGTCAGTGTCGGCATCCGTGTCGGAATCGGCATCGGCGTCAGAATCCGTGTCCGTGTCAGAGTCGGCATCGCTGTCGGCATCCGTGTCGGAATCGGTATCCGTGTCCGCGTCGGCATCCGTGTCACCGGTGTCGTCCGCGGCCGAGTCGTCACTGTCGACGCTGTCGGTATCGTCGGAGGCGGTGTCGGAAGACGTGTCAGACTGGGTGGTCGAACCGACCCCCCAAACTTGAGCCTTGTTTTCACAGGCGGAGAGGGCAAGGACGAGGAGGAAGGAAATGAAACGCATGGGTATTCTCCAGCACAGAGGGGAAGCTCATGAATCTGTCGCCCGGGAATCGGGAAACAAAACCAAGGCTTATTGACAGAGGAAAATCCTCTAAGTTATCACTTTTTCTCTTAAATATAAGGAAAGAGACAACTTACAGAATTCTCCCAAAAACAATAAAACATATCACATTTTTTGGACTTTGTCAAGCCTAGGTAGCTTAAATTAGCCAAGAAACTTGACACAAAACAAAAAAACGGCTACTATAACCGTGGCTTTCGGAGCGGTTTCCGTGAGCTATCCCCGCGGGAGGCCTCAAAAACTCCCCACAAAAAAACGGAGCGCGCAATGCGCAGACTTCCTCATTTTTCCTCCAACAATGTCCTGGTTGGTCGCGGCCACATCACCTCCATCTCCAATCCTCATCCCACTCCCCCACCTCTTCTGTTCAGACATTCAACGCCTCCACCGGCATCCAAAGGTTTCTTGGTAGACTTGAGCTTGAGTGCCAAAGCGGCCGTAGCCCGCTTGCGCCTCGATCCCCTCTTCATGCAAGAAGTTCCAGAAGAAGATCAGCTCAGGCTTCTAACCTTTCTTCTCGAAGAAGAGACTGAAAAGACGAACATCTTCGATTTGCTCGTCGCCGCAGTCTGCGTTGGACCCGAAGGCATGATCAAGTTCATCGAGTACCTCGCCCGAGACCCACACCTCCGCGCAGTAGCTGCCAATTACCACTGCTCGGAACTGGTCTCCCGCCTTCCCCATGACCTGGTTCGAACCATCCTCCGCTCTCCTGAGGTTCTGAGAGCTATCGAAATCTTCCAGGATTCCTTGAGTAGACCTCAATTTCAACTTGGTCCGCCAATAGAAGAATAAACCGCTCTCGCTCCTTTCTCCGTCGCCAACCCTCGCGTTGACGACTTTTTATTTACTGTAAATTACATGCCGCTCGTAAGGTAGTTGCCGGAATCGTTGGAAAATGCGCGACTAATAATCCTTCCACAGCTTCATGATATTCGGTCAACACTTCGCCGCTTAATCTTGGCCGCAATAATTCGGCGAATCTTTCGCTTAAAGCAAAACGCATTAATTTTAAAACATCGTCCGACAAAGGCCGAGCGGAAAACCATTGCTCGCGATCCGCTCCAACGCAAGTTCGACAAACCACCCCGCCTTTCAAAGCATGCCAGTGAAATTCCCCGGGACGAATCGCTTCTCGACATCGAAGACAAATGCCGAGTTCCGGACGATAACCGAGTAAGGCTAAAAGTTTCAAGGCAAAAGCCGAAAGCAAAAAAGCCGCTCGCTCCGAAGTCAACTCTGGCGCCTTGTGCAAAAAAATCAAAAAATTTTTCACTTCATCGTATAAAAACCTATCAACCTCGCGCTCGCGCGTACCCAAATCAACCAACTGAAGCATATGATGGGCAACTAAAGATTTTGACAAATCATCGTACAAACCCGCAAACGATCTTTGACGTTCCACTCCGGCCACGGTTTCGTGCGTCCGACCGTGCACGACTAGCAGATCAACCTCGGCACAAAATTCCAAGTGTGGAGAAAGTTTTGCCAAAGGCTTGCGCGCCCCGCGTCCAACAATTTCAATCTTCCCATGCTCGCGCGTCAAAACCGAATAAACGCGATCCGACTCGCGCCAGTCGCGTTTGTTTAAAACTATGCCGGTGGTGTGATAAAGGATGGACATGAAAGGGGTTACGAATCACGAATATTTACACGAATACACGAATCGACCCTCTCCCCCGCCGTCGCTCGAGGCGCAGCTATGGCGGGCACGGCCGTCCCTCCCCCATCGCCCTTCAAGAGACTTCAGGGCGGCCTGAGGAATCGAAGGCCGTGGCGGTGAGGGAGGGCGATGGTGATCATCGGATTCTTCCTCCCTCGCTGCCGCAGCGGGGGAGGATTGAGGAGAGGGCCGCAGATTCGTGTCACAATTCGTGATTCGTAACATTCCCAAAATATTGTTCCAAAATCAACATGGCTGCCAAAGCATCCTCCTCTGCCCCGGCTCCTTCTTCCCTTTGCAAACGAAGACTTTCCGAAGTTGTGTATGATTCATCTTCTTCGAAAATCGGCACAGAAATAACGGCCTTTAATTTTTCGATAAACAATCGCGTTTTTTCTAATTGCTCTGGCCCGTGATGGGCGCCGGTCGAAAGCGGCACGCCGACGACCACTTGATTAAAATCCTCGACGAAAATTCTTTGAGCCAAATATTTTATCGTCTCCTCGCCATTGTTCGGAATCACTTCCAAAGGCAAAGCGACCTTAGCTTCCGATTCTCCGAAGGCCAGACCGATTTTTTTGTCACCGTAATCAATTCCTAAAATTCGCATAATTTTATTCTCCCTCTCCTTTGGAGAGGGTGGGGTGAGGTGAACGAGATTACGGCAACGGCGTCAAAATCTCATGCCCTTTACTTGTAATAACAATCGTCACTTCAAAATGCGCGGCCAAACTTCCGTCTTTTGTCACGGCTGTCCAACCATCAACAGCTGTCACCACTTCCCCGCTCCCCATAGCGATCATTGGTTCAATCGCCAAGCACATGCCTGGTTTGAGGGGCACGCTCGGTTGATTTGGACGCGTAAAATTGGGAATATGCGGCGCCTCGTGAACCGCGTGGCCAACGCCATGACCAACCAGCGCTGTGATAATTCCATAACCATGCGGCTTAACATAATTTTCCACAGCCGCGCTAATGTCGCGAACATCGCCTTTTGGTTTGGCGGCTCGAATCCCGGCAAATAACGCTTCACGAGTTACCTGCATTAATTTCTCAGCCTCAAAAGAAATCTTTCCCACCGGAACAGTCATGGCCATATCGGTAAACCGTCCTTGATACTCGCAACCGATATCTAAACCGACAATATCGCCTTCAACTAATTTTATTTTGCGATTAGCCGCGCCATGAACAACTTCCGGACCAATGGAAACGCAAAGGGTGGTGGGAAACTCCAGATCGTTTTTTGAATCGCGATAACCTTTAAACGACGGTACGGCTCCGGCCGCGCGAAGAGTGGCTTCGGCAACTTCGTCGAGCTCGTAAATAAAAACACCCGGCCGTACAGCTTTCGCGGCCGCGGCCAAAGCGTGAGACAGAATCTTTCCGCCCTCGCGCATGACTTTGATATCTTGTTCGGATTTTATTAATGACATAAATTGATTGTCTGAACTATGATTAAAATGATTGATATGATTTAAATGATTAAACAGGTGTCATTCTGAACGCCACGTGAAGAATCTCGCCGCGTAACTTTCACCCCAACAATCATAGTCTCCCGCCGTCATAGGATTTTGGCGGGATCCCGCCAAAGGCCTCCGTCGGCGGGACATCAATAAATCATTTTAATCACAGTTCAAGACAATAAATTACTCAAAAATTTCCTTAACCAACCCCGCCACCTCCTCAATCGTACCCGAACCATCCACTCGATGTAAAATTCCCATCTGTTCGTATCGAGCAACTAACGGTTCTGTTTCCTGATGGTAAATCTCCAAACGTTGTTTAATGGCTTCCGGATTGTCGTCAGAACGTTTAATTAATGTTCCACCGCACTTATCACAAAGACCTGGAATTATCGGCAGCATATAAAGTTCGTGAAAACCAAGAAGACAAACCGAACACTGCAGACGACCGGACAAACGCTCGAGTGATTGTTCGTCGGTCAATTCGAGAAGAATAGCGTGAGTAGGTTGGAAAAATTGTAAAAACAATTCCATTTGACTGGCAATGCGCGGATGGCCGTCAAGAATCCAACCGTTAACCGCGTCAGGTTGGTTCAACCTGTTTCTAATAATGACTGACATTATTTCGTCAGGCACCAAAGTTCCACCCTCGGTGTATTTGGCAATCTCCCGACCAAATTCGGTTTCCTTGGCAATCTCTTCGCGGAGAAGAGCCCCGGCAGAAATGGTCGGAATCCCCAAGTTCTTAGCCAATAACTCGGCCTGCGTGCCTTTGCCGGATCCTTGCGGACCCATGATAAGAATTTTGTACATAACGGTTGTAGTATAGCAGAGGGGTGAGTTGGGTTGAAGGGGTTTGGCTTGGCTGGTCGGCATTCGGGGGTTGGTTTGGATAAACAAGGTCAGGGGACTAAAGGGTCTTAAAGGTGTAAGGGAGTGGAGGGTTGTAAGGTGATGAGGAGAGTTAGATAAAAAAAGTGACCCCCTGCCAACGGACAAGGAGCCACAAGCGAACGTTTGAAAAAGAACTTATTTCACAATCGAGCAACCTCGCTCAAGCGGCGGAATTTACAGAAAAAAACACCCCAACCAGCGCGTGGTCGGGGCAAGAATCCGAGTATTATCTCGCTTGGGAAAGTATCTCGGAACTTAACCCACAGCTTTGTCTTTCGGATCGCCAACCGTCTCCTAGCTGACAAAACTGACGACTGCACTCTCCTCCATGTGTACAGGAGAAATCTCGAGAGAAAGAACCACGCGTTGTTTTCTTCCCAACTTCAGGTCAATGAGACCTTTCTGCTTTTTGCCGACATCACCCGCATCGAGCCCGGCCATGATCTTCAGACGAGCCAAAACCAGCTTTCCATCAAAAGGGGTCAGCCGCGCGAGTTCGGAAGTCGGTCTGCCCAGATCGACAGAATAAAACACACCCCACGGCGAAACAGAAAGCTGTCTGTGTTTCCTAAGCATCAACAACAACCAACTCTTGACTTCCTTTGGAATAGAGCCTTCGGGCAGTTCATCTTCGCCTGTTTCCTTCTTCGGGTAACACTCGGCGATCTTGATGTTGATAACTTGCTCCGGAGCAACGACCAAGACAATGGAACAGCCGGTGGCCAGAGCCAGGGTGTCGCGAACCGATTGGTCAAGCGGGTCGGAAACCGCGACAGTGAGGATTTTCCCTTCACGACAGCTGATAGGAATGGCATGAAGCCGTCGCGCCAGTCGGCCGGAAAGGAAATTCAGCGCTTCAGGCTCGATCGTGGCAGATTCGAAGGATTCATCTGCCAACTCGATGCCGGCGCAGTCCGCGAGTTCCCGCGCCAAAACCTGTTCATCAATAATGCCAAGTCTGGCCAAGGCGCCGAAAAGGCTTTCTCCAGACAAACGAGCGTGATTTGCTCTCTCGAACAAATGTTCAGCAAAACGAAGGTAAGCGTGCGACAGTTTTTTGTTTCCCATGTCTGATTTTCCTCGTGTTTGGGGGCGTGAATAACTTACCAGAAAGGGGCTGAATGTCAAATCAAAAACCGCCCATCATTGGACGGCCTTTAAATCCTTTAGTCCCCGAATACCAATTTATCCAAACCAACCTTACAACCTTAGTCCCCTGACCAAAGCTTTACAATTCGTACTCCCTCATCGTCATCTGCGCTTCAATCTGCTTAACCGTTTCAATCACCACATTGACCACGATCAGAACCGAAGTACCGCCAATAACCAAATTTGCGTTGCCGGTAAAACCCTGAAGCGCCACTGGCATTACAGCAATGGCTGACAAAAACAAAGCTCCGGCTAACAGGATGCGATTGGAAACAAAGTTAAGATACTCGGCCGTTGGTTTACCCGGGCGAATGCCCGGCACAAAGCCGCCTTGATTCTGCAAATTCTCGGCCACGCGGTCGGGGTGAAAAATAACCGCCGTGTAAAAATAAGAAAAGAAAAACACCAACAAGAAATAAGCCACGCCATAAAAAATTTGGTTATCGAACATGGTCATGGTAAAAGTGGCGGCTTGACGCAACCATTCACTCTTGGCGTCGGTAAAGAATTGAGCGAAAACCCGAGGGAACAAAATAATGGAAATGGCAAAAATAATCGGGATAACCCCGGCCATGTTTACTTTAAGAGGCAAATAATTAGACACCGCGCCATAACTGGAAACTCGCCCGCCGCGAGCGTATTGCACCGGAATGTTACGTTGCGCTTCCTGCATGATTACCACGCCAACAATCGTTAAAATCACCACCAAAATAAACAAAATCAAAGTTATCATCTGCGTGCGATCGTAAACCGCGAGCGACCGTTGCAAAAACTGCGGCAAGCCAGCGGCAATGCCGGCAAAAATCATAATGGAAATGCCGTTGCCAACATGCTTTTCGGAAATCAATTCGCCCAGCCACATGATAAAAATCGTTCCGGCGCTCACCGACAAAACCGCGATAAGAATCGTAACCCAGCTTACATCGGCAAAAACCGTTGGCGCTTGCTGGCGCAAAAGCAGAATCATGCTGTAGCCCTGAAAAAACGCCAAAGGCACGGTTAACCACCGTGTCCAAGAGTTAATGCGCTGACGCCCCTGTTCTTCTTTTTGCATTTCCTCAAACTTAGGCACAATCATGGCCAAAAGCTGAAAAATAATTGAAGCGGTAATGTACGGCGCCACGCCTAAAGCCACGATGGAAAAATTTTCCAAAGTGCCGCCGGAAAAAATGTTTAACAAACCGAAGAACTGATTGTTTTGAAAAAAAGAAGTTAGGGCGCTGGCATCCAAACCGGGCACCGGAATATGCGCCGCCACCCGAAATATAAACAGCATGGCCAAAACAAAGAGCACGCTGTTTCTAACCTCTGGCGTGCGAAAAATACGCTGGAGGGTCATCATAAAAAATTTTATTTAACGATAATTTCTCCGCCGGCTTTAATAACTTTTTCCTCGGCGGTTTTGGAGATAAGACAGCCTTTAATTACCAAACGATGTTTAATTTCACCTTGGCCCAAAACTTTAACCCCATGTTCGGCCGAACTAACCAATTTCTTTTCAGCAATTAATTTGGGCGTAACCGTGGCGTTATCGGCAAAATGTTTGGCCAAGACTTCAAGATTAACCACGGTCGGTTTATGTTTTATTCCTTGAAAACCGCGTCGCTTTGGCAACTTTAACATAAGGGATCGCAACCCTTTAAGTTGAAGTCCGGAACGGCCGCCGGAACGCGCCCGCTGACCCTTAACACCGCGCCCGGAATAAGAACCGGTCGAGCCCAAACCGCGGCCAACCCGTTTTTTACCTTTAGTTGAACCAGCGGATGATTTTATTGTATGCAAAGCTAAAGACATAATTCTATTTTACCTCGGATATCGGCTTAACGGGAAGTCGAAGCAGTTTCATGGCGTTAAGCGTGGCTTTGGCCACGTTGATTTTATTGGAAGAACCGAAAATTTTACTAACCGCGTTTGGCACGCCGCCGAGTTCCAAAACCACCCGCACGGCTCCGCCGGCCTTAAGCCCGGTGCCTTTTGGCGCCGGTTTAAGCAAAACAATCGCCGCGCCAAATTTTTCTTTTACCATGTGGGGAATCGTTTCATCAACCATGGGGATAACGAAAACTTTTTTCTTGGCCTGGCGGAAAGCTTTTTCCACGGCCATGGCCACGTCAGCTCCTTTGGCCACGCCAAAACCAATTTTACCGGCTCGGTTGCCGACAATTACCGCGGCGCGAAAACGCATCCGTTTGCCGCCAGCCGTCACGCGAGTAACGCGCGAAAGTTCCAAAATTTTCTGATCATATTCCTTAGTCTCGCGGCTATCGCGGCTATCGCGATCACCGCGGCCTCGACCGCGGCCACCGCCACCACCACCACCGCCACGACCCCGCCCGCCACTGCCGCGAGCGCCGCCACGACCACCGCGGGCCGGACGATCAACGGTTTTATTATCAGAAACCGGCGCCGCGTTTGACGCGGTTGGCGCTGTTACCGGCGCTTGAACATTTATAACTGGAGTTGTATTTTCTTCCGACATATCATTTTAAAAAATTAATCCGCCTTCTCGAGCCCCCTCGGCTAAAGCCGCCACCAAACCATGATAGCGATAACCGCCGCGATCAAAAATCACCAACTCGATTTTCTTTTCTTTGGCTCGACCGGCCAAAAGTTTACCGATTTCTTTGGCTACTTCAAGTTTGGCGCCTTTTTCTTTAATATCAAAATCCGAAGCCGCGGCCAGAGTTTTTCCGGCCACGTCGTCAATCAGCTGGGCGTACAAATGCTTTAAACTGCGTTTAACCGACAACCTCGGCTGTTTCGCCGTACCGTTTATGCGCGCCCGAACTCGCCCGGCCCGGCGAGCCGATAATTCACGCTTCTTTTTAACAGGATTTTTTGCCTTCATATTTTTTTAAAAAATTAAGCGGCTCCGGCCTTACCAGCTTTACCGGCTTTACGACGAACGATCTCATCAGAATATTTTATACCTGTGCCTTTATACGGTTCCGGTGGGCGAACACGACGTATTTGAGCCGCGGTTTCACCAACCAATTGTTTATCAATACCGGTTAGGGTAACTAAATTTTTTTCAATCGTCGCCATGACCCCTTCCGGCAATGGGAATTCAACTTCATGAGAAAAACCGACTTCCAAAACTATTTTTTTACCAGCCAGATTGGCCCGATAACCAACCCCGTTTACTTCCAAACTTCGACTAAATCCTTCAGACACACCTTTAATCATGTTTTGCAAATGAGCTCGAAAGGTTCCCCAAAGAGCCCGCTCTTTTTTGTCATCCGGATGTTTTACGGATAACTTAATTTCCTCGCCCTCGCGAGTTAAAATAACCACGGTTGGAAAAATCATTGATAGACTGCCTTTTGTTCCTTTTACGGAAACTTTTTGGCCGTCAACAATAACTTCAACTTGAGAAGGCACGGTAATCGGTTTTAAACCAATGCGAGACATAAATTTTAAGCGATTTCACAAATTACTTCACCGCCAAGTTTTCTGGCTCGAGCTTCACGGTTGGTCATTAAACCATTGGAAGTGGAGACAACGGAAAAACCTTGACCCGAAAGAACGCGTTGCAACTCATCAGTTTTCATGTAAACACGGCGACCGGGTTTAGAAACGCGTTTAATAAAACGAATGGCCGGTTCGCGGCGGTTATATTTCAAAACCACCCGAAGTATCGGTCGGCCGGCTTCAGTGTCTTGTTCCACCTTGTCTACAAAACCTTCCTGTTCCAAAATTTTTCCCAAACTGAATTTTAATTTGGAAAACGGCAGGACGACTTCGCTTTTTCGCACCGCTTGAGCGTTGCGAAGGCGGGTTAACATGTCAGAAATTGGATCAATCAACATATTTTCAAAATATTACCAGCTAGATTTTGTTATGCCGGGGATTTCACCGCGGTTAGCTAATTCGCGGAAGCAGATGCGACACAATTCAAAATCGCGCATGTAACCGTGTCGACGGCCGCAACGCCAACAACGGTTGACGCGGCGATTGGCAAATTTCTGTTTGCGGCGCGTTTTAGCGCGCTGATTTTCAGTTGACATAGCTTACTTCTTTTTTTCATCTTTCTTGAAAGGAAAACCCAAGGCCGCCAAAAGGGCTTTACCCTCGCCTGGATTTTTGGCCGTGGTGGAAATTGTTACCTGGAGTCCGTGAATAACTTCAATCTCATCAGGACGAATCTCGGGAAACGACATGTGTTCGCGAAAACCAATCGAGTAATTACCGTTGCCGTCAAAAGCCGTCTCAGAAATTCCGCGAAAATCGCGCACCCGCGGCAAAGTGATGTTAACCAATTTATCCAAAAAATCCCACATTCTTTGGCCGCGAACCGTTACCTTCATGCCGATAACCATGCCTTTTCTAATCTTAAAATTGGAAATGGAAATCCGCGCTTTGGTTTTAATCGGTTGTTGACCGGTAATGCGGCGCAGGGTGGCTTCGGCGGTTTCAATATATTTCGCCTCTTTCACCCCTTGTCCCAAACCAACATTAAGAGTGACCTTGGTGATTTTAGGCACAGCCAAAGCATTTTTAAGCCCAAGTTCTTGAACCAACTTGGGGGCAACGGTTTCTTTGTAAAAAGTTTGCAACGACATAAATTATTCAATATCTTCAGTTTGCTTACCGCGGCGAATAACTCGCACCGAAATTTTTTTACCGTCTTTTTCAATTACTTTCCAACCAACCCGACCGCTGTTTCCGCTTTTAGGTGAAATCAATTGAAGATTAGAAATTTGAAGCGGAACGGGAAAAGAAATTTTTTGTCCGGCTTCGCCGCGGCGACGGCTTTTTAAATGACGCGTAGCCAAATTCAAACCCTCAACCACCGCGCGGTTAAGTTTAGGAAAAACCTGCAGGATCTTGCCCTGTTTTCCCTTGTCTTTTCCGGCAATGATACGAACCGTATCGCCGGTTTTAATCTTAAACTTCATATGTTTAGAGAACTTCAGGCGCTAAAGAAATTATTTTGGCAAAACCTTTAGCCCGCAATTCCCGGGCGACTGGTCCAAAAATACGCGTACCTTTAGGTTCTTTATTTTTTGGGTCAATAATCACGGCCGCGTTCTCGTCAAAACGAATATAAGTGCCGTCCGGACGCCGCGTTTCTTTGCGAGTACGAACAATCACGGCGTGAACCACGTCGCTTTTTTTAACCGCCGCGTGCGGCACGGCATCCTTAACGGCGGCCGTAACTATATCGCCTAAGCGAGCGTAACGTTTTCGATAACCGCCTTCGACGCGCCACATTTGAAGTTTGCGCGCTCCGGAATTATCGGCCACATTTAACATTGAACGAAGCTGAACCATATAAAAAATTAAACAGTTGTTTTCAAAATCTTAAGCAAGCGCCAGCGCTTGTCGCGCGACAATGGACGAGTTTCCACAAATTGCACTGTGTCGCCAACCTTGGCCTGCTTTTCGGCGTCATGCACTTTATAACGATGGCTCATGATATAGCGCTTTTGATACTTCTTATGGAGAACCGTGCGATCAACCCGAACCACGATCGTCTTGGCCATTTTGTCCGAGACAACCACGCCGGTAAAAGTTCGCTGAGTTTTTTGTTTTTCTTCCGACATATTTTTTTAAACGGCAGCCTGCCGAAGATAGGTTTTAATTCTGGCCAACTTTTTTTTGGCTACCCGAATCTTACGAACTTGCGCCAGCTGGTGAGCCGAAAGAGCGGCTCGCAAACCGCGCAGTTCGTCTTGAACTTCGCGCAGAGTCTTTTGTAAAACTTCCGGAGAAGCTTTTTTAAAATCTTTGTCTTCCATATTATTCTCCTTTTACCAAAAATTTACTTTTAACCGGCAGTTTGTGGGCGGCTAAACGCAAAGCTTCTTTAGCTACGGCTTCGACCACGCCGTCCATTTCAAACATAACCGTCCCGGCCCGAACCACGGCTACATAATGGTCAACCGCGCCTTTACCTTTTCCCATTGGCATTTCGGCCCCTTTGGTGGTAACCGGATGATCGGGAAAAATCCGAATCCAAACCTTGCCGCCGCGTTTAATGGAACGCGTCATGGCGCGGCGAGCGGCTTCGATTTGCCGGGAAGTTACCCAAGATTCTTCCATGGCTTTAAGACCGTACGAACCAAAAGCCAAAAAGTTTTTTCGCGTCGCCAAACGCAGGCCGCGGCGACGGCCCTTATGCCATTTTCGATGCTTGACTTTTTTGGGAATCAACATACAAGTAGATTATTCCGCCAATTTGATTTCAGAACTGTTTTTCTCAAAAATCTCACCACGATTAATCCAGACCTTAATACCGATGGCGCCATAAATAGTTCGGGCGGTTACGGTAGCGAAATCGATATCGGCCCGCAGGTTATGAAGCGGCACCTTGCCATGAGCTAAAGTTTCAACTCGGGCGATTTCCGCGCCGTTTAAACGACCGCCCAAAGTAATCTTGATACCTTCGGCTCTGGCTTTAAGAACCCGCTCGATAGCCTGTTTCATGGCTCGACGAAAAGGAAAACGTTTTTCAATATCAGCGGCGATTTGTTGACCGACAATTTGCGCTGACAACGACGGTCGAGCTACTTCTTTTACGTTTAACGATAAAGCCACGCGGCGGCCGCGGTAAAATTTTACCAAAAGCTTTTTCTTAAGATCTTCAATACCCGCTCCGGCTCGACCGATAATAAAACCGGGCTTGGCTGAATAAATGGTAATGTTAATTTGTTGACGAGTGCGCTCGATTTCAACCCGGTCAACCAGAGCTTCTTTTAATTCTTTGCGTAAAAAATCGCGGATGCAAACATCTTCGCGCAACAAATCGGGGAAACCTTCTTTTTTGGAAAACCAAGCGGCGTCCCAGGCTCGGGTGGTTGCCAAACGGAAAGCTTTCGGATGAACTTTATGACCCATAGATTATTTCTTTTTGGTTGTTTTCTTTTCAATCTTTTTTTCCGCTTCTTTTTCGGCCAAGACTAAGGAAAGGTGCGAAGTCCGATGACGAATCGGCGTCGCGCTGCCAAAAGCTTTGGGCGTCCAGCGTTTGTATACCGGACCGCCATCAACCGTTAAACTTTTTACAAAAAGATTTTCAGCGGAAATTTTAAAGTTGTGATCAGCGTTAGCCGCGGCCGATTTTAAAAGTTTGGTAATAGGCAAAGCGGCTTGTTGTTTCATTATAGATAAACGAGCCAGGGCTTCGGCAATAGCAAGACCGCGGACAACGTCCGCCACCAAGCGCACTTTGCGCGGCGACATGCGAATAAATCTGGCTTTGGCTATTATTTCCATAAATAATGGAAGTTAGAAGTTAGAAGTTGGAAGTTGGAAGTTGGAGTAAGACTACTTTTTAGTAGCTGGAGCCGGGGTGGCAGAAGTGGCGGCGGCGGCTTCATCGGCCTTCTGAATCTTGCCGCCATGACGGATAAACTTTCGAGTCGGTGAAAACTCGCCCAATTTATGTCCAACCATTTCTTCAGAAACACGAACATTTATGTGATCCCTTCCGTTATGAACGCCAATGATAAAACCAACCATTTCCGGCGTAATGGTCGAGGCGCGAGCCCAGGTTTTAATAATCGTGCGGCTACCCGGGCCAAGCTTTTGAATTTTTAACAAAAGCTTGGCGTCAACATAAGGTCCTTTTTTTGAACTTCGAGACATAAATCAAACTTATTATTTTACGCCGAGCTGCCGACAAAACGGCCCTTGGGACGGCGCTGAACGATCATTTTATCGGAAAACTTTTTCTTGCGAGTTTTTACCCCTAAAGCCGGCTTGCCTTGCGGCGTTTTAGGGTGTTTTAAACCGATCGGGTTTCGGCCTTCACCGCCGCCATGGGGGTGATCAACCGGGTTCATAACCTTACCGCGCACGGTTGGCCGAAAGCCTCGATGGCGAGTTCGCCCGGCTTTGCCCCAACGAATCAAACCATAATCAGGATTGGAAACAGCTCCTATTGTGGCCAAACATTCTTTGGCGACCATTCGCACTTCGCCGGAAGGAAGTTTTAAAGTTGCTTTACCGCCTTCAATAGCCATGATTTGAGCGGTCGCTCCGGCTCCGCGAACCATTTGACCGCCTTTACCGGGCTCTAATTCAACATCATAAACATTAATACCTACGGGGATATTTTCTAAAAGCAAACGATTGCCGATTTTTATTTCACCTTTACCTTTGGTTGAAACAACCGTATCGCCAACGACCAAACCCTGGGGGGCTAAAATATAACGCTTTTCGCCATCAATATATTGAAGCAAAAGAAGGCGAGCCCCGCGATTTGGATCATATTCAATGGCCAAGACTTTTGCCGGAATATCAAATTTATCACGGCGAAAATCAACCAAACGGGTAAAACGTCTGGCTCCGCCGCCGCGATGGCGAACGGTAATTTTACCAAACGAACGACCGGATTTTTGTTTACGAAAAACCACCAGCGCTTTTTCCGGTTCTGTTTTGGTAACATCCTTAAAAGTTTGAACGCTGGAAATCCGGCGAGCATTGGTGGTTGGACGATAACTCTTAACTGGCATATAGCTTAAACACCTTCGTGAACATTAATGGTTTTACCCCTAGGCAAACGAACCACGGCTTTTTTCCAAGCCTTCTGCATACCACGATGACGACCAAAACGCACCGGCTCGCGACGCATATTCAAAATTCCGACCTTAACCGGTTTAACGCCATAAATAGCGTGGACAGCCGCCGCCACCTGCTGACGATTGGCTTTGGGATTGATTTCAAAGACATACTGTCCGCCAGAAGTTTGAGTGGCGGTTTTTTCCGTAACCAATGGCCGCAGTAAAACTTTAGTCAAAACCTCGGAAACTTCTTTTTTATTTGTTTTGGCTGGCTTTTCTTTTTCAACCTTAACTTTTGGCTTAACCTCTTCCTTTTTTTCAGACGCATTTTTTTCAGCCGCAACCGGCATCGAAATTTTTTGTTCGACTTCTTGTTCTTTTTGTTTCTTAAAACGATTTAAAATAAAGCGATCTAAAAATCCCATAATTTTTTATTTATTTCGCCGAAGTCGAGCTAAGCTCGACGGAGGCGGAGTTGGTGTAAGTTTTTTCCAAAGTCTCAAGCGCGGCACGTGAAATAACCAAGACGTTGTTTGATAAAATATCCACCACGTTTAAACTTTTCACGGAAATTGGGGTAACTCCGACAATATTCCGAATAACTTTTTGAAAAGTTTTGTTGGCTGGTTCCAAAACAACTAAATTTCGACGGCCGATTGGCAGCTTTTTTAACATGGCCGCGGCTAATTTAGTTTTAGCTTCGGGCATAACCAACGAATCAACGACAATAAATTTGTCGTCCGAAACTTTATCCGACAAAACCATGGCCAAAGCCTTGCGGCGTTCGGTTCGGTTGAATTTAATGGAAAAATTGCGTTCATTGGTTGGACCAAAAGTAATTCCGCCGCCAACCCAAATCGGCGAGCGGCGCGAACCGTGACGAGCCCGGCCAGTGCCTTTCTGTTTCCAGGGCTTGCGGCCGCCGCCGCGCACTTCGCTGCGACCCTTGGTATGAGCCAAAACCTGGCGACCGTTGGCTTGTTGGGCAACCACGGCGCGATGAACAAAAGCGTTGTTTGGTTTAACCTCAAAAAGCGACGGGCTAAGTTCCAGCTCGCCAATATGATTACCTTCTTGATTGTACAGCTTTACTTTTGCCATACTGTTTTGCCTTCGCGAGTTTTAATAAGAAGCAACGCGCCGCGGGCTCCGGGCACCGCGCCTTTAATAGCTAAAAGTTGTTTCACGGAATCAACGGAAATAATTTCTAGATTTTTTACGGTTATTTGAGCATCGCCCATGTGGCCGCCCATTTTCTTGCCCTTAGCCACCGGACCCTGACGGCGAGAAGCTATGGAACCGGGCATGCGCAACTGATCTTTGTGACCATGCGAAGCCGGCGAACCGTGGAAGCCATGACGCTTAACTACGCCTTGAAAACCATGACCTTTGGAAGTGCCGACCACGTCAATACGATCGCCGGGAACAAAAATTGAAGCTTCAATTTTATCACCGCGTTTTAAATCAGTGGCCTCGGTACGAAACTCGCGCAAAGTGGCCATGGCTGATAAATCTTTTACGTGTCCGGCCTCGGGTTTATTTAGACGCTTGGCGTCTTCGCAACCAATTTGTACGGCCGTGTAGCCATCTTTCGCTTCTTCTTTAACCTGGGTTACTGTGCATGGCGCGGCCTTAACCAAAGTCACCGGCACCACCGAGCCGTCATCGCGAAAAATTTGCGTCATTTCTAATTTTCGACCAATGATAAACTTCATAAGGCATGTCCTTCGAAGCCCAACCGATCTGGGCGAAGGAGGATTAATTTAAAAGCCAGAAGTTATTCCACACTTTTTCTGTAATCTACGAAAAAAAGCTTGAGATAACTTCTAGCCCCTAATCAAAGAAGGCGATTTTTTTAAGCTTTAATGAAACGGACCTCTGTTTTTACAATCTTGGAAGCGTTGGGAAGGTTTTCGTGGTCAAAATTTTTCACAATTCTCACGACCTTTCTTCCCAGTTCTTTAATTGTTTATTTTTATTATTACATTTTAACCTCAATGTCCACACCAGCCGGCAAGTTTAAACTCATCATTGCGTCCATGGTGCGCTCGGACGGATCAAGAATATCAATCAAACGTTTGTGCACGCGCATTTCGTATTGGTCGCGGGCGTCTTTGTACTTAAAGGTGGAACGGTTAACAGTATACTTGCGCTTTTCGGTTGGCAACGGAATTGGCCCGACTACTTTAGCCCCGGTGCGGTCAGCCGTGCGCATAATAGTTTGCGCCGCTTGATCAATAATTTTATGATCATAAGCGCGAATCTTAATGCGCAGGCGTTGGCGAACTTCTTCTTCGGTTTTCTGAATTTTAGTGGTCACAGGGGTTAAAGATCAAATACCGACCGCGCGGCGCAACGTGATAACATTACGCCGCGCGAACCGGATTTTTATTTAATAATTTTGGTTACCGAACCGGCGCCAACTGTTTTGCCGCCCTCGCGAATGGCGAAACGTTGCTTTTCTTCAAGAGCGACCGGTTGAATCAATTTAACATTGATATCAGTAGTATCGCCGGGCATAACCATTTCAGTTCCGGCCGGAAGAGTAAGCTCGCCAGTCACGTCAGTGGTACGGATATAAAACTGCGGTTTGTAACCATTGAAGAACGGCTTGTGGCGGCCGCCTTCCTCTTTGGACAAAGCGTAAATCTTGGCTTCGAATTCCGTGTGCGGCGTAACCGAACCGGCTTTGGCCAAAACCATACCGCGCTCAATATCTTCTTTTTTAACCCCGCGAAGCAGCAAACCGGCGTTATCGCCAGCCAAACCTTCTTTCAAGGACTTATTAAACATTTCAATGCCGGTAACAACGGTTTTGGAAGTTTCCGGCTTCAAACCAATGATTTCCACTTCATCGTTAATATGAATCGTGCCGCGCTCAATACGACCGGTGGCCACAGTACCGCGACCCTCAATGGAAAAAACATCCTCAACCGCCATTAAAAACGGCTTGTCAACCTCGCGAACCGGCTCAGGGATAAAAGTGTCCAAAGCATTGACCAAATCCATAATTGGCTTGGTGGCCGCTTCATCAGTCGGATTTTCCAAAGCTTTTAAGGCAGAACCGCGAATAATTGGGGTGGTGTCGCCTGGAAATTCGTATTTCTTTAAAAGATCGCGAATTTCTTCCTCAACCAAATCCAAAAGTTCAGGATCATCAACCATATCAACTTTGTTCATAAAAACAACAATTGACGGCACACCAACCTGACGAGCCAAAAGAATGTGCTCGCGGGTTTGCGGCATAGGGCCATCGGCAGCAGAAACAACAAGAATCGCGCCATCCATTTGCGCGGCGCCGGTAATCATGTTTTTGATGTAGTCGGCGTGTCCGGGACAGTCGACGTGGGCATAGTGGCGCTTTTCAGACTCATACTCGCAGTGGGCGGTGGCAATGGTAATACCGCGAGCCTTTGATTCAGGCGCTTTGTCAAGGTCATTGACACCCTTTTTTTGGGCGACTAAACCTTTGACGTTAAGAACCGCCAAAATCGCGGCGGTTAAAGTGGTTTTGCCGTGGTCAACGTGGCCAATGGTGCCTACGTTAACGTGCGGCTTTGTGCGTTGAAATTCGGCCATATTTTTTTGAGATTAAATAGCGGCAATAGTATAACAATAACCCATTAAAAACACAAGTGGATAGCCTCCTAACAGGCTATCCACCCCAAAAACTCGATTTTTTGGCTTATTCTACAGGTTCTAGGTAAAATTGCTCTTCCCCAGGTTCATCTTCATTTTTCGACGCCTCGACGCCTCGAGCTCTTCGATCAGTCTCAGAGCTCCCTGAGCCAGAGTCGAAGGGAGCCGAGTCGCCCTTCGATTCCTCAGGACGACCCTGAAGAATTGAAGGGTCGAGAGGTTCTTCCTTTTTTGGTGTAAATTCCGGTTTTTCAAACTTATCCTCAACTACCTTTTTTTCCTCTTCATTAAACTTTTCCGGATTCCAGGTCTCGGACTTATCACCAGCCGGAGGCATGATGTCCCAAATTTTTTTATCGGTTATATTCGCTTCCGTGGGCAAACGGTCGACCGTGGGCGAACCTCCGTTCGCCCCTACGGGATCTACGGGATCGGATGACAATTCCTCCGGAATTTCCCATTCGGGTTTGATTTTAAATTCATCTTCTTCATCGTCGTAATCCTCGTCGTAATAATCATCAATAAAATCATGGTCAAAACGACGCGGCTTATCCCATGGCTCCGGTTCAACCGATGGCAAGCGATCAGCTAAATTTTCATAAGCCTCAAGACCCATTAAAACATAGGTATCCTCGCCATTCGGGTCGGTTACGACTAACCGGTCGCCGGTACGGCGGACAAGATTTAGAAGGCGTTTAAATTGATGATCCATAGTAAGGCTATTTTGCTGGATTGGCGACTTGGTGTCAAGCGGATAAAAAAGACCGCCAGAATTCTAACGGTCTTTTTTTAATTTCAACTTATCGTCTCTATATTTGTAAAAACTTTAATACTGATTCGAACGTACGAATAATAATCCCTTTTTGAGGGACAACCTGTCCAGCCTCCGGCGCTTCTTTTATTCCTTCCGTGATTGGCGCTTGTTGTTCCGGCCTTTCAAAAACTTCCGGAGCGTTCATGCCGCCAGAATTACCGGGGGTTCCAAAAAATTCTGGAACGTCGATATTACCTGTTCCGTTTGGTATTCCCATATCTTGCGGTAAAGAAAAAGGTCTTTGATATTCTTCACCCGGCGCCATAAAGCCGCCTTGTTCATTGTACGGCATCGAACCATTCGTATTACTATCTAGATTATTATATATGTCAAAATATTCATCTCCAGCGTCATTAAAATCTGGAAAACCTTCTGGCATCATTTGATCATTATTCATCATTGGCGGAACAATAAAATTTTTCGGCTGTTCAGAAGGCATGGTGCCCGGCATGTTAAGCGGTGGTGGCATCATGAAGTCATCAATTTGCATAAAATCAATTTGATCCTCAATTGGCATATCCTCAAAAGTTTTCACTTCATTAATCATATTCTCATCAACATCTTTCCTCGCGTCATCTATCGTCCTCATGTCCGGATTCACGAATTTCTGACACTCTTGCGTATTAGATAAATCACCGCAAAACCGCATACATTCTTCGGGTGATGAACATCCGCCCGGCCCAGCCGCTGGCATACTGAAAAAATTATCCGGCTTATCAAATTGACCGCCCTCGTCATGCCCCATAAACCGCGAGCACTCTTCCATATTCGCTTCATCTGAACAGTAAGACTGACAAGCTTCCTCGCCTATACATCCGCCTGGGCCTTGGAAATCATTTGTAATTCTCTCCAGTTCATCTGGTGAAACCATTCCCTTCTCTATCGCAAATTCTAGACAAGTATCTTGATTATCCGGTTGTGAACAAAACGAATCACATTCCTTTTCATTCATACAGCCGCCTGGTCCGGAAAATCCTCTTTGTCTAATATTTTTAGCTTCTTCTTCGGTCATAAGACCGTACTCAATGGCGTAATTCACGCAGGCGTCCGCGTTCTCAATTTCTTGGCAAAATTGATCACACTCAATTTGGTTTTTACATCCACCAGGACCTTTTCCTCCATTTGTCTTCATCATCTCGGCTTCTTTTTCTGACATAAAACCCGCTTGTACCGCAAAGTCGGTGCATTCACCAAAGTGTAATTCATCAGAACAATAACTATCGCATTGATCTTTCATTTTACATCCGCCGGGTGATTTGCCTTCCCGCATAAGCGGCAGAATTTGTTTCATTTTATCCAACTCCTCTGGCGGCATAAAACCAGACGCTTCAGCAAAAGCAAGACACTCTTCCATGTGATCAGTATTTGAACAGTAAACATCGCATTCATCCTTGTTCATGCATCCGCCCGGCATTGAAACACCTTGATCTATCGTATTGTTTATCTGTCTTCCTTTTTGTAATTTTTCATCATCTATAAATCCTACCGTTTCAGCAAAGTCCACGCATTCCCGCAAATTAGTAACCTCGTTGCAATACGATTCGCACGAAGATCCTGAATCGCATTCTCCCGGGCCATTTCCACCGCTTATCGCGTCATTCATTAATTCAACTTGCTGGACTTTTTCTTCACTTAAAAGACCGTTTTCTTTGGCAAAAGCGGTGCATGAAGAATAATTTTCCGATTCAGCGCAATAATTATAACAAGCCTCCTCGTTTTCACATCCACCAAGTGATGCTACCGGATAAACAACGCCAGCGCCCGTTGCCGCGCGAGCAAGTGAAAAAAGAAAAAATACGCTTATAAAAACCAGACAGCCAAAAAGATATTTATAGCGTGAAAATAAAAATATCATCATATAAATTGTTAATTATTCAAAAGGGTTTTGATAAATTCCACTGAATGGATTTGCTTGTTCTACAGGATTTACTTCAGAAATATTTCCTTCAATAGGATTAGTCTCCGGCTTAATATTAGGAATAGACGCTGGAGAAGTAACGGCTTCCAAAGCCTTCAAAAATTCCTGCTGTTCTTGCATTTTTAATGAAGCTTCCTCCGCGATCCGCTTGGCTTCAACTTGAGCGGGACGAATAACTGCCAAATACCAAACTAAAATTATTGATAAAATCAAAAAGAAAAGCCCGACAAGAATTTGAACTTTTCTAAAATGCAAAATAGTTTTCATAGGTTTGATGGTGTAATCTTATCATAAAAAAAACAAACAACAAAGTAGGGACAGATCAATGGTCTGTCCCTACTTTGTTTTTTATTTCAATTTATCGTCTAATACCCGTCCGCGCGGCCACGATTTCTTCAGAAATGTTTTTTTTCCTCTTTATAAGGTTCAAACACAACGGAAGTCGTAATATCCATGTTTGGTAAAATTGAATATCTTGTTATTTCATAACCGTTTTTGTCTTTTATATAGCCGCTTTTGGTGGAAAAAATAATAGTCGTATTATTTTTTGGATCGTTGCTCATATAAGTTCCCAATCGCACTGAAGCGGTTTCCGGTATTTTTTCTTTAATAAAATCAGTAACTATTTTTTTAACCTCCGAGCTAATCTTCGAAACTCGATGAAATAATTCTGAAGTGTCGGCGTCGCCAAAATGACCGCCGGATACTTCCAACAGCTTTTTAATTAATTGGTAATTCTCCGCGGTTAACAAACTTGGCTTGTTTTGTTCATAAACATCGGCAATTTTTTTTCTTAATTTATTTCGCTTGGCCTCAAAAGCTTTGTCCATGGTGCTCAGTTTTAAAATTTGATCCAAGGCAGATTCAAGACTACTTGATTGACCTGTCTCCGCGCGGTTTTTCTCTGACATATAAAAAACGTTAATAATAAATTCTTCTTTTACCTTACACCCCCCCCCCGATTGTTTGCAATAACTGTGAGTGGATAAACAAAAAAACCGTCCAAAGTTTTGACGGTCTTTTTAAAATTCATCCCCCCTCTCCATTGCGAAGGAGAGGGGGGTTGGGGGGGTGAG
>Ga0265296_1001900_pt1 | contig 22260 bp, 15 predicted proteins | sample MunlanPumphouse1_FD_189073 | JGI IMG/M metagenome (GOLD analysis project Ga0265296, IMG submission 189073) | Groundwater microbial communities from a municipal landfill in Southern Ontario, Canada - Pumphouse #1 | ecosystem: Environmental > Aquatic > Deep subsurface > Groundwater | place... | reverse complement strand
GAATACGTGGCTGGAAACGCCGAGCGAATGTTAAAAGAAAGAGCGGATTTAGCCGATGCCCGAGCGCGGGAATTGCACGAAAAACGCGGAAAAATTTATCGGGCTTGGAAATGGCTTGGTGAACAGAATGTTGAAAAAATAATGCCTGAAAAATGGAAGGCCAAGTTAGCCGCTTGGCGGCCGGAAGGGAAGATTGGTAAGATCACAAAATTTGCTGCCCGGCTCGGGACAAAATTTTTGTCGCTTAGAACTGGAGTGAGTTTTGGACTTTTAGGAGTTGGTATTTGGGGCGGCGTGGGAACGGCGGCGGCTTTTTCACTTTTTGCGGCGCGGCGAGCGATCGGCGGCGCGGGTGCTGGTTTCGGTACCTACGATTTACTGCGGCGCGGTCAGGAGTCATGGGCTACAACTAAATGGAACTTAAGTTGGAAACCGTGGGAAATGAAAGCGGGTCTTACAAAAGAAGACGTGGAAAAATTGAGTGAAGAAGAATTAGAAGAAAGGATGGCGCATTTTGAAATGAACGCGGCTTTAGGAAACTCAAAAGTTTCAGAGAATGAAATTTATAAACTTTTAGCTGAACGATATAGAGAAATGGTTGAGGGGAAGGCCGAAATGAAGGGCGCTGACGCGATGAAATTTTTGGAAGCCCAAATGGAAGGTGTTGATGATAAATTAAAAGAATTAAAAGTTAAAGCCAAAAGAAACGACAGAATAATGAAGGGTGTAGCCGTAGGCATGGGACTTGTAGTCGGCTCGGGTTTGATTTCTAAATTGATTCACGGCAAGTGGGGTTGGGAACAATTCACCGAAGAGCGGGCGGAAAAAATGGAATTGCGGCAACAGTTGGGTCAAGCGCCGGAAGCGCCAGCCGAGGCGCCGCCGGTTGGACTGGTTGGGACAGCGGCACCGGTTGAAGCAGCGGCTCCTCCGGAATTTTCTGCGGAAGAGGTGGCTGGGCGTTTAGGATTGCCGAAAGAATCTCTTACCGAGTTGGCTGGACCGGACGGAAAATTAACTGTGGAGCAAGTCAGTGAAATTGAGACACAAGTAAAAGGCGTGGCGCAGGTTGTGGATCAGGCGCCGATTTCTCCTGAGGCCAAACAGGCCGTGGTTGGTGCTGCCGTAGAAAATAATTTTGAAGGCCAAGCCGAGATGGCGAGAATTTTGGAAAAAGTTGATCCGGATCATTTGAAAGAAGCGGGCATTTTGAGACCGGATGGCACTTATGATATGGAACGACTGCGAGAAATTACGAACGCCCACACTCTAACCATTGATAAAAAAGGCGAAGGAATTTATAAAACCCTGCGCGACTACTACAGCGCCCCGCCCGAACGCGGCGGTCTTGGCCTTTCCGGTCGGGAACTGCGCGCCAAAATTGTTGAACAGATGAAAAATCCGGCGTTTTTCAAAGGAGATAAATTACAGGATTTGGTAGAATTTGGCGATCAGATTAAAGTTGATAGCAAGGGAAATGTTTTACTTTTCGTTGCCGAGGACGGAAGGATGGGAAGGACCAGAGATATTTTGGATTTGGTTTCCGAACGCGCTTTTCGATCGGGCAATCGGGTTTTCGAAGTAGCGTCCGATGTGCATCTTCGTGAAGCCCTTCATCCAATCGACGGCCACGCCGTGATTAAATTGACTGATGCGGCGGGCAACACGCACACCATTTCAGATTGGTCGGTTGGTCGGACGGCGAGAATCGACGGGCATAGAGAGGTCTTGGAGGACTGGTTAAAAAGAAATAATTTGCTGGCCGACGCAAGAGGCGCGACGCCGGCTGTTCCGGACGAAGAACTTGGCGGGGCAAGCCAGGCCCGTCACGAAATTTTGCTTGATGAGCCAAGACGCTTGCGCGATGGATATCAATCTTTAGCTGAAGCCCATGAAGTCCATCACGATGTCGCGGCACGAGCGGCGGAAGAGCAGATTGGCGCCCTACAAGAAAGTACTGGCATAAATCCCGAAACGGCTCGCGCGACGGGAGGGGCAGTTGCTTCAAGTTTGGAAGCAGAAGTGATGGAACACGCTTCGGCCTACAATAATGTTTTTCGCGCTCTTAATCTTGATTTGACAATGGATGACATAAAGTATATGGGTGTTGAAGAATTACAAATGTTTGGAGAACAACTCCAGCCGGTAATCGATGATTGCGCACCCGATTCACGCGTGGGAGAAGCCCTGCACGACTTAGTTGATTATTTACATGAACGTCAAGAAGTGTTGGAAAGTGGTGGTGGGGGAGGAGTGGCATCGTCGGCGGAAGAAGCGACTGCTTCGGTTTCCGATGTCTTACATTCTAGCCAACCGGCGCAGTTTGGCGATGTACACATAACTTTTGACTATGATGTCTTTGACAATCCGTCGGGGATTAGAATCGGAGGAACGCCAAACAGTTTCCGAGCCGAGAGTTTGTTGAACGGTGATTGGGCGGCAAAAGTGGAACAGGCATCACCCGTTGGTTTAGACGATGCCAGAACTGATGTAATGTCCACGGCGCGAGAACTTGAAATACGAGCGCGGCTTCTTGAGGGTTTGGAAAGGTCTGGTCTTGGACAAAGTCCTGAAGCAGAATTTTTACGCAAAAGTACAAAAATGATAATTGAAAATACAGAAGAGCAATACGGGGATGTGTTTCGGGAGTAAATAAAAATTAAAAAATAAAAGCGGCGGGTTTCCGCCGCTTTTTTGTATAAAAAAATCGGGGCGAGGAGAGATGCCTTGACAGGTGTCTTAGCAAATCTCCTCGCGCCCGTTGCGGTAGCCAACCGCCCTCCTTTCTCCAGCCGGTTTGGCTAGAACCGACTGTTGTTTGTCACTCGAACTGACGGCCGAGTTCCTGCTCGAGGTACTGGCATCCCTGCCGGGACCTCGCATCGGAACGCCGACAGGTGTCAGCGCCGTTCCAGTTGGTCAGGATCTGGTCGATCCGAGCCTGCTCGGCGTCGACCGCTTTCCGTTCCGCGGTTTCGGCCTGCAGATCGGTACGCAGAGCGGCGTCTGCCGCGATCCGTTCGGCCCGCTCGGCGGCGATCGCCGTGCGCCAATCGGCCTCCATGTCGTCGAGACGACTCGGGGGTCGCGGCCTTGCGCCGTTGTCCACCGGGTGGTGGTTGGGCGCAGGGGCCGGAACGAGCATCGGAGCCGGGGGAACCGGAACCGGAGCAGGTGCAAGGGCAGGCGGCTCTTGCTTGCTCCTGAGTGCTTCTTGGATGTCCTTGACGATGGTGTTCGTCTGGTTCGTCACCTCGCTGAGGTTGTCGACCCTGGCGTTCACCTCGCGCAGTCCCTGCCGTGCCACGGGATCCTCCGTCGTCTTGCCGCCGATGGTCAGCGGCAACACGATGGCGGCCGCGATGACGGCGAGGGCGAGCAGACCGAGCACGATGATCAGCCAGACCTTCGTGCCGCTCGCGCGCGTCGCCGTGGTCCGCGTCGCCGTGGTCCGCGGCGTGGTCGTCCGCCGCGCCGGAGCCGCCGGGGTGGCGGGCGTCGCGGGGGTCGGGGTCGGAGCCGGGGCCACGGGCGCCGGCGTCGGGGTCGGCGCGGGCGTCGGCGACGTTGTCGCGCCGCCAATCTTCTTCCCCGTGCTGTTTTTGATAGTGATCTTGCCGAGGCCGGGGATATCCATCCCGGTCACGTCGACCGACGCGGCGATGCTGTCCTCCGCGTCGAAGAACGCGAAGCCCTTGGGCTTCCCGTCGGGGTGGACCTTGACCACGATGTTGCTGATCTTGGCCGCGTCGATGCCCTTGCCGTCGGGCGGGGCCTTGGTCAAGAAGTCCTTGAGTCCCGCAGCGAGTTCGGCCTGGGTCTTCGTGAGCTCGAGACCGCCTACATGCTTCTCTGTGGTGGACATCGCGTCCCTCCTTCTTCTTTCCTTCTTTGTCCGGGATCACCCGGAGCTAAGACCCTAAATTGTCCAAAGCTCCAGTTGCCCGGAGTAGTATGACCCATTGTTTGGGTTCCGGAGTAGTTTGATTTGGAAACCAAGAGGATGAGGAGGAGGCATCCCAGGTACCAAACCAAACTACTTTGAAACCCAATTTAGGGCCAAAAATATAGAAATTTGTATTGTTAAAGAACATATAAATATATCATATTTTTTGACTTTTGTCAAGGGGCGGTGGCAAGAGGTTTTTATATTTTTCTCCCCTTAAGATAAGGGGAGATTAAGAGGGGGGGGTCTTTTGTTTTTGCGACATAAAAAAATCAGGGCGAGGGGATTGCTTTGACTTCGTGTCTTAGCAATCTTACCTCGCCCCTTGCACCTCCTTCCATGGTTTGTCGGGCAGCGACTGCCCGTCACGTTGGTGATGTCCCGTCAGCGGACGGGGTGCCGGACGTGGGTGCGAACCTGGTCGGGTGGGGGGACCGGCGGCGGCGGAGCCACGGCGGCTTCGACCGCGCCGATGCGGGCCACGACTCCCGTCGTGGGGTCGTTCACGGTGGTCTCCACCGTGACGAGCCGGCCGACGACTCCCGCTCCGGGGTTTGCCGGGTCGTGCAGCGCCTTCACGACGCTTTCGACCAGGGCGCTGAGGGTGTTGTCGGCGTCCGTGCGCGCCTGCGTCTCCACTCCGACCGCGGTGCCGATCTCGGCGGTCACGTCGGTCTTCGTGGGCCGGAGGTCGATCTCCGCCTGCAGATCGTCGTGCAGGGTGGTGAGGTCGGTCTTCGCGGCCTTGTCGTCGAGCGCCGTCTCGGTCGCCTTGGTCCGATCCATGAGGCCGGTCTTCGGGGTGTGGAGCGCCTTCTCGTGCTGTGCCACGCCGCCACGCGCCACGGGGTCCGTGGCCTTGTCGGGGTAGATGAGTCCGAAGTAAAGGATGGCGAGCGCCACCACGCCGATGCCGGTCACCAAGCCGGCCGTCTTCCAGGGGACCTTCTTCAGCGCGTCGCGAATACGTCCCATGTTCTTCCTCCCTCTCGGGCGCGATAAATTCTCCCCGCCCTTCGGGAAGAAAAACGCCCGCAAGCCATTCAGGCCTGATAAAATATCTTATCATATAATTTTAAAAAAGTCAACCCCCAAGGGGGGAGCTTGACTTTTATCATTTTTTGTCATTGCGAGCCGCAGCGAAGCAATCCCACTGTCGACGAAATTGATGAGATTGCTTCGGCGCTACGGCGCCTCGCAAAGACAAAATAAAGTAATAGGTCACAATACTGTGGGACTCACAATGACAACGCCCCCTCACCCCGTCCCTCTCCCCGGAGGGTAGAGGGGGCTTCCCGTTAAGGTCTCCTCTCCCTGTTGGGGAGAGGATTAATGTGAGGGGGGTTCTTCGCACCTTCGCAGATTTTTTTGCGTCTTTGCGGCCTTTTGCGCTTTTGCGACAAATAAAAAGGCCGACACACCAAAGCGGTTGCTCTGGGGTCGGCCTGTCTCGGAATCAGCCGGGTTAGGGGAAGCCCGGGTGTCCGAGGAACGTTCTCCTCCTCGCTATGGGTTGTTGATGATGCTGTACGTGGTTTGGGTCTCGACAATGGCCCAGACGCCGAGTCCGACTGCCACGCCACCGGCTACGATGCCGATAATGCACCAGGTCCCACACCCGGTCTCGTCGTCCTCCTCGACCGTCGGTACTTCTCCGACCGGCGGCGTAGTTGAATCGACGGCGACTTCTACCGTCGATTCGGTTGAGCCCGGAATCGGCTCGGTCGTGATGCCGGGCGTCGTTTCTGGAACGCTTGCCCCTTCGGCCTCCAGCCGACCTTCGAGGTAGGCGATTCGTCGTAGTGCTTCGCGTAGTTGACCGTCGAGGTCGTCGTAGCGCCGTTCGAGCTCTTCGAGATCGGCGGCTTGGGCTGTTCCCGCGGTGCGGGCTTCGTCCAAGTCCTGGTTCGCCGTCTCGAGCTGCCCTCCGAGGTCCCTGGCCAACGTCTGGGCGGTGGTGAGTTGGCTCTCAAGCAGCTCGATGCGATTCAGGCCGGTGCACCGTCCGCCATCCATCTGCCGTCCGCCGCAGTCACAACGGCCGCCTGTCCAGCGTCCGCCGGATTCGCGACAGATGCGCTCCAAGTACTCGGCGTTGTCAGGGAGGCAGAACTCGTGGTTGGCGTCCCATTCTCGGGGCGAGTGGCACTCGCAGTTTTTCTTCCAGTCGCTGCCATCCCACAGGTCGCCCCAGCTTCCGCCGATGGAGCGGCAGAGACGCCGGCCGTATTGCTCCGGCGATTCGCCATAGGCGTTGGCCGCGGTGTCCATCTGCTCCCGGCGTTCCTGGCCGAGCTGGACTTGCACGTTCTGGCAGGCCACGAGGCCGCCGCAGCAGGCCTCGCCGCCGCCGTTGCTGACGCACTGGTCGATCCGCGGGTCAACCGTGGGCGCCGTCGGAGTGGCCGGCGGCGTCGGGTTGGGCGTCGTGGGCGGATGCGCCGTCGGAGTGGCCGGATCGGGCGGATCGGTCGGCTGGGCGAACACGTTCTGGGTTACGAGCATCGTCACGATCAAGGTCATGAACCTCATGGATCCTTCCTCCTTCTCGGGGCGCCTGCCCCAGGTTTCGTACCCAATTCTTGCTCAAAAGAGCATATCATATCTAACCATATAATTTTTAAATTGTCAAGTGAGGTTCAATTAAGTTTTAATTTAGTACTAAGATGACCATTGTTGCCATCCTCGGGCTTGACCCAGGGATCCAGCGAATTATTTCTGGATTCCCGCTTTCGCGGGAATGACAAAATAAAAAATGACCTCGACTCCAAAATTTTTGGCCAGTTAATAAAAAAAGAGGCGGACACAGAAACGTGTGCATTCAGCACGTTTGGTGTCCGCCTTGTCGATTCCTTCCTCCCTACTGTTCTTCGCCGATCAAACTCCGGAAGTACGGAGCGTCGGGCGCATTCGGCGCGAGCTCCAGGTACAGCCGGATGGCGGCTTCTCCTTCCTCGCGGAGGAAGAGAGACAGTCGGGCATTGCCCAGTCCGCGCCAAGCCGTGGCTCCTTCTGGCCAGGCCTCTGTTGCCGCCTTGAACTCGTCGGCCGCTGTTCGCCAGTTCTTGGCGCTTGCAGCTGCTTCGCCCAAAGCCAGGTGTGTTTCGTAGTCGGCGGGCGGAGTCGGCGGGGTCGTGACCTCGGCTTCGGTTGCTTCGGTCAAAGCCACGTCTTCTCCCGCGTCGGCTCCGGCCTCGGGTGTGCCGGCGTCGGCTTCGTCTGCTTCGGAGGCCTCTGCCACTTCATCCGGCGCGGCGGCTTCCGCGTCGTGACTCGGTGGTGTTGGCACGAAGACCGGCACTGGGACGTAGACCACGTCGTGTCGCACCGTCGCTTCGTCCGCCGCTTCCGTCGAGGCGTCGGCCGTCGTGTCCGTCTCCTTCGAGCTGGAACGAGACGGAAGGACGAGGTAGACGAGACCTGTCGCGACCAAGAGGGCCAGAAGGATAGCCAAGGGCCAACGTGCGCCCTTGGGAACCTTGTTGACCCAGCCCCTGTGCCCTTCCAGGGTCGTTCCGTTGGTGGGCGTGAGGATGGTCTTGGCTCGGCCGATATCGCCGACCTCAAGCGATCTTGCGGCAGCGGCTTCCTCGGAGATGAGCCGAGTTGGCGTCGGCGCGGGATCGTCTCCATCGGAGGGGGTTCTCGGTCCCACCCTCACGTCTCTTGGGAGGAGACGCGGTTCGCGCGGCCCGACTGCCCTGCCGCTAACCGGCGAGGGGGGTCGGCTGTCCCGCCAGAACATCTTGTCTTCGGGGATGGCGTCCTCAAGAGCCACGCGCATGGCCTCGACGTCGGGGAAACGCCTGTCAGGGTCCTTGGCCAGTGCTGTCTTGATGACCAGGGCGAGCGCCGGTGGGACTTCCCCATTCCGATTGCTCGGGTCATCGGGGAGACAGTGAATGTGGCCCTGCTGGACTTCGGTGAGATCGCCCACGAAGGGCGGCCGGCTGGTCGCCATCTCGAAGAGGACGCAGCCGATCGCGTAGATGTCGGTCCGGTGGTCTACCGGGTACCCCTGGAGCTGCTCGGGCGACATGTAGAGGGGCGTGCCCACCACAGTGCCGTGCTGAGTCAGATGGGGATCGGCCTCCTTGAATTTGGCGATGCCGAAGTCAAGGAGTTTGACGCGGTACCTTCTGTGCAGCGGGCCGATGACGAAGATGTTCTCCGGTTTCAGATCCCGGTGGATGACGCCGACTACGTGAGCCGCTGCCAGGGGTTCCAGAATCTTCAGCCCGATGTATCGAATGTGCTGAAGGTGCAGCGGCTTTCCATCATGGTCAGCTTCGTCAATGATCTGGGCGAGAGTTTTCCCGTCCAGAAATTCCATGACGATGAAGACCGGCGTCTCGTCGGGCGCGGCTCGATCGTGGATGACGACAATGCCCTCGTGTCCGATCCGGTTCACGGCGTCGGTTTCCCTGTGGAACCGGGCGACCACTTCGGGCATGTTCTCGAACTGTTCGTGTAGGATCTTGATGGCTACGTTCCGTTTGGTGCGAACGTCGTAGCCCAAGAACACGAGACCCATACCGCCCTGTCCAATGGGCTTCGGGTCCATGATCTTGTAGCGTCCAGCGATCAGTCCACCGTCGGCCGGCCGGTACAGGCCAGTTGGCTTTCTCTTCTCGTCAGCCATCTTGTTTCCCTCCTTTGATGGCGGATTTTCAGAAACGAACAGTTATTGCCTATTTGAACCTCTCACCCTTTCGGGTTCGAGGAGTATTTTTCACGTCCGAGGTTTGGGTTAATTTTGAGATAAAAATGAGCCCAAACATCGGACGCGGTTTGTAAAGGAACAACATTATAGAATATAGCAGAAGTAAGGTTTTGTCAAGAGGATATAACAAACTCTCCTGGCGGAAATTTTGGCCAGTTAAGATTAAAACGGGATTAAAAAGATAAAATTACTTGCCCCCTCACCCCAACCCTCTCCCCGGCGGAGAGAGGGGGTTCCCCGTTGGGGGTCTCCTCGCCCTAGTGGGGAGAGGTTTAAGGTGAGGGGGGGCTAGGCGAGGGGAGTTATGGAAATACCCCATTAGAAGTTTAAGCAGATCCACGCGCTCGGCGGGGCGATTAATGTTTGTAGTTTATTGCTTGAGCAGTGTGTTAGTTGGCCTTTACTTCTAACGGGGTTATTTATTTGTAGATAAATTTTGTTCGTCCGATAAATCGGACTTCAAAATTTAAACAAATAAATAAAAAGAGACCCGAGTGCAAGGTGCACGGGGGTCTCTCGTTGTTGGTCGGATGGGTTTCTTGAGTTGACCTAAACTCTTGAAACCCGGAGTGCCGTGCTCACCGCCTTCCCCCGACAGGAGTCGGAAGAAGAGGTAGCGGGTGAGCAGGTTAGCAGGTAGGTTGTTGACGGGCGGTGCGGCCTAGAGGACGACGAGCTGGTAGTACCAGTTGCCGCCGCCGTACCCGCCCGTCGTGGCGGTTGCGGGAACGCCGTTCCTCTTCAGGCCGACGGTGCGAGCCACGCCGTCCACGGTGACGCTCACCGTGTAGGTGCCGGTCTCGCAGACCGTGCCGCTGCACTGTTCGACGCCGTAGCGGTTCCACATCAAGAATTGGAGGTTGAACTCGCAGTTCGCGTCCGGGCCGACCATGCAGTCGCTCGGGTCGAGGTAGTCGTCGTAGGTCGCGGTGTCTCCCGTAACCTCGGGACCCCAGCCCCAAGCGATGTCCGTGTCGCCGTCGTCCACGAACTCCCCGCCGATCGTCATGACGCCGGTATTGACTCCGGCGGTCGTCGCCAGTCGGCGCACGGTGATGACGACGTGGTGGGCGCCGATGCAGGACCCGCAGTCGCCCGGGCAGGTGGCGCAGCTCTCGGTCCCGTTGCACTCGTGGTCGCCGCAGACCAGCGGACAGGGTCCGCAGTCCGCGGTGCACGTGGCGCAGGTCTCGAGACCATTGCACACCCTGTCACCGCACGTCAACGGACACGATCCGCAGTCGCCGGGGCAGGAGGTGCAGGTCTCGGAACCGTTGCAGAGGTGATCTCCGCAACGCGGCAGGCACGCCCCGCAGTCGTAGGAGCAGGTGGTGCAGGATTCGCTGCCGTTGCAGACCCTGTCTCCGCAGACCGGCGCACAGTAGTCGCAGTCGACGGGGCAGGTGGCGCAGCTCTCGGTCCCGTTGCAGGAGTCGTCCCCGCAGGTCGGGGTGACGTCGCAGTCCGGGCTGCCGAAGCAGCCCAAGTCACGGCAGTCGAAGAGGCCGTCCAGATCGTTGTCGGCGCCGTCGCGGCACTCGCCGGGATCGTCGCCCTCGCGGGGGGGACAGGGGCCGCAGTCGATGAGGCAGGTGGAGCAGGTCTCCACGCCATTGCAGGCGTGGTCGCCGCACTCGGGGGTGGTGTCGCAGTCCGGGCTGCCGAAGCAGTCCGGGTCGCGGCAGTCGAAGAGGCCGTCGTCGTCGTTGTCGGCGCCGTCGCGGCACTCGCCGGGATCGTCGCCCTCGCGGGGGGGAGGAACGTCGGCATCCGCATCGGCGTCGGCGTCAGCGTCAGCGTCAGCGTCAGCGTCCGCATCGGCGGCCGGCGGCTCGCTGAGGCACAGGCACTCATCGAACCGACAGACACCGCGGCCGTAGCCGGAAGCGAGGCACGCGTAGTCGCAGGTGTCGGGGGCGCACTCGTCAGCGTCAGCATCCGCATCGGCGTCACCGCCGGGCAGATCGACGCACTCGCACGTTCCGAACGCGCAGGTGCCTCCCCGCGCGCCCGCCGCGAGGCAGGCGTGGTCGCAGTAGCCGGGATCGCATTCCTCGGCATCGCCGTCCGCATCCGCGTCGGCGTCAGCGTCAGCGTCAGCGTCCGCGTCCGCGGCGTCGGGTTCGACATCCGCGTCGGCGTCAGCGTCAGCGTCGGCCGCCGGCGGGGCGAGGTCGCGATCGTGATCGCAGAAGTCGCCCATCGGGAGATGGGAGACGGGATCCAGATCGTCGTCGTAGCAGGTCTCGTCCGCCGGGTTGTTGGTCGGGCAGTCGCAGTTCTCCTGCAACGGATTGGGCACGTCGTAGCAGTTGTCGGCCGCGTTGATCACGCGGTCGTAGTCCTCGTCCTCGCGGGTGACGACGCCGCCGTCGGGCAGGTTCATGCCCTTGTCGCACGAGGCGGTCGTCAGGGACACGGAACACAGGAGCGCGAACATCGCGAACACGGTGGTCTTCTTCTTCATCTTCCTTCCCTCCATCCTCTACCCGCACACGGCGGGGGGATTGGCTGTGGGGGCCTTGCGACCCCCGGGTTGTCGATCGGTTCAGGAACAGGTCAGGGCTGCGGCCGATTGTAGACGTCGATCACGGGGTCGCAGCCGCCGGTGCCGCAGATGACACCGAGGATGACCCCGGTGACAACCGTGGCAACGGCTCCACCCAGCACCCACGGGCACCAGGTATCCCAGCACGATTCCTCGTTCTGGTAGGTGATCGGGTGGTCGGGGGGGATAGTGACGGTCGTGGGCGGCGTCATGGCCGCCAGAACGTCCTCGGCGTCGGCATAGAGGCCGTCCTCGGCACATTCGCCGGCGCGCTCGCGGATGTAGTACACCCGAGAGCGAACCGTGTCGGTGTCCGTACGGACGAGCCACTGGTTGGCTGGGACCTCCTCCAGGGGAGAGAGTTCCTGAACCAAACCATCGACGTCGGCGCAGGGGTCGGGTCCCACCGGAGGGACCTCGCAGTTGCAGTCCGGACACGTTGCCGGACAGAACGGGGGCGGAATGGATCCGCCGCCGGGCGGGGTGATGACGCCGGGGCCGGAGCCCGGAGGCGTCGGCGGCGGCGGGGTGTACGGAGGTGGAGTCGGCGGGGTCGGAGGCGTCGGCGGCGGCGTGGGCGGGGAATCGTCTTCCCTGTCCTGCGGTCGCTGCTCGACGCAACGGTCGCCGCGCCTCTCGGACTCGACCCAGCGATAGGGCCAGCCCAACCCCGCGCACTCCCCGTGCTCCTTGGCGCGGATGAGGGCGAGCGGCTGGCAGCCGAAGAACACGTCCGTGTCGGCGTCGTCGCACTCCTCGTGGACGACCACGGCCCGGCCGTGGCCGTTGGTGACGATCGCGTCGAGCGACCCGTCGGCCGTCCTCGTGTAGCACACGTGGGCGGCGCCGGCTGCGCAGACGGTCTCGTCGGCCGTCGTGGCCTTCGCCGACACGGTCAGCACCATGAGGATGCCGACCACCAAGGACAACAGGAACCACTTCTTCTCGTTCATCTTCGTTCCTCCCTCCCTTTCGGGGTGGCCCCTCCTTGCGGGAGCGGGCCAATGCAGTTTTCGATCCGTCCAGAACTTACCTTACGGGCGGATGCCCGAAGGATTTTTCCAATACGATTATTTATTAACAGGCCTTCTTCGCCTGGGAGACAGGGGATATTATCCGTATCTCGCAAGGCGAGAGCTCAACCCTTGCGGGGAGCATCAGCCCGTTATTTTCTTTAGAACTTAGTTCAGTTGTCAAGGTGCGTTCCTTTGCAGGAAACCGCAGTTTAAGAGAAGTGAATAATGCAGATAGTACTCTCACATTTCAACTTTTTTTATGACTTTGACTCTTTAAACTGTGGTTTGCCGCAAAAAAATCCTTCGGCACTTTTTGTGCCACTCCCTTTCAAAAAGGGAGATTAGCGTCTCGAAGGCGTTTGGCTTGGCGATTTGAAAGAACGATGGTAGATTTAGCTTCTCAATATAAGCCAACTACCCCGGAGACCTCTTACAAAATAACCCCCTCTACCTTACATAGTAGAAAGTTATTTTGCAAGAGGTCTAAAAACCAAGCCAAACTTCTTCGGGACTCTATTTTTAGCGCCTTTTTACCTTTAAATGAACTACTATTTTCAACAGATAAATATAACACAAAATAAAAAATCTGTCAAGGGGTGATGACAGATCTTTTATTTATAAATTGATGATGTATTTTATTTTTTGTAGTGGTCGTACATGGTTAAAATTTCCCTATCTTCCTTTTCTTTTGTTTCTTTAATTTCCCTTTCCTCTTTTTCTTCCGGTCGGAAGTGGGTCTTTACCTCACCAAGATGGATGGGTTTCGGAGGCACGGCCTCTCGCATGGCCGGATGATAAGTCAAAATTGTGAAAGCAATACCAGAGAGGAGGCCAAGGAGCAGACCCATAAAAATATTTAGAAGTAAGTTTGGTTTGACGGGATACTTGGAAAGGAGCGGCGAGGAAACCATGGTGATCTGAAGTCCGGGCATGCCGAAATAATTTCGTCCTTCTTCGGAGAGAACGCTGGCAATGGTTGCCGCGATCAATGAGGCCTGATTTTTATCTTTATGATAAACAGTGACGTCAACCATTCCCGTTCCGTAAAGAACTTCGGTTTCAATCATATTTTTCCACTGTTTTCTTTTTTTATTTTCATCGGTTTTCCAGATATTTTGGATGTCTTTATTTTTTTGGATAACTTTGTCAAAAAAAGAAGTGGTGTAAATTACTTCGGAGATATTTTGACCGATTGCTTCCGCCGACTTCAAGGCGCTATAAGCATCCATGCCGGCCGAGGAGGGGATGACGAGCATCCGGGTCTTCGCGCTGTACTGGAACGGCTGGATCAAACTCAAAATTAAACTAAGCGCAATGACCGCGCCAGTGATGACAAAAATAGTGCGCCATTCGTGTTTTATAATTTTTACGTAACTCGTTGGCATAGATTTGAATTTATTTTAACAATTAAGTTGCTGATTTAATTTTTAATTATCAACCAGTCATTCTATACTAAAAAACGGTTATTGTCAAGTGCCACGGTTTCTAGTTCAGCGTTACTTCAATAATTTTTTCTTCGCCAAGTCGCAGAATTGTTAATTCTATTTTTTCGCCGGGAGCGTAGTCCTCTATAATTTCCGCCAGGTCTTTTTTGGAAGAAATTTCTTCTGAGTTTATTTTTAAAATAATATCGCCGTCTTTCAAACCGGCCTTCGCCGCCGGGCTATTTTTAGCCACGCCGGTAATTTGTAAATTTTTATCACTCCAAATTAAGGCGCCGGTTTTTTGGTTTTGACTCACGGCAACGTCTAGGCCGGGTGCTTTACTTAGATTAAAATAATGGATGCCAAGATTCGGCCGCACCACTTCGCCGTTTTTTAAGACAGACAAAATTGCTGATCGCCAGGATGCAATCGGAGAGATAATTCCCGCGAGAGGAGTCGTGATTCCGACGACCTCACCGGCAAGATTTACCGCCGGAGCGCCGGCTTCATTTGATAACCAAGCGCCGTTTACAGCAATCGACTTAGTTAATTTTTCCGAAGATCGGAGGAGGTCTTTTGGTTCACTAATTTTTTCGTAAGAGGAATTTAGAACAACGGCGAGGTTGAGAGTTTGTTTATTTTTAGGGATGACAATTTTTTCTCCGAGGGCAAGATTTTCTATTTCACCGAGCGGGGGAACGGAGAGATTTTCCGCGTTGATTTTTAAAAATACCGCTTCGCTGGTTTCATCAAATAAGATTTTTTCCGGAGAGAAAATTTTTTGATCGGAGGTGATAACGACGAAATGATTTTTGGGGTCAGCAAGCGTTCGGCCAAAACTCAAAAGCCAACCGTCGGAAGTCAGGGCAAAGCCAAGGGCCACGCGATCTTTTTCTAAAAAAATTTGGTTTACCGGGTCGCGGGTTTGCGTTTTCTGCGAATAAATTTCAAAGACAGTCGGGGAGACAAGGCGATGGGCTTCGGTGATTTTTTTGTTCTCTTCGTTTTGGATTTCCACATTTTTTATTCTGCCGTCGTTTCCCAAGATAAAAACGTCTCCGGGTGAAAGATATGCCGCGGCGAGCAGTTGGCCGACGACGCCCGAGCCCAAACCAAAGATCGTCGTCAAGACGATGATTTTCAGATAAGTATTTTTAGGCATAATTTTTTTGAAATTTTTTTACGACCACTCTGCCGTGGCCAAAATTAAAATAATGACTAAGCCGCAAAGGAAAAAATAACGGCGGATGATTTTTTTATTTAAATTTCCGAGAAGGTGCAGGCGCATCAAATTGTTCATCAAATAAAAAGAGGTAGCCAAGATCAAGCCATTAACATAGAAAGCAGTCGGAAGGAAAGCGATTGTCCAAAAAAGTTCAAAGAGAATCAGGCAGATTGTAGCGATGTGCAGCCAGGCAGATTTTATTTTTATTTTATTAACCCAAATTGTTTGGAGAGTCAAGACGAAAAAAACGGCGAGGGAGATCAGGGCAAGTTTATAGAGGGGAGTGTTTAAAAAGAAAAAAAATCCAAAAAGAGAAGAGTTGAATAAAAAGATTGACGCCAAATTTAAATAGTTTGAAATATTTTCCAGGGAATTCGGTTGATATTTATCGTGTTCGTATATGTAAATGAAAATATTTTTCAGAAAAATTCCCAGGAACAAGGCAATGGCGGCGGCGAGAAGATGTTTTGCCCAAGGACGTTCAAGAAAAAGAACAAAAAGAACGCCGCCCGAAAGAAAGGAGATGGGAGTGAGGAGGTACAACCAGCGGGCCAGAGCAGTAAGTAATTTTTTTCCGAGAATTTTCCAGGTGGCGGCGGCGAGGGCAACGCCCAAAAAAGGAACGACAAAATAAATTATACTTGGTTTTAAAAAAAATATTTCAAAACCAAAAAAAATAAGGAAGGGCATGAAAATTGGAATGAGGCGATTCAACATGTTGGTTGGTTATTCGGTAAAAACTAAAACATCGGCTAGGCCCGAGAGAGTTATCTTGCCTTCGCCCAAATTTATATTTTTCAATTCTCCGACTTTCGCGATTTCGTCTCGAACTTCGTCTAATTGTGCGTTCAAAAGTTTTTCCACCAAAAAATTTCCAAAAATAGCGGGGAGGGAGAGAGTGCCAATTTTTATTTTTTGAATTTTAATTTTTAGGTCGCCATCCTGAATTTTTGGTTTTAAATTTACCACAAGATATGTTTTCCGGGGTTCATTTATCTCGCCAAAAATTTCCAGCCCTTCCGGCGTGATGGAAATTTGAGAATTTTTTAAGGGCAAATTTTCGTTCGTCTCGAGGTTTTGCATAAGAGCGGTTAATTCTTTTTCCGTAAATTCCAAACTGATTTCAACTTTTTGGCCGGTGACGCCGGGCACGAGGGCAGATCTTACTTCTTGTTCCAATTTTTTAGTTATGTCAGTGCTGAAATTTTTAATTTCTTTCGGAGTGACAGTGACGACTCTTTGGGGAACCGGCGGTTTATTGAAAATTTTTGAAAAGACAGGAACTTCAACAAGGCCGGTTTTGGCCAGACCCGCGGCGATTAAACCTAAAATTAAAACTACGAGCAGTAATTCCAAAAGACAGCAGGTAAAAAATTTTTTATGCTTTTTCTTTTTTATGTCGCGAGTAACTTCTTCTCTGATTTCTTCTTTTAATTTTTCTTTTTCATCTTTTTCTTTGATCCAGGGGTTGGATGAAGTTGGTTCGTCAAGGCGGGTCATTTATTTATAAGTGATTATTATTGAGCGAGTGAGGGAAGCGCAAAAGTTTTACTTTTGCATTTCCGAGCGAGCGAAGATAACAAAGGGTTTTATACCCTTTATTTAATTGATTTGACTTCTTCGTTTTTTTTGAAAAAATCTTGGAGTAAGATGGAGAGGGCGCTCGCGACCGGAATGGCAAAAAGAACGCCCAAGAATCCGGCGAGTTTTGCGCCGGTGATAATCGCGATGATAGAAATTATTGGATTTAACCCCACGGCTTTTTGCATAACTTTTGGCACGAGCAAATTATTTTCTACTTGTTGGAGGAAGACAAAATAAATAAGGACCAAAAGGGCGAGGCCGGGCGACTGACCCAAGGCGATGAAGATGGCAAGCGCTGCGGCCGTCCAAGGACCGACATAGGGAATCATTTCGAGAAGTCCGGCGATGAGGCCGAGGACGAGCGCATACTCAACGCCCATGAGCGAGAGCCCGATAAAGACGCCGAGGCCGATAATGAGACAGAGGATCAGTTGGCCCTTTAGCCAAGCGCTCATTTTTTCTTTTATCCGACCGGCCAGTTGGAAAAGATATGGTTGATAATGCGCCGGGATCAAGGAAGTCGCGATACCTTTTAATTCTTTTTCTTCAACCACCATGTAAAGAGTTAAGATCAAAACCAAGAAGAAAGAAACGACTCCGCCGAAAATTCCGCCGAGGCCGGTAAAGATGCCTTGGGTTAAATTTTCTTCAATGGACTTGAATCCCTTCTGCAGCGCGTCGGCGTCGTAGTTGGCTAAAAAGCCGTCGGAACCCAGCGATTTTAATTTTTCCCAGTAGGTCGGAATTTTATCTGTTAATTGTTGAAATTGATTTGCGAGCGGCGGAGCGATAAGGACGACGACCAGAGCCAGAACAGAAATTAATATGGCGTAAACCAAAAGGACGGCCAAAACGCGGGGGATTTTTCTTTTTTTAAACCAATCGGCCAGAGGATCAATCAAAATTGCGAGAATCAGAGCGACAAAAAGAATGAGTAAAATGTCCCTCATTAAATAAACAAAATATAAAACCAAAAGAGTCAAAATTACTTTGACGATCGTCAGAGTGGAAATGTTAAAGGTTACGGGTTTTTGGTCGGACATAAGATAAATTGTTAAATGATTACATTGTTAAATTGTTATTTAAATATAGCACAGAAGAATCACGACGACAACCGAGAAAGTAACTCATGACGGGTAACGCGTAACGGGGGGTTTGTGTTGAAAAATATCAGTTGATAGTTTATAATATAAAAGTTATGCCCCGTTAGAAATCCTTGACGAAAAATTTTTATAAAAATTTTTCTCTTGAAAAAAACGGGACGTAAAATGATTTTTTGGAAGGAAACATTCATGTTTTTTAAAACAGATTTTTAACGGGGTATGTCAGTTATTTCCATAAACAAAAGAGCAAATTTTGATTATGAAATTCTTGAACGGTTTGAGGCGGGGGTAGTCCTCACCGGTCAGGAAGTGAAATCAATCAGAACCGGCCACATTTCTTTGGCTGGAGCTTTTGTTACTCTAAAGGGTGGCGAGGCCTGGCTCACAAACTCTCATGTTCCTCCTTACAAAATGGCGGGAGAACTTAGAGAGTATGATCCGACTCGGCCGCGAAAGTTACTTTTACGAAAATTTGAGTTAGCGTCACTTATCGGTAAAATCAAGCAAAAGGGCTTGACTTTAATACCTCTTAGAGTTTATACTAAAGGCAACAAGATAAAGTTGGAATTCGGAATCGGGCGTGGCAAGAAGAAATACGAGAAACGCGAGCTCATTAAAAAAAGAGAAGTAGACAAAAAAATTCGTGAAGCGATGAAAGGGTAAATTTGGGGATGACAGGCCTCGATAGGAGTTCTTTACAAAGCGAGCAAGTCGAGCATTGCCATAATCTCGTAAAAATCTTGGCAAAATCATAAGTGCAAACTTATTTAACAAGGTAACGAACGCTTTTCGCGTTCCGAGCTTTGCTCCTGCCACGGCTTAACTAGCCGCGGCACATCGGCCGCCGATTCCCGGTAGGCGGGTCCCGGTGTCATAACCGAGATAGAAAATTTCTTCGGTCTAGGGAAATTTTTGAAAATTAATAGGCCTCGGGCACAAGGATTTTTGCTAAATTTATACCTTGTGTTTTAAAAAATTAATTTAGATAAACTTGTAGATTCGTTTTGTCGAAGCCCCCTAGACGCGGGTTCAATTCCCGCCATCTCCACCAAAATAATTTAATATTAAAATTAAAAACCTTGCGTATTTCAAGAAAACAAGTTAGAGTTCAAACAATCCAATATTGGATTAATGAACAAATTAGGGCGCCGCAAGTTCGCGTGATTGATGAGGCGGGGCAAAATTTGGGTGTCATGGATACACCGGCAGCAGTCCGACTTGCCCACGAACGCGAATTGGATTTGGTTGAAGTTTTTCCAAAAGCGGAACCGCCGATTGCCAAAATTCTTGACTACGGAAAATTTTTGTATCAAAAAGATAAGGAAGCGAGAAAGCAAAAAGCAAGGGCGAAAAAAGTAGAAATCAAGGGAGTGCGTCTTTCACTTCGTATCAGCTCACACGATCGAGACGTTCGGCTGAATCAATCCAAAGGATTTTTAGAATCGGGCGACAAAGTTAAAATTGAAATAATTTTGAAGGGCCGGGAAAGACAATATTCTAACATGGCTCGTGAAATAGTTAATCAATTTATTGCTTCTTTAAATAAATTGTTGCCGACAAAAATAGAACAGCCAATCGTTTTTCAGGGAGGGCGCTTGTCAGTAACAGTAGGTAAACAATAATTATGAAAATTAAAACACAAAAATCACTTGCTAAGAGGTTTAAGGTAACAAAAAAAGCAAAAGTTCTGAAGCGTTACGCCGGCCAGGATCATTTTAATACGCGCGATCCGGGCAAAATTACGAGAAAGAAAAGAAGAGATGTACAACTTTCTAAATCGTATGACAAGACCGTTAAATCACTGCTCGCGGGAAATTAAACAAAATAATTTGATTTTTATTTATGCCGAGAGTTAAAAGAGGAAAACAACATTTGAAGAGACGAAAGAATCTTCTAAAGCAAACCAAGGGTTATCGCTGGGGCAGAAAGAGTAAAATAAAATTGGCTAAGGTTGCCATGCTTAAAGCCGGTGTCTATGCCTACCGCGATCGTCGGACAAAAAAAAGAATTGCCCGTCAACTTTGGCAAATTAAAATTAACGCGGCGAGTCGAGATAATGGTTTGAGTTATAGTAAACTTGCCGGGGCGCTTCGCAAGGCGAAAGTGGATCTGGACAGGAAAATTTTGGCCGACTTGGCCGAAAATCATCCGGCGGTTTTTGCTAAGGTTATGGAAGCAGTAAAATAAAAAATAATAAAACGTTTTACTAAAACAGGGTTGAAATCCCTGTTTTTGTTTTATCCCCTTGACAAATCTGGGGTTTATGTTAAATTATGATGTGCGGTTTTTGATCGAGAAAGGAGGGGGTAAAAAGCCCTCTTTTCTGGTTAATATAAGGGTCAAAACTGCGGTTCGTTGACAACTGAACTCAGTGATCTCTCCTTGGCACGGTTGGTTTGGCGCGCGTGGTGCGTGCCTCGTGCTCGGGAGTTGGAAATAGAAATAGTGGTTTCGTTTTTGGCGGCGGAAGGCCGCGTGCGGCGCCGCCGCACAAGGAGGGAAGGAAGATGAAGACGATGAGGAACTGGACGACGAACTTGATCGTGGCGTTGTGTGCCGTGATGGTGCTCAGCGTCGGCAGCTTCGGCTGCGAGAAGAAGACCGTGTTCCGGGGCGGCTGCCCCGCGGAGTCCGAGGTTTGCTCCTCGGAATCCGACTGCGAAGCGGGGTGGACGTGCTACGAGGGGTGTTGTTACATCCCCTGCGGGCACTGTTCCCCCTGGCAGACCTGCGACGAAGAGCGGGAGGTCTGCGTGGGTCCCACGACCTGCGCCGATTTCTCGGCCGAGGTCTGCGACGGCCTCGACAACGACTGCGACGGGGAGACGGACGAGGGTGTCTGTTGGCCATGCGAACGTGACCAGACCCTCTCGTGCAACACGGGGATGGACGGCGTTTGCGCCGAGGGCGTGCGGACATGTTTGTCCGACCGGACCGACTTCGGGAGCTGCGTCCCGCTGCGTTTCGAAACGACGGACGAGAGCTGCGCGAACCGCATCGACGACAACTGCGACGGCAGGGTGAACGAACTCTGCGCGTGCGATGCGGCGGCCGCCGCTCTGCGTTGCGCCATCCCGGATTTCCCGGGCTGCCCGGGGCTGATGTACTGCCTCGCGGACGGTTCGGGTTACGGCCCCTGCCAGATGGACCCGGACAACATGCCGAGCCCCGAGCTCTGCAACGAGATCGACGACAACTGCGACGGGCGCATCGATGAGGGGCTCTTGAACCTCTGCGGCGAGTGCGGTCCCGTCCCCGCGGAAACCTGCGACGGACGCGACAACGACTGCGACGGTTCCTACGACGAGGACTGCGAGTGCCCCGCTGGCGCCCGCCGTTCCTGCGGGACCGTCATGGGCGAGTGCACCGTCGGTGAGCAGAACTGCGACAGCGGGTATTGGAGCGCTTGCTCCGGCACTGCCCCCGAGTCCGAGGCCTGCGACGGACGCGACAACGACTGCGACGGTTCCTACGACGAGGACTGCGATTGTCGCGGGAGTGATTCGCGCGTCTGCGGCGAGGAGATGGGGGCGTGCACCCTCGGTGCGCAATTCTGCATCGATGGGTTCTGGAGTGACTGCACGGGCGTCAGTCCCGACACCGAGATCTGCGACGCCGCCGCGGTCGACGAGAACTGCGACGGTACGGCGAACGAAGGATGCGTCTGCGAAGCCGGGGCGACCCGGACTTGCGGCACCGATCTCGGGCTCTGCTCGAGCGGCCTCGAAACCTGCGTGGACGGACTCCTCTGGGGCGCCTGTACCGGTGCCATCGGACCGTCCGTCTCCGAACTTTGCAACCGCATCGATGACAACTGCGACGGCCTGATCGACGAAGGATGTGGTTGCCGAGACGGCGAGACGCAGCCATGCGGGTCGGACATGGGCGAATGTTCCAAGGGCGTTCAGCGCTGCATCGGCGATCGTTGGGGTTCCTGCCTCGGCGAAGTCGAGGGCTCGCCCGAAACCTGCAACAACCTCGACGACGACTGCGACACCACGGTGGACGAAGGCCTCAGGAATGCCTGCGGGCTTTGCGGCCCGCTTCCGTCCGAAACCTGCAACGCGGCCGACGACGACTGCGACGGCATGATCGACGACGGCATCCCGCTCGGCGCTTCCTGCGACGGCACGGACACTGACCTCTGCAGCGAGGGAAACCTCACCTGCTTGGGCGGTGTCATGGCCTGCAGCGATTCGTCCGTCGGGGCGATCGAGATCTGCGACGGTCTCGACAACAACTGCAACGGCACGGCCGACGAAGGCCTGACGGGCGCTTCCTGCGACGGTGCGGATGGGGACTACTGCCTCGAGGCAGTGTTTACCTGTTCGGCCGGCGTCTGGAGCTGTCCCGATTCCACCGCCACCACCTCCGAGATCTGCAACGCGGCGGACGACGACTGCGACGCGGCAGTGGATGAAGGCTGCGGATGCATCGACGGTACGAGCCGCTCCTGCGGTTTGGCCACCGGCGAGTGCGTCGAAGGCAGCCAGCTCTGCCTCGGCGGTTTCTGGGGCGATTGCACCGGTGAAACCGGGCCCGCCACCGAAACCTGCAACAACCTCGACGACGACTGCGACGGCATGATCGACGACGGCATCCCGCTCGGCGCTTCCTGCGACGGCACGGACACTGACCTCTGCAGCGAGGGAAACCTCACCTGCTTGGGCGGTGTCATGGCCTGCAGCGAT
>Ga0265296_1001895_pt1 | contig 22313 bp, 20 predicted proteins | sample MunlanPumphouse1_FD_189073 | JGI IMG/M metagenome (GOLD analysis project Ga0265296, IMG submission 189073) | Groundwater microbial communities from a municipal landfill in Southern Ontario, Canada - Pumphouse #1 | ecosystem: Environmental > Aquatic > Deep subsurface > Groundwater | place... | reverse complement strand
AGGCGCACTCCGCCATGGCCTTCAAGTCGTCTTCGCAAATCTTGCCCGCCTTCACCGCTCCCACGCCTTCGAAGACCGTGATCAGGTCCACCGCTTGCCCCTGGTAGCGCCCGGCCAGCATGGGGCCCCCGGAGATGAGGATGGAGGGGATATTCAGGCGCAGCGCGGCCATGAGCATGCCGGGGATGATCTTGTCGCAGTTGGCCACCAAGACCAGGCCGTCCACGGGGTGGGCCGTGGCCATGACTTCGATGGAGTCGGCGATGAGCTCCCGGGAGGGCAGGGAATATTTCATGCCCTGATGGTGCATGGCCAGGCCGTCGCAGACGCCGATGACCCCGAACTCCAGGGGCGTGCCCCCATTCATCCGCACCCCGTCCTTGGCCGCCCGGGTGATCTTGTCCAGGTGGATGTGGCCGGGAATGAATTCGTTATAGGAATTGGCCACACCGATGATGGGCTGGTCGATTTCCCGGTCGGTCAGGCCCATGGCCTTCAGCAGAGAGCGGTGGGGATATTTTTCCAAACCCTGTTTCATCAAGTTGCTGCGCATGGAGATGCTCCTTTAAACTGATTCGGTCTCGCCGGTGGCGGGAGTGGGGCCGGGCTCCCCGGGAGCGGCGGCCGGGCCGGTCTCCGGGGGGGCGGCGTCTTCCCCGGCGGCCGTGGGCGCCTCCGCCTTGGGCCGCGGTCTGGAAGACCGGCGCCGGGGCCGGGACGGGCGTTTCCGAGCCCCGGCCGCAGGCTTGGTTTCGGCCGCGGGTTGGGCCTCGGCTGTGGCCGTGGCCTCGGGCGGGGCCGCGGCTTCGGGGGCGGCCGTAGTCTCAGGCGCGGCCGTAGTCTCGGGAGCCGGTTTGGGCCTGGGCGCGGCCCTGCGCCCTGGTGCGGGTTTGCGTGCCGGTGCGGGTCGTGCCGGTGCGGGTTTGGCTTCGGCCGCGGGCTTGGCTTCGACGCCCTCCCGTTTCAGGTATTCCACCTGGATTTCGTCGGGGCCCAGATCGACTTTGCCGGTCACCACGATCTTGATGTCGTATTGCTCCTCCAGGACGAGGAGGTCCTTGCGCTTCTTATTGAGGAGGAAATTGCTCACCTCCAGGGGCGCCAGGACCCGGACCTCCTGGACCTGGTTCTGGGACACCTGGGTGCTGATCTGCCGCAGCAGACTGACACTCAGGGTATCCACCTTTTTAATGCGGCCCTGACCATGGCAGGCAGGACAAGGGATATAGGCGCTGACTTCCGCGGTGGGGCGCAGGCGCTGGCGGGAAAGCTCCAGGAGGCCGAACTTGGACAGATGCCCCACCGTCACCCGGGCCTTGTCCTTTTTCAGGCTTTGCTTTAAGGCCTGCTCCACCTCTTTCTGGTGCTTCTTGTCCTTCATGTCAATAAAGTCGATGACAATCAGCCCCCCCAGGTCCCGGAGGCGGAGCTGGCGGGCCACTTCCTCGGCGGCCTCCAGGTTGGTCCGGTGGGCCGTATCTTCTATCGCTTTTTCGCCGGTGCTGCGCCCGGAATTGACGTCGATGGAGACCAGGGCTTCCGTGGGGTTGATGACAATGGTGCCGCCGGATTTCAAAGGCACTTGCTCCGTGTAAATGCGGTCGATCTGTTCCTCCAGCTGATAGCGCGTGAAGATGGGGAGCTTGTCCTTATAGAGCTTCAGGGCCTGGAGCTGGCGGGGGGCCATTTCCCGGATAAAGACGCGCAACGTCTGGTAGACGTCGGCATTATCCACCATGACCGTGTTGATATCCGGGGAAAAATAGTCCCTGACGGTCCGGGTGATGAGGTCCAGGTCCCGGTGCAGCAGGCAGGGGGCGGGCTGGGAGGCCGCGGCCTGTTTGATGCCTTCCCAGAGCTTGAGGAGGAAGCTCAGGTCCTTGGCCAGTTCCCTGGTGGCCGCGGTTTCCCCGGCGGTGCGGACGATGAGGCCCATCTCCGGGGGCAGGCCCAATTTCTGGGCCAGCTCCTTGAGGCGCTGGCGCTCTTCTTCCTTTTCGATCTTCCGGGAGATCCCCAGATGGGCCTGTTTGGGCAAGAGGACCACGCGCCGCCCGGGGAGAGAAATGTAAGTGCTGAGATAGGCCCCCTTGGTGGCGGATTCCTCTTTATAGACCTGGACGATGAGCTCCTGGCCCTTGCGCAGGATCCGCTGAATCTTGGTCTTGGCCTTGCTCTGGGGTTTTTCCTGGTACCAATCCGGGTGCACTTCCGACAGGGGCAGGAAACCGTGGCGCTCTCCCCCGTAATTAATAAAGGAAGCCTGGAGGCTGGGCTCGATATTCACCACCACGCCTTTGTAAATATTGGCCTTAGTTGCTTCCCGGGACGCGGACTCCAGGGCCAGCTCTTCTATCTGGCCTTCTTCGACGATGGCCACCCGGAATTCCTCCGGGTCGGCCGCATTAACGAACATCTTCCGGGGCGGACTCATTTTCACCTCTCCCAGGAGCGCTGCACGAATTCGCGGAAACCGGGCTGGCGGTCTTGGGCCGCCATGCGATTAATCGCCAGGGGCAGAGCTGCCGGGTTCTTTAAGTTTTTGATGGACGGCATTTCCCGGCGGCGGAAAAAGGCAGTGGGCACCAAAAAATTGATGTCCCCCTGCACCGGCTGAAAATACAAAAAGCCGTCTTTCACCGCCACCGGCATGGGCAGGCCCGAATCCCGGACCCGCCGCCAGCTCTCAAAGGGCCGGGGATAATGGTTGAAATTCCGGTTCAAGAAAGCGATATCCTGGTTGCCCAGGTCTCCCAACTGGAAGCTTTCGATCATCGCATCCCGGTGCAACTCCCGGTCCCAGGCCAGCATGCCGCCTTTCTGGGGCTTTACTGGGTTGTTGGCCACCACTTCCATGACCATGCGGGAGCCTTGCTCCCCCAACTCCAGGGCCAACCCCAGACCGTGAAAATCCAGGGACCCGGTCAAATAGTCCAGGTCCTCAATATTATAAGAAATTTTATCGGCAAAACCCTGGAGCCAATCCCCCACCGCTGCCAGGGAATGATAAATCTTGTCCCGGGGATGGACCCCGGGCAGCGTAAAAAGTTGCCGGTCCATGGCCTCCTGCATCACCATCTGCCCGTGGTTGTGGAGACGCCGGGGGGAGGCCGCATCGTAGAAAAACCTCCCATCCCGAAGATTGAGGCCGTGAAAGCTTTCTTGCACCATGAAGAAGACCCGGGCCGGATGGAAACCGTAAAAATGCCACTGAAAAAACTCCTTTTCCATCCCCAGGGCCATGTCCTCACTGATAATCATCAGGAGGTGCTGGCGTTGCAACACCTCCTCCGGCGCTTCCCCCATTTCCCGGGCCAGCTGTTCCAGGTCAAAGGCCAGTTGCAACATGTGCCGGGTCCCCAGGGACAGGGGGAGCAACTCCTGGGGCAGGCACTCCAGCTGCGCGGCCACGGCCTCCGGGGACACCTGCTGCCCGGCCTCCTCGCTCAGGAGACGGGCGATGCCCTCCGGGCTTAGCTGCCGGGCAATATTGATAAAATACTTGGGTCCCAGGAAAAGGCGGGTGCCTTCCCCCGCGGCCGTGTGCTCGAAAAGGACCTCGCCCCGGGACAGAGCGGCTTGGGCCTTAAGCACCGGTTCAGGATCTTCATCCCCCAAAAGATGAACCTGGTGGGGCGGTTCCAGACGGTCCAAATGGGGATAGCGGTTGATCTCCCGCTCCTGCGCGGCTATCTCGGCCAGGGAACCGAAGGGGGAAAAATTCTCTTGGGCCAAGGCAACACAGGAGGCAATGTAGTGCTTGCGGGACCGGAGATCGACCGCCGGCATGGACGCTTGAGGCATGAAAACCCTGTAATTTTGATTGGTTAGGCTATGATTTTTTATCATGTCCCACCCCAACTGTCAAGTTTTTATGCGGAAAAGGTGATTTGCGGGGAAGGCACGGAGGCAGTGGGCCCCCGTCCCCCCCTCACCCTCACAGCGCCGGGCGCAGGTAGGTGGGGGTCAGTTGTTGGGGAGGAATGGTCAGGCCCTGTTCCAGCCGCTGCCTGCCCAGGCGGGCGACGGTCGCGGCCCGGGGGTGGCGCCTCGAAGGGGGGGCCCAGGTGATCTCCGGGGAGAGGTTTTTTGCCAGGAAATCCCCATAGACGTCGAGGCCGGGACCGGTGAGGAGCAGGGGGGCCGGCAGGCGGCCCGGCAGGGCGGCCACCGGCAGGCGCACGGGTTCTGCCAGGGGCTGGGGGATTTCTTCCGGGCAAGCAAAGAGCCCCAGGTAGACTTCCTCCCGTTTGGCGTCCATGAGCACGGCGATGGGGTGGGACTGGCAGGGGGATTGGGCGGCGATGGCCTCCAGGGTGGGGACTGCTACCAGGGGGCAGCCCAAGGCCCAGGCCAGGCCCTTGGCCGTGGCCAGGCCGATGCGCAGGCCGGTGAAGTTGCCGGGCCCCTGGCTCACGGCAATGGCCCCTAAGGCGGCAAGCTCCCGGCCCCCGGCCCGGAAGAGTTCCGCCACCGCGGGCAGCAGCCTTTGCAGGTAAGTGCCGGGGCTCTCCAGGGAGGAGGCGGCCAGCACGCGGCCATCCTCCACCAGGGCCAGGCCCCCTTTTTCGGTGGCGGTGTCCAGGGCCAAAAGGAGCATAGAGGTTAGTGTTTAGGGGCGAATAGGCGCAGGATGTCCTGATATATCACCAGGGCCATCAAGGTCAAAATCAGCATCAGTCCCACGGCCTGGGCCATTTCCCGGTGTTTGACGGGCACGGGCTTACGCCGGACCGCCTCCCAGGCAATAAAAAACAGGTGGCCCCCGTCCAGGACGGGAATGGGCAGGAGGTTGAGCATGGCCAGGTTGACGCTCAGAATGGCCATGAACTGGATGAGGTAGCTGGCCCCCTGTTCCGCCTGTTTGCCCGCCACCTGGGCGATCATGATGGGCCCCCCCAGGGTCTTCAGGGGGACCTCCCGGGCTATAATTTTGTAAATGCTTTGTAGGGTCAACCAGGAGATGCGGAAGGTGAAGGACGCGCCTTCCTCCAGGGCCTGGAGGGGGCCCACCCGGTCCACGGCCGGCGCCTCGGCGGCCTCGATGCCGATGATGACGGTGGACACCTTTTTTCCAAAAATATCGTCAAGTTCCATGCGCTCCGGCACCACCGTCACCTGGCGCACCTGGTCGCCCCTTTTCAACTCCAGCGTCAGGGAGTGCTCTCCGGTTCCCTTGATTTTTTGGGAAAGTTCATCCCAGCGGCGCACCTTTTGCCCGGCCACCGTCAAGACCCGGTCGCCTTTTTGCAGGCCGGCCCGGGCCGCAGGGGAGTCTGGCTTCACCCCGCCGATTTCCGTGGTCAAATAAGGGATGCCCGCGAACGCGAAGACCAGGAAAAGGGCGATGATGGCGAAGAGGTAATTGAAGGCCGGCCCGGCAAAGACAATGAGGAAGCGGTGCCACAAAGGATGGTGGATGAAGGAGCGGTGCTCCAATTCCGGGGGCACCTCGTCATGGGGGTTTTCCCCCAGCAGCTTCACGTAGCCGCCCAGGGGGACGACGGAGAGGCGGTAATCCGTTTCCCCTACCTGCTTATGGATCAGCTTGGGGGGAAACCCCAGGGAGAAGGCGTCCACCCGCACCCCGCAGGCCTTGGCCACCAAAAAATGGCCCAGCTCATGGATGAAGATGAGGACTCCCAAAACAATGATCGTGGCCACCACGGTTGTCATGAAAGGCGTTAAGCTCCTTTGTGTGCAATCAGACGGGAGGTGAACTCCCGGGCCCAGGTATTAACCCCCAGGACCTGCTCCAGATTTTGCAGCGGCTTCGGGGCATGGGCCGCCATGGTCTCCGCCACCACCCGGGGGATGCCCAGGAAAGGGAGGCGGCCGTTCAGGAACGCGGCCACCGCCACTTCGTTGGCCGCGTTGAGCACCGCGGGCATGGTGCCCCCGGCCCGGGCCGCGTCATAACCCAGGCGCAGACAGGGAAAGCGGTCCAGGTCCGGGGCGGCAAAAGTCATTTGCGCCACCTGGCACAAGTCCAGGCGTGGCCCGCTCAGGGGCAGACGCCGGGGATAAGTCAGGGCGTAGGCGATGGGCAGGCGCATATCCGGCACCCCCAGTTGGGCGATCACCGAACCGTCCGCGAACTCCACCAGGGAGTGGATAATGCTCTGGGGGTGGATATAGACGCCGATCTGCTCCACCGGCAGCCCGAAGAGCACCGCGGCCTCGATGACCTCCAGGGCCTTGTTCATCATGGTGGCGGAATCGATGGTGATCTTGGCCCCCATGTTCCAGTTGGGGTGGCGCAAAGCCTGCTCGGGCGTGACCTGGGCCAGCCTGTCCCCGGGCCAGGACCAAAACGGGCCGCCGGAGGCGGTGAGCCACAGCTTTTTCACGTCCTCCCGGCGCTGCCCCTGGAGGGCCTGCATGAGCGCGCTGTGCTCGCTGTCCACGGGGAGCAGGGCCACCCCCTTTTCTTTCGCCGCGGCCATTACCAGGGAGCCTGCAGCCACCAGGGTCTCTTTGTTGGCCAGGGCCACCGAGATGCCGGCCTCAATGGCAGCCAGCGTCGGTTCCAGGCCCGCCGCGCCCACCATGGCGGAGACCACCAGGTCCACCCCCGGCGTGGTGGCCACCGCGGCCGCGCCTTGGGAGCCTACCAAAATTTCCGGATTCTTTCCGGCCGGCAGCAATTTTCGTAACCGGCCCGCGGCCTCCTCATCCTGGACCGAGACCAGGGCCGGATGGAATTCCTTAACCTGCGCGGCCAATAACTCCACGTTCCGGCCCGCGGCCAGCCCGACCACCCGAAATTCTTGGGGGTGCTCCGCCACCACCGCCAGGGTGCTCGTGCCGATGGAACCGGTGGACCCTAAGATAGCTAAATTCTTCACAACCTCCATCTTACCCGATTCCCCCTCTACCTGCAAAGAAAAGTAAGTGGGGAAGTTGGGGGAGGGGCCGGGGCTCGTCGCACAGGTGTCTCGCCTGTGGACCATAACCCTCGCACCCCCACCTCTTGACATTATTTTAGAAGTCATGCTGCCACCCTCCGTTAGGCAACACCCTTTATTTTCCCAAGAGATTCAGTTAAGATGTTTATATCAAAACCCTTAAAGGGGGTTGGGAGGGGGCAAGGAGCGCAGGCGGGGACGCCTGCGCCACCGGTCCCCCGGCCCTCCCCCAAAATCGACGCGACCTATGACACAGCGTGCAGCGGCCCTGGCGGGCAAGATTACTGAGGTGATGATCCGGGCGGCCCGGACGGAGGGGGTGGCCCCGGAGGCCATCCGCCAGGGTCTGGCCCTGGGCACCCTGGTGGTGCCCGCCAACCCCGGGCACGTTAACCTGGAGCCGGTGGCCATCGGCCGGGGCGTCTCCGTCAAGATCAACGCCAATATCGGCACCTCCCCCCACGACGTCAACCTGGAGAAGGAGCGGGCCAAGCTGGCCGCGGCCTTGAAATACGGGGCCCATGCGGTCATGGATCTCTCCACCGGCGGTCCCCTGGATGAGCTGCGCACGGCCCTCTTGGCCGAATGCCCCGCACCCTTCGGCACGGTGCCCATCTACCAGGTGATGACCGAGGCCCAAAGCCTGGAGGAGGTCAAAGGGGACTGGTTCCTGGACATGGTGGAGCACCACGCCCGACAGGGGGTGGATTTCGTCACCGTGCACTGCGGCGTCACCCGCAAGGCCCTGCCTTTGCTGGGCAAAAGGGTCACCGGCGTGGTCTCCCGGGGCGGGGCTTTTCTCGCCGCCTGGATGCGGCGGCATAACCGGGAAAATCCCCTATTCGAGCAATACGACCGCTTGCTGCAGATCGCCAGGGACCATGACGTGACGCTCTCCCTGGGGGACGGCCTGCGCCCGGGTTGCCAGGCCGACGCCACCGACCGGGCCCAACTCCATGAGCTGAAAATTTTGGGAGACCTGACCAAAAGGGCCTGGGAGAAAGGGGTGCAGGTGATGGTGGAGGGCCCGGGGCACTTGCCCCTGTCCGCCATCAAGAAAAACGTGCGCCTGCAGCAAAAATACTGTCACAACGCCCCCTTTTATGTGCTGGGCCCGTTGGTCACGGACGTGGCCTCTGGCTACGACCACATTGCCGGGGCCATCGGCGGGGCCCTGGCCGCCACTTTGGGGGCCTCGTTCCTCTGCTACGTCACCCCCGCGGAGCACCTGAAGCTGCCGGAGGTGGAGGACGTCATCGACGGGGTGGTGGCCTCCCGCATTGCCGCGCACGCCGCGGATATCGCTCTCGGTATCCCGGGGGCCGCGGACTGGGACCTGAAAATGTCCCAGGCCCGCCGGGCCCTGGACTGGGAGACCCAGATCAAACTCTCCGTCAACCCGGAAAAGGCCCGGCGCTACCGGGACCTGAGCCAGGCCAAGGAAGACCAGTGCACCATGTGCGGCAAATTCTGCGCCATGAAGGTCTTTGACGACAAGTTTGCTGAATGATTAGCTCAGCCGGAGCCCATTCAAGGGGCCGGAAAGGAAAATGCCCATGGCCAGTGAAGTCCTGCAGTTAACGGCCCGGATTGTGACGGCCCATGCCTCCATGACGGAACTCTCTCCCCGGGAATTGGTCCAGGAAATTAAAAAGGTTCATAGTGTCCTGGCTTCCTTGGCAGGCGAGGAGGCCGCGCCCGCAGCAATGGCCCCGGTCGCCCGCTCCCGGAAAATTCGCGCCAGGAAGATGGTGGAATCTCCTGAGGCCAAGGCGGTTGAAAATGAAGAAGGACCCGCGATTGGCGAGCAGGAATATATGGAATTTATGGAAAGACGAGAAGGGTGAGCCGGCCACGGCGAGATTTGCTGCCGGTGATTGAACAAATCTGCCCTTAGCCGCGCCCGCCTCCCCCATGGCCTGCACCATGTGCGGCAAATTTTGCGCCATGCAGGTCTTTGACGACAAGTTCGAAGAATAATCATTCCCTGCTCCCCCGCGGTTCCCTCCCTGCCTGGGCGGCTGCCGCCCCTGATTCTGTCCGGCTTTTAAGACCATCAAGACCCCGCCGAACCCATCCGCAAGAGAGGGCCAGGGACTTCAGGCCCCTGGCACCAGTTTTGCATTTTCAGTGTATGAAAAAAAATACTTTTAGGGGCAAGAGACCATGAAGTCCATAGTGGCAGTCTTGGTGGAAAGTCCTCTTTACTTCACGATGCCCTTGCTGGAGCGTTATGGGCTGGTAAGAAGGCTGCAGTGCCGAGAGAAAGGCAGCGATTTCAGCGCCATGGAAATTAAATTGCACGCCTTCCTGAAGGTGAAAATACCAAATCGATAAAATACCCGTCTGAGGGTGCGTGTTTTGTTGTCAAATCGGGAATAGGTCTCAACCGGGCCCTCTACAGTTATTGTAGGGTGGGCCTTGCCCGCCAATTCCTCTGCCTCCGGCGAGACGCGCAGGCCGTTAACCTCTACCCTCCCCGCCAGATCATCCTCCAGTCGCCAGGCGTTTAGCTTGTGCGCAAACATTTCGTCTCTAGGTATTTTTACGTAGTAGAAAATAGGTAATTTCGTCAGTTGTCTCTAAACTCCGCCCCGGTTATTTTGTTAAGCAGAGGAAAAGACCATGAAGACGATAGTGTCGGTCCTGATAGAAAGCCCTTTTTACTTCACGGTACCTTTGCGGGATCGTTATGGACTGATAAGGAGGCTGCGGGAGAAAGAAAAAAGGATCGATTTAAGCGGTTACCAAGAGAAAGTAAACGCGTTTCTGGAAATCACCATGCCGAACCTGCTAAAGACCCCGCCTTTTTAAGGCAGGCGCCCTGCGGCCCAGCCGGTAGCGGTTCCTTCTGAGAGCCATTACCCAGGGGAGGGAGAAATGGAAACCAAGGAATGCCCCCAAGATCATTCTCATTGCCAGCACAGGTCCCCCCAATGGCAGACCCGGATGACCGTTATCCCCGAGACCATGGGATTCCTGATCACTTGTGACATGCGCCTGATGCCCATGGCAGAATTCGTGCACGTGGTGAAGCTCATGCACCAGGCCGCGGTGAACTACCTCAAGGAAGAGGGCATCATCATCGAAACCCGGCTGCCGAGATTGACGTTGATTAAAAACGAAGAACGTTAGAGTCTAATGCTGAGTTACAGGCACAAAGCTATTAAAATGTAGGGGCGAACCTGGTGTTCGCCCAGCATCGGGGACGAACACAGGTCCGCCCCGGCAAAAGCATCTCTTTGGCCGCGACTTGGATTACCAAGCCCGCAGGCAAAAAAGTAGGGGCACGGCGAGCCGTGCCCCTTTATAATTTTTAAGATGGTAATTTTCCTTGACTTCGCACCAAGAAGCGCCTGAAATTATGTAAAGCCTTTTAGGCAATGACGCGCCGCCACCGCCGAGGAGTCCATGCCCGAGGAAACCCGCAAAGATTTTTTCATCAGCTACAACCAGGCGGACCGTTTCTGGGCCGAATGGATCGCTGATCTCCTGGAAGGCCTGGGTTATCGCACCATCTATCAACATCGGGATTTTCCCGACAGTCTGACCGCTCCCCAGCGGGACCCGAACTTCATTAGCAAGATGCACCAAGCCATTAAAAACTCCCGGTGCACCCTGGCCCTCCTGTCCCCCGGCTACCTTACTTCACGTTTTTGTGAGAACGAATGGACCGCGGCTTTTCATTTGCAGACTTTGCAGCCGGTGCGGGTTCAGGTTTGTGACGTACCCGGTCTTTTAGCCCCCCTGGGATACATCGATCTGGTGGACCTGGAGGAAGATCAGGCCCGGGAGGCGCTCCTGAGCCAGTTGGGGCAGTCACCCGGACCTGCTACAATTCCTCCTTTTCCCGGCGGCCGGGCCGCCCCTCCCGCCTTTCGCTTTCCGGGTGATCCTCCTCCCGTCTGGGGGGTGCCCCACCTTCGCAACTATAAGTTCACCGGCCGGGAGGATTACCTGGAGCGGGTACATCAAACCTTGTCTTCGGGTCAGGGCCTGGCGGCGCTGACCCAGGCCATTGCCGGCCTCGGGGGAGTGGGCAAGACCCAGGTGGCTCTGGAATACGCTTACCGCTATGCCCCGGAGTATGAGAGGGTGTGGTGGGTACGGGCCGAAGGTGCGGTTAGCCTGGCGGAAGGCTACGCTGCCCTGGCTCGGGAGCTGAATCTGCAAGAGAAAGACGCCCAGGACCAGGGCGTCGTCAAGGAGGCGGTGCGCCGGGCTTTGGGATTAGGCGGAAAATGGCTCCTTATTTTCGATAACGCGGAAGACCCGCGCCTGGTGCAGGAATATCTGCCGCCCCGGGGCGGCCACGCTCTCATCACTTCCCGCAGCTCCCACTGGAGCGACCTGGCCCCGGTGGTGGAGCTGCAAGTCTGGCCCCCGGAGGAAGCGGAGGCCTTTATCCTCAAACGCACCGGCTCCCAGGATGAGGATAAGGCCCGGGAGTTGGCCCAGGAACTGGGGTACCTACCTCTGGCCCTGGAGCAGGCCGGGGCCTACATCACGGCAGCCAAGACCAACCTGAGGGATTATCTCCAGCTTTTTCAAAACCGTCGCCGGGAACTTTGGGACCACGAAAAACCCCCTTCCGGATACCCGGACACCGTGGCCACCACCTGGGATATCTCCTTTAAGCGCCTGCAACAGGAATCCCCTCAGGGCGCGGATTTGCTCAACCTCTGTGCCTTCCTGGCCCCGGATGACATACCCAAGGAACTGCTGGCGCAAGGGGCGGAGCATTTGCCCCCAAGGCTGGCCCGGGTGGTTAATGATCCGTTGGCCCTGAATGCCGCCCTGGCGGCCTTGCGGCGCTATTCCTTGCTGGAGGTGGGGGGAGATGCCCTGGCGGTGCACCGCCTGGTGCAGGCAGTGGTGCGGGACCGCCTGGATAATATAGGGAAAAAGAAATGGGCCGGGGCCGCGGTGGAGGTGGTGAATGCGGCTTTTCCCCCTGGAAATTTTGATGTGAAACCGGAAACCTGGACCTGGTGTGGCCGCCTGCTGCCCCACGCCCTGGAGGCCGGGGGCCACACTGAGGCCTTGCTGGTGGCCTTGCCGGCTGTAACCCAAGTGCTAAACCAGGCAGGTATCTACTTTTATATTCGCGCCGAATTTAGGGAAGCCAGCAAGGTCCTTGAGCGGGCTCTGTTACTAGACGAGGCGGCTTACGGGTCTGACCACCCCACTGTGGCAAATCGGTTGAACAACCTGGGGACAGTGCTGCAGGCTCTGGGTGACCTAGCGGGGGCGAAGGTGCACTTTGAGCGGGCCCTGGCCATTGTAGAGGCGGTTCATGGTCCCGAGCATCCCACCGTTGCTGGCTTCGCCAACAACCTTGGTTATGTGCTCTGTGCCCTTGGGTACCTTGAAGTGGCGAAGGTGCACTTTGAGCGGGCCCTGGCCATCGATGAGGCGGCTTACGGACCCAACCATCCAGAGGTGGCCAGGGATGTGAACAACCTTGGGAGCGTTTTGCGCGGTCTTAGGGACCTGGCGGGAGCCAGGGTGTACTTTGAGCGGGCCCTGGCCATTGTAAAGGCGGTTCATGGTCCTGAGCATCCTACCGTTGCCATCTGCACCAACAACCTGGGGGGCGTGTTGAAGGAACTGGGTGACCTAATGGGGGCGAAGGCGCATTATGAACGGGCTCTGGCCATCGACGAGGCGGCCTATGGACCCAAACATCCCCAGGTGGCGATTCGGGTTAACAATCTGGGTTCCGTGCTGGCGGTCCTGGGAGACCTTAAAGGGACGAAGGCCCTCGTGGAGCGGGCCCTGGTCATCGACGAGGAGACTTACGGTCTTAATCATCCTATGGTAGCCTCCCGGTTGAACAACCTTGGGTTCGTGCTCCAGGCCCAGGGGAACCTTGAAGGGGCAAAGGCGCACTATGAGCGGGCGCTGAGAATCTACCGGCAGTTCCTGGGGGAGGATCACCCCCGCACCCAAAATGTGAAAAATAATTTAGCCAGCCTGGGTTTCCCGGAAAATAAGCGGTAGCGGATTAATGGCGGCCTCCTGCTGGTCCATCCCCTAAATCCCCGCCCAGGCCGGAGTCTGCCTGAGGGTTTCCCAACAATTAATACCGGGCTGCGGTCAAAAAAGTAATATGGTCATTCTGAGCGGAGCGAAGAATCTCTCATTTCCTGGAAAAGCGAGATTCTTCACTCCGCTGCGCTGCGTTCAGAATGACAAATCGTTCAGAATGACAAATATTGGTTAGGGCAGCGCTTGGGGGGGGTGAGTGAGGGGGCAAGGGAGAGCACAGGCTGGAAAGCCTGGGCCACCGGGCCCTGGCCCTCTCCCGCAAAAGCAGGCCCTATTTTCCGGGAAGGCGGGCGAGACGCCCGCCCTACGGATTGATCCTTAAAACAATGCCCTACTTGCCGGTGAGTTCCTTGATTTCTTTTTGGGCGGCCGCCATTTCCTGGACCTGTTCTTGGTCCAGCCGCAGGAGCATGGTCTGGAATTCCCCCACGTGGGTCTTTTCTTCCTTGGCGATGTCCAGGAAGACCGCCTTGATGTCGGCGTTATCGGTGAGGGCCGCGAGCTGCTCATAGAGGTTGATGGCGTCCAGTTCGGCGATGATGGCGACGCGCAGGATCTCCTGGTTCAGGTTTTCTTTGGAGATTTTGCTGAAATCCCCGGGGATTTTGGATAACATAACTCCTCCCTGGCTCTGGAAATTAAAGATAAAGTGAGTTAACTTATGCAGGCAAAGTAAGCATGTCCATCCGGGACGTCAAGCTAATGGCGGCAGGGACGGGGCAGGGCGGGCTAAAGTCCGGCGCGGCCCCTGATCAGTTGTCCGGCAGTTAATTGAGCCTGACCTGAATAGTTTTTGTAGGGTGCGTCCTACGCACCAAATTTACTTCGGGAAAGTTAATAAACCGCAGTGATTAGGTGGGGCGGCCGTCTCTGGCCGCCGCCCGGAATGGCGGGCACAGAGGCCCGCCCCACCAGCCTGTTCATGATTTGTGGGTGGACCGATGGCCCATGAATGACTGTTCCGAAAAGTTCAAGGTTCAAAGTTTAGCCGGCTGTTGAAAAACTTGCAGCGCTGGTAATCAGGAGCACCATTAAATATCAGCAGCGCCTCAAGTCCCCCTTTGAAAAATGGGTATTTAGCGGGATTTTCAGGCGCTTATAAATCCCCCCTGACCCCCCTTTAGAAAAGGGGGGGAAAATCCGAATGTTTAGTGTCATGGTAATTATGAAGCGCCAGGTTAGTTTTTAGAGTCCAGATGGATGTTGGCGAGGGGATGGGCGGGGGAGGGTTTAAAAAGGGGCGCGGAGGCCCGGCCTGCCGGACCCCGGCTCCGCCAGCCGCCGGCCCCGAAATAAGAAGCTCCCGCGCCGGTTTTGGCGGTTTTCGGTGTTATAATAATAAGGGTTTTTTCATGATTTTTCCGGGGAGAAAGGGCGATGGCTGCATGTGAGCGGGTGCGGGAGCGATTATCCGGGATGCTGGACAATGAGCTGTCCGGCGCGGAAGGCCGGGAAGTGGAGAGGCACCTGGAAGTTTGCGCCGCGTGCCGGCGGGAGCTGGCCCTGCTGCAGCGGCTGGACGGGGCCCTGGGAGACTTGATGGTCCCGGCCCCGGCGCAGTTGGCCGGGAAGGTGCTGGCCCGGCTGCAGCCCCGCCGCCGCTACTGGTGGCAGTCCGTGGCCCTGGCCGCGTCGCTGGTTGTCGGCATTATTCTGGGAGGCAGCCTGGCCCGGGATTATTATCCTTACCCCTATACTAACGGCACTAGCGAGGACCTGGCCCTGGAAGAGTTTCATGACTTCCCCCAGGGGTCCCTGGGCGCGGTGATGGTTTCCTACCAGGCGGAAGAGAACGGTAAATGAAGCGGAACTGGCTGTTATATTTAGTGATATTTTCCCTGGCCCTGAATCTGGGAAGCATCGGCACCTTTGCCTATCTGCGCTACCAGGACCGGCAGGCCGCGGGCGGCAAGGCGGGGCCGGGCCCCATGGGCCTCCGGGACCTGTGGTTGGCCCTGAACCTGGACCAGGAGCAGCGGCAGACCCTGCGGCGGCTGGCGCCTGAACATCGGCGCCGGATGGAGCAGATGCGCGGGGAGATGATGGGTAAACGCCAGGAGTTTTTTGATCTGCTCAAGGGGACGGCTCCCGACTGGAGCGCCATCCAGGCCAAGATCCGGGAGCTCAGCGCCCAGCAGGGCAAGCTGGAAGAAGAATTGGCCCGCTTTCTCCTGGAATGCAAAAAGCATCTTAAGCCCGAGCAGCAAGCGGCTTTTGTGGACCTGGTGGACCGGCGCCTGCGCCGGCATCATGGTCCGGGCGATCCCTGCGGCCCCATGGGACCCGGTGGCCCGGGAATGGGCCGGGGCATGGGAGGACCGCCGGGGCCGCCACCCCCGCCGCCACCAGACTAGCCATAAATGATTGGCGTTTTGCGCCTTCCGTAAATAAGGAGGATTACAGGTGAGAATGAAGAAACGGTTGTTTACCGGTTTGGTTGTGGCTTTGGCCGGAACGATGATCTGGGCCAATCTCAGTTGGGGCCAGGGGCAGGGGCAGGGTCCCGGCGGCGGGGGGTGCTGCGCGGGCGGGGCTGGTTCTCCGGGTGTCTGTCAAGTGCAGGGCCAAGGCGCGCCTAACTGCCCGAATCCTCAAGGAAACCCTAACCGCGCCCAGCGCCGGGGCCAAAAGGCCCGGGATCTCCAGGGGCAGGGGGGGGCAGAGCAGAAAGCCCCTAGCCCGCCGGCCAATCCGCCCCAGGAAGCTAAATAATAAGGCCTCGATAAAAGGTCTGGGGGGCCAAGGGGCGCCACCGGCTGGAAAGCCAGGGCCACCGGCCCCCCTGCCCGCAGAACCATTTTTCCAGCTATCTTTACGGCTTAACCGGTGTTAAAACCCGCAGAATTCAGCTTCAGCCGTTATCTGGCCGCCAAAAAAGGCCTGGATGACCGCTCTTTAAACCGGCACGTCTTCGGGACCCTATCCCGTTCCCTGTCCCAGCTTCCCCAAAAAGAACCATGGCAAATCCTGGAGGTGGGCTGCGGTATCGGCACGATGGTGGAACGGCTCCTGGATTGGGGGGTGCTGCGCCAGGACGCGGTGTACACCGCCATCGACCTGCAGCCTGAAAATATTGCCGGGGCCCGGGAACGCCTGGGGCGCTATGCCGCATCCCGGGGATACGGGGTCACTGCAGAGGCGGCTGGCCTCTCATTTTGGCCGCAGCCGGGCCAGCGCCTCCGGGTGATTCTAGAGGCCATGGACCTGGACGATTTTCTCCGGCGGGAGCAGGGGCGGCGGGCCTGGGACCTCATTATCGCCCACGCCTTCCTGGACCTGGTGGACCTGCCCGCCACCCTGCCCCCCCTCTTATCCTTGCTGGCAAAGGGGGGGCTGTGCTATTTCACCCTCAATTTCGACGGGGCCACCATCTTTTTACCCGCCATGGACGAGGGGTTCGACCGGCGGGTAGAGGAACTGTACCACCGGACCATGGACCGGCGTCTGTTCAAGGGCCGGCCCGCGGGCCACAGCCGCACGGGGCGGCGGCTGTTCCAGGCGCTGCCGGCCGCGGGGGCCCAGGTGCTGGCCGCGGGCAGCTCGGACTGGATTGTGCATCCCGGCCCGGAGGGCTATGCCGGGGATGAAGCCTATTTTCTCCATTTTATTATTCATACCGTGGCCGCCGCGCTCCAGGGGCATCCTCAGTTAGAAGAGAACCGTTTCCGGGACTGGGTGGAGGAGCGCCACCGGCAGATCGCCCGGGGCGAATTGATTTACCTGGCCCGGCAACTGGACTTTTTGGGGCTGGTTAAGTGAGAGTGGGGGGAGGGGCCAGGGGCTCGGCGGCAAATTACCGGCCCGTCTCCTGCAAGGCCTGGCGCCCCCGGTGTAGGTATGCACCTGGGCCGCGGCCTGGTGGGCCGACCGCTTTTATGAAGGCCACGGTTTCCGGCTGGTGACGCCTGGGGAAAAAGACCGGCCCCTCCGGGCCCATCGGACCATTACCGACCGGCAGGTGGAGACCTCCGTGGTCCTGGCCTGGCAGGGGAAATAGAGCCACTCCTAATTTGACGATCATTTCTCGAGCCGGCTCCGGGAAAATGGTGGCTGCCGTCTTGGTTGGGCCTTTAAGCCTCTTCGACGCCCCAGGGCAGGGGGCCGGACCATCCTTTAATGAGACATGGTGATACCGGTACCGTAAGTAACCCGCGGGCCCTCTTGCTTCTTCCCATCCCTGCTGCCGGGATTGACTAATCGATACCAGACTTCCACCTGAAATTCCTTTTGGGGCGTCTGCCGCAATTCCAGCTGAATCACCATGGGTCCGCCATAGCCGCCGCGTTGCAGGAAAAACTGGCCGTAGCCCCGGATCGACTTCTGCCGGTTGACAACCTGAAAGAATTTCTGCACCTTGGCGCTCTCCCCCCGGGCCAGGCCAGCCTTGACCATATTTACCAGGTCCTTAATAAATTGGCGATTCTTGAGAGGCGTCAGGGGGGGCTCAACTTTTCCCTGACCCCGGGGGGAGAAGCGGTCATCTTTGTCCAGGGCCTGCTTCAGGAGTTCCACCTCCTGGCGGGAGAGGCACTGCTGGGCCGCGGCGATCAATCCCTCGCGGTGCACAGCGTTAACCTCATACCAGGAGGGCCGGGTGGCCCCCGCCGGGAGACTGCCCGCCTGCCAGGCCAGAATCAGGGTTAAGCACAGGAGCGCTCCAGAAGCCTTGCGGGTTAAGGTGTCAAGCATGGCGAATTCCTCGAGAATTGTCATTCTAAGGGAGCGGAGCGGCCGAAGAAGCTAGATCCTTCGCTTCGCTCAGGATGACATAAATTAGTTTGCTATAGCCGCATTTGTTTTCCCGCCTGGCAGGTCTTCCCTGGAAAATTAGAAAGTGTCCCTAATTCTCCTCTCAATAAACGATACGAAAGGCCTGCAGGTCGCCCAGGTAAGGCTGCCACTCCATCTCCACGTGGTCCACGTGCGAGTAGCGGGGGCCCAGGCGGCACCAGACCAACATGTTATCCACCACCGCCTTATCGCCCTCGAAAACTGCCTCCACCCGGCCGTCCGGGAGGTTCCGCACCCAACCCGACAGACCCCGGGCCAGGGCCTCATCCCGGGTATGGGCCCGGAAAAAGACCCCCTGGACCCGGCCTTCAATGAGTACGTGGACGCGAGCCTTTTCTTTCTCCGTCATACGAAACTCCTTGGTAGGGGTCAGGGGCCAGCTTATAATTTGATGTCTTTAATAAGGTAATGAGGCCATCAATTAGTGAAAACCGGGTTCGGTTTGTTTTTTACTATAAGACGATCCATGGCCTTGATGGACTTCCTTAATTTTCTGCATAATATCTTCAGGAACCTGATAAATTGGGTTTTGTTTCCATGCAGGCAGTTCTATCTCTTTCCCAAATATTTTATTGAATTGGTTTATTGTGATATGTATGAAGCCATCTGGGATAATAATATTAGGTTCATAGTAACTTGTTATAATAATTCCATATATTTTTTTGCCATGAGGTATGCCATAATTATTTCTTTTATCATTTATTAATAATAATCTTCTGTGCGCAATTGATATTTTTGAATTCATTTCTTCAATTCGTTTTTTATAGCTGAGGGTACTTAAATAATTGTAATCCCAATTTGGCCCATAATTCTTAGCTTCTATGACATAATATCTACCATCAATCTCACATACAAAATCTATTTCATCATCTGGGGATAAAGATAAATTCTTATGAAGAATCTTAACACCCCTATTCACTAGTTCTGTTTCTAATTTATCTTCAAATATTCTTCCTCTAATCCACCTATTCGAACAAATATCTTCCCAATTTTTAGAAACAAATCCCCACATTAATAAGCTGGGGAAAAGAGTTTTATTACCAATATGCAGAGGATATTCTTTACACTCTTCCATATCAATTTTTGGAATAAAAAATTCATTTTTCTCGTCCAGTTGAGATAATATCAATAAACTATTGTCCCAATAAGGAAGCCACTGAATATATTTTCTTAGGAGGGGGAATGTATTTTTATAAAATTTAGCAACTCTTAAAAACTTTCTTGAATGGCTATACATATTTCGTAATGCATAGATTGCATTCATATATGGTCGATAACTTATATTATAGCATTCTCTCGCATCAATTGATCCTGTAAGACCAGTGCCCTCTATATGAGTAATAATTTTTTTAAATAAATCATAATGGTCAAATTCTAAAATGTCTCTCTTGAAATCATTCCTCTTGCACCATTTAATGAGATCATAATTTTTAATCGTTAAAAATACCATTATATGATAACATTCGCTTTCTTTTGCAGATTCTATACTTGGTAATTTATTATTCTGAATGTTTCTTAATAGTTCATCGTCCTCAGGGTCTTTAATAATATTCTGAATTTTTTGGAAGCCATTTGGCGTACAATAAACAACTAAATCGCCATTAGCTATTTGATTTAATTTCATCTTGTAAACGGTTTTCATGGAATGAAGGGCAATAAAATAATTAGTTTCTTTATCTAAATGTATGTCATCTTCTTTAAGAAAGGAAATTTCCAAAGGGATTAAATCAGTTACTTCAAGCACATCACTAAAAGCCCCGGGGTTCTCATAAAAAGCTTTTAAAATTTCATGTTCTCTATATGCTATCAAACCACCATAAAACTTATTGTCGGGAATTTGATTTCTATAGAATGTTAACCTGTTTTCTAACTTGTCAATTATCTGGTTATAGTATTCTGATATATTCGAAACTTTTTCGGCTTCAGGATTCTTTATGGCGCAATTCCTAAAACAATTTAAATTACATTTTAATTCTTTTGTTTTAAACCCCTTTGCTTTACAAAACCAATAGGTGCAGATAATAGGTTCAATAGTACAAAGTGGGACTTTGTAAGAAGAGTCCAGTTTAAGATATTTACAAGCTTTTCTAGCTGTTAATGGTTTCTCTTTAGCCATAATGCAGGTTTACAGAGCGTTGATTTAATAATTGCATCAAACGGTATAGTTGGGAAACATGAGGTCCCCGGCCTTCACCGCACCAATTCATCAAACTCCCCCTCGGTGAGTATGGTTACTCCCAGTTCCCGGGCCTTGGCGTGTTTGCTGCCCGGGTCCGTGCCCGCGACCACGTAATCGGTTTTTGCGGACACGGAGGAGCTCACTTTACCGCCCCGGGCGGTGACCAGGGCCTTGGCTTCTTCCCGGGAGAAATGGTCCAGCCCCCCGGTGAAGACAAAAGTCTTGCCCGCCAGGGGACCCCCGGCCCGGGGTTCCGGGGCCTTCTCCCGGACGCCCGCGGCCCGGAGTTTGCCGATGAGTTCCCGGTTCCGGGGGTGGTCGCAAAACTCCCGAATACTGGCGGCCACCTGGGCGCCCACCCCTTCCACGTGCAGCAGTTCTTCTTTGGGCGCGGCCATCAGGGCCTCCAGGTTGGGGAAGTGCTGGGCCAGGATTTGCGCGGTGGCCTCCCCCACATAGCGGATGCCCAAGGCGTTGATCAGCCGCCAGAAGGGCGGAAATTTGCTGGCCTGAATGGCATTGATGATGTTTTGGGCCGATTTCTCCGCAAAGCGCTCCAGGGGGATGAGGTCGTCTTCGGTGAGAGAGTACAGGTCGCTGACGTCCTTCACCAGGCCGGCGTTCACCAGTTGCAGAATGATTTTTTCCCCCAGGCCGTCGATGTCCATGGCGCTTTTCCCGGCAAAGTGCATGATCCCCCGGGTCAGGGCCCCGAAACAGTCGGGGTTGGGGCAGCGGGTGACTTTCTCGCCTTCGGGCCGTACCAGGGGGGTGTCGCACAGCGGGCAGATTTTGGGCATTTCAAAAGGTTTGGCGTCCGCAGGACGTTCTTCAATAATGACCTTCACCACCTCCGGGATCACGTCCCCGGCCCGTTGCACCAGGACGGTGTCCCCCACCCGCACGTCTTTGCGGGCCACTTCGTCTTCATTATGGAGGGTGGCCCGGGAGACCGTGACCCCGCCCACCTCCACCGGCTCCATGACCGCCATGGGGGTGATGGCGCCGGTGCGGCCGACGTTGACCCTGATCTCCAGGACCCGGGTGGTGGCCTGGGTGGGGGCGAATTTATAGGCCAGGGCCCAGCGGGGGCTCCGGGTCTTGGCGCCCAGGCGCTCTTGCAGGGCCAGGGAATCCACCTTGATCACCACCCCGTCAATTTCATAGGGCAGGCCATGGCGCTGATGCTCGATGCGGTGGTGATAATCCACGGCCGCGCCAATGCCTTGGACCTTCTCGATGAGGGGATTGATGCGGAAGCCCCATTTTTTCAGGGTCTGGAGGATCTCCCAATGGGAGACGAAATTCCGCCCCCGCACTTCCCCGATGCCGTAACAATAGATCTTCAAGGGCCGGGTCCCGGTGATCTGGGGGTCGAGCTGGCGGAGTGACCCGGCCGCGGCGTTCCGGGGGTTGGCAAACGCGGGCTCCCCCTGGGCCAGGCGCTCTTCGTTGAATTTCCGGAACTCCTCCAGGTCCATGTAGACTTCGCCCCGGATTTCCAACAATTCCGGGGCCGGTTCTTCCCGCTCCAGGACGTTAAGGGGAATGGTGTGGATGGTCTTGAGATTTTGGGTGACGTTTTCCCCCCGGACGCCGTCGCCCCGGGTGGAGCCCACGGTCAGGCGGCCCTGTTCGTAAACCAGCTCCACCGCGCAGCCATCCATCTTGGGCTCCACCACGTAGTCAAAATCTCCGCCGGCCCTCAAGAAGCGCTTGATCCGGGCATCGAACTCCAGGGCCTCCACCTCACTGAAGGCATCTTCTAGAGAGAGCATGGGCTGGCCATGGGGCACGGTGGCGAACTTTTCCAGGGGCGGCGCGCCCACCCGTTGGGTGGGGGAGTCCGGGGTGACCAGGCCGGGGTATTGTTCCTCCAGCTTTTCCAGCTCCTTGAGCAGCCGGTCGTACTCGGCGTCGGCGAGCACCGGGTCATCGAGCACATAATATCGGTAGTTATGATAATGGAGCTGTTCCCGGAGCTCTTGGGCCCGGGAGATTACCGACTGGGGGATGGTGTTAAAGAGAGGGGGCATGGTTCTTGTCTGCCGCCAGGGACATTGGCCATCATCAGGGCGGGGGAGGCGGCCGTGCCCCGCGCCCATATGATAGGCAGTTCCGGGAGGATTGGCAAGACCAAAAGGCGGGGCCGGGCAGGCGGCGTCATCCTCCTGGAAAAGGGAGAATTTTTCAGCAGCCGCATAATGGTGGCCCCGGGCCGCCTGGAAGCCAAAGATTCGGGGGGCAGGGCCTAACTAGATTAAGTTACTGGTTTATGAAGCAATTTTGGTGCACAGGACGTTCCTTTAATTTATAGATATTTGCGTCTTTGCGTGAGGCTTATCTTTTTAGACCGAGTTGCAATCAAAAAGCGCGGATTTGTA
>Ga0265296_1001894_pt1 | contig 22314 bp, 16 predicted proteins | sample MunlanPumphouse1_FD_189073 | JGI IMG/M metagenome (GOLD analysis project Ga0265296, IMG submission 189073) | Groundwater microbial communities from a municipal landfill in Southern Ontario, Canada - Pumphouse #1 | ecosystem: Environmental > Aquatic > Deep subsurface > Groundwater | place... | reverse complement strand
CGATGACGCCAACCGGATGAAGGGGTAAGCCGGTGATTCAGGCGATCGTTTTCCTGCCGCTGCTCGCGGCGCTTGTCGCAGGGCTGGGCCAGCGGGCCATTGGACCCTTTGCGTCCAAGCTGATCACCACGGGCGCGCTGTTCACCAGCGCCGCGCTCAGCTGGCCGATCTTCCTGTCGTTCGTGATGGGCAGCGGAGAGGCCGAGGTCGTGACCGTGCTGCACTGGGTGTCGTCGGGCGCTCTCCAGTTCAACTGGGAGCTGCGCGTCGATGCGCTGACCGCGGTGATGCTGGTCGTGATCACGACGGTGTCGGCGCTCGTCCACCTCTATAGCTGGGGCTATATGGAGGAAGACCCGGACCAGCCGCGCTTCTTCGCCTATCTCTCGCTCTTCACCTTCGCGATGCTGATGCTCGTGACCGCGAACAATCTGGTCCAGATGTTCTTCGGCTGGGAAGGGGTCGGTCTCGCCTCCTATCTGCTCATCGGTTTCTGGTACAAGAAGCCGAGCGCCAATGCCGCGGCGATCAAGGCATTTGTCGTCAACCGCGTCGGCGATCTGGGTTTCATGCTCGGCATTTTCGGTACCTTCCTGGTGTTCGGCACTGTGTCGATCCCCGAGATTCTAGCCGCCGCGCCGGGCATGGCGGGCTCGACGATCAGCTTCATGGGCATGCGTCTCGACACGATGACGATCCTCTGCCTGCTTCTGTTCATCGGCGCGATGGGCAAGTCGGCGCAGCTGGGTCTGCACACCTGGCTGCCCGACGCGATGGAAGGGCCGACCCCGGTGTCGGCGCTGATCCACGCCGCGACGATGGTCACCGCGGGCGTCTTCATGGTGTGCCGCCTGTCGCCGATGTTTGAAATGTCGGACGTCGCCCAGGGCGTCGTGATGTTCGTCGGCGCTGCGACCTGTTTCTTCGCCGCGACCGTCGCGACGACGCAGTGGGACATCAAGCGTGTCATCGCCTATTCGACCTGCTCGCAGCTCGGCTACATGTTCTTCGCCGCGGGCGCGGGCGCTTATGGCGCCGCGATGTTCCACCTGTTCACGCATGCCTTCTTCAAGGCCTTGCTGTTCCTGGGCGCTGGTTCGGTCATCCATGCGATGCACCACGAACAGGACATGCGTTATTATGGCGCGCTGCGGAAACAGATCCCGATCACCTATTGGGCGATGATGCTTGGAACGCTCGCGATTACCGGCGTCGGCATCTATGGCGTCTTTGGCTTTGCGGGCTTCTATTCGAAGGACGGCATCCTTGAAGCGGCCTTCGCGAGCGGCGGCGGCGGGGTGATCGCTTTCTGGGTCGGCATTTTTGTCGCCTTCCTCACCAGCTTCTATTCGTGGCGCCTCGTCTTCCTGACCTTCCACGGCAAAGCGCGCTGGGAGCAAAGCGAGCATATCCAGCATGCCGTGCATGACGATCATGGCCACGGTCATGACGATCATGCACCCGCGCACCACCATGACGCGCACAGCGATGGCACAGCGGGCTACAAACCCCACGAAAGCCCGTGGACGATGCTGATCCCGCTGATCCTGCTGTCGGTCGGCGCCGTTTTTGCAGGCTTTGCGTTCAAATATCCCTTCATCTATCCCGAAGAGGGGCTGGCGTTCTGGAGCGGCAGCATGCTGGCGTTCGACGCTGAGCTGATGCACCACGCACATGAAGTGCCTTTGTGGGTGAAATGGACGCCGTTCGCGGTGATGGCGATCGGGCTTTTCCTCGCGTGGAACAGTTACATTCGCAACACGACGCTGCCGGCGCGTTTCGTGGCGCAGTTCAAGCTGCTCCACCAGTTCCTGTTCAACAAATGGTATTTCGACGAGCTGTACAACATCGTGTTCGTCAAGCCCGCCTTCGCGATCGGTCGCTTCTTCTGGAAACGCGGCGATGAGCAGACCATCGACCGCTTCGGTCCCGATGGTGCGGCGGCGCTCGTCCAGGGCGGCACGCGGCTCGCAGTGCGGCTGCAATCGGGTTATGTTTATGGATATGCATTTGTGATGCTGCTCGGGCTTGTCGGCCTGGCCAGCTGGGCCATGGTGAAGTTCCTGTGAGCGGTTTCCCGATCCTGTCGCTGATGCTGGCGATCCCCGCGGTCGCCGCGATCGCCTGTCTGTTCGCGGGTGACAGGCTGGCGCGGCTGATTGCGCTGGGCGCGACGGTTGTCACCTTCGTCCTCGGCTGTGTGATGTGGGCGCAGTTCGATATCGGCGGGCCGCAGTGGCAGTTCACCGAACGCGCCGACCTGTTCGGGCGGTTCAGCTGGGCGCTGGGCATCGACGGCATGGCGTTGATGCTGATCATGCTCAGCGTGTTTCTGATGCCGCTGTGCATCCTAGCCAGCTGGGACGCGATCAAGAGCCGGGTCGGGCTCTACATGGCGATGTTCCTCGTCATGGAAACGATCATGATCGGCGTGTTCTGCGCGCAGGATCTGCTGCTGTTCTACATCTTCTTCGAAGCGGGCCTGATCCCGATGTATTTCATCATCGGCATCTGGGGCGGCGCGAACCGCAAATATGCGGCGTATAAATTCTTCCTCTACACGCTGCTCGGATCGGTGCTCATGCTGATCGCGATGATCGCGATGATCGCCGAAGCGGGGACGACCGACATTCCGACGCTGCTCAATTACGACTTCCCGGTCGAAATGCAGACGTGGCTGTGGCTCGCTTTCTTCGCCAGCCTCGCGGTCAAGATGCCGATGTGGCCGGTCCACACCTGGCTGCCCGACGCGCACGTCCAGGCACCGACCGCAGGGTCGATGATCCTGGCGGGCGTGCTGTTGAAACTCGGCGCCTATGGCTTCATCCGCTTCATGATGCCGATGTTCCCTGACGCGTCGGCGCAGCTGATGTGGATCGTGTTCGGCCTGTCGATGGTCGCAGTAGTATATACCAGCCTCGTCGCGCTGGTGCAGAGTGATATGAAAAAGCTGATCGCTTATTCGTCGGTCGCGCATATGGCGATCGTCACCGCTGGCCTGTTTGCGTTCAACCAGCAGGGGATCGAAGGCGCGCTGATCATCATGCTCAGCCACGGGGTTGTTTCCGCAGCGCTCTTCTTCTGCGTCGGCGTGATCTATGACCGGCTGCACACGCGCGAGATCGACCGCTACGGCGGGCTCGCGGTCAACATGCCAGCTTATGCGATCTTCTTCATGCTGTTCACGATGGCGTCGATCGGCCTGCCGGGAACCAGCGGTTTCGTCGGCGAATTCCTGAGCCTCGCCGGGATCTACGAGGCATCGAGCTGGGTCGCCTTTGTGTGCACCACCGGGATCATCCTCGGCGCCGCATACATGCTCTATCTCTACCGCCGCGTCGTGTTCGGCGAACTGACCAAGGACGATGTCAAGGCGATGCCCGACCTCAATCCCCGCGAATGGGCGGTGCTTGCGCCGCTGGCGGCCGTTGCGCTGTGGATGGGCGTTTATCCCGAAAGCTTCCTCGCGCCGATGCGCGGCGACGTGACGACGGTGGTTGCGCGGCTCGCTCCGGCCAAACCTGCGGGCGATGCCCATCTGGCCGCCGGGAAGCCGAACGCCGCGAAGGCGCAGGGTGACACTGCCCACGGATCGAGCCATGCGGGAGGCGTCCAATGACCGCCGATCTCGCACTCATCTGGCCCGAACTGATCCTGACGATCGGCGGGCTCATTACCCTGATGCTCGGTACCTTCCTGGGTGACCGGCAGGTCGGCCTTTACCAGCTCAGCGCGCTGCTGACGCTGGCGGCGGCCGCTGCGGCAGTGGTCGCGCTGTTCGGCGTTGAGGCGTCGGTATTCTCCGGCACCCTCGCGGTCGACGGCTTCGGCGGCTTCGCCAAGCTGCTGATCTATGCGGCCAGCTTTATCTGCATCCTCATCGCGCCGCGCTTCTTCACCGGCGGGATGCGCGCCGAATATCCGGTGCTGATCCTGTTCGCCGCGCTCGGCATGGGAATCATGGCATCGTCGCGCGATCTGATGACGCTTTATGTCGGGCTCGAACTCAACAGTCTGGCCGCCTATGTGCTCGCCAGTTTCATGCGCACCGACGAACGCTCGACCGAGGCGGGGCTCAAATATTTCGTCCTTGGCGCGCTCGCATCGGGGATGCTGCTCTACGGCATCTCGCTGCTCTACGGCTTTACCGGCACCACCGATTTCACCGGTATCGCCGCGCGCATGGGCGGCGAAATGAACATCGGGCTGATTTTCGGCATCGTGTTCGTGCTCGCGGGGCTTGGCTTCAAGATCAGCGCCGTGCCATTCCATATGTGGACGCCCGACGTTTACGAAGGCGCCCCGACTCCGGTGACGACCTTCTTTGCCAGCGCGCCCAAGGTCGCGGCGATGGCGCTGATGACGCGCGTCGTCATCGACGCGATGGGGCCAGCGGTTGGCGCGTGGCAACAGATCATCATCTTCCTCGCGCTCGCCTCGATCATCCTCGGCGCCGTCGGCGCGATCGGGCAGAAGAACATCAAGCGGCTGCTCGCTTACTCGTCGATCAACAATGTCGGCTTCATGCTGATCGGTCTCGCCGCAGGAACGCAGGCCGGGGTCGAAGGCGTGCTGACCTATCTGCTCGTCTATGTCGTGACGACGATCGGTGCTTTTCTGGTGGTGCTGCAACTGCGCGATGCTGATGGCAATTACATCGAAAGCATCCCCGCACTCGCTGGTCTGTCGCAGCGCCGCCCCGGCCTCGCCGCCGCCATGGCGGTATTCCTGTTCAGCCTCGCCGGTATTCCGCCGCTGTTCGGCTTTTGGCCGAAATATTTGGTGTTCGAAGCCGCAGTGAACGCGAACCTGCTGCCGCTGGCGATCGCCGGCATCGTCGCGTCGGTGATCGGCGCCTTCTATTATATCGCCATCATCAAGACGATGTATTTCGACGATAAATCGGACACCGAAATTCCCGCTGGCAGTGGGGCCATCGTCGAGGATGCGGTTATCACTGCAAGTGCCCTGTGGCTGTCGGTGATCGGTTATCTCTTCATCCCGATGCTCGCAGTCGTTTCGGCGAGCGCCGCCGCGGTGCTGTTCTGATCCCGCCGATCGAGCGGGTAGCGCAGACAGGTTCGACCAACGCCGACCTGCTGGCGCGGCTGGCCGGCGGCGAGCAGGTCGGCGAGGGGCATTGGCTGGTTGCCGATCGCCAGACCGCGGGGCGCGGGCGACTGGGCCGCGGCTGGAACGACGGGCAGGGCAATTTCATGGGCTCAACCGTCGTTCATTTAGTGATCGGCGATCCGTCAGCCGCGACGCTGGCGCTGGTTGCGGGGGTCGCGCTGGCCAAGACCGTTGTCGCGCTGGCGCCGAGTATCGATGCGCAGCTCAAATGGCCGAACGACCTGCTGGTGGACGGCGCAAAATGCGCCGGCATCTTGATGGAGCGGACGGGCAATTCGGTGGTAATCGGGATCGGGGTGAACCTGATCGCCGCACCCGATCTGCCCGACCGTCCCACCGCGACGCTGGCGTGCAAAGGCGCCGTGCTCGATCGCGATCATTTCGCCGGCGCGCTGGGTATCGCGATGATCGACGCGCTGTGGACTTGGCGGCAAGAGGGGGTGGCGAGTATCGTCCGCGCCTGGTTGCCGCTGGCGCATCCCCTAGGGACGCCGCTGCGCGTATCCGAACAGGGCATTGACGGAACATTTGACGGCCTTGCCGAGGATGGCGCGCTGCGCTTGCGTGTGGCGGGCGGCGAGACCATGCTGGTGCATGCTGGCGATGTCGAATTGCGTCGCCCGGTCGAGGAAGAAAGATAGATGCTGCTCGCGATCGATGTCGGCAACACCAATGCCAAATTCGCGCTGTTCGACGGCGCCGCGTTGCTTGCGCGCTGGCGCATCGCGACCGACGACCGCCGCACCGCCGACGAATATATGGTGTGGCTCGACCAGCTGCTGCGCATTGAGGGATATGACCGCGCGCAGGTTGACGCGGTGATCATTTCGACCGTCGTGCCGCGCGCGCTCCACAATCTGCAACTGCTCGCGGTCAAATATTTCGGCGTCGACGCGCTCGTCGCGGGGCGCGAGCCCGTGACATGGGGCATCGCGCTCAAGGTCGATGAGCCGCGCTCGGTTGGCGCCGACCGCGCGGTCAATGCGATTGCGGCGCAGGCGGTTGAGCCTGGCAAGGACAAGCTGGTTATCAGTTTCGGCACCGCGACGACGCTCGACCATATCGGTCCCGACGGCGCCTATCTGGGCGGGATCATCGCGCCGGGGGTGAACCTGTCGCTCGAAGCTCTGGTCGCAGCCGCCGCCAAACTCCCGCGTATTGCGATCGAAGCTCCGGCAACGAACAGCGTCATCGGGCGGACTACCGAAAGCCAGATGCTGATCGGCGTCTATTGGGGCTATGTATCGATGATGGAAGGCCTGATAGGGCGAATGAAATCCGAAATCGGCAAGCCGCTCACCGTCATCGCGACGGGCGGCCTTGCAACCTTGTTTCAGGAACAGGCGCATCTGTTCGACCGCATCGAACCCGATCTCACGCTCAACGGGTTGATGCACCTCTATAACCAACGGAACCAGACAATATGACGACTCCCGGAAAGGAGCTGCTTTTCCTCGCGCTCGGCGGATCGGGCGAGATCGGCATGAACGCCAATCTCTACGGCTGCGACGGCAAATGGATCATGCTCGACCTCGGCGTGACCTTTGGCACCCATGATTATCCCGGTATCGACATCATCATGCCCGACCTGGAATTCATCGAGGATCGCAAAAAGGATCTGCTCGGCATCATCCTGACCCACGGGCATGAGGATCATATCGGCGCCTTGCCCTATCTCGCCGCCGATCTGGGCGTGCCGCTCTATGCCAATCGCTTCACTGCCGGGCTGATCGCCAACAAGCTGGCGGAAGAGGGACTGGAGAAAGAGGTCAAGATCAAGACCGTCGACATCGACGCACATTTCCAGCTTGGTCCGTTCGGCATCCGCCTGATGCCGCTCGCGCACTCGATCCTCGAGATGAGCGCGGCGGTGATCGATACGCCTTATGGGCGGGTATTCCACACCGGCGACTGGAAACTCGACGCCGATCCGGTGCTGGGCACCCCGTCGAGCGCCGCGACGTTGACTGCGATTGGCGACGAGGGCGTCGATTTCCTCGTCGGCGATTCGACCAATGCGTTCAATCCCGAGGCGTCGGGCAGCGAGGGCGATCTGTATGACGGGCTGCTCACCGCGGTCGGCAATGCCAAGGGGCGCGTCATCGTCACGACCTTTGCTTCGAACGCGGCGCGCCTCAAGACGCTGGGGCGCGTCGCCACCGCGACCGGGCGCACCCTGTGCGTCGCCGGGCGCTCGCTCGACCGCATTTTGGGCGTGGCACGATCGGTCGGTTATTTGAAAGACTTTCCGCCGACGGTCGATTTCGACGAGGCGATGCGCCTGCCGCGCGACAAGGTCATGGTAATCGCCACCGGCGGGCAGGGCGAACCGCGCGCGGCGCTGGCGCGGATGGCGGCGGACAGCCACCAGATCAAACTCGCGCCCGGTGACACGGTCGTCTTTTCGTCGAAGCAGATCCCGGGCAATGAGGTCGCGATCGGGCGGATCATGAACCAGCTTGCGGCGAAGGACATCCTGACCGTTACCGAAAAACAAGCGCATATCCACGTCAGCGGCCACCCGGGGCAGCCCGAACTGGCAGCGCTCTATGGCTGGCTGCGCCCTAAACTGGTGGTTCCGGTGCATGGCGAGATCCGCCACATGCACGAACAGGCGCGCTTTGCGCTGGAAAAGGGCGTTCCCGATGCGCTGATTCAGGAAAATGGCGATCTGGTCCGGCTGGCGCCTGGTCCCGCCAAAATTCTCGAGCGCGTCCGCGCCGGACGCTTGATCCTCGATGGCGATGTCATCCTGCCCGCCGATGGTGAGACGATCAACGAGCGCCGCAAGCTGGCGCTGCACGGCCATATCACCGTCGCGGTGATCTTTACCGGCAAACGCTTTACTGAGGTCGCGATCAGCTATCGCGGCGTTCCGGTCGAAGACGAGCGCGAAGCCTTTATCGATGAGATGCGCGGAGCCGCGGAGAAGGCGGCACTGGTTCCGGCCAAGGAGCAGGAAAAAATGCGCGAGGCGATCCGGCTGAGCGTGCGCCGCGTCGCGACCGACTGGACCGGCAAAAAGCCGGTCGTCGATGTCATGCTTGTGCAGCTCTGAACGGACCAACGACGATGAAATGGACTTCGGCACTCGCCATTTATCTGTTGTTTCTGGCACTCAGCGCCTTTTTTGTGCTGCCCTTCCATGGTCGCAAGGCGAGCGACGATGAGGCGCCGCTGGTGAAGGGTCAGGATCGCGGCGCACCCGCGGTATTTCGGCCTGCGCGCATCTTGCTCCAGATGACGATCGTCGCAACGGTCGGCTTCGTCATCTACTACGTCGCTTATGTGAACGGCTGGGTCGATCCCGACGTGGTGAGCGGGCGGGCTTGAGCCCGGCGGATCGATTGCCGAGCGGACACCGTCTGCTTGGGGTGGTAGCGGACGAACGCCGCTTCAAAAAAGATCGTCGCCCCCGCGCAGGCGGGGGCCGCTGTCGGTTTGCTCAGCGGCGCAGGAACAAGCCGCTTGCGGCCCCCGCCTGCGCGGGGGCGACGGCTATTGCTTGTCGAAGGCCGTCGTTGCTTATCCTCAAAAATGCAGGTCAGCCCCGCAGTCTGTCAATCGCCTGCGCCAGAGCCACATACAGCTTGCCGATGTCCGAGGACAGCAGGGTCACGCTGATCGCCGACCCGTCGCGCGCGCCGATCAGCAGGCGCAGCATCGCTTCGAAATCGTGGATGAACTGGTTCACCGACGCGTGGAAGCCATCGTCATTCTGGTAGAGGCGCAGGATTTCCTTGGCCTCGCCATTCTCGATCAGCTTGACCGCGCGCCGCGCGAACACGCCGCGGTCGCCCTTCAGATACGCGTCCCATGCGGTGTCGCTGACTTCGGTCGACAGGATCTTGGTGACGTCGATTGCGGTCGATTTCAGCGCCTCGGTCAGCAGCCCCACCTGCTTGGCAAGCGAATCACGGTCGGATGCGGCGATCGCCTGTTCGGCTTCGGCGACGCGCTGTTCGACGCTCGCGCTCGTGTCCATGATCGTTATCAGCTGGCGCATCAGCCGGTCGGCGGCGCCATTCGCGGCCGCGACCGCGCGGGCGGAGGCTTCTTCGATCGCGGTCAGCTGCGCCATGATCTCGGTCTTGAACGCGGCGTCGATCGCCTCGGTCGCGGTCGCCTGCATCGCTTCGCGCGCCCCCGACACCAGCTTTTCGAGCGTCTGCCGCGCCTCGTCGGCGGCCGAGTCGGCGGTGGCGCGCACTTCGCCCAATGTCGCGATCATGCGCGCGCCGCCCTGCTCGGCGAATTCGTCGGCGCCGTCGCGCAGCTTCGCCAGCGCGGCTTCGGCATCGGCGAGCGAGCCGTTGATCCGATCGACCAGCGCTTGCTGGCTGGTCGCGTGCCCCGCCATCTGTTCTTCGTTCGCCTTGAGCGTCGCCTGCACCGCATTGACATGCGACATCGTCGATTGCGCGACCAGTTCTGACGCCTCCAGCATAGGACGCAGCTGCGACAGTGCGGTTTGGGTCGCCTTGCCGTGCGAGGTCATGCGGTCGAGCGCATGCGGCAGCGTCTCGTCGAGTTCGCGCGTCACCGCGTCGAGGGCGAGGAGAAGCGATTCGGCGTGGGTGATCAGCTGGTGCGCCGACGCATTGCCGCTCTGCACTTCCTGCATGAACGCGCTGAGCTGCGCCTTGGTGTCGTCGATCGAGCGGCCGATAACGCCCGTGCTGGCGCTGACACTGACGTCGAGCACTTCGAGCTGCTGCGCGACGTCGGCGACATGCGCGGTGATCCGCGTCGCCAGCGCGTCGCTCGCATCGGCGTGGGCGGATAATTGCGCGCCCATCGCATCGCCCGCATCGCGCGCGGCGGCGAGCTTGGCGTCCATCTGCGCCGCGGCTGCATCGACGCCGTCACGAAACAGATGCCAGCTTTCGTCCATCTGCGCGGTGACGGTGGCGACGGTCGACGTCATATCGTCGCGCGCGCTGGCGCTGGCGCTGGTCATCCGCGCCAGCGCCGCGTCGTGGGCGTTGCTGACTTGGGTGGAGGCAGCGAGCAGGCCGGTTTCGGTCTCTTTGCCCTGCTCTTGCAGCGCGACGATTGCTTCCAGAATGCTGGCGGTTGCGGCCTCGCCGGTTTGCGCGGTCTTGGCGGCTGCGTCGCCGAGTTCGGCTAGCTTGGCCTCCAGGCTGGCGCCCTGCTGGTGCGCGACAAGGCCTGCCTCGCGGAAATTGACCGCAAGCCGCTGCGCCACGTCGTCGATCCGCGGGAGGCCTGCGAGCAGTCCGTCCATCCGTTGCAAAGCGACATCGCCCGAGCGTGCGAGCTGGTCGTGCGCATTGGCGATCACCGACGCGTTGCTGGCCAGCTTGTCGCTGCTTTCGCCCAGCCGCATGACCGTATCGAGCCCGAGCTGCTGGACGATCCTTGCTTGCTCGCCGAGCTGTTTTTGGGCGTCGGCCAGATGCAGGCCGAGCGAATGCATCGATTGGTTCAGCGCCAGATTTTCTTCGCGCAACGCGCTCGCAACACGGGCAAAGCGCGCCTGCTCGGAACGACTGGAACGCAAAAGCACCATCCACAGCACCGCGAGCAGGGTCAGCGGCATCGCAATCGTGGCGATCAGTGTTGGCCAGTCGGACAGCGCCGGGCTGCGCGCAAAGCGATTGGTCGCTATCACCAGCGTGAATCCGGTCCACCCGACACCCAGCAGAATCAACAGGGCAGGGGCGATGCGATCACGCCAAGCCGACGGCTGGCTGGCGTCGTCGGTGTCATCGGCATCGTTCAGCGGCGACATATCGAGCCAGTCGCGATCGAGCGACGCTTCGACTTCCGCCGCGCGCGCGGTTTCAACTGGCGCGGCTTCGGGCGCTGCGGCGCTGTCAGTTTCCTGGATTTTGGCGGAATCCCGCCACAATCCGACGATTTTCTTGTCCCCCGTCATCCTGCCATCTTAGCATCAAATGGCCGTCTTGAAACGGAAACTTAACCACAAGCTGCCAACCCTGTGGAATGTCCTTTGATAGTGGCCCTCTTGACCGTTACCTCAGCGCCGCGATTGGCGACGATCCGGCGATCGCGATGGACCTGCGCACCGCTTTTACCGGCAGTGCGCGCGACCTGTCCGACCTGATGCGCCGCGCCCGCTGCGACGCCAATTGGGAAGTTGCCGCGCTCCGCCTGAAAGGGCTTGCGGCGACCTTTGGCATCATCTCGCTGATCGAACTGGCCGAGCAGGCAATGGCTGGTGCACCGGGCGATCCGCTGGTGCTGCGCCAGATCAACCAGGCGATCGACGACATCGCCTGAGCCGCGGAACTGAACCCTAAGCGGGGTTCAATTCCCGTTCAGCCGCTTTCTTCCATTAAATATCGCAACGGGCCGTCTTGCCTTGGCAACGCGACGGGTTTAGCCGCGTTATGAACGCGCGCCGGAACCCTGTTTGCGTTGCCTGTTTTCGTTGGGCGAGCCGGCCGATTCTGAGGAGAGATTTCGATGTTCACCCGTTTCCGCTCGATGCCCGCAACGGCGATGGCCGCTGTGCTGGGCTGCGCGCTGATGACGACAGCCACCCCGGCCGCCGCGCAGAAGAAAGAAAAGCCGAAAAAGGAAGAAGCCGCCAAGGGCAAAGGCTTGACCGCGAGCAAGGGATTCGCCCCAGCGCTCAAGAAGATGACCGATGCGGCAGCCGCCAAGGATGCCGCGACGCTGCAGGCGGCGCTGACCGAAGGGCAGGCGAGCGCGACGACCCCCGACGACAAATATCTGGTCGGCTTTTACCAGCTTCAGCTGGGCATTATCGGCAAGCAACAGCCGATGCAGGCGCAGGGGCTCGACGTGATGCTTGAGTCGGGGCTGACCCCGGCAGAGAATATTGGCGTCTATAATTTCTATTCGGGCAATTTCGCCTATGGCGCGAAAGATTATCCGAAGGCGATTCAGCGGCTCGAAGCGGCAAAGGCCGCGGGTTCGACCGAAGCCGCATTGGCGCCGATGCTGATGGACAGCTATCTGAACGCCGGCCAGATTGACAAGGGCTGGGAAATCGCCAAGGCCGGGATCGCTGCCAGCCGGGCCGCGGGTACCAAGCCGTCCGAAGAACTGTTCGTTCGCCCGGCGCAGGCTTTCCAGAAAGCCAATCGTACCAATGAGATGCTCGACGTTCTGACGATGCGCGTTCAGGATTATCCGACCCCGGCGACGTGGCGCAACACGCTGTACATCCTGCTGCAGCAGTCGGGTGGTGACAAGGAACTCAACCTCGACATCCTGCGGCTGATGCGCGCGACCAATTCGATGACCCAGCGTCCCGAATATCTGGAATATGCCGCCCTCGCCACCGAAGCGGGTTACCCGGGTGAGGTCGTGGCGCTGATCAAGCAGGGTCAGAACAGCAATGCGATCCCCAAGACGGACACCCATTTCGGGGGCATCCTGGAATCGCAGACGCCGCGCGCGACCGCTGACGCTGCGGCAGTCGCGGCCGATGCCGCCAAGCCTGCCACGCTGACGAATCCCAAGGCAGCGCGCGCAACCGCCGATGCACTGGTCGGGAATGGCGAAGCGGCGAAGGCCATTCCGCTGTACGAAGCCGCCCTGGCCGCGAGCCCGACCGATGCCGTCGTGCAATATCGCCTTGGCGTCGCCCAGGCGCTCGCCGGACAGAGCGATGCGGCGGTTGCCAGTTTCGCCAAGGTACAGGGCAACCGGGCGCGGTTGGCGCAATTGTGGGCGATCCGCGCCAAAGCTGGCGCGGCGCCTGCCGCCGCTCCGGCCGCAGCGCCGGCGACCTGAAGCTCGGACTTCCGCAACGTCAAAAAGGGCGCCGTTCCAATCCGGAGCGGCGCCCTTTTTTGATCAGCGATCCGTGATTTGTGGCGGTCAGGATTCGACCGGAATGCCCGCCAACTGCTTTGCCGTGCGGATCGTCAGCGACGTCTTCACACTGGTGACGTTGGGCGCCGAGGTCAGGTGCGCGGTCAGGAACGACTGAAAGCTTTGCAAATCGCGCGCGACGACTTTCAGCAGAAAATCGATCTCGCCGTTGAGCATATAACATTCGCGCACTTCGGCGAGGCCGCCGATGTAATCCTCGAAGGCTTTCAGGTCGGATTCGGCCTGGCTACGCAGGCTGACCATCGCAAAGACGGTGATGCCATAACCCAGCTTCGCTGCATCAAGGTCGGCATGATAGGATCGGATGACCCCCGATTCCTCCAGCGCGCGCACACGGCGCAAGCACGGGGGCGCGGTCAATCCCACCATTTGCGCCAGCTCGACATTCGTCATCCGGCCATTTTTTTGTAGCTCGCTTAGTATCTGGAGGTCGATTTGATCGAATTTCTGACTCGCCATCGTTGAAACATCCGCTTTCCAAAACTGCGGTGACCATAATATTATTTCAGGCGATTGCAATTGTCCCACAATGTGACGTGACCGGCGAAGGCACTTTCATGACCGGGGGATTCACGCTAGCCGGTAAGCTTACGGTAACCAACGATAGAAGGTGTGGGGCTGGCTTCGCGTGACTGCTGACTCGATGATCGCGACCATCTTGCGTCAAGCGCCTGCGGACGATCGCGCCAGCATCGCAGCATGGCGCCAACTCTCCGATATTCTGGCTCAGCGCGGCAATCAACTGGATGATGACGATATTCGTCGCAGCCTGCACGCGCTGGCGGTTTTGCGGCCGCGCGTTGCCGAATCGGTCCGCCGCGATTGTGCGCGGGCGATTGCGAAGCACGGCCGATTTGCGCCGCTGGTGGCGCTTTACGCCAATGATGTTCCGGCGGTTGCAGCGATCATGCTGCGCAGCGCTCAGCTGCCGGAGACGGACTGGCTGGCGATGCTGCCCGCGACCAGCGCGATGGCGCGATCGGTGCTGGCAGGCCGGACGGATTTGCCGCGCGGCGTCTATCGCGCGCTGGCCAGTCTGGGCAGTGCATCGGTGGCGTTGCCGCAGCCGGCGGTGGTGGCCGAGGCAGCCCCGGCGGCCGCCGTGCCGCTGCACGCAGCGCCCGACGCTGCGATCGAAAGCGGGACCAGCCAGATCAGCGAACTCGTTCGCCGGATCGACAAATATCAGTCGACGCGCGGCCAGCCTGCCACCGCTGCAGCCCCGCAACCGCAGCGATCGGCGTTCCTGTTTGAGACCGGTCCCGATGGCGTGGTTCATTGGGTCGACGGCGTTACCCGCGGCGCGGTGATCGGCCTGTCGATCGCCGAAGCGGCGTTTGGCGGCGAACCCGGCACCGATGGCGTCGCGGCAGGCGCATTTCGTCAGCGCGCCGAAATCCTCAACGCGCGGATGATGCTGGAAGGCACCCCGTCCGACGCGGGCGAATGGCGATTCTCGGCGCTGCCGTGGTTCGATCCAGCCACCGGGCAGTTTCGCGGCTATCGCGGCAGCGCGCGCCGCCCCAACCGCAGCGAGACGCCCTATGGTCGGCCCGTTGCCGAGGATTCGGGCGATTCGATCCGCCAGCTGATCCACGAACTGCGCAGTCCGCTCAACGCGATTTCGGGCTTTGCGCAGATCGTCGCCGGGCAGATGTTCGGGCCGGTCAGTCAAAGCTATCGCACGATGGCCGACACGATCGTTGCCGATGCGCTATCGGTACAAACGATCATCGATGATCTGGAAACCGCGGCGCGCAGCAACAGCGCTGCACCCGTTGACCCTTCCCCGAGTGAAGTCGTGGATATGGGTGCGATCGTCTCCCAGGTTGAAAGCGATCTTGCCGCATTGCTGGCCGAACAGCGGGTCGACCTTAGCATTTCGCGCGTCGGCGGACCCTTTATGGGACTGGCCAATGACGCCAACGCGCGCAGGATGGTTGGTCGCCTCCTGACCGCGCTCATAGATGTATCCGAAACGGGTGCAATTCTTGTCGGACAGCTCGTCACCGAATCGCCGCACGACGATATGCTCCAGCTGCGGATCGTTCGCCCTGCGACGATTCGCTTTGCCACCGCATCCGACCTGCTCGACCCCGGTTTCAGCCCCGAGGGCGAAGCGCCGGGTGCCGCGGTGCTCAGCCTCGGCTTTTCGTTGCGCCTCGTCGACAGCCTGGCCCGCGCAGCAGGTGGGCGGCTCGACATCGGGCATAACGCCTTGACCTTGCACCTGCGCTCCGCCAACTCGAAGGCCGAAGTCGAGCTGGGAGCTCAGCAAGGCGAATAGCCAGCCGCGCGGCTGCGCAAGCAAAGGGGTGTGCGGTGCAGCCTGCGGGCGATTTCTTTGCGGAGCCTGCGTCCTCCGATCTGGTGGAACTCGCGGCGGATGAACGACCGCGGTTCTGGGTCACGATCGATACCGAAGAAGATTTCGATTGGGCGGCGCCTTTTGCGCGGAGCGGTTACAGCCTCGCATCGGTTCCGGCACTGGCCGGCTGCCAAAGCTATTTCGAACGGGCGGGCGTGCAACCCATCTATCTGGTCGATTGGCCGATCGTCGCTGATCATCGCGCGGTCGAAATTCTTGGCGCGGCGCAAATGCGTGGCGCTTGCGAGATCGGGGCGCAGCTTCACCCTTGGGTGACGCCGCCGCATGACGAGGAGGTCAGCGCACACAACAGCTATACCGGCAATCTGCCGCGCGACCTGCAACGCGCCAAAATGACGGCACTTCGCGATGCGATCAGCGGGCGTTTCGCGATGGCGCCGACGGTTTACCGCGCCGGACGCTATGGTTTAGGCAGCGACACCGCAACGATGCTGGCCGAACTTGGCTTTCGCTGTGATACGTCGGTGCGTTCGGGGTTCGATTATCGCGCCGGTCACGGTCCCGATTACCGGGCGGCGCCGCTGCATCCCTGGTGGGTGCGGACGGGGGCAGGGGCGGTGCTGGAAATGCCGGTGACCACCGTGTTTGGGGGGTTGCTTGGTCGGTCTGGGCGGCGGATCTATCACCGCGTGGCGCGCAACGGTACCCACGCCGGTGCCGCGCTCGCGCGGTTGGGCGTCGTCGAGCGGATCGCGCTGACGCCCGAAGGAATCCCTGCCGAACGCGCGTGCAAGGCGATCGATATTGCCGTCGAGCTTCGCCTGCCTGTCCTCAACTTTTCGTTCCATTCGCCGTCGTTGCAACCCGGCAATACCCCCTATGTTCGCAGTCAGGCCGATCTCGATCGCTTCTACCGCTGGTGGGACGTCGTGCTGGACCATCTCGCGCGGCGCGGTGTTGCGGCGACGACCACGGCGCAGATTTTGGCCATGGCGGAACGCAAAGTAGCGGCCTGAGCCTTGGCGCTTGCCAACGCGCCGCGGCCTCCGCTATCGCCGCATTTCCCCACGGGGGCCTGTAGCTCAATGGTTAGAGCTGGCCGCTCATAACGGCTAGGTTGCGGGTTCGAGTCCTGCCGGGCCCACCATTTCTGTTCGCTTGCACTAGGGCTTCTTGATGCGGAGCCGCTGCGCCGCGGTCAGATCGCGCAGAACCTGCACTCGCATGCCCAGTTCGCGCAGTTCGGAATCGGACACGCCGTCGCGGGCGTAACGGTCAGCCAGCGCCGAGATCTGCCCGGCTTCGCGGCGGAGCGCGCGCGCTTCGCGTTTCGACAATTGACCGCTGTCGCGACCATTGCTGATCCGCTTGCGGGTTTCACGAAGATCATGCCCCACCGTCGATCTGTCCGTCGTGGCGGCCATGTCGGATATCCCCGGCATTCGATCGCTCGGTGGCGGGGTGCGCGGCGCAAACTGTGCGTGCGCCGCGGTCGGCATCAGCAGGATAGCGAGGACGATCGATAATCGCATGGGCAGTCTCGTTTCCAGCGGGCGGCGCAAAAATCGCATCGACGCCATGAATGCGCGATGAACTTGCCGATGCGCGCATTCTGCTTGCAAATTGCAACCGACAGCGGTCCATTGCCCCGGAAAGCAGGAGGGCGAGATGGGGAAGCGGCGGACAATATTGATCGGTGGTTTGGCGGTCATCGCGGTGGTGGCAGGAACGGTCGCAGTGCGCACCGCGACCTTTGCGCCCAAGGACATCGCCGATGGCAGCGACATCCGCCTTGCCGCTGTGCCCGCCTATGAGTTGGAAGCCGCGGTTGCGAATTTGAGTGCCGCGGCGCAGATCCGAACGATCTCGCATCAGGATCCTGCGGACGACGAGGTCGCCGAATGGGACCGGTTGCACTCCTGGCTTGCCGCAACCTATCCCGCCACCCACCGCGCGATGACGCGCACCATTTTGCCCAACCGGACGCTGATCTATCACTGGCGGGGCAGCGATGCGGCGCTGGCGCCGATCATCGTCATGGCGCATCAGGACGTCGTGCCGGTCACCGAAGGGACCGAGGGTGACTGGAAATATCCTCCTTTCGCCGGGACGATCGCCGAACAGGCGGTGTGGGGACGCGGTACGGTTGATGACAAGGGGTCGCTGGTCGCGCTGTTCGAGGCGCTGGAAGCGCTTGCCGGGCAGGGCTTCCAACCCAAACGGGGCATTTATCTGGTGTCGGGCCACGATGAGGAAGTCGGTGGCTCGGGCGCCGCGGCGGCGGCCGCGAAACTGAAGGCGGAGGGCGTGAGGGCGATCTTCACCCTCGACGAAGGCAGCGTTGTACTGACCGACACACCCGTCATCAACGGTCCCGCAATCATGATCGGGATCGCGGAAAAGGGGTATGCGACGCTGAAGGTCACCGCCGATGCGCCGGGCGGGCATAGTTCGATGCCCCCTGCCGAAACCGGGGTCGGGACACTGGCGCGAGCGATTACCGCAATCACCGAAAAGCCATTTCCCTTGAGCATGCAGGGGCCGGGCGCAGCGATGCTCGCAACCCTCGCCGCAAAAAAGGGCGGGACAACCAAAATGGCGGTTGCAAACCAGTGGCTGTTCGGACCGGTCCTGAAAAGCCAGGTCGCCGCTGTTCCATCGACTGCCGCCGCGTTTCACACGACGATTGCGCCGACGATGCTGCAGGGCAGCCCGAAGGAGAATGTGCTGCCGCAAACGGCCAATGCGCTGATCAATTATCGTATCGCGCCGTGGAATCGCTCCGAGGACATCATGACGCGTGCAAAGGATGCCGTGGGCGATCTGCCCGTGAAGCTGGCGTGGGTGAAGCCACCCCGCGAACCGTCGCGGGTGTCGTCGACCAATTCGCAAGGCTGGAAATGGATCGCGGCAACTGCGCGGGCCGACGCGCCGGGTGCGGTGCTGTCGCCGATCCTGGTCGTCGGAGGTACCGATAGCCGAAGCATGGAGCCGGTGTCCGACGATGTGTACCGTTTTATGCCCATGCATTTCTCGCTGAAAGAAACGGCGATCATCCATGGCACCAACGAACATATGAAGATCGACAGCTTCAAACGCATGATCGATTTCTATGCGCGGCTGATTGCGACATCGGCCGGATAGTCGGCGGCAGGATGACATTGGCTGGGGGCAGTGGTCGGGGAGACAGGATTCGAACCTGCGACATCCTGCTCCCAAAGCAGGCGCGCTACCGGGCTGCGCTACTCCCCGACTACTGGTGGGCGCCTTAGACAGGGGAAGGCCGCAAGTCTATCCCGCCCGTGCAATAGGAAAAGAAAAAGGCGGCCTTCCCAAGGGAAGACCGCCCAATTCTCGTTTCGGTCAACGCCCCGAAGGGCTGTGACTTACTTCTTTTCTTCAGCCGGAGCGGCCGGAGCAGCAGCGGCGTCAGCCGGAGCAGCAGCGGTTGCAGCAGCGTCAGCCGGAGCGGCAGCAGCAGCGTCGGCACCAGCGGCAGCAGCGTCGGCACCAGCAGCAGCGGCTTCAGCGCCAGCAGCAGCGGCGTCAGCGCCTTCTTCAGCAACAGCTTCAGCAGCCGGGGCTTCCGTGGTGGCTTCTTCAGCAGCCTTTTCACCGCAAGCGGCGAGGGCGAACATGCTGGCAGCAACGGCGATAGCAGCAAATTTCTTCATGATGTGTGGGCTCCCTAAAATGCCTTACCGCGATGGGGAAACTTCCCGTCCCGCGAGCGGCGGGATTTAGCCGTTCCGTATGGATCGTCAACAAAAATAATTGAGATGTCCCGCGCTGGCGGAAAACTGTCATTCCTGCGCAACAATTACGGCAGCTCGGTGTCGCTGCTGTTGGCGAGAATCGCCAATGTTGCGGTCCAGACCATCACATTTTGCCGCAGCTGAACCGGATCGATCTTGTCCAGCGTGTCATCGGGCGTGTGGTGCAGGTCGAAATAGCGCGTGCCATCCTGCGCCAAGTCGATCGCCGGAACGCCCGCGGCGACCAGCGCGCCAATGTCAGCGCCGCCGTTCGCGGGCTGTCGACCGCGCACGACGCCAAAAGGTGCCACCGCCGCGGAAAGCCGATCGGCGAGAGGCTTGGCGCTGTCGGGCAGCTTGAAATCGATCCGCCACACGCGGTCTGCCCCGAAATCGGACTCGAGTGCAACGGCGTGCTTCTCTTTCCCGTGCGCGTCGAAATAGGCTTTGCCGCCAAACACGCCGACTTCCTCAGCGCCCGCCCACAAGATACGGATCGTGCGGCGCGGCTGACCCGCCATCATCACATATTTGGCGGCTGCGGTAATGATCCCACAGCCCGCGGCGTCGTCGATCGCCCCGGTGCCCAGATCCCAGCTGTCGAGATGGCAGGCGATGATGACCGGGCTGGCGGCGGGGTCGCTCCCGGGAACTTCGGCAATAACATTGCCCGAGGTCTGCTGGCCCAGATTGCGCGGAGTGAGCAGCAATTTCATGCGCAGCGTTTCGGGATCGCCACCATGTCCGCCCTCCGGTGGCATCGCTTGCGCGCGTTCCCATTGACGAACCAGCTGGTCCGCATCGGGGTTTGACAGGGCGGCGGCCGGGATCGGTTTCACGCCTGCGTCGAAATTGGTCACGCCGGTGTGCGGGTTGCGGTGGTCATCGGTACCGATCGAACGGATGACGATCGCCATCGCGCCCTTTTTCGCAGCAACATTGGGGCCGGTAAAGCGCCCGCGGCCGTAATAGCCATAGCCGCTGCCGTCCTGCGTCGGCGCCATTTTGTGATCGATAAAGACGATCTTGCCCTTCACCATCGCGTCGAGCGCAGCCTGCAACGCATCAAAGCTGGCGAAATAGAGAACTTCGCCTTCAATGCCTTTCGGGCCGGTCGATGCGCTGTTGCCTAGCGCCGTAACCGCCAGCTTTTGCGGGTGAAACGGACCGATCAGGGAGGCCTGTTCGTCGCCCCGAACCCAGGTCGGCATCTTGAACTTTTCTTCGCGGACATTCTGGAGCCCCATTTCGGTGAGGCGGCGAACCGCCCAGACGCGCGCCGCGGCTTCAGCCTCGGTTGCCGCCTGCCGCGGACCAATTTCAGTGGTGAGGTCTTCGACGATCCACCAGCCAAGGTCTTTGCCCTGCTGCGCCAGCTCGACCGCGGTCGGTGAGGGGGCTGCAATAGCGCTGGCGGCGGCGAACGCAGCGGCGCTGAGGGTGAGAAGGCGAGCGGTGCTACCGATGTTTTTCATGAGCGCAACCCTAGCGAGGAGCGGTTGCCAACGGCAAGCGTCGATTGCCAAGTTCGCCCCCATTCGCTAACCGGCGCACGATTCATTCTCTTCCGGCCGCGCCCGCGGCCCAGCCCAAATCCGGAGCACTTCCATGGCCGCCCAATATAGTTTCGTGATGAAGGGTCTGAACAAGACCTACCCCGGCGCGCAAAAGCCGACACTCAAGGATTTGAGCCTGCAATTCTATCCCGATGCCAAAATCGGCATCGTCGGCCCGAACGGCACCGGTAAATCGACGCTGATGAAGATCATGGCGGGCATCGACACCGAATTCACCGGTGAAGCTTGGGCGGGTGACGGGATCACGGTCGGCTATCTGGCGCAGGAGCCCGAGCTCGATCCGACCAAGACGGTCAAGGAAAATGTAATGGACGGCGTCCGCGGCGTCGCCGACATGATGGAACGCTTCAACGAAATCAGCACGCTGATGGCCGATCCGCCCGCCGACGCCGATTTCGACGCATTGATGGAGGAGATGGGGACGCTGCAGGAAAAGATCGACGCGGTCGATGGCTGGACGCTCGACAACCAGCTCGAGATCGCGATGGAAGCCTTGCGCTGCCCGCCGGGTGACATGGGTGTGCAGAGCCTGTCGGGCGGCGAAAAGCGCCGCATCGCGCTCACGCGCCTGCTGCTCGAAAAACCGTCGATTCTGCTGCTCGACGAACCGACCAACCATCTCGACGCCGAAAGCGTCGCCTGGCTCGAAAAGCATCTCGTCGATTATCCGGGCAACGTCATCCTCGTCACCCACGATCGCTACTTCCTCGACAATGTCGTGAACTGGATCCTCGAACTCGATCGCGGCCGCTATTTTGTCTATGAAGGCAATTATTCGACCTATCTGGAAAAGAAGGGCAAGCGCCTCGAACAGGAATCGCGCGAGGACGCCGGCCGCCAGAAAGCGATCAAGGACGAGCTCGAGTGGATTCGTCAGTCGCCGAAAGCCCGTCAGGCCAAATCGAAGGCGCGTATCAAAAGCTTCGACCAGCTGGTCGAGGCGCAGGAAAAGCGTATCCCCGGCAAGGCGCAGATCGTCATTCAGGTGCCGCAGCGGCTTGGCGGCAAGGTCATCGAGATCGAGAATATCTCGAAGGCCTATGGCGACAAGCTGCTCTTCGAAGACCTGTCCTTCTCGCTCCCCCCGGGCGGTATCGTCGGGGTGATCGGCCCCAATGGCGCGGGTAAATCGACCTTGTTCAAGCTGATCACCGGGCAGGAAACGCCTGACAGTGGTAAGGTCGTCATCGGCGACACCGTCCATTTGGGCTTCGTCGATCAGAGCCGAGACGACCTGAAGCCCGACAACAATGTCTGGCAGGAAATCTCGGGCGGCGCCGAGATGATGAATATCGGCAAGCACGAGATGCAGACGCGCGCGTATGTCGGCGCCTTCAACTTCAAGGGCGTCGATCAGCAGAAAAAGGTCGGCCAGCTGTCGGGCGGCGAACGCAACCGCGTCCATATGGCCAAGATGCTGAAACAGGGGGGCAACGTCCTGCTGCTCGACGAACCGACCAACGATCTCGACACCGAAACGCTCGCCGCACTCGAAGAAGCGCTCGAAAATTTCGCGGGCTGCGCGGTGGTCATCAGCCACGACCGCTTCTTCCTCGATCGCCTCGCGACGCACATTCTAGCGTTCGAGGGCGACAGCCATGTAGAATGGTTTGAGGGCAATTTTGAATCCTATGAAGAGGATAAGATCCGCCGCCTCGGCGACGAT
>Ga0265296_1001893_pt1 | contig 22323 bp, 17 predicted proteins | sample MunlanPumphouse1_FD_189073 | JGI IMG/M metagenome (GOLD analysis project Ga0265296, IMG submission 189073) | Groundwater microbial communities from a municipal landfill in Southern Ontario, Canada - Pumphouse #1 | ecosystem: Environmental > Aquatic > Deep subsurface > Groundwater | place... | reverse complement strand
CGGTTTTCCGGGCGAAAAAATGAGCGATGTAATAAAAAGCATTGACTTAAGAAACAAGCTTAAGTCAATTTCTCCGCAATCAACAGTCAGGTTTTTTGTGTTAAACCCTTATCCGGGCACAAAGACAATGGAAAGATGTATCTTAATCGGGTACAGGAAACCAATTAAGCTTGAAGATTGGGCGGACTATGAATATCATAGTTTTAAGCCCGGCTGGTTGTCGAAGAGATATTCAAATTTTATAAGCAATATTTCTTGGGCATCCTTATTTGATACTATAACCAAGGGGACTTATCAGGGGAGAAGCTTTTGGCAAAGGATTATTTTTGAATTGTTAATAATTGACTCAAGATTAAGATTTAAATATAAATTTTTTTCATTTGCCCCTGAATTTCGCATTGTCGATCGATATTACCGCCGGATATCTTTGGTCTGATATATAATAGTTGCCCATTTTTTTAGGACATTTTTTTAGGAATTGACAAGAGTGTAAAAAATGTGTAGATTTGTCATTGCTATGAAGAAACTAAAAATTGATGACTATAAATGTATCGGTTGCGGTCTTTGCCCCAGTATCGCGGAAAAAAGCTTTATTCTGGTGGAAAAAATTTCCAGAGCTGAGGTGATTAATCCTGCCGGAGATACTCCGGAAAAAATTCAGGAAGCGATCGACGCTTGTCCGGTTCAGGCAATATCTTAGGTAGAAGACGCTTCTGCAAAATAATATAAATGAATAAAAATACTTCCCGGTTAATTGTTTTTCTGGTAATTGTAGCATCATTTTTTGCGGGGGCAAAAATTGCTCTTAGGTTTTCGGATAAATCCGAGAAAGTTTTATCGGAAAGAATTGAAAGTACTCCGACCTTGTCTTTATCCGAAAAACAAACTACACCTACACCGGCTGCTTTTTTTTCAACCGATAAAACGGCTTATCCGCAGGTTAAATTTTTCGTAATGAGTTTTTGTCCGTTTGGAAATCAGGCAGAGGCAAGCTTAAACTTGGTGTACGATTTGTTAAAAGATAAAGTAAGCTGGCAACCGTTTTACGTTCTGGCAAAAGACTCAACCGGCAGCGTAAGTTCTTTGCACGGCGAGCAGGAGTTTAATCAGGATCTCAGAGAAATTTGTTTATTTAAAGATGAGATCTCCACTTCCTCGGCAGAAGTTTTATCGGCAACTTCTTCCGGACAGTTATCCCGTTGGTGGAATTTTGTTTCATTGGTAAATAATAATTGTACCAGTACCAATGCTGACAGTTGTTGGAAAAAACAGGCATTGGAAATAAGGTTGGACGCCAATAAAATAACAACATGTACGACGCAAAACCGGTCGGCGATTATCGAAGAGGAGATTGCGGAAATGCAGAAATACAATGTCCGCAGTTCGCCGACAGTAATAATTAACGATAAAGAATATTTTGGCGGCAGGGCGCCCGAAGATTACAAAACAGCAATTTGCTCGGCTTTTGAAAATCTCCCACCCGAGTGTAATCAAACACTGGGTTTAATCAGCCAACCTTTAAATTCCGGTTGTGGTAATTGACGTCTTAAATCACGATAAAATCCTCCTGAAGTAGGAGTCGCTAAATCATTAATAATCCTCTTGATTCTGTTTTATCTTTTCGACAACTTTTTCCCCAAACCAGTTATTTCCAAAAGGAGTTTCTTTGGGTTAAGCATTTTGTATCGTTCCCGCAATTTCTGTTTTATCTCTTTTGGGACATCTTTTCTTTTAAGAACACGCTGATACGCAGTTAAGGCTTTGTCATATTTTCTTGTTACTTTTGCTCCATCTCTGACTTTTGTTTTCAATCTCATTACTGGTTGGAAGAAGTTTTGATAATCAGAAAGCAATTCGTAAAGTTTGTTCAGAATTTCCAGTTGTTCCAATGTATCCAGTCTCTGATAACCAACAAATCTTCTGACAACGGAATAATTCTGCTGTTCAATATATGCCTGATCATTTTTAATTGTTTCCCTTGCTCTGGTGTAGGTGATTTTGTTTTTAGTGCAATACCTGACCAAATGCCAGTTTACAAATTCTCCACCACAATCAAAATCAATTCCTAGTAAAGTAAAGGGTAATCTTTTTCTGACTGTTTCCAAAGCCCCTATGGTGCGGGATTCTCCCTTTCCCAGATGAGCGCAACATTCATTCCAGCCGGTGGCCACATCTGTCAGATCAAGCGTATAAATGTAATCCCCAAAAAGGCTTATCCCGCAATGGTGAACTGAATCAATTTCAGTAAAACCTATTTTTGTGTTATCCCAATCAGTCCACATTTTAATTGGTATTTGGTGCTTGAGTAAACTTCCGGGTTTTGTTCTTGATTTACCCTTGATATTGATTTTTGTTCTCTCGTGTTTAAGCAACCTGTCAATTGTTGCCGACGAGATTTTTAAAAGCAGTTGTCTTTCTGCCGGTGTAACCGTCAACTCATTATGCCGTCTTAGGGCGGCAATGAGGCTTAGTATCAAAGGTTTTAGCCGTTGTCCACAGGCATAGTTTGATACTGCCCAAAGTATTTTCAATGGTTTAAGAATTATTGCATAACATGATTCCTGTACGCGTTTTTTCCTTTTCTTTGCTTTTAGAGAACTGGGTAAAATTTCCATTAAATGTTTTCTGGAATATCCGGTAATTAAAACAAGTTTATTAAGCAGTTCAGATTTTTCATTTTTTCTGGCATTTTTGTACTGTTTTGTAAATGCGCGAACAATAATCCGTTTATCTTTTTTTATCACAAAATCACCTCCTAACTGACATTAAGATCACTATATCTTCAGGAGGATTTTAATTTGATTCAATGAATGGCTTTCAGGAGGAAATTGCGTGATTTAAATCGATTGATTGATTTAAAAAAAAGAGTTGTGGTATAATTTTTAAACACAACACAATGAAAAACATCAAAAATATTATAATTATTGCCTTGGTGATTATCGTCGGTTATTTGGGGTATAAAATTACACAAAAAACGCAAGCAGGGCAGGAGGAAGTAAAGATTACCCAAGAAGAACCGACTCCGGTCTTAACTGTACAACCGACTCCACCGTTGATAAAAACATTAGGAGAATTTTTGGTCACCAATGATGAAGTTTGTACTCAAAATGGAAAACCGGTAATTTATTATTTCGGCAGCACCGGGTGTTCGCATTGTGTTTGGGAAAAACCGGTACTGAAAAAGACAACAGATAAATTTGGCAGTGAAATTTTGTATCACGAGAACATTGATACACAAAACGACAGTGACATATTTACCAAATACCAAAATATCAATCCACAGGGTTTAATCCCGTTTTTGGTTTTTGGATGCAAATATGTCCGGACAGGCAGCGGGGAAAATCTCGGACTGGCAAAAGAAGAGGAAAACTTAACCGCACTTATTTGTAAATTAACAAACAGTAAACCGGAATCTGTTTGTGGTCCATTAAAAGATCAAGTATCAAATATTCAATAATTTTTATTTTCTTCGGCTTCAAAAAATTCCGTATGTTAAAATATTTCTATGATCAAGCTTAATGCCAGCCAATTAAGGACTTACAAGAAGGACCCCACTTCGTCGAGTCAGACTCGACTTCCCACTTCGCCTGTCAATATGACAGGCTTCGACGGGACAGGTCGCGGGGCAAGCAAGAAGGATAAGATCAAGAGAAATCCGATTTACATTATTTTGGATAATGTTTTGGATACTTACAACATCGGCAGTATTTTCCGACTGGCGGATGCGGTGGCGGCCGAAGAAGTAATTATCACCGGACAGGCCGAAGTACCGCCGAACACCAGAATAAAAAAAGCTTCGATAAATACGACCGAGTGGGTTAAGTGGCAATATGTGACGACGGCGAGAGAAGCGATTGAGAGGGTAAGAAGGGAAATAAGGGAGATAAGGGTAATTGGGGTAGAACAGGACGAGAGAAGTGTTCCTTATACGGAAATGACATGGGGGTTTCCGGTGGCGATAGTGGTTGGAAATGAGACTAATGGAATATCGAGAGAGGTTTTGGATATGTGCGATTCAATAATTGAACTGCCGATGTTTGGGGTAAACAGGTCGTTAAACGTAATGGTGAGTCTCGGGATAGTTTTGTATGAAATGTTAGAGGGAGCTTGCCCTGAGCTTGCCGAAGGGTGATGGTTTCGTTGGGAATTGTGCTTTACAAGATTGTGGAGAGCTTTTAACTAAAGCTTACTTTTTTACTTTTTGAAGTATCATTCCAATGTGTTCAGGAGAATATTCATAACTCGAATAATCAGGATTGGGTAAATTTAACAATCTGATTACTTCAAAACCGCTTGGTATTTGGATGTCTGAACTTGCACCGCCGGAACAAATTATAAAACCGCCACTTCTCATGCTTTTTAACATTGTGTCCCATAGCCATCCGACTAATTGTCTTTCTAGGTTTCTGATTCTTAAAAATAAAATAGTGTCGATGCTTCCTCTTCTGTGTTTAAGGACTTGTTCGCACGAGTAGAATTGATAAAAATTTACAATTGCCCGTGAATGGGTTGGTGGCACATGGGGTTCGAGAATCTTCGTTGGTAATTCTATTGGGAGGTCAAGGTGCCCGTAGGAACTATCACAACAGGAAAGTTCGTCTATATCCGGTTTTAAAGTAGTTTTGAATTCTGGAGGCGTGAATAAAAGGGCCCTTTCGGGAAAAGTGTTTCCAGGACCGATGACAAAAACGTTTCCTTGTATTTGAGATCGACTGACGCCTAATTTTTCTATTGTCATTAAAAAACGTTTAAGATCTCCATTGTCGGGGAGTCCTTGAAATTCTAATGGCAGATCCGATAGAGTTGGATTTACCGCCTCGGTTAAAGCTTCTATTTTCTGCATGGTCGAATTATAACATGCAAACTCGGACTTGATTTTAAATTTAATCTTTGTTAATATCTTGAGTACAAAGCTATGAAGAACTAGAAGCAAGAAGTAGGAAGACCACTTGACCCGCTTCTTGCGGGTTTTTTAATAGTTTTTAAAAATTTGTTTTGCAAATGAGAATGAATTGCTCCGCCTTCGGCGGAGTGTTCCTTCCCTCCACAGCTTACTTCAAGCCTTTTCCCCGATGTACATCGGGACGGCTTGAAGAGCGCTTGTTGGCGGGTGCAGGGCAAAGCCCTTTAACAATCAAAAAGTGGTAGGAATTTTTTTGAGAGTTTGATCCTGGCTCAGGATGAACGCTGGCGGTGTGCCTTAGGCATGCAAGTCGAACGGAAGTTGTGTTTCGCACTAAGGATAATAAGATGACAAGATGACAGTGAACAGTCAAACGAAAGACTGCTCATTGTTATCCTAAAATCTTATCATCTTTCGTGCGGAGCACGACTCTAGTGGCGAACGGGTGAGTAATGCATAGGAACGTACCTTTCAGTGGGGCATAGCTAGCCGAAAGGCTGGATAATTCCCCATAGTTCCGGCTTAGCCGGATAAAAAGCGTAACTGCTTGCTGAAAGAGCGGCCTATGTCCTATCAGCTTGTTGGTGGGGTAAATGCCCACCAAGGCGATGACGGGTAGCTGGACTGAGAGGTCGGTCAGCCACAAGGGGACTGAGACACGGCCCCTACATCTACGGATGGCAGCAACTAGGAATATTGCACAATGGACGAAAGTCTGATGCAGCGACACCGCGTGAAGGACGAAGGTTTTCGGATCGTAAACTTCTTTTGTTTGGCATAGCGCCAGACGAATAAACCCCTGCTAACTACGTGCCAGAAGCATCGGTAATACGTGGGGGGTGAGCGTTATCCGGATTTATTGGGCGTAAAGCGTTCCGTAGGTGGATTGCCACATCTTGCTTCAAAGACTTCGGCTTAACCGGAGGAAGGGGCAGGAGATGAGCAGTCTGGAGTTAGATCGGGGATGTTGGAATTCATGGTGAAGCAGTGAAATGCGTTGATATCATGAAGAACACCAAGGGCGAAGGCGAACATCTAGGTCTTAACTGACACTGAGGGACGAAAGCTAGGGGAGCGAAAGGGATTAGAGACCCCTGTAGTCCTAGCTGTAAACTATGCCTGCTAGCTGGTCCTTTCCGGTGCAAATCGGAGGGGGGTGGCGTAAGCTAACGCGTTAAGCAGGCCGCCTGGGGAGTACGGCCGCAAGGTTGAAACTCAAAGGAATTGACGGGGACTCGCACAACCAGTGGAGCATGTGGTTTAATTCGATACGAAGCGAAAGACCTTACCCGGACTTGACATACTACCGTTTTATCCTGCCAGAAAGGGTGGGAGATCCGCAAGGAAGGTAGCACAGCTGTTGCATGGCTGTCGTCAGCTCTAGGCGTGAGCTGTAGGCTTAAGTGCCTCATAGAGCGCAACCCCTATCTTATGTTAAATGTTTCATAAGAGACAGCCCGATCTCATGATCGGGAGGAAGGAGGGGATGACGTCAAGTCAGCACGACGCTTATATCCGGGGCCACACACATCCTACAATGGCGAAAAACAGCGAGCTTAGCTAGACAGTAATGTTATGCAAATCTCTGAAATTTCGCCTCAGTTCGGATTGAGGGCTGCAACTCGCCCTCATGAAGCCGGAATTGGTAGTAATCGCGGATCAGCAGGCCGCGGTGAATACGTTCTCGAGTCTTGTACAAAGAATTGCGCCTGTCGATTATTTTTTCGAGAAAGTTAAAATCTTTCACAGAAGAAAACAGCTTTTGTAAGTAAAATAGCAGTCCCGATACCGCGAGGAATCAGGACGAAGGGCTAAATTAGCATTTTTTAGTTTGAAGCTTTAACGGTTTATTGTTTTGCGACCTTTCGTACAAATAGGGAAGCATCTGTTTAAAATAAACAATAAATATATGGGCTCGAAATGAAAAAGAAACGAAAAATAATTACACAGGGAGACCTAATATTGACCCGCAAAAATCACTCCATGAGCCGCAGTAGAAATCTACTAAGGCGAATGGTAAGATTGGGTGGGTAGTTGTCGGTGTGAACCAACAACGAGTAGATATTAGGAGTCTGCAGAGTGTATAGTATCCGTCTCGCCTTTAGGGGCGGACGAGAGAAGGCACAAAGCTATTTTATGGGTGCATATAAAATCATAAATCCATGGTATATTGTCGGTTTTACCGAAGGAGAAGGTTGTTTTGCAATTATTATCAGCAAACACAAAACAAAAAGACTTGGTAAAGATGCCAGTCTTTGTTTTGAAATCGAACTTCGGGGAGACGATAAACCAATTTTAGAAAAGATTCAGCAAAAATTAGGTTGCGGACGAATAGTCGAGCTTAATTATGAAAGATACGGTTGGAAACCACATGTAAAGTATGTGGTTAAAAGCCAGAAAGATCTTTTTTATAAAATAATTCCCTTTTTTAAGAAGTATCCTTTGCAAGGTAAAAAAGGAAAAGATTTTTTGCTTTTTTGCCAAGCGGTAGAACTTTTTAAAAACAAAGAGCATTTAACGGAAAAAGGAATCGAATCTCTTTTTAAAATAAGAGAATTTATGAATGAAAGGCGTCCGTTTGAAAAATAGCCAGTCCGCCAGGATGCGGGAAAACCGCGCGTCCGGTGGGAGAGAATAATTTTTAGTGATAAGATTTATATCTCAGAACACTGCCCGTCAAGTCAACAAAGTCGGGGGTACCTGAAGCTACTCTTTTGGGTAATGAAGGTAAACTCGGCGATGGGGGCTAAGTCGTAATTTTGTTGCGACCCCGACAGAGATGTCGAGGAAAAATTTGGCTGTATCGGTGAAACCTAATTGATTTTCGGGTTTTATTTGCATAAAATTAAACTTAATGTCAAATGGTAATACCGAGGGAACCCCGCTAAGCGGGGACTCCGTAGAGACTACACGCCAACGCCTACAAAAAACGAAAGCTTATCTTTTAGGAGCAATTCATGACGCAACCGAAAGAAAAACAACAATTCGGTTGAGTCAGAAAGATAAAAAATACCCAATTTTTATTAAAGAACTACTTAATAAAATTGGAAGAAACGCTTGGGTTTACAAGGAAGGAAAAAATAGAAAAGTTTACATAGTTGAATTTTCAAAATCCTTCTTAAAAGATTTTAAAATTATTACTCCAGAGGAAAAAAAGTATTATATAAGAGGATATTTTGATTCTGAAGGGGGAATAACGAAAAATCAAAACCTGAGATTTTATCTTTATTTTGCTCAGAAAAATAGGTTAGATTTAGAGGAAGTTAGGAACTTTCTTTTAGAAATGGAAATTTCTTGTGGAGTTGTTCATAACCCTAGCAAGAAAGTTGATCCAAATTATTGGCGATTTTTTATAAGATCAGTTTCTTATAAAGATTTTGCAAAAAAGATTGGTTCTTGGCATCCCGAAAAAAGTCGTTTGTTGAGGATGAAGATATAGTCCATGCCTTTTGGAAACATTAGGAACAAATCCTACAATTTTTATTTTAGTGTAGAGATTTAAATTTGAACAAGGTAGCCGTTCTGGAAGGAGCGGCTGGATCACCTCCTTTCTAAGGAGTAATCTACGCGTCCCGTGGGAGTTATGGTGGAAGGTGGGACAAATCCCTCCTTCGCTAAAGCTTCGGCGGGCGAAACAAGCCGTCTTTGTCTGACGCTAAAAAGACTAAGTACCGAAAAAAGTCTATCGGTACACCCATGTCTATTTATTAGACATGGTCTCAAAATTCCTATCACTTTTTGGTTGTTGAGGAGTCCTGTCTAAGACGGGACGACGAAATCCTCCCAAGACCGCCCTGTGAGCCGTCTACGAATAGTAGTGAAAAGGCGAACAGTAAGGTCGGGAGGACCAAATTCCATAAAAATTAAAACCCCGGTGAAATCCGGGGTTTTTGGTGGAATCTTTGTGCTAAAATTATTTCATGGAAACGAAAAATATCGAGGTGGAATTCAGAACACTTTTGACCGAAGGACAATACCTTTCATTAATGGATTTTCTGTTAAAAAACGGAGAAGATTTGGGAGAAGACGACAAAGATACTTATTTTTTTATCTTTCAGGATAAGCTTTTAAAAGTGGTTAACAATCTTTCGAAAAAATCCGGGAAAATCGTTCTTAAATTAAATAAATTAGGTAAGGGATCAGATTTTGAAGAAATTGAAATTCCGATTGTCCAAGATCAGGTTGACCGTACGGCAAAGCTTTTTGAACTTCTTAATTTACCGGCGCAAATTATACACAATGGCCAGAAGAGAAGGAATTTTGTATATCAAGGTGTGGAAATTGCGATGAAATACAGCGATGATTGGGGATACCACGCTGAGCTGGAAATTGTTATTGGTGAGCCAAAAGAAAAAGAAGCGGCAGTGATAAGAATTGAAGAAATCTCTAAAAAATTGGGTTTGAAATTAATGACAGATGAAGAAATCATTGAATTTACTCAAAGAATAGAAGCGGATTACGGTAAAAGGAAAAATCAGGGGTAAACTTTTTTTATTGTTTTGATTGTGTTAGAATTCTGAATAAGAATTAAGGGTAAATTAAGGGTGTTTAAAGGGTGTTAATGGACGCATAGCTCCCCGAAGAATGCTTTCCGTTCGCAAGGTCTGCGTGGTGGCGCATCTACGGGGCAGGCAGTTGGTTAGAGCGGAACGTAAGGTCACCTACGGTGACTAACGTCCCAAGCGTCTCTGAAAAATTTGGGCAAGTGGCTCAGTGGTAGAGCGATTCTCTGATAAAGAATAGGTCGAAGGTCCGATTCCTTCCTTGCCCACAAGAGCCCAAATTTTATTAAAGACAGGTCAATGGCTTGCCCCGCTGAACCGCCCTTGCGAAGCATGCATGGAAAGCATGTGAGCAAGTAAGGTTTTGTGGGGTTCGACTCCATTATCGTCCACATAAATAGAGAATTCGGCGAGCGCCATCCCCAACGATCCAAATTCTTCAAAACTGTGGGACGCAATAAATCTCCGATTTAAACGTCCCAACAGCGTTGAAATTTTCAAGAAAAAATTTCTTACGCTGTGGACTCTTTACGAAAAAATTCGGACTGATTTTCAAAGGTAGCCCTTCGGCAAGCTCAGGGCAGGCGCGCAAGTGCCCCCGCCTGCAAACGCTATGCGAAGCATTGCGGGCAGGCCACCCACTCTCGCAGCGCCATCTTCACGCTCGCCGTGCCCTTCCGTAGCTTTATGCGAAGGAGGGGCCTTCGGCCTCGTAAAAAGTCGGCTCGGACATTCCCGGTGAAATCGGGATCAAAAGAAAAACGAAAAAATTTTAAAGAACTAAAACTTAAATGCCCTCACTGGTGTGCTCAAATCCGAAAGGACTTGTCCAATGAGGGCATTAAAAAATCCTTTCGATTACTTGAGCACAAATAAAATATAACAAAATTCCAACGAAAGAACAATGGTCTTTTTTATTACAAAAGTTTTGTATATAATTGTTATCAATATGGATGGAGTTCCAACAGAAAATCCAATTGCGGTATGGGAGCAAGGTTTTGATGCTGTAGGACAGCATTTGCTTACGATAAAACAACCAGTTAGATACGAAACTTTATTTGGTGGGGAATCGAGAGTTATTTTCATTGGCGAAGCTCATAATAATTCAGCTATTCACAGAGAATTACGGACTCAAGCTAGGGAATTAAGAAACGCTGGAGTAACAACATTTTTAGTTGAGGCAAACTCTGATCAAGACGAACTTTATAGATTATTAAATTCCGGAGATTTTAGCCGCATTTCAGAAACTAATTTAGGACCAATGAATAAAGAACAAAGAACTCAAATGTTACAGGCTTTACAAAGAGAGGGTATTAAGATTATACCTATTGATGACCCAAGAAATTACGAAAAAAGAGATAGAAAAGACAACGACGTTCAAGAAAGAGAGGTATATCTTGCTAAAAGAATACAACAGATTGCAGCGTCTCGAGAAGGTAGAGTTGCAGTATTGATTGGTCTAAGTCATGCAGCAAGAGGAGGTAACCACACAATAGATTTTTTGGAGAGGGATGGTATAAACTGTAGGTCTGTATTTTTTACAGGCGGCAGAGACCAAATCCCCAAAATTGTTACCGAGTCAGCAAGGCGGTCTGGCATTGGGTATGAAAAGTTTATGTTTCAGGCAAATGGTAAAAATGCACCCTATGGTGGAAAAGCGGACTATATTGTTCATTTGCCGCAGGAAACTTAAAAAATTGCCCGGCTATGACGAACAAAATCGCGCGCACAAAAAATAGCGGAGGCGCGGCGGGTGGGCACATTCGGCAAGCTCAGTGTATAAAGGCGCCGCGCTGGAGTAGCGAGCCGAGCGGAGCGAGGCGAGCTAACAAACCAACTTGAAATGAGTTCGAATTTTTTCGAAAACGTCTACTTATTCGTCGCTTTTCTTCTCAGGGCAAACAGATTAGGAGAAAGAGAGTCAATCGGAAAGGGCGCTGACCGATTATTTTGTAGAAAAACTAACAATGTGGTTAGAGGAAAAAAGGGTCTCAAATGTTTCCAAGAAAAGTTGACGACCCATGAGCGGCGGGATTTCGTTTCTTTCTAGAAAACCAACAGGAATTCTTCGTTCCCATTCACCCAGTTTAACTTTCATTTTTGGTAAAAAGTAAACTCTTTCCCCACCGCCTACGCCGTAGGTGTTAAATATCTTACATTCGGTTTCTAAATTAACTCGTAAATCGTCAGCTAAGTACCGAGGTAAAAGAGTATAGTCTGCACCCGTATCTACAATCATCCACACTTCTGTCCACTTTTTATTTCGTTTTGACCAAAAAAATACTTGAGCTACGGGACGATGAACGGTTCCAAGAATTGAAAACCGTTCGGTTCTAAATGGAAATTTCAAAACCATAAAATCAGAGTGTCAACATCAGGAATGTAAGTAACGGCGGGTATTTCTTGAGGATATTTTTGACGCACCTCTTTTAAAATCTCCGATGCTCTTTCTCCAGTCTTTGCCTTGAATACTTTTCCCGCTACAACGACAACATGGTAACCACGATAACGAGAATCATTTAAGATTGCTTGCATTGTGATTTTTTTATCTTTAAGTTTTTTCATTTGAATCAATTGTATCATTTTCCAAAAAAAACGCCAAGTCACTGTCAAACTTGTCACTGTCAAACTTGGCTGTCACGCTGAGCGTGACGCAAAAATTTTACCTGTAAATTGCTCGGTGCCGCCGAGTAGAAATCGCGCGCGCGAAACATCCTTCGACTCTGCTCAGGACAAGTAAGCGAGGCCGAAGTTTCCTCCTTCGCTAAAGCTACGGAAGGGCACAGCGAGCGTGAAGATGGCGCTGCGAGAGTGGGTGGCCTGCCCGCAATGCTTCGCATAGCGTTTGCAGGCGGGGGCACTTGCGCGCCTGCCCTGAGCTTGCCGAAGGGCTACCTTTGAAACTCAGTCCGAATCCCTCGATTCCACTCGGGACAAGTTTTTTTCGTAAAGAGTCCACAGAGCCCAAATTTTATTAAAGACAAGGTCAATGGCTTGCCCCGCTGAACCGCCCTTGCGAAGCATGCATGGAAAGCATGTGAGCAAGTAAGGTTTTGTGGGGTTCGACTCCATTATCGTCCACCAATAATAGGTCGAAGGCTTGCCCCGTAAATTCGCTCCGCGAGCCGTGTTCGAATAGAAAGAGAAGGCGAGCGGTAAGAATAAACGGGGTCCGATTCCTTCCTTGCCCACAATAAAATAAAAGCGCGAGAGCAAAAATGTTTTCGCGCTTTTTTGTTTGCTACAATAGGTTTATGAAGTTTTTCAAGAAAGTTTTGGTTTTGATATTAATTTTGATTGGGGTAATTGGGGTAATTGGGGAAATTGGGGGAAGATGGGAAGGAAAACCCGCCTTCACTAAAGTTCCGGCGGGCAAGCAAGAGATTAAAGAAAAAGTTTTAAAATTTGCAGTAATGAGCGATATTCATTCGGATTGGGAAAATTTTAGAAAGGCATTAGAAAAGGCGAAGGGAGAAACTGGCGATAAGAGTTTTGTAATAATAACCGGGGATATTACGACGATTGGGAAAAAAGATGAATTTTTAAAAGCAAAAGAAATTTTAAATAAAAGCGGAATAAAATACTTTGTTATTCCCGGAAATCATGATATTTGGTTAGGGAGAAAAATAAAAGAAGATATTTTCGGAGAAGTATTTGGCAAAAGTTTTCAAAGTTTTAAGATTGACGGATATAAATTTATTCTTGTAAATAATGGTGACGATATTGGAGGGATTGGGGGTGTAAGGAGTTTTGGAGGAGAGAGCCAAAAAGAGTGGTTAATAAAAGAAACAGAAGAATGTTTAAAATTGTATTGTCTGGTTTTTATGCATATGCCCTTGAATCATCCCAGTTCAATTCACGTTATGGGTGAGGGAAGTGAAACAGTAGCCTTGGAAGCCAAGTATTTAATAGAATTGTTTAAAAAGAACAAGGTAAAAGAAATTTTCGCCGGACATCTTCATTATTCTTCATCATATCTCTTCGGAGGGTTGCGAACCAATATAGTCGGGGCAATTACTGCCGAAAGGAATATACAATCGCCGAAGTTTATGGAAGTAATAACCAAAGGCGAGGTACTTGAAAAAAATGAAGTATTTATTACGAATTAATATTAGAGAGTGTTGAATAACGTTATTTACCCGCCGAATCGGCGGGGCGAAGTCGGGACACGGAATCTATATAGATTCCGTGTCCCCGATGCTTCGATCGGGATAAACAAGGCTGGAATGACAAAAACGGTTGAGTTACTCAACGGTCTCAATATTGAGATATTGACAGGAGCTTAATTTTTTTTCTACAATTAATTTTTAGGAAGCGTTTCCTAAAATGAAAATATTCAGCGATAATTTTATTACAATTCCCCAAGGGGAATTTTTTTTCTAAAGAGCCAAGAAGGCTCTTTTTTTTCCTCCTTCGTCCCGACGTACGTCGGGACTACGGAAGGACAAGTTGAATGGTGATGAAGAATAAAATAATAAAAAAAGTTTTAATGTGCGAACCAAGACATTTTACCGTTGATTATTCTATTAATCCTTGGATGAAAATTGGTTCGGTTAATAAAAAAGAAGCTTATAGGGAATGGTTAGAATTGTTAGAGGTTTTTGGGAAATTAGGGATTGAGGTAGAAGTAATTGAGCAGGTAGAAGGATTGCCCGATATGGTTTTTGCGGCGGATCAGGGAATTGTTAAAGGTGATGAAATTATAATTAGCAATTTTCGTTACGAGCAAAGACAAAAAGAAGTACATTATTATAAAAAGTGGTTTGAGAAGAAACAGTTAAAAATCAGAACCTTACCTGAAGGAGTATGTTTCGAAGGGGGAGGAGATAGTGTTTGGTTTGGAGGAAAATTGCTGGTCGGGATTGGATTTCGGGGAGGGGCTAAAGGAATTAAAGAAATTAGGGGGATTTGGGGAGACACGGAAGTCATTTCTTTAAGACTAATTAATCCTTATTTTTATCATCTTGATACCTGTCTTTTTGTTCTAAATCAGAAGACAGTTTTTTATTATCCTGATGCTTTTTCACCAACAGCAAAAAGAAAACTGGCACAACTGGTGCCGAATTTAATTCCAATTGAAAAGAAAGAGGCGTTTAACTTTTCCGCAAACAGTGTCGTAACCGACCACCATGTTGTTTTGCAGGAAGGAAATAGAAGAATGATGGCGGAACTGGAGGGATTGGGATATAAAGCAATGGAAACCAGCGTTGATGAATTTATTAAAGCCGGGGGAGGAGTTCATTGTCTGACCGGGGTAGTCAATGAAACTTCAAAATAATTGTTGTTATTGAGATTTTATTTCAATTCCTTTAAAGTCATAATTAGATGATAAACCAGCAGTTAATAGATTATATAAAGCAGCAGCTTGGTAGTGGTATTTCAAGACCGGAGGTTACCGATGTCCTGATAAAAACAGGTTGGATGCAAACAGATATTGACGAGGGATTTAGAATAATTGACGGAATTCCTTCCCTTGTTCAAGCCGTACCGCCACCCGTTAACTCACCGACAACCGATAATCTTTCGGGAAGCGTAAAAATAATGGGAATCGGTGAATTACTCGATAAAGCATGGCAGATATTTAAAGAAAGATTTTGGAATTTGCTTGGAATAATGCTGCTGCCTACTTTAACAGGGATAATCATTATTCTTATTTTATTGATAGCCGGTGCGGGCGGAGCGTTTTTCGGCGGACTGTTCAGCGGTCTTGCCGGGAAATCAGGAACTTTTAATCCTACGGCTTTATTGGGATCTTTAGGAGTAGGATTGCTGATATCTTTTATTGTCGGTGCTTTGGTAGTAATGTTTATTACATACTGGAGCCAGTTGGCGCTAATTGCTGAGGCGGTTTCTATCCAAAAAATCGGTGTATTTGAGGCTTACCGCCTAACAAAAGGGAAAATTTTAAAAGCATGGGGATTGGCTTTTCTTTCCGGATTAATTCTTTTCGGTGCATCACTACTTTTTATTATCCCCGGAATAATTCTTTCTTTATATTTTTCTTTCGCACTCTATATACTAATCGCTGAAGATACCGGCGGAATGAAAGCTCTTCTTAAAAGTAAAGAGTATATTAAAGGACATTGGTGGGCAGTTGCGGGAAGAATCGGTTTTTTAATTGTTTTGTATTTGGGAATAATGATTATTTATGGTATTTTGTCGGCTATTTTTGGATCATTTAACATTATTCCTAAAACTGTCAACGGAAACAGCGGTGGTAATTTATTCGGAAGCTCAATAGGCTTTATTTTTCAAACGGCGGCTAATTTTATTATTCCGTTATTTTCAATTATTTATAACACCCTGATTTATAAAAATTTCAAAGAAGTAAAAGGGAATTTTGAATTTAATCCGACGGGAAAATCAAAAACAGGGTATATATTGCTGGCAATTTTAGGAATATTAGGACCAATATTAGTGACAATGGGAGTTATTTCATTAGCCGGAAATATTGCCAGTAGTTTTCCAAAGGGAACTGGAAGAATTTCTAATCCGACTGTCCAGGCAGACAAAACCCAGGATGTGGGATTAATTTCAGATGGTAACAGTATTCGAAACATGTTATCAATTTATTACACTGCAAATATGAAATACCCGCAAAGATTAGAGGATCTTTTTAATATGGAAAACTATCCTGTTGGTTTACAAACACAGCAAAGATACCTTAAAGAATTTACTTATGAAGCAGTTGGTGATAATAATTTTCAATTATGCGTGAATTTAAAGACAAAGGGACTGACTTGTATAGACAATGAAAAGAGTTTCAGTTTACTGGATAATATACCCGGTGATTTTGTTCCCTTTAGCTCTTCCTCGGGGGAAACTTCAGACACGGTGCCTAACGGGATTTAATCTGTTAATTCGGCTTCCGTCTTAAATCACGATAAAATCCTCCTGAAATAATTTTCGATAATATTTGTGGGAATATCAATATTTTTGTTAAATATCTGTTATTTTAAACTTTAAAAGGTGTAAGTATAAGGCTATTTTTATCAACTCATCTATAAATCTTAAATGAATCTAGTTTTTATTTCAGGAGGATTATTAAATGATTCAATGAATGATTTTCAGGAGGAAATTGGATGATTTAAATGTAACTATTCAGAGTTATGGACACAATGTCATCGCGAGCGAATGAAATGAGCGTGGCGATCTCGAGATTGTCCCGCCTTGGGCGGGATCCCGCCAGCGGCGGTGACTTCTCCCCGATGTTCATCGGGAATCGCAATGACAATTCTGTGTCAGTGAATCTGAATAGTTACATTTAAATCGGCGTAACCGTTCAGGATCGTATTGCCTCACGTAAGAATCCTCCCGAAACGGGAGTCGTTGCCTCAAACTAAATCCTCTTAAGCTGTTGTTATTTTTCTGCCAGTTTTCTTCCCAGTTTTGTAATTTCTAAAAGCAGTTTTCTTGGGTTAAGTTTTAGAAATCTTTTAGTCAAAGTTTTCTTTGTTTCTTTTGATATTTCCTTACACTTTAGAACCCGTTGATAAGCTGTTTTTGGTTTGTCGTATCTTCTGGTTAATCTGGTTCCATTCCTGACTTTTTCTTTCAACCTCATTACCGCTTGGAAAAAGTTTTGGTAATCAGAGAGAAGATCATACAGCCTGTTTAGGATTTTTAACTGTTGGTAGGTATCCAATCTCTGGTAACCCACGAACCGTCGGACAACGGAAAAGTTTTGCTGTTCAATGTAATTTTGGTCGTTTTTCTTATCCTCTCTGGCTCTGGTGTAAGTGATCTTGTTTCTCTCGGCATATCTGATCAGGTGGTAATTTACAAATTCCGCTCCAGTGTCAAAGTCGATTCCTAAAAGAGGAAATGGCAATCTTTTTCGGATTATCTCTAGGCCTTCAACAGTGTGTCTTTCGGATTTGCCCATAAAGGCACGGCATTCATTCCAGCCGGTCAAGACATCAATTGTGTCCAGTGTGTGCAGGTAATCTCCCTTATTGTTCTCGGTGCAATGATGAACGGTATCAATTTCCAGAAACCCTACTTTTTTCTCCGTCCAATCAGCAAATGTCCTAATGGGGATTTGGTTCTTTAAAAGACTGCCCGGCTTGGTGCGGGAGCGGCCCTTAAGATTTATCTTTCTCCTTTCGTGGGTTAAAAGTCTGTCAACAGTTGCCGCGCTTATACTTTTTAATAATCTTTTTTCCTCTGTGGTTACATCAATCTTGTGGAATCTTCCCAAAGAAGAAAGATAAGTGGGAATCATGGGAACCAGTCTTTTTCCACAGGCATAATTGGAAACAACCCACACTTTTTTAAGTGGTTTAACTATTAAAAGATAGGGAGATTTTCTTTGTCTTTTTATCCGTCTTTTACAAGGAGCTTGAGACAAAGTTTCCATCAGATGTTTACGACTGTACCCGGTAATTTTCACCAGTTTATTTAAAAGAAGTGTTTTCCCGCTTTTTTTACCTTTCCGATACTCCATGGAAAAAGCCCTGGTTACAGAAAGTTTTTCTTGTTTTATCAATGCAAATTCACCTCCTTAGAACAGAAAATTCTCTTAATTTTCAGGAGGATTCTCTCGTGAGTCAACGAATGGCTTTTAGGAGGAAATTAGGTGAGGCAAATCGAGGATTTGACAAAGAACACTTTTTTTTCTAAGCTGGATAGTTAGTTATGTACTCTGCCCATCCGTTTGTTTTTCCCAGCAGTTTATCTTTCTTTCAAAGAGTTGATTTTTGTTTGAGGATAATCGACAAGTACAAAGCAGAATTGCCGTATCTTCGAAAACAGTTGACCATCTCGAAGCGGCAAAAGGACCAGACAATAAAAGAACGGGAATACTGGAAAAAACGCTATCAGGAAGAAAAAGAAAAGAGTGGAAAATTAAAACAAGAGAATGACCAGTTAACTCTTATTCTGGAAAAACTTCTTAAAACCAACCTTCGTTATCAAGTCGCTCTCTTTGACCACGGGAATTTCAAAACAAAGCTGGAGGGTGAGAAAAAGACCAAAGGCGGACAAATCGGTCACCAAGACACCAATCGGGAAACTCTCTTGAACTCCAAAAATTACGAACACTTAAGAGTTTTTACCAAGAACTGCTCTTCCTGCGGGACGGTATTGCCCCGGGTGGAAAGTGTTAAAGAAAAAACTTTAATCGATATTATTCTTAACCCCCAAGCTTTAAGACTTGTTGTCCAGGCGGAAAGACAATGGTGTCCAAAGTGCCGCAAAGAAGTTTTGGCCAGACACGGGCAGTCTATCCCGTTTACCGAATATGGTCTAAACACTTTCATGGTCGTTATCCTTCTTCGATTTGCTTCGGGATTAACCTTATCTAAAGTAGGCACTGTTATGACGATGGGTTTTGGTTTGTCTCTTTCTAAATCAGAAGTGGCTTCACTTTTGGCGCAAGCCAAAACTTACCTTGGGGGGAAATATGAAGCACTAAAGGAAGCGGCAAGGAAAAACAAAATTACTTACACTGATGAAACCGGCTGGCAGGTTCATGGGAGAGGAGCATGGATGTGGATTACGGCAACGGAAAAAGAAACTGTCTATTTTGCTGCCGAAAGCAGGGGGAAAGGCATTGCCAAAGAACTTTACGGGAACAGTTCTGCTTATTCAATGCATGACGGCCTTGCTTCTTATGAGAGCGCTATTCCCAAAGAAAAGCATCTTTATTGCTGGGCGCATTTGCTTAGGTTTGCTTTTGAAGAAACTATAAATTCCAGGAAAAACTCTGATAGTATCAAACTGCGGGAAAGACTGGTAGAAATCTACCATTTTAAAAAAGACCATCCGGAATGGACGGAATGGCCGAAAAAGAATTTTCAGGAGATTTTAGACAAAGAGTTAACTGTCCTTTTATCTTTAAGTTCAAAAGAAGTTGCTTTCCAAAAGATCCAACAAAGATTGACTACCCAAAAAGACGGTCTGATCAGAGCTCTTCTTTTAACCCCTGACGGGACCAACAATTTGGCCGAAAGAGAACTTCGCCCTTTGGTTATTAACAGAAAGATGTCTTATGGTTCGGATACTTTTTCCGGTATGGAAACAACCGCTGTTATCGCCAGTGTCGTCCAAACCATCAAACGTCAAAAAGAAACAGATTTCCTTCCCACTTTAAGAAATTACCTTTCAGAAGGTCTGCAGAAAACTTATCCCCGATATCTCCAAATTGCTTTCGAGGACACATAATCTTAAAAAATCTCTCCCGCTATTTTGGATAATCCTGAACGGTTACAAATCGGCTTCTTGACAGTTCTTATCAGGCTAAAGTATAATATGGTTACCTTTTTAAAGGAGTGATGAGTCATTTAATGAGAAGCAAGAAAACATATAAAATATTAAACCAAGGAGAGGTTATGTAGTTTTGGCTTCAATAGTACATTGATATGACTGGCTCCGGCCAGTTTTTTGTTTTTTAGGCACGTTGAAGATTTGGGCCAGTAGTTCAACGGTAGAATGCTTCATTTGCAATGAAGAGGTAAGCGGGTCAGTACCGCTCTGGTCCACACACAGTAATTATCAAATTACCAAATTGTCCAATTATCCAATTGATAATTTACAAAAGAAGAAAATTGAAGTAAGGCGAGAATGATTTTGTATAACGCAGGGTGGATTGTAGTTAAAGACTTACAGTCTAGCCTGAGTTATGAAAAACTAACTCGTTCTTTGTAAACAATAAAGTAGGAATGTTTCGCTTAATGCGAAAGTTCCTTGTCCGCCATAGCTTACTTCAAGCCTTTTGGGTACTATTCGTGCACGGCTTGAAGAGCGCTTATCGGTGGACTTCGTCGCAAATTTACAAAAGTAAATTTGTTCCTTGAAATGTGAAGAGAAATTTAATGTAGTCGCAAACTACAGCTAAAGTTAACGGTGGATGCCTAGGTATAAGAAGCCGAGGAAGGACGCATATGGCGGCGATACTCGTCGGGGAGGTGCCAAAAACCTTTGATCCGGCGGTTTCCGAATGAGGAAACTCACTCATGCGAAGGCATGAGTATCTTGTGCTTTGCACTAGTAACTCAAAACTTGGAACTAATAACTTAATACTTTTTGTATTTTGTTTTTAGTTTTAAGTCCAGCAAAGCTGGACGTGTTTTAAGTTGCTCGTGCAGGGCACGAGGGGGATACCCTGAGAACAGAAACATCCAAGTAACAGGAGGAAAAGAAATCAAAGAGATTCCGTCAGTAGCGGTGAGCGAAAGCGGAACAGCCTAAACCTTGTGCTTTGCACTAGTAACTCAAAACTTGGAACTAATAACTTAATACTTTTTGTATTTTGTTTTTAGTTTTAAGTCCAGCAAAGCTGGACGTGTTTTAAGTTGCTCGTGCAGGGCACGAGGGGTTGCGGGACGCCAGAAGGGAGTATTAATGGTAGCAGAAAGTTTCGGAATAAACTGCCACAGAAGGTGAAAGCCCTGTAAGCAAAACCAAAAATACCCTGGGCGATTTCCCAAGTACTGCGGGGTAAGTACCTTGCAGGAATCCGGGGAGGCCACTCTCCAAGGCTAAATACTTCTTATGTCCGATAGTGAACTAGTACCGTGAGGGAAAGGTGAAAAGAAGGGTGAGACACCCAGTGAAATAGTAACTGAAACCGTTGACTAACAAACAGCGAGAGCTTGTGCTTTGCACAAGTAACTCAAAACATGGAACTGAAAACTTAATACTTTTAGTATTTGTTTTTAGTTTTAAGTCCGGCAAAGCCGGACGAGTTTTAAGTTGCTCGCGCAGAGCGCGAGTAATCGCGTGCCTATTGAAGAATGATCCGGCGAGTTTTCGTTCTGCGCTTTGCTTAACCACGCTTGACGTGGGGAGGCATAGCGAAAGCGAGTCTGAATAGGGCGATTAAGTTTTTATAACTTAAAGGTGCAGAATGGAAGACCCGAAACCTGGCGAGCTAATCTTGAGCAGGGTGATCTTTGGTGAAAGCCAAAGGGAGGCCCGAACTCGTTGTCGTTACAATGACATGAGATGACTTGAGATTAGGGGTAATATGCCTATCGAGCCAGGAGATAACTGGTTCTCCCCGAAATATATATTGGTATAGCCTTTTTTCATAACCAAGGAGGTAGAGCACTAAATGATTGCAGGGTAGCAATATCTTGCCATCAATTAAACTCCGAATGCCTTGGGTTCAGAAAAAGGAGTCAGACTGATCGGGCTAAGCTGAGCAGTCGAGAGGGAAACAGCCCAGACTTGTAATTAAGGCCTCTAATTCATAGCTAAGTTAAAGGAAGTTAGGTTCCTTAGACACCCAGGAGGTTGGCTCAGAAGCAGCCATCCTTTAAAGAAAGCGTAACAGCTCACTGGATGAATCCCGATGTAACATCGGGGAGGGAATCTAGCGCCGAAGATGATCGAGAATTAAGCTATGAGCCGAAATTCAAGAACTTGTGCTTTGCACAAGTAACTCAAAACATGGAACTGAAAACTTAATACTTTTAGTATTTGTTTTTAGTTTTAAGTCCGGCAAAGCCGGACGAGTTTTAAGTTGCTCGCGCAGAGCGCGAGTTGGTAGGGGAGCGTTCTGTCAGCAGCGAAGGTCATGGTGTAAGCCAGACTGGAGTTGACAGAAGTGAGAATGCCGGAATGAGTAGCGAGACTCCGATGAGAATTCGGAGCGCCGAAAACCCAAGGTTTCCCACGCAACGGTCGTCGTCGTGGGGTGAGTCGGGACCTAAGGTGAGTCCGAGCTAAGCTCGGGGTAGCCGATGGACAACGGGTTGATATTCCCGTACAAAGAAAAGATCGTTATTACCTGGGGATTGACGAAGTTGGAATAACTAAGCGGAGAGATGAATTTCCGTTTAAGCTTTAAGGTAGTTTTGATTGGCAAATCCGTCAAAACGTTTAATCGAGGAGCAAATAAGAGTTTTAAGCGCAAGCTTGAGGCAATTTGGTGAACTTCAGTTTCCAAGAAAAGATTCGCAGGGAGTCCCGATG
>Ga0265296_1001892_pt1 | contig 22324 bp, 25 predicted proteins | sample MunlanPumphouse1_FD_189073 | JGI IMG/M metagenome (GOLD analysis project Ga0265296, IMG submission 189073) | Groundwater microbial communities from a municipal landfill in Southern Ontario, Canada - Pumphouse #1 | ecosystem: Environmental > Aquatic > Deep subsurface > Groundwater | place... | reverse complement strand
GGCTTACGCGCCTTTAAATTCAAAACTAGGTCAACAATATTTTAAAGCTATGGCTGCTGCGGCTAATTTTGCTTGGGCCAACAGGCAAGAGATCAGCAAAATAATTCAGCAAACATTAAAGCTTGAATTAATCTATGATATAGCTCATAACTTTGCTCAAATAGAAAATGGCTTATGCGTCCATCGCAAAGGCGCTACCCGGGCTTTGCTGGGACAGCTGGTTTTAATACCAGGAACAATGGGAACTGCTTCTTATGTTTGTCTAGCTGCTGAAAAAGCCAAAGAAAGTTTTTATTCGGTTTGCCATGGTGCTGGCCGGACAATGAGCCGGACTGCGGCTAAACGACAAATTCGCGGTTCAGAATTAAAACAAGATTTAGAAAAACAAGGCATTATTATCAGAGCCAACAGTAATGCCGGTTTGGCTGAAGAAGCGCCAATGGCTTATAAAGATATTCATGAAGTTGTTGATGTTATAGAAAAAGCTGGTTTGGCTAAAAAAACAATTAAATTGGTGCCTCTTGCAGTAATTAAGGGAGAATAGTATCATAGGTTTATGATATTTAATTCTCCGACTAAAGGCAAATTATCTCTCAACAGAGTAATCCAAGAATTACTCTGTTTCATTAATGAAGAACCAAATAGAAAATATAAAATTGTCATTGGCACTGATTCTTCAGGCCGAGGTCAAAAAATTGATTTTGTCACAGCTTTGGTTGTTCATCGCATTGGCCGAGGCGGCCGCTATTTTTGGAAAAGAATTTATCATACGAAATTTCCAAGCTTAAGACAGAGGATTTATAAGGAAGTAGCTTTATCTTTAAGCTTAGCTCAAAAATTACTGCAGAATTTTGAACCGGAAAAATTGAAGCAGGATTTGGAAATTCATATTGATGTCGGCCAAAACGGTCAAACCAGAGAAATGATTAAAGAAGTTGTTGGCATGGTCCGCGGTTCGGGCTTTAATGTCAAAACTAAGCCGGATTCTTATGCTGCTTCAACAGTTGCGGATAAGCATGTTTAGTGCTATAATAAAAATATGTCCAATAAATCTAAAATCAAGGCTTTAAAAGAATATTTCAAAAAACGCGATGATGTTTTGATGGCTTTTTTGTTTGGCTCTTTTGCCAAAGGCCGTGTTGCTAAAGATTCTGATGTTGATATTGCCGTTTATTTAAAAGACTCAAAAAATGAAGAAGATATTTGGACCCAATTGCCTAATAATTTTGGAAAAGAAATTGATTTAGTTTGTTTAAACGAAGCACCAGCCAGCTTAATCTCCAATGTTTTTAAAACAGGTATTCCTTTGGTTGTCAAAGATAAAAAGTTATATTGGCGGCTTTATCTGGAAAAAAGCCTTGAAGCAGAAGATTTTCTGGAATTTGTTACAGATTTTATGCATATTTATCAAAGGGCACAATCTTTAATTCCCGAGGAAAAAATTAGATTACTTGAAAGAAAGCAATTTTTAGATGCAGAATTTGAAGAATTAGAAAATTTTAAAAAAATTAATTCCCAAGAATATCGCGATGATAAAATGAAACGGAGGGCTATTGAAAGATGGGTAGAGAATATTATTAATGCGACTATTGATATAGCTAAAATTGTTTTGGCTTCTGAGAAAAAAAGAATGCCAAAAACCTATGGCGACGCTTTATTGTACTTTGGGATTTTAGCCGGTCTCTCTGAAAGCGCGTCAGAAAAATTTGCCCGCTTTGCTAATTTGAGAAATATTTTAGCTCATGAATACTTGGATATTCTTTACAGCAGAATTCAGGCTTTTATCAACGAAGCGCCAGCGATTTATAAAATAATTTCCGGTTTCTTAGATAAATATTAAGGCAATACTGATGAATTCTCAAAATCAACAATTTGAAAAAAATATCCTGCCTCTTGTTATTTTAGATAATATAGTCATCTTTCCGAGGGTTGTTTTGCCTTTAATTTTGAAAAAACCAGAATCTCTGGCTGCTTTGGAATACGCCATGCAAAACGAAAAAATGGTTGTTTTTATGGTTCAAAAAGGCCATGGCGAAGGGTTTTACGATGTTGGCACAGCCTGCCGCATTATCCAGATGCTTAAAATGCAGGACGGCTCAATTAAAGCTATTGTTGAAGGCATGAATCGGGTTAAAATTAAAGAATTCGTTCAAAAAACGCCTTTTTTCAAAATTAAAACAGAACCGGTTATGGCTGAAGTTTCTGATAATATGTCAGTTCAAGCGCTAATGCGCAGTATTCTTTCGCAGTTTAGAGAATGCGTTAATCTGGGCAAAATAGTGCCCTTAGATGTTTTAATGGCAATTTTCAGCGTTAGAGACCCGGAAACGCTAGTTGACCTAATTGTTTTTAATCTTGATTTAAAGATTGAAGAAAGACAGAGGCTTTTAGAAACAACTAATAATAAAAAACGGCTTGAAGAATTGCATAATTTTATTGCCCGCGAGATTGAAATTTTAAAAACCGGCCAAAAACTGCAAAAAGAAACAGCTAAAAAATTAGGCAAAATGTCTAAAGAAGTTTTCTTGCGCGAGCAATTAAAAAGCATTGAAAAAGAATTAGGCATTGGCGAAGAAAGAGATGAAATCAAAGAGCTTAAAAAAGCATTGAAAAAAGCTCAAATGCCTAAGCCAGTTGAAAAGACAGCAATGAGCGAATTAGCCAGAATGGAGAAAATGCCTTCTTTTTCTCCGGAAGTCTCTTATATCAGAACTTATTTAGAATGGTTAAAAGACCTGCCTTGGTCTAAAAAAAGCAACAGCCCAATTAATCTTAAAAAAGCTGAAAAAGTTCTTGACCAAGATCATTATGGTTTGGGAAAAATCAAAGAAAGGGTTTTGGAATATTTAGCCGTACAAAAATTAGTTGGCAAAATGAAAGGTCCTATTTTATGTTTTATTGGTCCGCCTGGCACTGGTAAAACATCAATCGGCAAATCAATTGCCCGAGCTTTGGGCCGTAAGTTTTTTAGAATGTCATTAGGCGGCATACGCGATGAAGCAGAGATAAGAGGCCATCGGAGAACCTATGTCGGCGCTCTGCCCGGCCGCATTATCCAAGGCGTAAAAACAGCAGGCGTTCGCAATCCGGTTTTTATGCTTGACGAAATCGATAAAGTTGGCACTGATTTTCGCGGCGACCCAACTTCAGCTTTACTGGAAGCTTTAGATCCTGAACAAAACAATACTTTTTCCGACCATTACTTAGAAGTGCCCTTTGATTTATCTGATGTGATGTTTATCACAACCGGCAATATTTTAGATACAATTCCCCATGCTTTGCGCGATAGAATGGAAGTTATTTATTTCCCTGGGTACACTGATAACGAAAAATTTCATATTGCTAAAAATTATTTAATCCCAAAGCTTTTGAAAGAGCATGGTTTTAAGGCACAAAATTTATTAATTACTGATGCGGCTTTAAGAAAAATTATTCAGGAATACACCAGAGAAGCCGGAGTTAGAAATTTGGAGCGGGAAATCGCTAAAATTTGCCGCAAAACAGCTCGTCAAATTGCTGAAGGCAAAAAAAGAATTCATAAAGTTGGTTTGGATGATTTAAGCAAATTTTTAGGGCCGGTTAAATTTCAATTAAATCACAGCGAGAAAAAAGACGAGGTCGGCGTGGCTGTGGGCCTGGCTTGGACTGAAGCCGGCGGTGATATTTTGTCAATTGAAGCAATTAAAATGCCAGGTGCCGGCAAGCTGATTTTAACCGGCAGTTTAGGCAAGGTGATGCGAGAATCAGCTCGAGCGGCTTTTTCTTTTGCTAAAGCAAAGATAGGTCAGTCCTATCAAAATCAGGATGTTCATATTCATGTGCCTTCAGGCGCGATTCCCAAAGACGGGCCTTCGGCCGGCATTACTATGGCAACTGCTTTGGTTTCGGTTTTAACTGAAAAGCCGGTTAATCATGAAATCGCCATGACTGGCGAGGTAACTTTGCGAGGTCAGGTTTTGGAAATCGGCGGGATTAAAGAAAAAGTCTTGGCGGCCAGAAGAGCTGGCATTAAGCAGATTATCATGCCAAAAGACAATAAGAAAAACTTAGAAGATATTCCCAAAGATGTGCGTAGGCAAATGGACTTTGTTTTTGTTGACCATATGGACGAGGTTTTGAAAAGGGCGTTAATTGAGAAATAAAATAGGCTGTTTCTCGAGAAACAGCCTACGCTAACACATCTTATTCTTATCGTTTTTCAGTAACAACAAGATGTACGTCGAGATGGAGCGATTTTCGGGAATGGGAAGATAAAGCGGTGATAATTAGTTCAGGATTCTCCCCCTTGAATTTTACGAGAGAATTTTCCCAACGTGCTCCTGCGCATTCGAATTTGTAGACGCCATTACCTAAATGTACTGGTTCAATGGAGCCTGCATTTATTTGTTCTTGTTTTTTTGCTTCTGCTTGTGCATGCTTTGCTTTTTCGCATCCACCAACTGCAAATAAAATCAAGATATAAAGCAGGACAGTTAAAATTCCCACCAACTTTCTCATTGATTCGCACCTCCTTTTATGCAATTTTGAACGTATTATTATAATAATACATATTTCAAAAAAATCAATGTTGCGCGAGAGAAAATTGAATCGTTTGTCGGGTTACGATTATTCGGAATTTGGATATTATTTTATAACGATTTGTGTAAAAGACAGGGAATTGTGTTTTGGCGATATTGTTGATGAGAATATGATTTTGAATAAATTTGGGAAAATCGCGGATGAATGTTGGCGGGAAATCCCGAATCATTTTAATAATACGGAATTTGATAAATATGTGATTATGCCAAATCATATGCACGGAATTGTTATTATAAACGATAATGATATTTATACCGTAGGGAACGCAACCGTAGGGAACGCAACCGTAGGGAACGCAACCGTAGGGAACGCAACCGTAGGGAACGCAACCGTAGGGAACGCAACCGTAGGGAACGCAACCGTAGGGAACGCAGATCTGCGTTCCCTACAAACACAAACAAAAAATGACCGTACCAAAATGTTATTATCCAAAATCATCCATGGTTTTAAATCGTCAACAACGCGGATTATTAACAAAACGCATGGCATATATGGCAATTTATTTTTTGCCTGGCAAAAATCATTTTACGACCGCATAATTCGCAATAATCATGAATTATACCGAATCCGAAAATATATTATCAACAATCCATTAAAATGGGGTTTGGACAGAAACAATCCGGAAAATTTACAATCCTGAATTAACGTGATATTATAATTTTATGGATAAAATACAAAAAATTGTTTCTTTGTGCAAGAGAAGGGGGTTTGTTTTTCCTGGTTCAGAGATTTATAACGGACTAGCAAATACCTGGGATTACGGCCCCTTGGGAGCACAATTGGTTAAAAATATTAAAGATTTATGGTGGAAGAGATTTGTTGAAGATAGAGAAGATATTGTCGGCTTGCAGTCCGGAATTATTATGAATTCAAAAGTTTGGCAAGCTAGCGGCCATTTAAAAAATTTTGCTGATCCGCTCGTTGAATGCGAGAAATGCAAAAAAAGATTTAGGCAAGATCAGGTCAAAGATAGATGCCCTGATTGTTCTGGCATTCTGACAGCGCCTAAACAATTTAATTTGATGTTAAAAACTTTTATTGGCCCAATAGAAGACAAATCTTCAGAAGTTTATCTACGGCCAGAAACAGCCCAAGGCATGTTTATTAATTACAAATTGGTTAAAGACAGTATGCGTTTGCAAATCCCTTTTGGCATTGCTCAAATCGGCAAGGCTTTCAGAAACGAAATAACCCCAGGCAATTTTATTTTCAGAGTTCTAGAGTTTGAACAAATGGAAATAGAATATTTTTGTGAAGAAAAAGATTGGCAGAAATATTTTGACTATTGGCAAAAGCAAATGGCTAATTGGTTAAAATATATTAGCCTCTCTAATTATAAAATTAGAGAGCATCAAAAAGATGAGCTTTCGCATTACTCCAAAAAAACAATTGACTTTGAATATAAATTTCCGTTCGGCCAAAAAGAACTTTACGGCTTAGCCTATCGAACAGATTTTGATTTAAAAGCGCATGGTTTCAAAAATCCAGCTCATGTTATTGAGCCGACTTTTGGCGTTGAAAGAACTTTTTTAGCGCTTTTATGCGAAGCATACTGCGAAGAAGACAAAAGAATTGTTTTGAGATTAGACACGAAACTCGCGCCTTACAAAGCCGCAGTTTTTCCGCTTTTGGCGAATAAACCGAAATTAGTCAAAAAAGCACGCGAAATTTTTAATTCTCTGAAAACAAATATGCCGATTGCTTGGGATGACCGCGGCAATATCGGCAAACGCTATTATTCCCAAGATGAAATCGGTACGCCGTATTGCCTGACGATTGATTTCCAGACCCTGGAAGATGACACTCTGACTATTCGCGATAGAGATACGATGAAACAAAAAAGAATTAAAGCAAATGCATTGACGCAGGAATTTGTCAAAAATCCTTGACAAATTTGACAGAATATGCTATCATATTGGCAGTTGAAAATCAGAGGATTGAACCTTAAAACTAAAAAATTGGAGGCAAGTAAAATGTTTTTTCGAACTAGTATTATCATGACTATGATAGCATCATTGGTAACAATGTTTTTAGCCTTCGGCTTTCTGGTCCCATGGCCATTTTATAAGCTTCAGCAATTGGAATCGGAGTTCGAGGTCAAAATTTGTTCGGAAGTCAGTGTGGTTCAGCCTGTATGGTTGGGCCAGGAAATAATTTGTACAACTTTCTTTATTAACATTACGGAAAAGATGAAAGTATACGAATACGAACAAGAGTATCAAGTTAGTGTTAACAACAATCATAATAAATGGTATGGAATTCTTGCTTTGAGTCAAAATTTTGGCGGGAATGTTGATATTTTACCGCTGAAAGGCACCCCTGATTTTAATTTAAAAAAAGGCGATGTAATTAAGCTAAGATTTGCCACGCTGACATTTGTATCAAAACCCCCATTAATGTTTTGGTAAAAATAACTTGAATAAGTGAAGGCGCGAAGCAAAATTTGCTCCGTGCCTTTTTAATTTAAAATAAATCATATTGACGCAGAATTTTTAGTAGTGTATGATAAAATCAATCATTAAATAATATAAGATATGCAAAATTATAATTTTAAAGTTTTAATACAAAAAGACGAAGATGGCTATTTTGTAGCCAATGTGCCATCTTTGCCTGGGTGCCATACCCAAGCCAAAAATTATGAAGAGTTGATTCCAAGAATTAAAGAGGCTATTGAATTGTGTTTGGAGGTTAGTAGAAAAGATAGAGAATACAAAGATAATTTAACTTATTTACTGCACCAATCAAATTTTTTTGGCATTGAAGATGTTTCGGTAAAAGTATGAGTCAATTGCCAACTCTAAGAGTTAAACAAATTATAAAATTTATTGAGAAGCTTGGTTTTGAATTAGTGCGGCAGAAGGGCTCTCATTGTTTTTATCGGCATCCAGACGGAAGGGCAACTGTAATCCCAGTACATTCAAGAGAAGATATTGGTAGAGGTTTGTTTTTAGAAATTTTAAAGGATATTAAAATTTCACCAAAAGAATTTTTAGATTTATGGAAAAAACTTTAATCATAAATTATGTTTGAAAAAATTATTCAATTATTCAAAGTTAAAGATTTAAGAAATAAGATTTTATTTGTTTTGGCAATGCTGGTTGTTTTTAGAATCGCCGCGGCAATACCTGTGCCAGGCATTGATTTGTTCAAATTAAAAAGATTTTTCGAAACAAATCAGCTTTTCGGTTTATTAAATATTTTTTCCGGCGGAGCAATGAGCAATTTTTCTATTGCTATGCTTGGCGTGGCGCCTTATATCACCGCGACAATTATTATGCAGCTTTTAACAATGATCTTTCCACAAATTGAAGAAATGTACAAAGAGCAAGGCGAAGCCGGCCGGCACAAATTTAATCAAATCTCCCGTTTGCTAACCGTGCCCCTAGGAGCTCTGCAGTCTTATGCAATGATTACTCTTTTACAAAAACAAGGGGTTATAAGTTTATTAAGTCTAACAAATTTAATAACCACTATTATTATTATCACAGCCGGAACAGTTTTTTTAATGTGGCTTGGCGAATTAATTTCTGAAAAAGGCATTGGCAATGGCGTTTCTCTGATAATCTTTGCCGGTATTATTGCTGGTATGCCAATGGCTGTTCAGCAGGTTTTAGCAACCTGGGACGCTAGCAAAATCACAATGGTTATTGGCTTTATTATTGCCGCGGTTTTAATCATCGCCGGCATAGTAATTATTACTGAAGCTCAGCGCAATATAGCAATTAATTATGCCAAACGCATCCGCGGCCATCGCGTCTATGGCGGAGTTTCAACCTATCTGCCCATGCGCCTGAATCAGGCCGGCGTTATCCCGATTATTTTTGCTATTTCAATTATGCTTTTTCCGGGAATGGCGGCCAGCTTTCTAGCCGCAACCAAAATCAGCTGGCTGGCCGCTGGCTCTCAATATCTAGCTAATCTTTTCCAAAACCAGCTTTTGTACGGCGCTCTTTATTTTGTCTTAGTTATTTTGTTCACTTATTTTTATACAGCCATCACTTTTAACCCAAAAACTATTGCCGAGAATTTGCAAAAACAAGGCGGTTTTGTTCCGGGAATTCGACCGGGCGAACCAACTGCGGAGCATATTAAATTTATTCTTCATCGGACCACTTTAGTTGGCGCGATATTTTTGGGTGTAATTGCTGTTTTGCCTTTTATTATGCAGTCAATAACCAATATTAGCGCTTTAGCAATTGGCGGCACCGGACTTTTAATTGTCGTCTCTGTTGTTTTGGAAACTATGAAACAAATTGATTCGCAGTTAGTAATGAGGGAGTATGAGGGATTCTAGAAAATTTCTGATTTCTAAAAAAACTTGACAAAAATAATATTTGAATTATACTATAAATAGTAAATTTTATTGTAAAAAATAAAGGAGGGAGTTCTAATGGATAATTTCAGGAGAGAGGCTTTGGATTATCTAATAATTGCTTGTGGTGCGGTCTTGGGTATTTTGGTTATTGTGTGCTTGTTTGTGGTTATAATCCCGGAGGGGATTATTGCATTTTTTGTCGGTCTTTGGCGGAACAAGTGGAGTATGTGGATTACTCCTCGCATACTCCGCTTTTTGAAAAATAATTACGGAGTTGAAACTTTTGATTAAACCATGATTTAATCCGTACGCAAATTATACGTACGGATTATTTTTTTTCTTGCCCTCCTAAAAATTCTATGCTATCCTAAATTCAGATGCCCAAAAAGAAAGAATCAATTTATTTGGAGACATCGGTTATATCGGCCTATTTTGATTTTAAGCAACAGGACACAGAACGTAAGAAAATTACCAGAAAATTTTGGAAAGAAGTGTTGCCTAAATACAGAGTTATCCTCTCCGAAACTGTCATAGAAGAATTGCAAAGTGCCGAAGAGTCAAAGACTAGCAAATTTTTGCGATTAATTACTGGTGCAGAAAGATTAGAAGTTACTTCTCGCGAGAAAAATTTAGCCAAGAAATATATCAAAGCGGGAATAATCCGCAAGACTAAATTTGGCGATGCTTTGCACTTAGCTGTTACTACACTAAATCAAATTGATTATCTTGTATCTTGGAATTACGAAGATATTGTTGGGGCATCGCAAAGAAAAAAGATCTCAGAGTTTAATAAAGCTCATAAATTACCTTTAACCCAAATATCAACACCAAATGATTTCTTAATTATTAAATGATAAAAATCATGCTTAAGTTTCCATGCCCAGCTGAACAAGAGCTTGATAAGATAAGAGATAAAATGTGGGAGGAGGCTGATCGGGACCCGGACAAGTATTTTAAGCTTATCAAGCAAAAGGCTAAACAAGCCCTACAAGAACACGGCTATCACATTGAGCCTACTGGTTTTAATATCGGCAGAATTATTAGAGACAAAGGAAAAGTAAAATATGGTGAAAAGACAAAATAAACTCGCAATATTTTTTCTTGGTCCGCCGGGTGCTGGGAAAGATACTCAAGCGCAGCTTTTAGCTAAAAAGCTTAATTTAAATTTTTTATCCAGTGGCGATATTGTCCGTGAAAAAGTTAAAAAAGATCCTGAAATAAAAAAGATATATGATGCTGGAAAATTGACTCCGCCAAAGGTGATGATTAAATGGACAAAACAAGCAATAGATGTAAGCAAGAGTTTTGTCTTTAGCGGCGCCTTAAGGACTTTGCAGGAAGCAAAAGAACTAATCTTATTTTCGCAAGAGAATGGATATAAGATAAAAATTTTTAATATTGAGATAAGCCCAGAAGAAACAATAAAAAGAAATCTTTTACGAGCAAGAGATATAGCTGATACCGAAGATAGAATCAAAGAACGGCTTAAGGTTTATGATGAACAAACAAAGCCAGTTCTTGATTTTTTAGGCAAACAAGTAATTCAAATCAATGGAGAACAATCAATTGAGAATACCCGCAAAGATATCCTCAATGCAGGCGGGTGGGAGAATTTTAGCGCGAATAATGGCTCAGCTTGCGCAGCATGCCAAGCCCGGTGTTCATTTGCTGGAATTAAATAATTTAGCTGAAAAATTGATTAAAGAGGCTGGGGCAGAGCCTTCTTTTAAGAATTATCGGAATTTTCCAGCTGCTTTGTGCGTTTGTCTGAACGATGAAATTGTCCATTGCAGCCCTGATAAACGCACAATAAAATTAGGCGATTTAGTTAAATTAGATTTGGGTATAAAATACAAAAACTATCATACTGATATGGCTGCAACAGTTGGCTGCCATAGATTGATCAGAGTCTGTAAAAAAGCCCTGAAACGCGGCTTAAAGCATGTTCGAGCTGGCAAAACAACCAGCGACATTGGCAATGCGATTCAGAGATATGTTGAATCACAGGGATATTCTATAATTAAAGAGCTTTGCGGCCACGGCATTGGTCAAGAAGTGCATATGTTGCCGGAGATTCCCAATTTTGGCAAACGACGCAAAGGCGATGTTTTGTTTGAAAGCCAAACAATTTGCATTGAACCAATGATAAGCGAAGGCAAAGGTGAAATGATAAAAAAAGGGCATGGCTACGCAACCAAAGACGGCTCTTTATCAGCCCATTTTGAGCATACGGTTTTGGTGTTAAAAAATGGCTATAAAATATTAACAAAGCTGTGAAATACTTAGGCATTGATTACGGCGAAAAACATATTGGTTTGGCAATTTGTGATAATAATTTAAAAATCGCCACGCCTTTTGGAATTGTTCATAATGTAGGGGCAGGACATGTCCTGCCCAAAATAAAAAAAATAATTCAAGAACAAAAAATAGATAAAATCATTATTGGCTTGCCCAAGGGCTTTCGTGGCGAAACAGAGCAAACTAAAAAAACAAGAGAATTTGCCAAGAATTTTGATAATTTTGAATTTATTGATGAAAGATTTACCAGTAAAATAAGCCAAAATCACGCTGGCGCAGCAGCTATTATTTTACAAAGCTATCTAGACATGTTAAAATAATAACATGAAATTATCAGTAATTATTCCAGCTTATAACGAAGCAGAGAGAATTAAAAAAACGATTTTATCTGTTCAAGGATATTTAAGCAGACAAAATTATGATTGGGAAATCATAGTTATTAGCGATGGCTCAAAAGATAATACTGCGGAAGCCGCGAGGCAAGAAGGCGTTAAAGTAATAGACAATAAAACTAACCAGGGCAAAGGTGCGGTTGTTAAGCAGGGGATGCTAACGGCTCAAGGCGATTATCGTCTTTTTATGGATGCTGATAATTCAACCAAAATAGAAAATTTGGATAAATTTTGGGAGTTTTTTGATAAAGGTTATGATGTAGTCATTGCTTCAATCGGGCTTAAAGATTCCAAAATTCTGGAAAAAACCGGCTGGCATAGAAGAATGCTTGGCAAGTTTTCAAAATATTTGATCCAGATAATTATGTTTTGGAAAATTAAAGACTCGCAAAGAGGCTTTAAGTGTTTTAGCGCCGAAGCAGCAAAAAAAATTTTCCCGAAGCAAAAAATTATGCGCTGGGGATTTGACATAGAGATTTTAACTTTAGCAAAATTATTTAATTTTAAAATAAAAGAAGTGCCGATTATTTGGCAAAATATTGGCAAAAGCGAAGTGAACTTGAAAAGTTATTTCAAAACGCTTTTAGAATTATTTAAAATAAAATGGAATCTAATAACACATCAGTATCAGAGTTAAGACATGATTTGGTTTCCGGGGATTGGGTGGTGATGGCTAAAGGACGCGCCAACCGTCCGGAAAAACTAATTAAATGCCCTTTTTGTTTTCCGGCTATTAAAGAACAAAAAATAATTTCCCAGTCCGAAGATATCATTGTTATTGAAAATAAATTTCCTGCTTTTAGACCTCAATCAGAGCTTGACAAGCACCAGCATGGTCCTTTTGAGGTTATGAATGGAGTTGGTTTCCATGAAGTAATCATTTCAAAAGAGCATTCTACGCAGCTTTATAAAGCTGATCTTTTTGCCTTAATAGAGACTTATCAAAAATGTTATTTAGCTTTAATGAACAGAAAGTTTGTTGATTATATTTCTATTTTTCATAATCACGGCGAGCTAGCCGGCGCTTCTTTAGAACATCCGCATTCGCAGTTAATTGCGTCGCCAGTAATCGATCCGGATATTCACCGCTCTCTAGATGGTTCTGAAGATTATTTTCGCAAACACAGGCAATGCGTTCATTGCGTTATGATTGATTGGGAGAGAAAAGAAAAAACACGAATACTTTATGAGAATAGCGATTTTATTGTTTTTGTACCCTTTGTTTCCAGAGTAGCTTATGAAATAAGAATTTTTCCCAAAGAGCACAAGCCTTATTTTGAAAGAATAAATAATTCAGAAAAAAAGAATTTGGCCAATGCTTTGCAGCAATCTTTAAAAAAATTATATTTTGCTTTAGATAATCCAGCTTATAACTTTTTTTTGCACACTGCGCCTTGCGATGGCAAGACTTATGATCATTATCATTGGCATTTTGAAATTCTGCCCAAAACTTCGATTTGGGCTGGGTTTGAGCTAGGCGCGGGAATAGAGATTTGTTCTGTCACGCCGGAACAAGCGGCAGAAAAATTAAGTAAGGACGGGGTGACCCCGCCCCAACAAAAAACATGAAAAACCTAATTATCATCGGCGCTGGGCCGGCTGGCTTAACAGCCGCAATTTACGCCAAAAGATATAATTTGGATTTTTTAATTATTGGCCAAACACCAGGCGGCACAGCAATTGAAGCTTATCAAGTAAAAAATTACCCCGGTTTTAAATCTATCTCTGGCTTAGATTTAATGCAAAAATTTCAGGAACAGCTTGGCTGCAAAATCATCCAAGAAAACATTGAGAAAATAACAAAAGATTTTCTTGTTTATACGAGCAAAAATCAATATAAAACAAAGTCTCTAATTTTAGCCATGGGCAGTAAAAACAGGAAATTAGGGTTAGAAAATGAAGAAAAATTCTTAGGCCGAGGCATATCATACTGTGTCACCTGCGACGGGCCGTTGTTTAAAGATAAAATCACAGCTGTTGTCGGCGGCGGCAACGCCGCTTTAACTGGCGCCCTGGAATTAGCTGATATCGCTAAAAAAGTGTATTTAATTCACCGGCGCGATGAATTCAGGGCCGATCCAATTTGGCAGGGAAAAGTGAAAAAAAACAAAAAAATAGAAATTATTTTAAAGAGCCAAGTAATTCAAATAAAAGGCGACAAAGTTTTAGAAAAAATAATTTTAGATAGTAATCAGGAGTTAGGAGTTAGTGGTTTATTTATAGAAATTGGCACAACGCCGAGCAGCGGATTAGCTCAAGACTTGGCAATTGCTCTTGAAAACGATTTTATTATTGTTGACAAGAATCAGGCAACAAATATCCCCGGTGTTTTTGCCGCTGGCGATATTACCAATAATCCATTAAAGCAAATTATCAGCGCTTGCGGTCAAGGCGCTGTCGCGGCTTTCAGCGCTTTTCAATATAAGAACCTTTCGCTTCGCTCAAGAACCTTTTAACTTCGTTATTATGCAAAACATAAAAATTGATCACATTGCAAAATCAGAAGGCCAGATGGGTTTTGTGGCTCATATTTTAAAAGGCGATGTCAAATCAGCCCGTTTGGAAATTCACGAAGGCGCCCGCTTAATAGAGGGTCTTTTAATCGACCGCGATTTTGACGAAGCGCCGATTATAACTTCCCGCATATGCGGTCTCTGCCCAATTGTTCATAATATCTGCTCTTTAAAAGCAGTAGAAAACGCATTAGATATTAAAGTTTCCAAACAGACAAAAACTTTAAGAAAATTATTGTTATACGCCCAAATTATCCAAAGCCACACCCTGCATCTATTTATGATTTCAGAAGACAAAAAAATTCTGTTAATACGCGATTGGATTAATAATTTTTTAGAAATAATAGCTGGCCGAGCAATACACCCATTAACAACAATGATTGGCGGCTTTAGAAAACTGCCTGATACAAAGTCATTAAAAAATTTAATGCACGAGCATAATAAAATTTTGAAGACAGCCCTTAAATTAATTCCAGAACATAAAGACCAGCCTGATTTTTACCGCAAAACAGAATTCCGGGCCTTAAAAAACATCTATGGCAGCGGCGTTGAAATAATGCTAGCTGAAATCCAAAAAGGCGTAGTTATGCGAACAAGCAATACTTTTATGCTCGGCCCGATTGCCCGATTGCATCTTTATAATTATGAGCATGATTTAACAATGCCCTGCTATAATGCTTTTTACAATATTTATGCTCAAGCAGTTGAAATTGCTTATTATCTGGAAAAAATTAAAAAATTACTGCCTAAGAAATTCAAAGAATCAAATATTAAATTTAAAATAAAAGCCGGCAAAGGCATCGCTGCTTGCGAAGCGCCCCGAGGCACGCTTTATCATGCTTACGAAATAGACAAAAACGGCAAAATTATAAATGCCAATATCATTACGCCGACTGCCCAGTTTTTGAATAATCTGGAAGCTGATTTGAAAGAATATTTAAAAAATAATTGGAGCGCAGAAAAAGCCAAAGACCTGATCCGGGCTTATGACCCGTGCATTGCCTGCGCTGTGCATTAAAAAAAACAAAACGTTTAACGTTTAATGATATTATTTAATTCAGCTCTTGTTTTTATTCCAACAATGCCGTCGGCAACTAAGCCATGTGATTTTTGAAATTCCTTAACTGCCTTGTCGGTTTTTAATCCAAAAACACCATCGGTTTCTATTTTCAAAACAATTTGTAAATATTTAACTTCATCGCCTTTAAATCCGCGTTTAAGTTTTTTACTGAATTTAAAATCAGCTGGAATGTTTTTATACTTTAAAATAAGAATTCGTTCTATAAGCGACTTGATTTGAGCTTTCAGCAGACTGATTTTTTCTTCTTGAGTTATTGGCGGTTCCAATATTATATTGGCTTTGGGCACGGCCTGAATAATGGCTGCATTAGACCAGTTAAGCGCATTATCGCAGGCAAAAACAGCATAATAATAGATCTTATCATTGATGAGCCCGGCATCAATATAACTTGCCTTATTCCCATCGTAAACTATTCTGCCATCGTTTGTGTTTGTTGGATAATTATCTTCTTTTTGCAAAATTCTTACTTTTGCAAAATCACTGTCTTGCGGATTGATCCAAGATAAAGTTATTTGGTTGTCGTTAATGCTTGCTTGAAGTCCGGATGGAGATGAAGGCGGTATTGTATCTGCTGGCAACAACGGGCTAGTAACTACAATAGTAATATTTTTTGTGCTGGTTGCTCCACTGTTGTCAACAACTGTAAGAATTGCTGTATAATTTCCAGCATTATTGTAAATATAATTTGGGTTTTGCTGGGTTGAGGTTCCGCCATCGCCAAAATTCCAGGAGTAGCCTGCAATTATGCCGTCAGAGTCTTGCGCTTGAGCAGTAAAACCAACAGTTAATGGACTTTGGCCGCTGGCTGATGTAACTGTAAGACCCGTGATAGTCGGCGCTTGATTGGGCAATGTACGTATATTTGCTAGAGGATCCCCAATCACCACCTGTGTCCAACTTGAATATGGTAGTGATAGATAAAAAGCATCTGCCAAAGGATACCCTGCGGCATAAGCAGGCATCCAGATTGCCTCATTGGCAATTGCTGTTGCATACGGCTCATAAACATTGCCTACTCCTCCTGTCCCGCCAATAGCAATCCATTCTCCTAATTGGGTATGTACACTTTGATCTTTATCATGAAAACCCCAGGCATTAAAACTTTCATATGAAGAATACAAAGCTCCTGGCGCTAAATTAAAATCAAATAAATCCGTAATACAATTATCAGGATAGCCGTCATAAACTCCCCAGCCAACATAAGCGATAACTTGACCCTGCGGATCTTGAGGATTTGAATATAGCGGCGGCTGTTTTAAATTCTGGTAAACAACATAGTCTGCAAGACCAAAATCTTCTTCCAAAACTATCTTTGCCCATTTGTTATTCAAAACTAACTGTTTAAAATTCCCCATCATTCTATCAAACTCGTAGCCGTCCAGGCCTTTGCCGCCATCGTCTAATATCCAATAATAATATCCTTGAGAAGCCTCAACCCCTCTGTCTATCATTGCCTTAACATCAGCTACGCTATAGCCGTCTAATCGGGTAACCAAATAATTAATTTTAAACTTGGCTGTGGGATTTGCGCTGTAAAAAACATAAAAATAATTCGGCTGAAAAAGATATTGAAAACCGTCATCCTTAAAAGGATTATCATTCACAAAGCGATAATAATAAAATGGATTATGGATAGCATAGCTGTAATGTGATTTTTTAGAGTCGTATATTTTATTATAATCAGAATAAAGCGCTGACAGTTCAATATCAACCGATGCTTCTTCGCCGCTGGTCCCGGGTTTTATCTTTAACGGTATGCCTTTAGTCAAAACTATATAGCGAATATCTTTATTGGTATTGGCATCCAACCATATTTTAATTGGGTTTCTAATATATTGCTCATAATTATCACGTAAAATTTCTTCGCCATAGGTTCCTAATCTTACGCTATCGGGAATGTCAATAGCCAGCAAAGAAGCGCCTGGCCTTTTGGAGAGATAATATTCAGCAATTTCTTTCCCCTCTGGTTGAGATGCAAAATTCGGATTAATAGAGACAATATTATTATACACAACTAAAACATTGTTAGCTGTAGGATAAGAAGGTGTTATTCTTTTTGGCAGTACGCTCAACTGAACATAATCGCCTAACGCATACATGTACCTTGATGAAAGATAATAAAAAGAATCTCTCGGCAGTGTAGTTTTTAATTTTAGATCTGAGGCAATAAATTCACTGGGAACCTGCCACCTATATTCTCCTGTATTAGGAATCTCTCCGGTTAAATCAGTGAAACTACCTCCATTTAAAGAATATTGCAGTTTAATTGCACTTAATTTGGTACTGACTCCCCATTGGATGGTTCTGGTATCTCCTTCTGTATAAACAGGGTAATAGACAGGCGAGTAATTATTTGGGTTTGTGAGTCTCAAATCTCCCGCATTGATTGCTCCAGGACCATAGGCTGAGTTACCAGCCTGTAGCAACATTAAATTTTCATCATCTGCATCTACTATCCCATCATTGTTTATATCCGCATGCCAGGGAACTGGTTGCTCTATTGAAGGATATGGAGGGAGTAAAACATTCCCAAACTTTTGACCTAAAAGCGGATAAAAAATTTCCGGATCCCTGCCCATATATCCACTTGCGTCTATATCTATGTAATCATCATTATCTATATCTCCCAGTTGCGGCGCTCCAAAATCCAGATTATTTTCGCCAAAAGCCAAATCAATATTTTTCAAAGAATCAAGATAGTGCCATTCTTTAACAGAAATACCATAGTCACCAGGCCCTATCTTGCCAGTTAAATCTATTTCAAAATAATAAATATTATCGTTTTTTTGCACATCTTGAGTGGTTGGTACATAATCATCCCGAAAAATAGCTTTATCTTCTTGAGGTCTTTTTATTCTTATTTGCAGGAAAGTAGGATTAGCATCGGTTATCCCTGCTCTCCCTTCCAAAGCTACTTGCCCTTTTAGGATTATTTTTCCGTTTGCCGCGGCATTTTGCAAAAAATTTAGTCCAATCGCATTAATTAAAAATAAGCAAAACGCCGCAAGAAAAAATATGATTATTTTTTTAAGTTTTTGATTCACAAGTTGATTATCCTTTATTGAAATCTCCTTTTAATAATTTCTTTTAAAATTCCGCCCGGGCCCCCCTTGCCTGGCGTTGGTTCTTTGCCCCATTCCGAAGCCTCTCCGGATTTTTCTTCTTTAATATAATAAGCCAAAGCCGGATCCGTCTTGTTTAATTGTTCGCTCGCTGATAAATCATTTTTGAGATACCTGTTAAAAAAAGCCGCGCCGTAACGCGCTATCGCGCTAGTTTGCGGAACAATCTCAACTGCTTGGTACAAAGGATTTTTGCCGCAGCCGCTGTTGCCAAAGACAAAATGGGTGGCATCTTTTAAAACAAGATAAAATTTTGGAGGTTTGACTTTATCATACAAGACTCGTCTGGGAACGGTTGGGTTCATTGGTTCGTCATTGTTTCCGGCCATAATTATTATCGGGATGTCTATGCTTCCAATGTTATTTTCAAAAGGATAGACCCCTCCGGAAAATATTAATGCTGCCCTTATTCGATTATCCTCAAATTCTTTATCAGGATGCGCTCCAATTTTACCCAGAATAGTCACACCACCCAACGAATGCCCTGAGATACCTATAGCATCCTCTTTTATAGATTGATAAAAAATAGATTCGGAATCTTTATTTAACTCTATCATCTTACTAATAACAAAAGATGTATGATTTAATCTATGTTCAGCAAGATAGGAGAGGAAAAATTCTCGGTCATTGTTCATATCCTTAGCAAACTGCCCAACTATTCTTAAAATCTGCAATGGATTCCCTGCGTTGCCTGTTTTTATTCTGGAAAAGGCTATTTGTTGGGTATAATCTGGTGGTTTTGTATCTATGTAATCAGGCGCCACAACGATATATCCCTGCCGGCCCAAATATTCCATAAAATAAGCGGCATTATAGCCAGAACCGTAACCCCCGTGAGAAAAAATAATCAAGGGATAAGGCGCGCTCTTTTTGGAAACAGGGGCATTCAAAGCCACTATGCTTTGGTAATCCTCTGCATCGTGGTAGACAAAGGATTGCGGCTCCGCATCTGTTGGGTACCAAACAGCGGCGGTTATTATCTCGTCTTTGTTGGTGGCAGAATTATGGAAATTAAAATCCATGAGCTTTAATCCAGAATTAAACAAGGTTTCCTGGCTAAAACCAGAAGGAACAGAAATAGGCGGTGTCGGCTGAGGCGCAACTTCCTGCCTTCTTTGTCTAACTCTTCTGCCCACAGCAAACACAACCAAAATTATTATTAATATTATAATAAAAAGAATAAAAATTCTTCTAGCCATATACTTTAATCATAAATTAAAAAATTGTTTTGGTAAAGACCATATACTCTTGGTGTGGATAACTTTGATCTTGACCTATACCATAGGTCTGGGTATAATATACAAATATGAAAGAAAAAACCATTATTAACTTCAAAAAAGCGCACAGTTTGATTACAAAAATTATCCAAATGCTGGAAAACAATGCGTACTGCATTGATATTATGCAGCAAAATTTGGCGGTGCTTGGTCTTTTGAAATCCGCCCATCAGATGCTGATGGAAAATCATCTCAATACTTGTTTCAAAACTGCAATGGAAACAAAAAACGAAAAAAGAAAACAGGAAATGACCCAAGAGATTTTAAAGGTCACAAAACTATTTAACAAATAATATAAATTTATGCTCAAAAAAACTAAAATCCAAAAAGAGTGTATGTATTTTGTTAAAGGCATGCACTGCGCTTCTTGCGAGATTTTAATTGAAAAAAAGTTGTTAGAATTAGAAAATGTAAATTCAGCCGAAGCTTCTGCTGCTAAAGGCGAGGCACTAATCGAATACGAAGACAAAAGGCCAACCCTTGACAAATTAAATAAAATTTTTAGAAAAGAAAATTATCTTTTCTTTGACCAGCCAGCAAAAGCCGCAGGGAAAAAAGAAAATGATTTTTTTGTAATCGCTGGCGCGGCTTTGTTTATTATTATCGGATTTTTCATTATTAAAAACAGCGGCTTTGCCGGTTTAATAAACATTAATTCAACTTCGTCTTTGCCAGTATTCTTTCTTTTGGGGCTTTTGGCCGGAGTTTCCAGTTGCGCGGCTTTGGTCGGCGGCTTGATTCTTTCAATGTCAAAACAATGGCTGGGAATGTATTCCGAAAAAAATTCAACTTTGGAAAAACTCCAACCCCATTTAATGTTTAATACTGGAAGAATTGTTTCATATGCTATTTTAGGGGGCGTTATTGGCGCTATCGGCAGTAAATTTCAAATCTCTTTAACTTTTACTTCTGTTTTAATTGCCGCTGTTTCTGTGATGATGGTGTTTTTAGCTTTACAGATGTTGGGCGTAAAAGCTTTCCGAAAATTTCAGTTTACAATGCCTAAATTTATAACCAGACGCATTGCTGATGAAACTAAATTCCAAGGAAAGTATACGCCTTTTTTGATGGGGGCGCTAACTTTTTTTCTGCCTTGCGGTTTCACTATAACCGCGCAGGGACTGGCTTTAATTTCCGGGAGCGCGGTTCAAGGCGCTTTAATTATGCTTTTCTTTGCTTTGGGGACATTACCAGCTCTTTTGGCAATTGGCTTATCCGCAGTCAAATTTTCTCAAAAGCCGCATCTGGCTAATAAATTCTTAAAAGTGGCCGGGGTTTTGGTTTTATTTTTCGCCTTGTACAATATCAATACCCAATTAAATGTTTTGGGTTTTCCCAGTTTTAGCGATATAAAATTTAATTCTAATCAACAGTCTGCCAACAGCGGCGAAGATGGTTTGCCGCCGATTGAAAACGGCAAACAAATCTTAAAAATGGATGCTTCCAGTTCTGGCTACAAGCCCAATTATTTTAAAGTTAAAGCCGGAGTTCCGGTAAAATGGGAAATTACTGACACCGGCACAAGCGGCTGCACCAACGCTATTATTTCCAAAGGACTATTTGATGGACAAATTCCGCTTACTCCGGGTCAAACAAGTGTCAAAGAATTTACGCCGACAAAACCGGGAAAATATAAATTTTCCTGCTGGATGGGAATGGTTTCTGGCGTTATAGAAGTGGTAGATGGAAAAAACGCGGTAAAAAATCCAGTCGTTAATGTTCAAGCCGCGATAGATAATAATGATCTTATCCCTTCTGGCGCTAAAGGATGCGGCTGCGGAGGAAGCAGCAGTTGTGGATTAAGATAAATTAAAAAACTATGCAACAAGAGAACAATCAAAAACAATCAAGTATCTCTATTCCTGTAGCCATTATTGCAGCTGGATTTATTATTGCTATTGCTATTAGCGCCAATAATTATTTTAAAAATTCAGATTCCAAAAACACAAACACACCCAAAGCCGCTTCAATAACTGAACCGCTTAAAGAAAACAAAGATGGCGATGTTCAATTTAATATTACAGCCAGCGACCATATTCGCGGTGATATTAATGCGCCAATCACCCTTGTGGAGTTTTCTGATTTTGAATGTCCGTTCTGCGAGCGGCATTATCCTACTTTAAATAAAATTTTAAGCGACTACAAGGGAAAAGTCAGATTAGTTTACAAGCATTTTCCTTTGGGTTTTCATCCTAATGCCCAAAAAGCGGCTGAAGCTTCTGAATGCGCTGGTGAGCAAGATAAATTCTGGGAATATCATGACAAATTATTTGAGAATCAACCCCAAGGTTATTCTTTAGATAAATTTAAACAATGGGCAGAAGATTTGGGATTAAACAGCGGTAAATTTAATGACTGCCTTGATTCAGGAAAATATGCCCAAAAAGTTCAGACCGATTATCAGGAAGGTACGCAAAAAGGAGTTAATGGCACGCCAGCTACTTTTGTCAACGGACAATTGCTCAGCGGTGCCTTGCCTTACTGGTCTTTTAAACAGGTGATTGACGGTTTGTTAAGCCAATGAAAATAAAGAAAATAAAAAGGATTAAAAATTATTTTGTTGTTTCAGCGGGCTTGGCAGCGGTTTTCTTATTTTTACCGTCCAAAGTTATGGCTTTCTGCCCCTTATGTATGGTCGCCACCGGGGCAATAACAGGCGTTCTCCGTTATTTGGGCGTTGACGATACGATTGTCGGTTTCTGGCTTGGCGCTTTTACTCTTTCTTTGATTTTTATGCTGAATAACTTC
>Ga0265296_1001890_pt1 | contig 22357 bp, 15 predicted proteins | sample MunlanPumphouse1_FD_189073 | JGI IMG/M metagenome (GOLD analysis project Ga0265296, IMG submission 189073) | Groundwater microbial communities from a municipal landfill in Southern Ontario, Canada - Pumphouse #1 | ecosystem: Environmental > Aquatic > Deep subsurface > Groundwater | place... | reverse complement strand
AGGCCGGAGCGCTTCGACTCGGCATCTCTCGTGCGATCATCATGCAGGACGAAACCCAGAAGAAGGTACTCAAGGTCGGGGGTTTTCTCACGAGAGACCCGCGCGAGAAGGAACGGAAGAAGTACGGGCAGGCGGGGGCACGGAGGAAGTTCCAGTTCTCCAAGAGATAATTTCGCACGAATACACACATCCCTCGTAACGGCTCGAGGTGTCTCCGATCAAGGGGATTGGGTCCGCTCGAGAGGGATGGAGGCGCAACCAAAGGAGGCCGCACGGTGGACGTCACCATCAAGGACATGCTTGAGGCGGGCGCGCATTTTGGGCACCAGACACGGCGCTGGAACCCCAAAATGAAGCCCTATATCTACAAGGAACAAAACGGCATCTATATCATCGATCTCCGCTCCACGATGGAGCAGCTCGAGAAGGCCTACAAGGCGATCGAGCGCCTGGCTGCGGAGGGGAAGACCTCGATATTCGTCGGCACGAAGCGGCAGGCGAAGGAGAGCGTGCAGGAGGATGCGACCCGCAGCGGGATGTATTATATAAACGAGCGGTGGCTCGGCGGCATCCTTACGAATTTCAAAACGATCAAAATGAGCATGGAGCGTCTCGATAATCTCGAGGCGATGGAAAAAGACGGACGCATCAACCAGCTTTCGAAGAAGGAAATACTCCGTGTCGAGAAGCAGAAAGCGAAACTGCTCAAGGTCCTCTCCGGCATCAGGGGAATGACGGCTATTCCGGCCTGCCTCGTCGTCGTCGACACGAAGAATGAAGAGATCGCGGTGAAGGAAGCGCGCAAGCTCGGGCTCACGATCATCGGTCTCGTCGACACGAACTGCGATCCGGAAGAGGTTGATATCCCCGTTCCGGCGAATGACGACGCGATCAGATCGATCAAGCTCTTCACTCGCGTGCTCGCCGACGCCATCATCGAGGGAAGAGGCAGGTATCTCAAGAACAAGGAATTCCTCGAGGACAAGAGCAAGAAGACCGACAGGCCGGAAAAGGCGGAACACGTCCCGGAGTCCAAGGATCCGAAGCGGCAATCGGGCAAGAAGACGGGCGCGGACGTCGATATCGAAGAACAGGAACCGGGGCGCTGAAAAGCTCAAGAGTCAACGTACGGCACAGCGGAGGATAGTGAATGGATATTACACCGAAACGGGTAATGGAGCTGCGCGAAAAAACGGGCGCCGGCATGATGGATTGCAAACGGGCGCTCCAGGACGCGGACGGCGATTTCCCGAAGGCGATCACGATTCTGCGGGAGAAGGGTCTTTCGCAGGCCGCCAAGCGCGCGGGCAAAGAGGCGAAGGAAGGCAGCATATTCTCGTACATCCATCCGGGATCGAAGATCGGCGTCATGCTCGAGATCAACTGCGAGACCGATTTCGTCGCCCGCACCGCCGATTTCATGGCGCTCGGCAAGGAGCTCACGATGCAGATCGCTGCCGCTTCGCCGCTCGTCGTGCGCCGGGAAGAGCTTCCGCCGGAGATCGTGGAACGGGAGCGGGAGATTTACCGCAACCAGGCGGCCGCGACGGGCAAGCCGGCGAACGTGATCGATAAAATTGTTGAAGGGAAGATTGAAAAGTTCTATCATGAGGCCTGTCTTCTCGATCAACCCTATATCAAGAACGACGAGGAGACGGTAAGTCAGTTCGTTACGGATACCGTCGCGAAGCTCGGTGAGAACATTATCGTGCGGCGCTTCAGTCGTTTTCAGCTGGGGGAGGATTTGAGCTGAGATCCCGGACGTGCGAAATTGGGCGGCGGCCATGAAAACAGGGGCGCAGGGGGTGTTTCTCCTGCGCCCTTTTATCGCCTGCTCCGGTTCCGCTCGCCGCGGCCGGGCGGCGCGCCACGGAGAACGGGAAGGAGTGGATCGTGAAACGTAAGCTCAGGTTCAAGCGGCTCTTGCTCAAGGTGAGCGGCGAAGTGCTCGGCGGCGCCAAAACGAGCATCGATTTCGACAGGGTAGCGGTGTTCGCCGGGGAGCTCCGGGAGGCCGTCAACGCGGGAAGCGAGATCGCGGTGGTCATCGGCGGGGGGAACATTCTTCGCGGGTACCGGGCGAGCGAGAAGGGCGTCGATCGGGTTGCCGCGGATTGCATGGGAATGCTCGGCACGATCATCAACGCGCTCGCGCTCCAGGCGGCGCTCGAGCGCGCGGGCGTCGAGGCCCACGTCATGACCGCCATCACCATGGAGCAGTTTGCCGAGCCGTATATCAGGCGCCAGGCGCTCGATCATCTCAAGAACGGGCGTCTCGTGATCCTCGCCGGCGGCACCGGCAATCCGTACTTTACGACCGATACGGCAGCGGCGCTCCGGGCGGTGGAGATCAAGGCGGATGCGCTTCTCAAGGGGACCAAGGTGGACGGCATCTACACAAGCGATCCGGTAAAGGATCCGAAGGCCGTGCTGAAGACGAGATTGCGTTACATCGACGTGCTCAAGGACGACCTGCGGGTCATGGATGCCACCGCCGTCGCTCTCTGCAGGGAGAACGGCATTCCGATAGTCGTATTCAACATTCTCAAGAAGGGCAATTTGACGCGGGTGCTCGAGGGAAAACGCCTCGGCACCATCGTCGAGTAAAGGAGGTCGGCACTGATGGAGACGAAAGAGATTTTTCAGACCGCCGAAAAGCACATGAAAGCGACGATCGAGAAGATGGAGGCGGAGCTCGTGACGATCCGCACGGGAAAGGCTTCGCCCGCGCTTCTCGACAGCGTCAAGGTAGATTACTACGGATCCAAGGTCCCCCTCAAACAGGTCGCGAACGTCGTCGTTCCCGATCCGAAGCTCATCACGGTGCAGCCGTGGGAGAAACCCCTTATCGGCGAGATCGTCAAGGCCATCCAGACGTCGAACCTCGGGTTGAATCCCCAAAGCGACGGCACGTTCATCCGGATTCCGCTTCCGCCGCTCACCGAGGAGCGGCGCAAGGAGCTCGTAAAGGCCGTGAAGCACATGATCGAGGAGGCGAAAGTGGCGATCCGGAACGTGCGTCGGGACGCGATCGACAAGATGAAGAAGATCGAAAAGGAACACAAGATCACGGAGGACGATCTGCACCGAAGCCAGAAGGATATACAGGATCTCACCGACCGGAAGACCGTCGATCTCGACAAGATCTTCGCGGCGAAGGAAAAAGAAATTCTGGAGATCTAGGGGCGCGCGGACGCAATCCGGGAAACGAGACGATGGGCGATTCCAATGATCGTGCGATACACGAGCTGAAGGTGCATCCCGCGCTTCCACGGCACGTTGCCGTCATCATGGACGGGAATGGGCGGTGGGCGAAAAAACGGATGCTTCCCCGCCTCGCCGGCCACCGCGCGGGGACCGAGTCGGTCCGCGCGACGATCCGGGCATCGGCGAAACTCGGGCTTTCCGCTCTCTCCCTGTACACGTTTTCGCTGGAGAACTGGAATCGGCCGCGTCTCGAAGTCGACGGGCTCATGCGGTTCCTCGGCGAGGTGCTCCGATCGGAATATCTCGAGCTCGCCGAGAACAACATTCGCCTGCGGGCGATCGGGAGACTCGGAATGCTTCCGCGGGAGACGCTCGATACGCTCGAGGAGACGATCGAGAGGCTCTCGGGAAACACGGGCATGATCCTGAACCTGTGCCTGAGCTATGGCGGCAGGGCGGAAATCGTCGATGCGGCGCGGAAGTTCGCCGTCGCGGTTCAGGAGAGGAGCTTCGCCGCGGACGATCTCGACGAAAAGTCGTTCCGGCGGTTCCTGTACGACCCGGATCTCGCCGATCCCGATCTTCTCATCAGGACGAGCGGAGAGATGCGGCTGAGCAATTTCTTTCTCTGGCAGCTTGCGTACACCGAAATTGTCGTCATTGATACGCTCTGGCCCGATTTCAGGGAGGGGCATCTCTTCGCGGCGATCCGCGAGTACCTCGGCCGGGAGAGGAGATTCGGAACGGTTAAGGAGGGTTCGGACGATGACGTCGGGTGAAAAGCATCCTGCGACCGCACGGGACGCGAACGCGGCGGCTCCCCGCAGGCACGAGGGAATCGTGAAGCGGATTATCGCGTCCGCCATCTTCATCCCGTGTCTCATCATCATCGCGCGGCGCGGCGGATACTACTATCTCGCCCTCATCAACATCATGATCCTCATCGGCCTCTGGGAATTCTATAAGATGATGGAAGCGAAGGGGCTCAAGCCGTACAAGGCGATGGGAATCCTGAGCGGGCTCGCGCTCTCCTGGTATGTATTTTTCCAACAGGGTATCTACGCGAACCTGTTCCTGAGCGTCATCTTCATCGGAATCATGGTTCTCGAGCTCGCGCGAAAAGAGAAGGGGCTCGCCGTCTATCATATCTCCGTCACCGTGTTCGGCGTCTTCTACATCGGATGGCTCGGAAGCCATCTCATTCTTCTCAGGGAGCTTCCCCATATCAAGGGGCTCGACTATTCGCTCGGATTTTCCTTCGTGATCGTGACCTTCGCATTGACCTGGTGCTACGACACGGGAGCATATTTCGTCGGGGGCTGGCTCGGCAGGCGCAAACTGTTTCCGAGCATCTCCCCGGGAAAAACGATCGAGGGGGCGATCGGCGGAGTGCTGTTTTCACTCGTCGGGATTTTCGTCGTTCGCGCCGTCATCGCGCCGTATCTGACGATACTCCAGTCCGCCGGTCTCGCGCTCGGCGCTTCGGTCGTCGGGCAGCTCGGCGATCTTTGTGAATCGATGATCAAGCGGGACGTGAAGATCAAGGATTCCTCCCGGACGATTCCCGGGCATGGCGGGGTGCTCGACCGGTTCGATTCGCTCCTGTTCACGGCTCCCCTGATCTATTACGTTCTGAAGTACGTGATATTCAAATGATGAAAAGAATCGTCATACTCGGATCGACGGGCTCGATCGGAAGATCCGCGCTCGAGATTCTGGATCGCGCGCGCGACGAATTCGACGTCGCGGGGCTCGCCGCGGGGGACAACGTGGAGGAGCTCGCGCGCCAGCTCGAGCTGTTTCCCGGTGCCCGGTATTCCGCGCGGGACGGCGCCACCGCCGGCGCGATGCTGAAGGAGCGCGATCTCGCGGGGCGAGCCGTCGGCTACGGCGACGAGGGGATCGAAGCGCTCATCCGGGAAACGAAACCCCATATCGTGATCAACGCTCTCGTCGGGATAGCGGGACTCAGGCCGACGATGACCGCGCTCGAGCTCGGTTGCACGGTGGCGCTCGCGAACAAGGAAACGCTTGTGACGGCCGGAGAGCTCATCTCGCGGCGTTTCTCGCGCGACACGCACGCGATCATACCGATCGACAGCGAACATTTCTCCCTCGCGCGCTGCCTGCGCGGATATCGGGACGAGACGGTCGAGATCATTCTGACCGCGTCGGGAGGGCCGTTCTACGGGAGACGCCCGGCGGATCTCGCCGACGTCACCGTCGAGCAGGTTCTCAACCACCCGACGTGGAAGATGGGACCGAAGGTGACGGTCGATTCGGCGAATCTCCTCAACAAGGGGCTCGAGGTGATCGAGGCCCACTGGCTTTTTCATTTTCCCTACCGCGCGATCAATGTCGTGGTGCACCCGCAATCGATCGTCCATTCGATCGTGCGTCTGCGCGACGGATCCCTCATCGCGCACCTCGGGCCGGCCGATATGAAGCTGCCCCTCATGAGCGCCCTGTATTATCCGGAGGTGCGGGAATTTCCCTGGCGTTCCCTCGGGCTCGATGAGCTCGGGCGGCTCGAATTCGCGCCTCTTCCCCGCGATGAATACCCCGCGTACTCGCTCGCCCTCGCGGCGGCGGAGCGCGGTGGAACGGCGCCGGCCGTGCTCAACGCCGCCGACGAAGTCGCCGTAAATGCGTTTCTCGCGGGGAGGATCGGATTTCTCGCGATCGTCTCGTGGATCGAGGAAGCGCTCGGGGCGCACGTGACTCGTCCGATCGACGCGCTTGATGACGTTTTCGAAGCGGACCGCTGGGCGAGAGAATTCCTCGCGAGGCGGCACCGTGAAGCGTTTGTGACATGATGGAGGATTCATGATACTCACCCTGGCGGCGTTTTTCTTCGTCCTCGGCATCGTTGTTTTCGTGCACGAGTTCGGTCATTTCATCGTCGCGAAGCTCAACCGTATCTACGTGGTGACCTTCTCGTTCGGATTCGGGCCGAAGCTGCTGCGCAGGAAGGTCGGCGAGACCGAGTACGCGATCAGCGCGCTGCCATTCGGGGGCTACGTGAAGTTTGCGGGGGAGTTGAGCGAAACGGAAGACGAAGCGCGCGCGGCGAAGGATCAGGCACGCGGGACGGCGAGCGAACTTGATGTTCCTCCCGATCGCATGTACCGGAACAAGGCGCCGCTGCGCAGGATGTCGGTCGTGCTCGCGGGCCCCGCGATGAACTTCATCCTCGCGCTGCTCGTGTACATAATCAGCCTGTATGTCGAGGGAATATACGTAAATCCGAGCACTGCGGTTCAGGAGGTCGAGCGGGATAGCCCCGCCGAGCAAGCCGGACTGCGGGTCGGAGATACGATTCTCTCGATCGACGGCGAGCGTCTCAGGTACTGGGGACAGATCGAGAAGATCCTCGCCGGGAAGAAGGGAGAGAGCTCCCGGTACGTGCTTGACCGCGGCGCCGACACCCTGTCGATCGAAATCAAACCCCGGTACGACGCGGAGAGCGAGGCCTGGAGAATAGGGATCATATCGCAACTTCCCGCGCGCATCGGCGACGTCAAGAAGCAGAGTCCCGCGGAGCGCGCGGGCCTGCGCACCGGCGCGACGATCCTCTCGATCAACGACACGACGGTGACGAAATACTCCGAACTCGAGGACCGGATTCTGCCGAGACCGGGGCGGCCCATGAAGTTCGTCTGGGAATACGGGGGGAAGATTCACACGTCCGTGATCACGCCCGCGGCGGGAGAGGCGGCAGCCGAAGGGGAGCGCCTCGATGTCGTAAAGGTGGGGCAGATCGGCATCAGCCCCTACTACGAGAAGGTGAGGATTTCCATCGGCGAGGCGGTCGTCTACGGCTCGAGAGCGTTCGCGAATCTCTTCAATTCGATCATCGATTTCCTCGGCAAGCTTTTCTCGGGGCACGCAACGATACGGGCGATCGGCGGACCTCTCCGCGTGGGGGTCATGGCGGGAGACATGATCCGCTGGGGATTCAATTACCTCATCTATTTCCTTGCGTTCTTCTCGCTCAACCTGGCCATATTCAATCTCCTGCCCATACTTCCGTTTGACGGGGGACACTTCGTTCTCGGCCTTGTTGAGCTCGTCACGAGGCGAAAGCTGGGGAAGAAGGTTCAGACAGTGCTGACGCAGGCGGGATTCGTCATTCTGATCGTCCTCATGGTATTCATTCTATCGGTCGATATATTCAATCTTGTCCGCTAGGCGGATTCTGGAGTGCGCGATATTGTAATTCGTTTATTCGATAGTATATTGCGAGCCACCGTTCAGGTTTTTTCTCAAGCTCGGCGAGCGTTCTCCGCATCCGCTCCCGGTCCAGATTCTCATCGAGCTCTTTCCTTTTCTCTTCACGGGAGGCCGGATTGTCATGGAGAAGCTTTTCAAATTCGATTATTTTCATATAATAATCGACGAGGTAACGCTCATCAGGAGTCAGGGTTCGTTCCTTTTCCCTGGCGACGGGATCGGGACTCTGGCAGGAGTACAGAAAGAGAAGCGCAACCGCCGCGAGGAAAGGTGCGCGCAAAGGAAGCTTCCTCCCGCAGAGGCGCATCGCTCGCGCATGGCGGGAGGCGGACGGTATTTTCTGCGCGGCTTGCATCCGTGTCATGATTCACACCCTGCGTGCACGGTACAGGCCAAGGGCGAAGTTGTCAATTGATATGCGTTTCAACGCCCTGATACGGACCGCCGTCGCAGCGGGAATCGCTGCGTGCGTCGTCGCATTTCTAGGCGGTCCCTCCGGGGCGTCGGCGGCTGAATTCGGCGTAGAGTTCCCCACGATAAAACGAATCGAGATTCTCGGCAATATGAGCTTCGACGACGCGGCTCTCATGAAGCGGATGCGCACGAAAGAGGCGCGCTTCTACCGGATCTTCAGGCAGCCGAAGTATCGCCGCGACTTTCTACGCCGCGACGTCGTGGCGCTCGAAGCGTTCTACCGTATGAGCGGATTCTTCGAGGCGCAGGTGACGATCGAGTCGGTCGTGCCGTACAAGAAATCACGCTCGGTGAAGATACGCATCCTGGTCATCGAGGGGCCGCGATCCGTCGTGCGCGCGCTCCGCTTCGCCGGGCAGGGTCTCATACGCGAGGCGGATCTCACAAAGGGTCTCAATCTTGTCCCCGGGGCGCCCTATAATCCCAACCTCCTCGAAGCCGATCGATACGTTCTCTTGAGCAAGTTCTTCGAGAACGGATACCTCGGGGCAAAGGTAACGCAAGAGGTTCGCGTGGATTCGACAGATATCGACATCGATTGGACGATCACGGTCGGCGACGCCATGCGCATACGCGACACGCGCGTGTCGGGAACGAAGACGGTGCGCGAGGATCTCGTGCGGCGGGAGCTCATTCTCGCGCGGGGAGAGATATTCAGGGAGAAGAACGTGGTCGAAAGCACGCAGAACCTTTACGACACCGGTTACTTCAACTCGGTCGAGATCGAACCGGATTCCATCGACCTCGCGCGGCGCGAAGTCGATCTTCTCGTCAAGGTGCGCGAGCGCAAAATGGGATACATCGAAACCGGAGTAGGCGCCGGGAACATATACGGAAACCGCCTCTTCGGAGAATGGGGGCAGCGGAACGTTTTCGGAACGGGGAACGTTTTCTCGCTCAAGTCCTCATATGCGTTCCAGCTCTTTCGGAACAACGAATTATCCACAAATAACATCGACTTCAGAAGCGAGTACGTGCGGCACGAGGGGGAGCTCGGATTTCCCCATGCTCTCGGGACATGGAACACTTTCTCCCTCGGCGCGTTCTATGAACGGGACGCGATGGTCGAGCCGGTCATCATCAAGGATCTCGGCCTCACGGCGAGGATCGCGCGGCGCTTTTCGAGGCAGACGTCGCTTCTCTTCGGGTATTCGATCGAGCGGATCCAGCGTCTCGAGGTCGAGGAGGAAAAATCGCGTTCCCGGCAACGCGCGTTGTTCACGACGTTTGCGCGCGATACGAGGGACTTCTATTTCAATCCGCAGCGGGGAACGTATGTGACGGGAGAGGGGCGCTTCACCGGCGGATTCCTCGGCGGCGAAGATAATTACTATTCTCTCGTCGGATCGGTGCGGCGCTACGCGCTTCTGGGGAGAGGAAGCGTATTCGCATGGCGCGTGCATACGGGCTACGCCGACGCGTTCGGCGCATCGAGCGAAACGGGGCTTCCGATCGAGAGCCGGTTCTTCGCCGGCGGCGGCAACTCGGTCAGGGGATACCGGGAGAACTCCCTCGGGCCGCTCGGCTCCAATCTCGAACCGCGGGGAGGAAGGGTCACGCTTTTGACGAACGCGGAGCTCAGGTTCCCGATTCCGTATCTTGCCCGGTACAATTTCGGCGCGGCGGTCTTTCTCGACGGCGGTACCGTGTGGAACAGCGTCGAGGAGATCCGTCTTTCGGATTTCCGCATCACGGCCGATCGAGCGGATGTGACGCGCGGGGATTACATGTACGGGGCGGGGATAGGGTTCAGATACTATACACCGGTCGGGCCGCTGCGATTCGATATCGGGTTTCCGTTGAAGAGGGCCGAAGATATGGACTTCGATTACCGGATTCACATAAGCCTCGGGCAGATATTCTAACGCCCGGCTGGAGGATCGATCCGTGAACGAGAACAGCACCCCGCGCAGAGGTTCGATGCGGCGGTTCCTTCTCGTCCTCGGAATCATTCTCGTCGTGTTCATGACGCTCTTTTTCGGTCTCCGGACGAGTTTCTTCGCGCACCGCGTCGGGAGGATCGTCTCGGGCCGTTTCCTCGACGGAACCCCCTTCACCCTCACGATCGATCGCATGGAGGGGAGCGTCTTTCAGGACATGACGCTCCAGGGAGTGAAGGTACGCTATGCCGGTCCCGAGGGGTCATTCGACCTCTTTCGCGCCGGGGAGGTCTCGATCAGGTACAGTTGGGGAGCCCTCACGAGGCGTTCGCGGAAAATCGATGGATTATCCCTGATCGATCCGGTGCTCCGTCTCAGGACCGATTCGACCGGGACACTCATCGTGCCGTCCTTCGGAGCGGGGAAGGGCGAGTTGCCGTCGTTCGACGTCAAACTGTTCACCGTCGAGAACGCGCGCCTGATCGTGCAGGGAACGGAGAAAGTGGACGTGCTCGACGATCTGAACCTCGTGGGGTCGATCCGGAGTCGCGCGACGGAACTCCACGTCACCGTCGCGCAGGGATCGGCAGAGAACACCGGCCGTCACTTCGCACTGAGAAGTCTCAAGGGGATCGTCACGTTCGTCCGGGAACCGCGGAGGCAAGGCGCCGCGGCGCCTGCCGCCTCGCGGATCCTCCTCGACAGCCTCGCCGTCGTGCTCGACGAATCGGCATTCACGGCGAGCGGAACGATCGTGCCTGCGTCGCGGCTTTTCAATCTCGTCGTCGAGGCCGGTCCGATCAACATCGGAGAGATCACGCGGATTCTTCAGATCGAAACTTCCCATTACGGAGAGTTCAAGGGCTCGCTCACCGTGAAGGGAACGATCGAACGATTCCGGCTCGATGGCGTAGTGAGCGGCGTCATTTCGGGTTACGCCCTGAGCGATTTCGGGATCAACCTGTTCCGCGAAGGGAACGTCATCCGGCTCGACAGTTTGAACGGCGTCGTCAACGGCGCCCGCGTCGAGGGGCGCGGGACATATACGCTCGAGGCGCCCAGCGTTCTGGGCCTCGATGTCGACGTGCGGGGGCTCGATCTCAGCAAGGGGTTCGTACCCGGGCGAGAGCTCCCCGAGACGAGGTTCGACGGCGCGGTGAACCTGGACTATCGGGTCCAGGATGAGTCGCTTTCCTTCACGCTTGATCTCGGCGAAGGGGAATTGCTCGGCTTTCCGTTCGCGGAAGCGAGCGCGCGGGGTTCGTACGCGAACGACACGCTCAAGGCCGACGAGATCTTGATTTCTCATCCGACGCACACGATATCCGGGAGCGGCACGTTCGTCGGCGCTGACGCGGTATCGTTCATTTTCGACGTAGAATGCAAGGCGAGCGATACGATTTTCGCATATTTCGACATCGAGGAGTACCGCGCGGACGCGACGCTCAACGGGCGCTGGGAGGGGACGCTCGACGAATGGGACCTGCGCATGAACGGTTCATGCGGCAATCTCTCGTACCACGGAGCGTTAATCCCCGCGGGCGCGGTGAGGCTCGCGGTCGAGAAGAACTCCGACTTCACGGTTCTGTTCGATCTCGATGGGCCGGGGTGCAGCATCGGACCGGTGAAATTCACGGGGCTTTCCCTCTCGCTCGATTTTCGGGGCACGGCGGGCACCATCAGGAGACTCAACCTGTCGAGGGAGGATTTCAAGGCGGCCATCAGCGCCGAGATCGAGACCGAAGGCACGGACGCAACGGTGAGATTCAAGGAATGCACGCTGGAATCGCTCGGGGAAACGTGGATCGGCGGAGGCGCGTTCACCGTTTTCATCGGCGACAGCCTCGTGCGTTTCGACGATATCCAGTTCCATTCAAAAGCGGGAGCCGCATACGTCAATGGCGACGTTGGCCTTTCGTCGAAGACCGTTCGGGGAAGCTTCGCGTTCGAACGGCTCGGGTTCGATCTTCTCAACCGCGCCGGGCTCCTGAAAACGCCGCTCGCCGGGAAGGCGCGCGGCACGATCCTTTGCTCCGGTCCGTACGCCGATCCCGATCTCGATATCGATATCGCGGTCGAAGGCGGCCGCATCGATACCTTCATCATCGACACGCTTCTCATACGGGCCGATTACGCGAAAGGAAGCTATGCGATCGATTCCCTCGTCATCGGTTCTCCTTCCGGCTCTCTCAGCCTCAGCGGGCGGATATCGGGGATGCCCATTCGCGAGACGATCGACGATGTCGGGGGCGCGCTCAAGAAGGCGAGCGTGGCGCTCGAATCCTCGTGCAAGAATCTCGATCTCGTACCGTTTCTTTCCCTCGCCGGGATCAAGGCGCTCTCGGGCGGACGGCTGGACGGATCAATCTCGATAACGGATTCCCTCGCGCATCCGCTCGTTTCCCTGAAAGGCCGGATCGACCGGCTCTCCGTTTCGTCATTCACGATCCCTTCGGTCGATTGCGACATGAAGATCGATCGTAGCGAGCTCTCGGTCGACGGGACTCTGAACGTCTCGCCGGCGCACGCGGGCTCGTTCCATGGAAGCGTGCCGCTGAAGCCGGCGCGATTCCTCTATTCACTCGAGCGCTCACGCCCCGTCGCGTTCGAACTCGTCCTTCCCGAAGGGGATCTCGCGGCCCTTTCCGACGTGACGGATCTCGTCGTGGAGGGGGCCGGACGGTACTCGGGGCGGCTCGGCGTAACGGGCACGATCGCGTCCCCCCATCTCAACGGTAATCTGGAGCTGATGGGCGCGAGCTTCCGGCTCTCGGGGATGGAGGAGAAGTACAACGAGGTCAATGCGAGCATCATTATCGCGGATACGCTCATCACGATTTCCCGGTTCAACGGCCGCGAGGGAAAGAAAGGGACGATCGGCTGCGCGGGCACGATCTCGCTGAAGGGATGGAAACCGGTGGAATACCGCGTCGCGTGCGACGTGAACGAGTTCGTTCTCGCGAGTCTGTCGAATATTCTCGCGATTGTGAGCGGCAACGTGAGCATCGGCACGAGAATCGAGGGGGGGAGAGTGCTCCCCGTGATTACCGGTTCCTGCAAGATCAAGGAGTCGGAGGTGTATTACGACCTCGGCAGCTTCTCCGCCTCTCCCGAATCCGGCACCCTCGAGCTGCCGTCATATATCGCGGCGATCGATCTTGCGATACCGGGCAACACGTGGATCCGCACGCCGGACGCCCGCGTCGAACTTCAGGGAAACGTGACGCTGTACCACGACGCGAAGGGCACGTACCTGCGCGGCGAGCTCAATCTCGTGCGCGGCTGGTACAACGTATACGGCAACAAATTCAACATCACCTCGGGACAGCTCCAGTTCGTCTACGCGGGGAGTTTTCGTCCCGTCGTCGATATCGAAGCGGAGACGCGGGATCCGGAGGGAAGAAGGATATACCTCACGCTCCAGTGGCATCAGGACGATCTCGAGCCGCGGATCACGCTTCGCCACGAGGATCCCGGTTACAGCGAGACCGATATCTGGAAGATGCTCGGCGGAGGCGTCGTCACGGCGGAAGGAGCGGGAACGAGCTGGGACGCGCGGAGCACGGCGCAGAACCTCGCCGCCAACTACATCGAGCGGGCGCTCAACTCCCAGATGGAAGGGGTCACGATCGAGCTCGAGGCCGGCCGCGGCGCGAGCGAGCTCGCCGGTACGGGGGATTACCGGAACACGAAGATCGGGATCGGGAAATACCTCTCGCAGGGTTTCTACGTGAAGTACAAACAGGGTCTTTCGATCTCGTCCGCCCGCCAGATCGAGGTGGAGTACCGGATAAGCAATCTGTTTGTGATCCGTTCGGAAGTGATACGCAATTACGAGAAGGCTATCCAGGGAAACAGCCCGCGGACCTCGGACGAGATCAACGTCGATCTCAAGCTCCGATGGGAGTTTTAGGGAGGATAATGCTTGCAGTCGACTCGTCGATGCGCGAGCTTACTACAGACAGGAACGTCGGCGTGAAGTTTGTGAGAAAGGTGCAGATGTGAAGCGGAACGGAATGTCGCGAGCGGCGATCGGAGCGCTCGCCTTCATGTGCGTTGTCGCGCTTGCGGCGCCCTCGAGCGCGCAGGGCGATTGGTTCGGCAAAAACAAGGTTCAGAACAAGCGGTTCGAATGGAACGTCCTCAAAACGCCCCATTTTGACATCAATTTTCCCGGCGGCTATAGCGATCTCGCCGCGCGGACCGGAGTCATACTCGAGGCCGGGTATAACAAACTGTCGAACGATCTGTCGCATCGCGTCGCCTGGCGCATTCCCGTCATCATCTACGGGAGCCACTCCGATTTCCAGCAAACAAACGTGACCTGGAGCCTCATTCCCGAGGGAGTGCAGGCGTTTGCGGAGCCGATGCGGAAGCGCATGGTGCTTCATTTCGGGGGCTCGAATGCGGACTATGCGCACACCGCCGTCCACGAGCTCGTGCATATCTTCAGCTTCGACATTATCTACAGCACGCTCCTGAGATCGGTTTTCTCGCGGAGCATGCTCTTTCCAATTCCGCTATGGTTCATGGAGGGGCTCGCCGAATACTATTCGTTGGGGTACGATCGAAGCGGTGAAATGTTTATGCGCGACGCGACGGTCTTCGACTATTTGAGCGATCTCGATTATACCGGCGGCTACATGGCGTACAAATCGGGACAGGCGGCCATCTACTATCTGAACGAAACGTACGGACCCGGCAAGGTCATCGAGATCATGGACAACGTCCGCAACCAGCGCGGCTCGATCAGTATGGCGTTGGAGAGCTCGCTCGGGATCTCCTCCGAAGAGCTGAGCCGCGACTGGAAAAAAGCGATGCGGAGGCGCTACTGGCCTCTCTATGCGGACAAGAAAGAGCCTGAGGTTTACGGAAGACGGCTCACCGATCACGTGAAGAAGCATCACGGGATGAACATAAAACCGGCGTTTTCGCCGGACGGCCAGTACGTCGTGTACTTTTCGGACCTCAAGGGGCTCGATGGCATTTACCTCATGAATGCCGTGACGGGCCGCGTCGAGAAGCGGCTCATCTCCGGGATGATGTCGACGAGGTTCGAGTCGATCCGGAGCATGAATTCGAATCTCACATACAGCCCGGACGGCACGCGGGTCGCCTTCGTGGCGAAGTCGCACGGCTCCGACAGGTTATTCATCGTGCGTGTGCCCGGCGGCAAGATCCTCGACGAAATTCCGATCTCCCTCGATTTCTTCCTCAGCCCGGCATGGTCCCCGGCCGGAGAGACGATCGCCCTCGTCGGCGTGGTCCAGGGGCAGACCGATCTGTATCTCTACGACCTTGCGGGCGGGAAGCTCACCCGGCTCACGGAAGACCCGGACGACGAAGAGACTCCCTCGTGGTTTCCCGACGGAAAGAGGATCGCCTACGCCCGCTCCGCCCCGACCGCCCTTCAGCCCGCCTTCAAGCCCGACAGCGCCGGCGTCGTGCGGATATCGGGCGTGGATTTCACGGATTCCGGGAACGTGCGTGCGGTCGATAGCGATATCTGGAGCGTCGATACGGGAACGGGGGAGAAGACTCTCGTCATACGTACGGCCGGCAACGACAATAATCCCGTTGTGCTGGAAGGCGGCGAAGAGATTGTTTTCACCTCCGACGAAGACGGGATCAGCAATCTGTACCGGGGAAGCGTCACGGTCGGAAGCTACTACCGGTTCACCGATCTGCTCGGAGGCGTGTTTTCCTACGCGCATTCGACCGCGGGCGATCGCCTCGTATATAGCGCGTTCAACGCGGGAGGATTCGATCTCTTCGCCATGGACGTCTTCACGGAGAAATCCAAAACTTCCTACTCGACCGGGGGGCCGGCCATGAACGAGCAGGCCGCGAGCGAGGCGCCGCGCGATACGGCATCCCGGTCCAATAACGCCGGAGACGCGCCGGCGTCGGCCGCCGACACGAGACTCGCCGAGCCTCCTCCGATCGGAATCCGCGACGCCGGCCTCTCGGAGGACGAGTTTCCGCTGATCGTCGTCGACGAGGATTCGAAGGAGAACATCGATCCCGACACGCTCGAGGCGATACGGGCGAGGGTTACGAGCCAGATCGGCACCATCCAGCGCTACCACGCCCATCTCGGTCCCGACTATGTCGGCAATATGATGGGAATCGGTTATTCCACGGGATTCGGTTTCCAGCTCTACAATCAGATCGCGTTCAGCGATCTTCTCGGCGACCATCATATGCTCGTCGCGTTCAATTTCTTCCGCTCGGTCGAAGACAGCGACGTGCTCCTCACCTATCGCTATCTCAAGAAACGGATCGATTACGGGGTCGGTGTTTTTCAGTTCAAGAACTATCTCAATTCCCGCGTTTCCTCGGTAGGCGAGACATTCATCGATTATCAGCTCTTCACCGAGCGGAACTACGGCCTGTTCGCGCTGGCGAGCTATCCGTTCTCGACCTTCACGAGGGTCGATCTCGAGTTCCAGGGATTCGTCTCGGAACGGGAGTTTTTCGGCACTTACCGGGAAGGCTCTTCGGGGTATGAATACTACGAGCCCACGAAATCCAAGCGGCAGCTTCTCCAACCGACGTTCTCCCTCGTGCACGATTCGGCGTATTTCGGCTCGTTCGGCCCGGTGATCGGATCGCGCTGGATGCTGAGCGCTTCGCGAACGATCGCCTTCGCGGGGGACGACATTTCCCGCACGACACTCTTTGCGGACTACCGGAAATACATGCCCCTTTATTACCGGAACTACCTCGCCGTTCGCGGCATCGGCGCGCTGGGCATCGGGGACGATCCTCAGATCTTCTTCCTCGGCGGCCCGCTCACGATGCGTGGATACGATTACCTCCAGTTCACCGGTTCCCGGATGCTTCTCTTCAACGTCGAATACCGGTACCCGCTCGTCGACGCGCTCATCTTCGGCTGGCCCGGCAGGTGGGGAATCCAGAACATCGGTGGAACGTTTTTCCTCGATACCGGTTCCGTCTGGGGAAAGGGCAGATACGTGGAGCCGCTCCCCGATTGGCTCGAGCCGCGAGTCGTGAACGATCTCGCGTTCTACAGCGACTTCGGCGCCGGATTCTATATGCGGATCGGGTATCTGATTCTGAATTTCCAGCTCGGCTGGCCCACAGATTTCGCGCGGACCGGCGATTCCGTGTTCCATTTCTTCATCGGTCCTCAATTCTGATGGATACGTTGAATCCGCAGCAGAAACAGGCCGTGCTCGCCACGGAAGGTCCCGTGCTCGTGCTGGCCGGGGCCGGAAGCGGGAAGACACGTGTTCTCACCGAGCGCATCGCATACCTCATCCGCGAGAAGGGGATTTCCCCCGAGCGAATCCTCGCCTTTACCTTCACGAACAAAGCGGCGGGGGAGATGCGTTCGCGCGTCGAGCGGCACCTTGGGCAGCGCGAGCTTCCCTTCTGGATCGGGACATTTCACTCGACGGGGGTGAAGATCCTTCGCCGCGAGGCGAGCCACCTCGACTTCAGCTCGAACTTCGCCATCTACGACGAGGACGATGTCGTTCGCCTTATCAAGGATGTCATCAAGGGAAAGGGCTGGAGCCTTGACGAGAATCCCGTGGCGGTCGTGCGGGACCGGATTTCCCGCTGGAAATGCGCGCTCGTGGCGCCGCAGGAGGCGCTCGAGCGGGCCGGCGATCCGAACGAGGAGCGCCACGCGGGGATCTACAAGGGGTACGTCGACGGCCTGCGCAAGGCGAACGCGCTCGACTTCGACGATCTCATCGCGCGGGTCATCGAGCTCTTCACGGCGCATCCGCGGGTCAAGGAGCGCTACGCGCGCCAGTTTCAGTACGTCCTCGTGGACGAATTCCAGGACACGAACGCGATCCAGATGCTCATGATCGACGCGATCGCCTCGCAGCACAAGAACCTCTTCGTCGTCGGAGACGACGACCAGGCGATCTATGGCTGGCGCGGCGCGACCGTGGACAATATTCTCCAGTTCGACAAGGTGTACGAAGGCACCGTCGTCATCAAGCTCGAGGAGAATTATCGCTCGACGAACGCGATCCTCGACGCGGCGAACCGTCTCATCGAGCACAACAAAGGGCGCACGGGCAAGAGCCTCTGGTCCGCGAAGGGGGCCGGGGAGAAGGGGAAGCTCTTCTTCGTCGATGACGAGGAAGAGGAAGGGGCGGCCGTGCGCGAGACGATCATCGATCTTCTCAGAGGCGGCTACCGGCGAAGCGAGATCGCCGTGCTCTACCGCACGCACGCCCAGTCGCGGGCGATCGAGAACGCGCTTCGGACCGGCGGGATGCCGTATCAGATCATCGGGGGCGTTCGCTTCTACGAGCGCCGGGAGATCAGGGATCTTCTCGGGTATCTCAAGCTCGTCAACAATCCGAGTGACAACGTGAATTTCAAACGCGTCGTGAATGTGCCGCGGCGAAAGATCGGGGACGTGACGCTGGCGAAGATCGAGGAGGCGGCAGGGGACTCGAGCCTGCTCATGGCGCTTCGCGACAGGGATCTCCTCGCGGGGCTTCCCCGGGCGCTCCGCGAAAAGATCGAGGAGTTTTCGAATCTCGTCTCGTCCCTGCAGCTCAAGGCCCGGGAGGGAACCGCGCACGACGTGCTCCTCGCCGCGATCGAAAAAACGCACTATCGCGATCACCTCAAGGAAGATCCGAAAACGGCGGAGACCCGTCTCGAAAACATCGAAGAGCTTCTTGTCGAGACGCAGCGTTTCTCGTCGTCGGCGAGCGACCCGGGGCTCGCCGCTTTCCTCGAGAATATTGCTCTTATAAGCGACCTCGACTCGCTCAAGGGGGAGGAGCAGGTCGCTCTCATGACGCTTCACAACGCGAAAGGGCTCGAGTACCGCGCGATCATCATCACCGGGCTCGAGGAGGGGCTCCTTCCGCATTACTCGAGCTTCGAGGCGGTCGACGAGCTCGAGGAGGAGCGGCGGCTCTTCTACGTCGGCATCACGCGGGCGAAGGAGAGACTCTTCATGTTCTGCGCGGCGAACCGCATGCGGTTCGGGAGCTGGATCGGGAACTCCCCGTCGCGGTTCATCGGGGAGATACCCGTGAACCTGCTCGATATCGTCGGGGGGGACGAGGTGCCGCGCGGCGGGCTTTTCGCCCGGGAGACACAGGAGCTTCCCGAGACCCCGAAAGCGGCGGGCGGGGAGGGTTCATACCTGAGCAGGCGATTCAAGCAAGGGGCGACCGTGATCCACCCCAACTACGGCGAAGGCACGATCCGCAAGGTCGAGGGCTCCGGCAAGGACATGAAGGTCACGGTCCATTTCCCTCGCTACGGGGAGAAGAAGTTCCTCGTCGCGTATGCGCCGTTCAGGTTCGCCTGAGGCGAGAATTGATGCGGCCGCTCCGACGGCCGTCCCCTGTTGACATATCCCTGCCCCTCCTGCTAATCTAACATCTTCTCGAACGCGACTGCAGGGAGGCATGTTATGTCCTTGACCGAACTCGAATTGGAACACCTCGAGCGGCTCGCCCGCGTGAAGCTGACCGGCGAATCGCGAGAGAAGCTGCGTGAGCAGCTCGCACGGATCATCGAGTTCGTGAAACAGCTCCAGACGATCGACACGGCCGGATACGAGACGCGCGCTTACGTGGGTGAGTTCGAGCCGGCGCTGCGCGAGGACGAGACGAAACCGTGCCTCCCGCGCGAAGAGGTGCTCGACGCTGCGCCACAAAAGGAAAGAGAATTCTTCGGCGTGCCCCCCGTGATCGAGGCGGACGAGCTCTGAGGTGCATGCCAATCTCATGAAAGATTCTCATGAATGATCTTCTTCGATATTCCATAGCAGAGCTGCAGGGGATGTACCGCGTCGGCACGGTAACCGTTCGCGAGATCGTTCAGTCATACCTCGATTCGATCGCCCGGCGCGAGCCGCGGATACGGGCGTTTCTCCAGGTCTTCAGCGAAGCCGCGCTCGACGAGGCGGCGAAACTCGATGCGAAGGGCTACGACGGACGCCCGCTCTTCGGCATCCCCGTCGCCATAAAGGACAATCTCTGCACGCGGGGGATCCCGACGACGTGCGCTTCGAAGATTCTCGAGGGCTATCGGCCGCCGTACGACGCCACCGTCATCGGTCGTCTCAGGGCCGCCGGCGCCGTTATCATAGGCAAAACGAACCTCGACGAGTTCGCCATGGGCTCCTCCTGCGAGAACTCGGCGTTTCAGATAACGCACAATCCGTGGAACGAGGCGTACGCCCCGGGAGGATCGAGCGGCGGCTCGGCCGCATCTGTCGCGGCCGACATGGCGCTCGCCTCGCTCGGCTCCGATACGGGCGGATCGATACGCCAGCCGGCGTCCCTCTGCGGCGTGGTCGGCCTCAAGGGAACGTACGGAAGGGTGTCGCGCTACGGTCTCGTCGCGTTTGCGTCGAGCCTCGACCAGATCGGACCCTTCGCGCGCGACGTGCGCGACTGCGCCCTCGTGATGGAGGCGATCGCGGGGCATGACGAGCGAGACGCGACGACTATACCTAAGCCGTCGCCCGATCTGCACACCGGTCTCGAGAAAGGCTTCGAGGGGCTGCGCGTCGCCTTCCCGTCCGATCTCGGGAAATGGGAGATGGATGCGTCGGTCAAGGAGATTGCGGCGCGCACGGTCGACGATCTCGCGGGAGATTCCGTGCCGATCGCTCGAGTGGCGCTCCCCGGCATGGAGACTTCCATCGCGGCCTATTACATTCTCGCGAACGCCGAAGCTTCGTCGAACCTCGCCCGCTACGACGGCGTCAGGTACGGTCTCCGCTCGAGCTCGAAATCGCTCGCCGACATGTACGACGAGACGCGCGGCGAGGGATTCGGCGACGAGGTCAAGCGGAGGATTCTGCTCGGCACGTACGTGCTCTCGTCCGGCTATTACGACGCATACTACACGAAAGCGCAGCAGGTGAAGGCGCTCATCTGCGCGCAGTTCGAGGAGCTGTTCAAGAGTAGCGATCTCATATTGCTTCCGACCTCGCCGACTCCGGCCTTCAAGCTCGGGGAGAGGCTCGAGGATCCGATCGCGATGTATCTTTCCGATATATTCACGACCCCGGCGAACATCGCGGGGCTCCCCGCGATATCCGTCCCGGGAGGGCTATCTCCCGAAGGGCTTCCCATCGGCATGCAGCTCGTCGCCGGATGGGGCGAGGAAGCGAAGCTCATGCGGGGAGCCTTCGGCCTCGAGAGAATGTACCGCTTCCGCGAGCAATACGTCCTCGGCCCGAAGGAAGAGAAGGGGCACAATGGCGGCCGTTGAATTCGAAACTGTCATAGGGCTCGAGGTCCACGCGCAGCTCGTGACGAAGAGCAAGGCGTTCTGCTCCTGCCCCGCGGTTTACGGCGGGGAGCCCAATACGCAAACCTGCCCCGTCTGTCTCGGGCTGCCGGGCGCTCTGCCCGTTCTCAACAACGAGGCGGTTTCGATGGCGATCCTCATGGGGCTCGCGACCGGCTGCCGCATCGCCCCGAGGAGCGTCTTCGCCCGGAAGAATTACTTCTATCCCGATTGCCCGAAGAATTATCAGATTTCGATGTACGACAAGCCGCTCTGCGAGGAGGGCCGCCTCGAGTTCAAGCTGGACGGCGAGATCCGCAGCGTTTCCCTCGAGCGCATCCACCTTGAGGAGGACGCGGGGAAGCTTATCCACGCCGATGAGGGAGGGAGCCTCGTCGATTTCAACCGGTGCGGCGTACCCCTCATCGAGATCGTGAGCAAGCCCGAGATCGGCTCGCCCGAGGAGGCTTCGAGGTACCTCATCGCTCTCCGGCAGCTTCTGCGGTATCTCGAGATCTGCGACGGGAACATGGAGGAAGGCTCGCTCCGCTGCGACGTGAACATCTCGCTCAGGCGGCCCGGCGACAAGCTGGGAACGAAGACGGAGATCAAGAATCTCAATTCGTTCAAGGCGGTCGAGATGGGAATCCGCTTCGAGATCGAGCGCCAGGCGGGCGTGCTCCGGAGCGGTGGACGCATCGAGCAGGTCACGAATCTCTGGGATTCGACGCAGAAGAAGCTCCTCACGATGCGCAGCAAGGAATACGCGCACGACTATCGCTATTTCCCCGAGCCCGATCTCCTTCCGCTCGATGTCGACGGCGCCTGGATCGAGAGGATGCGCGCCGCGCTCCCCGAGCTGCCTCTCGCGCGCGAGAAGAGATTTCGCGAAAGGTTCGGGCTTCCCGCGTACGACGCCGGTGTGCTCTGCGCGGAGAAGGGGCTCGCCGATTATTACGAAACCGTCGTGAGCTCGGGCAGCGACCCGAAGCTCGCGGCGAACTGGGTCATGCGCGAGATTCTCGAGGAAACTAAATCCGGTACAGAATTCGAAGGAGCTTCCGCGCCGGTTTCCGCCGAGCGCCTCGCGGAGCTCATCGTTCTCGTTTCGGGAGGCGTCATCAGCAACTCCGCCGGCCGCGAGGTCTTCAAGGAAATGGTAAAATCGCTCGACCCGGCCGCGAAGGTCGTCGAGAGACTCGGCCTCACGCAGGTGAGCGGCGAGAGGGAGCTCGAGCAGTGGGTCTCGGAAGTGATTGTAGCCAATCCCGACGAAGTCGCGCGCTACAAGGGCGGCAAGACGCAAC
>Ga0265296_1001889_pt1 | contig 22363 bp, 22 predicted proteins | sample MunlanPumphouse1_FD_189073 | JGI IMG/M metagenome (GOLD analysis project Ga0265296, IMG submission 189073) | Groundwater microbial communities from a municipal landfill in Southern Ontario, Canada - Pumphouse #1 | ecosystem: Environmental > Aquatic > Deep subsurface > Groundwater | place... | reverse complement strand
TCAATAAACTGGACGTGCTCCAGGACCGTTTCGAAGAACTGACCGCCTTGCTTGGCGATGGCGAGGTTATTTCCGATCAAACCAAGTTCCGCGCCTATTCCAAGGAATACGCCGAAGTTGAGCCGATCGTGACCACCTACTCGCAACTGCTCAAAGTGCAGGCCGACCTCGAAGGCGCCCAGGCGCTGCTCAAGGACAGCGACCCGGACATGCGTGAAATGGCCGTGGAAGAAGTCCGCGAAGCCAAGGAAAAGCTCGTTGAGCTGGAAGGCGACCTGCAACGCATGCTGCTGCCCAAGGATCCTAACGATGGGCGCAACGTCTTCCTGGAAATCCGCGCCGGTACCGGCGGCGACGAGGCGGCGATCTTCTCCGGCGACCTGTTCCGCATGTATTCGCGCTATGCCGAGCGTCGCGGCTGGCGTGTCGAAATCCTCTCCGAGAACGAAGGGGAGCACGGCGGCTACAAGGAAATCATCGCCCGGGTCGAAGGCGAGAACGTCTACGGCAAGCTGAAGTTCGAATCCGGCGCCCACCGCGTGCAGCGCGTTCCAGCCACCGAGTCCCAAGGCCGCATCCACACCTCGGCCTGCACCGTGGCGGTATTGCCCGAGCCGGACGAGCAGGAAACAATCGAAATCAATCCGGCAGATCTGCGTGTCGACACCTATCGTTCGTCCGGCGCCGGTGGCCAGCACGTCAACAAGACCGACTCGGCGATCCGCATCACTCACTTGCCGTCCGGCATTGTGGTGGAGTGCCAGGAAGAGCGGTCCCAGCACAAGAACCGTGCGCGGGCCATGTCCTGGCTGTCGGCCAAGCTCAACGACCAGCAGACCAGCGCCGCCGCCAACGCGATTGCCAGCGAGCGCAAGTTGCTGGTGGGCTCGGGTGACCGGTCCGAGCGCATTCGCACCTATAACTACGCCCAGGGCCGGGTCACCGACCATCGGGTCAACCTGACCCTGTATTCCCTGGACGAAATCCTTGCCGGTGGCGTGGACGCAGTGATCGAGCCGTTGCTTGCCGAATACCAGGCCGACCAACTGGCCGCGATAGGTGAATAAATGACCATTATTGCCAGCTTGTTGCGCGCCGCCGAGCTGCCCGACTCGCCGACTGCCCGTCTGGATGCGGAGTTGCTGCTGGCGGCTGCCCTGGGCAAGTCCCGCAGCTACCTGCACACCTGGCCAGAAAAAATCGTCAGCAGCGAAGACGCGCTACGTTTTGCTGGCTACCTGCAACGTCGTCGCAGCGGTGAGCCGGTGGCCTACATCCTCGGCCAGCAGGGCTTCTGGAAGCTCGACCTGGAAGTCGCGCCGCACACGTTGATCCCGCGCCCCGACACCGAGCTGCTGGTGGAAGCGGCCCTGGAATTATTGCCCGCCAGCCCGGCCAACGTCCTCGACCTGGGCACCGGTAGCGGCGCCATCGCCCTGGCCCTGGCCAGCGAGCGCCCGGCCTGGCGCGTGACGGCGGTGGATCGCGTATTTGAGGCCGTGGCCCTGGCCGAGCGCAATCGCCAGCGCCTGCACCTGGATAACGTCACGGTGCTCAACAGCCACTGGTTCAGCGCCCTGAAAGATCACACCTATCACCTGATCATCAGCAATCCCCCCTATATTGCCGACAACGATCCGCACCTGGTGGCGGGCGATGTGCGCTTCGAACCCGCCAGCGCACTGGTCGCAGGTCACGATGGCCTGGACGACCTGCGCCTGATCATCGCCCAGGCGCCGCTGCACCTGGAGGCCGGAGGCTGGTTGCTGCTGGAGCATGGTTACGACCAGGCGCCGGCCGTGCGTGACCTGTTGCTGGCGCAAGGTTTTGCCGAGGTCCACAGCCGTATCGACCTCGGCGGCCATGAGCGCATCAGCCTGGGACGCCGGCCGTGCTGACCGATCAGGAGCTGTTGCGCTATAGCCGACAGATTCTGTTGCAACAGGTCGATATCGACGGCCAGTTGCGCCTGAAAAACAGCCGTGTATTGATCGTCGGCCTGGGTGGCCTCGGTGCTCCGGTGGCCCTGTACCTGGCAGCCGCCGGTGTGGGTGAGCTGCATCTGGCGGACTTTGACACGGTCGACCTGACCAACCTGCAACGCCAGATCATCCACGACACCGACAGCGTCGGCCTGAGCAAGGTCGATTCGGCTATCCGCCGCTTGAGCGCGATCAACCCCGAGATCCGGCTGGTTGCCCACCGCGCTGCGCTGGACGTTGATTCGTTGGCCGCTGCCGTAGCCGGCGTGGACCTGGTGCTCGATTGCTGCGACAACTTCGCGACCCGCGAAGCGGTGAACGCGGCGTGTGTCGAAGCTGGCAAGCCTTTGGTCAGCGGTGCGGCGATTCGCCTGGAGGGCCAACTCTCGGTGTTCGACCCGAGGCGCCCGGAAAGCCCGTGCTACCACTGTTTATATGGGCACGGCAGCGACACCGAACTGACCTGTAGCGAAGCCGGCGTCGCCGGTCCGCTGGTGGGCCTGGTCGGCAGCCTGCAAGCCTTGGAAGCCCTGAAGCTGCTGGCCGGTTTTGGCGAACCCCTGGTCGGCCGGCTGCTGCTGATCGACGCCCTGGGCACACGTTTTCGCGAGCTGCGGGTCAAGCGTGATCCCGCTTGCAGCGTCTGCGGTCGCCAGCATGGTTAAGGATGCACCGATTGGTGTATTCGACTCCGGGGTCGGCGGCCTGTCGGTGCTCGACGAAATTCATCGTTTGTTGCCCCATGAGTCGCTGCTGTACGTGGCAGATTGCGGGCATATCCCCTACGGCGAGAAAACCCCGGCATTCATTCGCGAACGTTCGCGGGTGGTTGCAGAGTTTTTCCGCGGGCAGGGCGCCAAGGCTTTTGTGATTGCCTGCAACACGGCAACTGTGGCGGCGGTCGCGGATTTGCGCAGTGATTATCCGGATTGGCCGCTGGTGGGCATGGAGCCGGCGGTCAAACCTGCGGCTGCCGCGACGCGCAGTGGTGTGGTCGGGGTACTTGCCACCACGGGCACCTTGCAAAGCGCCAAGTTCGCCGCGCTGCTGGATCGCTTCGCCACCGATGTGCGGGTGGTGACGCAACCTTGCCCGGGGCTGGTAGAGCTGATCGAAGCCGGCGACCTCAACAGCCCGGCGCTGCGCCAGATGCTGCAAGGGTATGTCGCGCCGCTGATCGAGGCCGGGTGCGACACCATTATTCTGGGCTGCACTCACTATCCTTTCCTCAAGCCCTTGCTGGCGACGCTGCTGCCACCGTCAATCATCCTGATCGACACCGGCGCGGCAGTGGCGCGTCAGTTGCAGCGCCTGCTGGGCGAACGCCAACTGCTGGCCGAGGGCAATCCTCGGGCGGCGCAATTCTGGACCAGCGGTGATCCGCAACATCTCAGAAATATCCTACCCACACTATGGAAATTCAGCGGCGTTGTGCGAAGCTTCGCCCTGTGAAAAATTCGTGAAATAGCGGGTTTTTTAGCTGAACTTCTGCGTTGTCCGTGATTTCTATAGCTCTTGATGAGCAATACAAAACCATACAACTTCGTTTGGAAAGGATGTTTCTTATGAAGCGCTTGTTCTGTTTGGCCGCGATTGCGGCCGTTTTGGTAGGGCACTCTGTTTCTTCCCAGGCTGCCGGCCTGGAATTTGGGGTGGGGCATACAAGCGATTCGACCATGACCTATCGCCTGGGCCTGCAATCGGACTGGGACAAGAGCTGGTGGCAGAGCGATGTCGGGCGCCTGACCGGCTACTGGAGCGGCGCCTATACCTTCTGGGATGGTGACGAACGCGCCAGTGTCAGCAGCTTGTCGTTTTCCCCGGTGTTTGTGTATGAGTTCGCCGGTGAGTCGGTGAAACCCTATATCGAAGCGGGGATCGGCGTGGCGTTGTTCTCACGTAGCAAGGTGGAAGACAACAACATTGGCGGGGCTTTCCAGTTCGAAGATCGCCTGGGCTTTGGCTTGCGCTTCGCCGGCGGGCACCAGGTGGGGATCCGTGCCACGCACTATTCCAACGCGGGCATCAGCAGCCACAACGATGGTATCGAGAGCTATTCGTTGAACTACACAATGCCGCTCTGATACTCCCCAAGCACAGCCCACCCCATGTAGGAGCGGGCTTGTGTGGGAGCCGGGCTTGCCCGCGATGCAGACGACTAGGTGCTTCAGGCAAACCGCAGTGATGCTATCGCAGGCAAGCCAGCTCCCACACAAGCCAGCTCCCACATGTGACCACCACCGTTTTCAGAATCAGCGGTAGACCGTTGCAATCCCCTGGCGCTCTTCAAGGCACTCCGGCGCGCCCATCTCGAACTCCCGGCAAATCAGCGGTCGTTTTTCATAGATCGTGCACATCATCGTGTCGCGATCCAGTGCGGCGCACCAGCCGTCGTCCAAGCGCAGCATGACTTCGCCGCCCCAATCGTCCGTGTCGATATAACGATCAGGCACGCCGGTGTCGGTGATCAGCATGACTTCCAATTGACAGCAGCAGGCTGCGCACGTGGAACAGGTGACGGCGGGTTCGGTGATTTGGGTGTGGGGGATGTTGGTCATAGACGCGCAGTGTAAGGCAAGCCGGTCGAATGCGTGTGAAAGCTCTGACGGACGTCAGCGCGCGAGCCGGTGCAGGCCGGGAAATACCACGGCCCAAAGCAGCGCGATTGCCACCAGGGTCGGGGCTGTGGCAAATCCGAAGCTCACGCCTGCCAACTGGCTGCCGGCGTAGTACGACAGCGGTCCGCCCACGCCCCCCAGCAGGCTTGCGCGCCACCAGGGCCGGGCGCTCCAGGCCAGGCAATGGCGCAAGGTGGTCGCCAGCAACGCCCACAGCAAGATCAACCACCCAGGAATCAACGGGCCGGGTTCACTGAACTCGAACACGCCTAACGTGCGCAATAGCGTGTCGAGCAGGGTACCGAGCACGGTCACGCTCAAGATCAACCGCCCCTCAGCGGCCCATGAAGTTATCCACAGCAGGTGAATTGCCAGCACGACCAGCCCGAGCAATAACCACAGGCTGTCGCCCCCCATCACACAGGCAAACCAGCCGCACTTGAACAGCGCGGCATTGGCCAGGTTTTTAAGCATTGAAACGCCCGAGCAGCGGCTGTGTCACCGCGCTGGGCTTGGCCAGCAGCAATTGCGCAGTGCCGATGGTGCGCTCCATAAAGCCGCCTTCGCAGTAGCACAGGTAGAACTCCCACAACCGCAGGAAGTATTCGTCGTAGCCCAATTCCGTGAGCCGGCCATGGGCGCGGCGAAAGTTCTCATGCCACAAGCGCAGGGTTCGCGCGTAATGCAGGCCGAAGTCTTCCATGTGCAGCAGGTTCATATCGGTGTCGCGGCTGACGATCTGCAACATTTTCTGCACACAGGGCAGGGCGCCGCCGGGGAAGATGTAGCGCTGGATAAAGTCGACGCTGCTTTTGGCCTGCTCGTAGCGTTGTTCGCGAATGGTGATGGCCTGCAGCAACATCAACCCGTCGCTCTTGAGCAAGTGTGCGCATTGCTTGAAGTAGGTGGGCAAGAAACGATGGCCAACCGCTTCGATCATTTCAATGGACACCAGCTTGTCGTACTGCCCGCTCAGGTCGCGGTAGTCCTGCAGCAGCAGCGTCACCTGATTCTGCAAACCCAAGGCCTGGATGCGCTGTTCGGTGTAGGCAAATTGCTCTTTGGACAAGGTAGTCGTGGTAACCCGGCAGCCGTATTGCTGGGCTGCGTACAGGGCCATGCTGCCCCAGCCAGTACCGATTTCCAGCAAGTGGTCCGAGGGCTTGAGTGCCAGTTTCTGGCAGATGCGCTCCAGCTTGTTGAGTTGTGCCTGCTCCAGCGTATCGTCGGCGCTAAGGAACTGCGCCGCCGAATACATCATGGTCGGGTCGAGAAACTCCTGGAACAGGTCGTTACCCAGGTCATAGTGGGCGGCGATGTTTTTTTGCGAGCCCTTGCGGGTATTGCGGTTGAGCCAGTGCAAGCCTTGGGTGAAGGGGCGGGCCAGTTTGGCCAGGCCACCCTCGAGGGCGTCCAGTACATCAAGGTTGCTGACCATCACGCGTACCACGGCAGTCAGGTCCGGGCTGCTCCAGAAACCATGAATGAACGCCTCGCCCGCGCCGATGGAACCGTTGGCAGCCACCAGGCCCCACACGGCCGGGTCGAGGATCTGGATCTCACCCAGCAAATGCGCTTCCCGTGCCCCGAACACCTGGCGTTCACCGTCCTCGATCACCACCAGTTGGCCATGGCGCAGCCTGCCGAGTTGGCGTAGCACGGCTTTGCGCAACAGCGCGCCGGTCAGGCCGTTGATGTTCAGGCGCTGGGATTTGATCGATAAGCTAGGGGATTTCATGTTGGCGATCCTTGGGATACCCAATTGCACAGGCGTCATCGGCCGCCTGATGGGGGAAAATCGGTGTGCGTTTAAGGAGCAGGCGCAGGGCTTGCCAGTAGATAGCCAGGCAGGTCTTGGCGGTCATCCACGGAAAGCGCCGCAAGTAGCGATGCAGGCTGGCGCGGTCGAGTGCTTCGCGTTGCAGGCTCAAGGTGGCGTCGAACACCTTGCTCTCGCCTTGCCAGTCGGCCATATGCACCCCCAGGCGTTGGCCGGGCGGGCTGAAGCTCATGCGGTATTGCAGATCCCGGGGCAGGAAGGGCGATACATGAAATGCCTTGGCCACCGCGAAATGCTGATGCTCGCCGCCCGCCAGGGCCCGGGCGGGCAGCACATAGTGATAGCGCTCGCGCCACGGGGTGTTGGTCACTTCACAGACAATCGCCGCCAGTTGCCCGTCGCCCTCGAAGCAGTAGAAGAAACTCACCGGGTTAAATGCCAGGCCCCAACTGCGGGCCTGGGTCAGCAGGCAAATATTGCCTTGGGGTATATGCCCAAGGGTCGTGCCGACCAGTTGGCGCACGGCGTCGCTCAAGCAGGTGCCATCGCGGGTCAACTCACGCAGGTAATCCTGCTGGCGAAACGCAAAGGGCGCGAAGCGGCCACTGCCGGCCAACGGTGACAGCCCCAGCACCTGCTCCTGTTCGCTGAGGTCCAGGTACAGCAGGCCGATGCGATAGCGAAAGGCATGCCCCTTGGGGGTAAACCGCCGATGGGCAATCCAGCCGCTGTAGAGGGCGCTGTTCACAGGGTTTCCCCAAACGCCTGGGCCACGCGCAGGGCGCTGACCACGCCGTCTTCATGAAAGCCGCTGGCCCAGTAGGCCCCGCAATAATAGGTGTGCTGCGCGCCATGCAATTCTTCCCAGCGTGCCTGTGCCGCCACCGCCGCCAGGCTGTATTGCGGATGGGCATAGGTGTAGCGGGCAAGAATTTTCAGCGGGTTGATAATCGGTGTCTGGTTGAGGCTCACACAAAAGGTGGTGTCGCTGTCGATCCCTTGCAGGATGTTCATGGCGTAGGTGACGGCTGCCGGCTTGTGCGTGCTGGCGTCCAGCCGATAGTTCCAACTGGCCCAGGCCAGGCGGCGGTCGGGCAGCAAGCGCGTATCGGTGTGCAGGACCACGTCATTGTCGGCGTAGGTTATCGCCCCTAGGATCTGCTGTTCGGCCAGGCTGGGATCGTCCAGCAAAGCCAAGGCCTGGTCGCTGTGGCAGGCGAAGATCACTTTGTCGAAGATTTCGCGGCCGTCGGCACTGTAGATCACTGCGCCTTCTGGCGTGCGCTCGACTTTCTGTACCGGGCAGTTGAGGCGGATGTGTTGGCGAAACGAGTGGGTCAGTGGCTCGATATAGCGGCTGGACCCGCCTTCGATCACGCACCATTGCGGCCTATTATTCACCGACAGCAAGCCGTGGTTCTTGAAGAACCGCACGAAGAACTGCAGCGGGAAGGCCAGCATGTCCGCCAGGGACATCGACCAGATCGCCGCGCCCATGGGCACGATGTAGTGGCGGATAAACCGCGGGCCATAGTTGCCCGCCTGCAAGTATTCACCCAGGGTCATCTGTGCGCTGATGCGTTGTTCCTGCAAATCCAGGGGCGCCTGGCGATTGAAACGCAGAATGTCGCGCAACATGCCCCAGAAACCCGGAGACAGGATATTGCTGCGCTGGGCGAACAGGCTGTTGAGGTTATTGCCGTTGTACTCGACGTTTTCCTCCGGGGCGCAGACCGAGAAGCTCATTTGGGTCGGCTTGAACGGCACGCCAATTTGCTGCAGCAGGCGGATGAAGTTGGGGTAGGTCCAGTCGTTGAACACGATAAAGCCGGTGTCCAGCGCGTACTGTGCGCCGTCGACGGTCACGTCTACCGTGTGGGTATGGCCGCCAATCCGGTCGGCGGCTTCGAACAGCGTGATGTCATGGCGGCGGCTGAGCAGATAGGCGCTGGTCAGCCCGGAAATTCCGCTGCCGATAATCGCGACTTTCACAGGTTGTCCTTGTGCGGCGGCGGGCTGCGCAGCATGCGTTTGCCGATGATCAGTTGCGCGCGGTTCGGCAGTTTCGACAGCGGCCACAGGGTGGCGATGAACAGGGCTGGGAAGGCGATCTCCAGTGGGCGTTTTTCAAGTTTGCCGAAGATATGCCGTGCGGCTTTGTCGGCCGGCCAGCTCAGAGGCATAGGGAAATCGTTGCGTTCGGTCAGTGGGGTGTCGACGAAACCGGGGCTCACTACCGTGACGTCGATGCCTTCGGGCGACAGGTCGATGCGCAGGGATTCGAACAAGTAGCGCAGGCCGGCCTTGGACGCGCCATAGGCTTCTGCGCGGGGCATCGGCAGGTAGGTGACGGCACTGGCGACCCCCACCAAATGCGGGGTTTGCCCGGCACGCAGCAGCGGCAGCGCGGCTTCGATGCAATAACTGCTGGCCAGCAGGTTGGTGCGCACCACGTGTTCGATAATCGAGGCATCGAACTGCTTGGCATCCACATATTCGCAGGTGCCGGCATTGAGGATCACGGTGTCCAGGGCGCCCCAGGTTTGCGCGATCTGTTCGCCGATTTCCCGTACCACCTGGCTGTTGGTCAAGTCGCCGGCGACCACCAGCACTTGCCCGGGGTAGCGTTGGGCCAGTTGTTCCAGTGGCGCCTTGGAGCGCGCACTCAGCGCCACCTGCGCACCACTGCCGAGCAGCTCTTCGGCCAATGCGGCACCGATGCCACTGCTTGCCCCTGTCAGCCAATAACGCCGCGGCGATTTCAGGCTCATGCCATTCTCCCTTTCAACCAACGGACCAGCCGGCCAAGGACCGGTAGGTGTTCGTAAAGCAGCGCGCCAGCATCAAAGTAATCGCGGTGCCGGTAAACCTTGTCGTGCCATAGCAGATGGGAGCAGCCCTCGACCTGAATCTGTCGGCCACCCGCCAGGCGCGGGTGGCAGAAACTCATGGTCCAGCGCAGGTAACCCTCGCCATCGGCCACGTGGTCGAAGGCGTGGAAGTCAAAACGCAGTTGCTCGACGTTGCTATAAAGCTCGGCGAAGTACGCTTGCAGCGCGCTGATACCGTGGACCTGATGCAGTGGGTCGGTAAACGATATGTCCTGGCTGTACAGGCTGTCGAGCAGGTGCAGGTTGTGCTTGTCCAGGCGGGCGAAGGACTGGGCGAACTGGCGCAGGAAGTCACTCATACACGCCTCCCACCGCCTGGCGTGAGGGCAGGGCACGAAAGGCCGCCAACGCGCGCTCACGGGAATGTTTGAGGTCGACGATGGGACGCGGGTAGTCGGCCACGCCAAACAGGCCGCCGGCGGCGTCGGGGTTGTGTACTTCCTTCTTGTTCAAGCCCGCAAGTTGCGGCAGCCATTGCTTGATAAAGCGCCCTTCGCCGTCGAACTTTTCAGACTGGCTCAGCGGGCTGAAAATGCGGAAGTACGGCGCCGAGTCAGTGCCGGTGGACGAACTCCACTGCCAGCCGCCGTTGTTGGCCGCCAGATCGCCGTCGATCAAGTGCCGCATAAAAAAGCGCTCGCCTTCGCGCCAGTCGATCAGCAGGTTCTTGGTCAGGAACATCGCCACCACCATGCGCAGGCGGTTATGCATCCAGCCGGTTTCCAGCAGTTGGCGCATCGCGGCGTCGATGATCGGCAGGCCGGTGCGCGCCTCTTGCCAGGCTGCAAGGTCAGCGGGGGCATGGCGCCAGGCCACGGCTTCGGTTTCCGGGCGAAACGCACGGTGGCGCGACACCCGTGGGTAGCCCACCAGGATATGTTTATAGAACTCGCGCCACAGCAACTCGTTGATCCAGGTGATGGCGCCGATATCGCCGCTTTCGAATTCACCCTGGTTGCTTTGCAGCGCCGCATGCAGGCACTGGCGCGGCGAAACCACGCCGGCTGCGAGGTACGCCGACAGTTGGCTGGTGCCGGGCTTGGCCGGGTAGTCGCGCTCGTCCTTGTAGTAGCTGATCTGAGCGTCGGCAAACTGCTCAAGGCGCCGCTGTGCCTCGTCTTCACCGGCCGGCCAAAGTGCGCGCAGGGCGTCGCTGGGCGGGGCAAACCCCTTGACCTGCTCGGGAACCGCATCACTGGCCAATGGCAGCGCGGCCTGGGCCTCGGGGGTTGGCACTCGACGTGGCAGGGCGCTGTGCAGGCGGTTGTAGCAGACCTTGCGAAACTGGCTGAACACTTGGAAGTAGGTGCCCGTCTTGGTCAGCACGCTGCCGGGCTGGAACAGCAATTGGTCCAGATAGCGGTAAAAACCCAGGCCTTGGGCTTCCAGGGCCTGGGCCACGGCAGCGTCACGCCGGCTCTCGTGGATCCCGTACTCTTCGTTGATGTGCACGGTCTGGACCGACAACTCCTGGCACAACTGCAGCAATACCTGTGGGGCTTGGTCCCACGTGTCCGCGTGGCGGATCAGCAATGGGATGTTCAGCTCACCCAGTGCCTGGCCCAGGCACTTGAGGTTGCGCAGCCAGAAGTCGACTTTGCACGGTGCGTCGTCATGGGCCAGCCATTGCCCGGGCGTGATCAAGTACACCGCCGCCGTCGGGCCACGCTGGCAGGCGGCCGCGAGTGCGGTGTTGTCATGCAGGCGCAGGTCGCTGCGCAGCCAGATCAGGTGCATTTAAAGAAGCCCACGCTGGATCAGGAGTTGATGAGCCGACAACGGGTCTTCGGCCAGCAACAACTGAGGAATGTCTTGGGTTAATACCGCCAACTCGGCCTGGTGGATGCACACCGTTGGTCCGGCGATAAGGGTCGGGCAGTTGGTGCCGCTCAAGAGTTTCGGCAGGGCCGCCAGATGGATGGCCTTGCTTGAATACAGCAGCACGGCGCGCGGTTGCAAATGCTCAACGGCCAAGGCCAGTTCGCCGTTGGGCAACGGCCAGTCGAAGACCTCCACCGGGCAATCGGCGCTGCTGGCCAGCCAGGCGCTTAGCCACAGGTGCGGCTCTAGCGGCAGGTCGGAATGATTGATCAACAGCAGCGGCGGGCCATTGAGCTGGCGATTGTTGTGATACATCCGCGCGCCAAATTTGCTGCGCAGCCAGGAGTGGAAAAACACCCGCTCCATCTGTGCGCCGAACTGGCCCTGCCAGCGCTGTTCCAGTTCCTTGAGCAGCGGCAACAACAGCTGCTCGCACAGAGTGCGCGGTGGGTAGAGGGCCATGGCCTGGTTGAACACATCGTCCACCCGGCGTTCGGCCAGTTGAGCGATGGCCTGCACCAGCGTCTGGCGCAGGCTCTGCCATTCGTTTTCGATGCTGTCGTCCACCGGCTGGGCGTTGTCGATCAACTGCTTGACCTGGCTGACCGGCACGCCACGGTTGAGCCAGGTCAGGATGGTCTGGATGCGCTGCACATGTTCGGCGTTGAACAGCCGGTGGCCCTTGGGGGTGCGCTGGGGCACGATCAAGCCATAGCGCCGCTCCCACGCGCGCAAAGTCACCGCGTTGACCCCGGTTTGGCGCGCCACTTCGCGAATCGGCAGCCAGCCTTGTTCCAGGGCCTGGGCCACGTCTTCGACGGGGGGGGTTGGGTGTTGCAGGGAAACATTCATGGGTTAGATCGCATTACGCAGGCTGAGATTTTCCGGATGGGGCTGCAGGTACGCCTGTTGCGCGATGTAGCGGTCCGGGTGTTGGCGAAAGTGATGTTTGAGCAGGGTCAGCGGCACCACCAGCGGCACGATGCCGTGACGGTATTGGCCGATCAGGGTCTGCATTTCTTGTTTGTCGTCGGCGCTGAGGGCTTGCTTGAGGTAGCCGCTGATGTGTTGCAGCACGTTGGAATGGGTGCCACGGGTCGCGCACTTTTTCAGTGCGCTCATCAGCTCAGTGAAATAGTCGCTGGCCAGGGCTTGCAGGTCGCAGCCCTTGCCCATGCTGCCCAGCAGATGACCCAGGCTCTTGTAGTGGGCCGGGCTGTGGGCCATCAGCAGGTATTTGTAGCGCGAGTGGAAGGCCAGCAGGCGATGACGGGTCAAGCCCTCTGCCAGCAGTTGCTGCCAGGTGGCATACACGAACACCCGCGTCAGGAAATTTTCGCGCAGCACCGGGTCGTGCAGGCGACCGTCTTCTTCCACCGGCAGGTTGGGGTGGCGGGCACAGAAGGCCTGGGCATAGATGCCGCGCCCGCCGCCATCCACCGGGGTGCCGTTGTCGCGGTAGACCTTGACCCGTTCCAGGCCACAGGACGGCGACTTCTGCATGAAGATGTAGCCGCACAGGTCGGTATGCTCGGCGGCCATTTGTTGACCATAGGCGTCCAGGGGCGCGGTTACATTCAATTCACGGTGCACGGTGCCCACGGCCTGCGGTTGCTGCGGATCGCCCACCAGGCGAATCGGCTCGCGGGGGATGCCCAGGCCAATGGCGACTTCGGGGCACAGCGGCACGAAGTCAAAGTATTCACCGAGTGTCTGGCTGCACAGGGGGGATTGCTTGTGCCCGCCGTTGAAGCGCACGTTTTCGCCAAGCAGGCAGGCGCTGATGGCGATCTTGGGTTTGCCGGTGGCGGACACAGGGGTGGACATGGCAAAACCTCTACAAGATTCCTGTACAGAATTTAATTTCTGTACAACTTAATCTCATCATAGGTCTGAGGCTGTACAAGTCAAATTATTTGTACAGGTTTTTACGTCCAGCCGATTTTCCAGCGCTCGGCATCTTGCAGGCTTTGCCAGGCCAGGCGCTCTGAACGGCGGGTGAGGACGGCTTGCAGTTCAATCTCCAGCACGCTGCCTTCGTCATCGCGAAACAATTCGGTGACCAGGAAATGTTTTTCCTTGTGCCGAGGTTGCGTGGCCGTCCATTTCGAGAGCAGCAATTTCGCCGGGTTGATGCGGTTCATTGCAGGTGTTCGAGCAGGCGCCGCGCCGCTTCCTGGCCGCTGAGCCACGCGCCTTCGACCCTGCCGGACAGGCACCAGTCGCCACACACGTACAACCCCAGGTCGGCGTCCGCCAGCACGCCCCATTCATGGCTGCCCGCGGGGCGGGCGTATAGCCAGCGGTGGGCGAGGCTGAAGGAGGGCGCCGGCATGCTGCAGTGCAGCAATTCGGCAAAGGCGCCGTGCAGCAATTCGATAATGGCTTCCTTGGGCAGGTCCAGGTGCTTTTTACTCCAGGCACTGCTGGCATGCAGGATCCAGGTGTCGGGCGTGGCATCGCGCCCGGGTTTGCTGCGGTTGCGGGCCAGCCAATCCAGGGGGCTGTCCTGTACAAAGCAGCCTTCCATGGGGGTATCCAGCGGCGTGTCGAAGGCCAGGGCGATGGCCCAGGTCGGGTCCATTTTCACCCCGGCGGCAGTGCTCGCCAGTTTCGGCGCTGCCGCCAGCAGGGCAGTGGCCTGGTGCGCCGGGGTGGCGATGATCACGTGGCTGAAGGGGCCGTGGTTGCCGCCATCGGCGTCCAGCAGGTTCCAGTGTTGCTGGCCCTGAAACACTTCGGTAATACGGCAGCCAAACTCCACCGGCAGGTCATCGAGCAGGGCGCGGGTGATGGCGCTCATACGCGGGGTGCCGACCCAGCGGGTCTGTTCGTCCGGGGAGGGGCTCAGTTGGCCGGATTGGCAATTGTAGAGTTGCGGCTCCCACTCGGCAGCCCAGCCATTGGCTTGCCAGCGTTGGACTTCATTGACGAAACGTCGGTCGCGCGCGGTGAAATACTGCGCGCCCAGGTCCAGTGCACCGGCCTCGCTACGCTTGCTGGACATGCGTCCGCCACTGCCGCGGCTTTTATCGAAGAGTTGTACAACGTGCCCGGCATCTTTTAGCGCTCGGGCGGCCGAAAGTCCGGCGATGCCGGTACCGATGATCGCGATAGGAACAGTCATGGGAGGCCTCGTTTTACCGTTGGGTACAGACTACGCCGACACCAATAGCTGTACAATATTGTTTTTTGGTATAAGTTTCGGCATGCCTGAATGTGTCGCGTGACCTATGGTTAAACCTAGGTTGCGCCGATTAAAAAGATCCCTGCTTATAAAATAGACCAGCGACGCTCGGCCAACGTTACAGGAGGAAGATCTCATGCACATTTTGCTGACCGGCGGTACGGGTCTGATCGGCCGCCAGCTCTGCCAACACTGGAGCGCCCAGGGGCATCGGTTGACGGTCTGGAGCCGCAACCCCACACAGGTCGCCACGCTGTGCGGTGCGCAAGTGCAGGGCGTCGCCCGTTTGCAGGATGTAACGCAGCCGGTGGATGCGGTGATCAACCTGGCCGGCGCGCCGATTGCCGACCGCCTCTGGACCCACAAACGCAAGGCGTTGCTGTGGAGCAGCCGGATCAGCCTGACGGAAACCCTGCTGGCCTGGCTCGAGGGCCTGGCAGTCAAACCTGCGGTATTGATCAGCGGCTCGGCGGTGGGCTGGTACGGCGATGGTGGTGAACGCGAACTGACCGAAGCCAGCGGCCCGGTGCAGGACGATTTCCCCAGCCAGTTATGCATCGCCTGGGAAGAAACCGCCCAGCGTGCCGAAGCTTTTGGCTTGCGGGTGGTGCTGGTGCGTACTGGCTTGGTGCTAGCGGCTGAGGGCGGCTTTTTGTCGCGGCTGTTGCTGCCCTTCAAGCTGGCGCTGGGCGGGCCTATCGGCAATGGTCGGCAGTGGATGCCGTGGGTGCATATCAAGGATCAAATCGCCCTGATTGATTTTCTTCTGCATAAACCTGACGCCAGCGGTCCTTATAATGCCTGCGCGCCACAGCCGGTGCGTAACCGCGAGTTCGCCAAGACCCTGGGCCAGGTCCTGCACCGCCCGGCGTTCATGCCCATGCCGGCGTTTGCCCTGCGGCTGGGGCTGGGCGAGTTGTCCGGGTTATTGCTGGGGGGGCAGAGGGCAGTACCCGAGCGGCTGTTGGCTGCCGGTTTCATTTTTCAGTTCACTGATTTGCACGCGGCTCTGGACGACTTGTCCAGCCGCCTCTAGAGATAGGATGTTGCATGACGGATCACGCGTTGTTACTGGTCAACCTGGGTTCACCGGCGTCCACTTCGGTGGCCGATGTGCGCAGCTACCTCAATCAGTTTTTGATGGACCCCTATGTGATTGACCTGCCGTGGCCGGTCCGGCGCTTGCTGGTGTCGCTGATCCTGATCAAGCGCCCCGCGCAGTCGGCCCATGCCTACTCCTCGATCTGGTGGGAAGAAGGCTCGCCGCTAGTAGTCCTCAGTCGCCGCCTGCAGCAGCAGATGACCGCCCAGTGGACGCAGGGTCCGGTGGAGCTGGCGATGCGCTATGGCGAACCCTCGATCGAAAGTGTACTCACCCGCCTGGCCGGGCAGGGCATCAGCAAGGTCACGCTGGCGCCGCTGTATCCGCAATTTGCCGACAGCACTGTGACCACGGTGATTGAAGAAGCGCGACGGGTGGTGCGGGATAAGCAACTCGACCTGCAGTTCTCGATCCTGCAACCGTTCTACGACCAGCCGGAATACCTCGACGCCCTGGTGGCCAGTGCCAGGCCGCACTTGCAGCAGGATTACGATCACCTGCTGTTCAGCTTCCATGGCCTGCCGGAACGGCACCTGAACAAACTCAACCCTGGGCATTCGCTTGAAGGCAGTGGTGACTGCTGCGCCAATGCCTCGCCCGAGGTGCGCACGACGTGTTATCGCGGGCAGTGCTTCAGCGTCGCCCGTGACTTTGCTGCGCGCATGGGCCTGCCGGACGATAAATGGTCGGTGGCGTTCCAGTCGCGCCTGGGCCGGGCGAAGTGGATCGAACCCTACACCGAGGCACGCCTGGAGGCATTGGCCCAGCAAGGGGTGAAGAAGTTGTTGGTGATGTGCCCGGCGTTTGTCGCCGATTGCATCGAGACCCTGGAAGAGATCGGTGATCGCGGGCTGGAGCAGTTCCGCGAAGCCGGGGGCGAGGAGTTGGTGTTGGTGCCGTGCCTCAATGATGATCCGCAATGGGCGGTGGCGCTCAACACCTTGTGCGAAAGAGCGCCTGTCAGCCTTTAGCGTGGCAGCGGGCTGGTGTGGGAGCTGATGTGGAAGCTGGCTCCCACCCAAGCCAGCCCCTGCACAAGCCAGCTCCCAGATGGGTTCACTGGGGGGTTATTCGTGGTGCGGTTGGCCGAGGAAGGTCAGTGAGCTGAACAGCGCACGGGTCTGGATCTCGCTATCACCTTGGACCGGTACTTCCACCTGCGCCGCAATCACATTCAACGCCTCGTTGCGCACCATTACCTGGGCCCGGCCATCCTTGTCGGTTTCGGTGCTCAAGGTGTTCGGCGCGCTGCGGTAGTCGCCAATCAACTTGATCCCCGCAGCAGGCTTGCCATCGATCAACACCCGCACCGGCAGGGATTTGCCAGGGCCAACGGTGAGCGGATCGACCTCGGGCACGATCACCATCCTCAATTGATCCAGCTTGGGCAACTTGGCCCCGGCCTGATAAATCGCCAGGCTGTACTTAAGGGCTTGGGTGGTTTCGAGGGCGCCGGGTACTTGGCTGCGGCCCTTGTTCACCCACTTCTTGTCCGGGGTTTGCGACCACAAGCCATTATCAAACGCCACCGCCAGCACCGCAGGCGGCTTGAGCGGTTGCAGGCGCGCCTGGTCGTCCAGGCGTTGCACCGTCACGGGGATCATCCGGCCACTGGGGTCATAGGCCCAGGCACCGCTGACCTTCTTCGCCTTGAAGGCTTCGTCTTCGGCACCGTGGCCATAGACCACCTCGATATGGCCCCGGCGTTGCTCGGTCCACAAGCCATGGGCCGAGACCTGGGTGGCGAACAGCAGACCGAGCACGGCCAATGATTTGAGCGCTTGCATGGGGACGTCCTTTTACAGGTTGAGGGTCAGGCTGACGGTGAAGTTGCGCGGCTCTCCGGGGTTGACCCAGTAGTTGCTGTAGGAGCGCTCGTAGTACTTTTCGTCGAACAGGTTGTTGAGATTCAGGCCCACGGTGACGTTATCGCTGGCTTTGTAATGGGCCAGCAGGTCGACGGTGTGGTAGGCCGGCAACTCGAAGCTTTTGCCAGCCTCGCCCGAACGGTCGCCGACATAAGTAAACGCCGCGCCCACGTCAGAGCCGCGCAGGGCGCCATCCTGGAACTCATACACGCCCAACAGGCTGCCACTGCGCTTGGCCACGCCGAGAATGCGGCTGCCGGTGGGCACGTCTTGGTCGCCCTTGGTTACTTCTGCGTCGATGTAGGCAAAGGCGCCAATCACCCGCACGGCGTCAGTCAGTTGCCCGGTCAATTGCAGGTCGAAACCCTGGCTGCGGGCCTTGCCGATGGCGCGCTTGGTGTCGGTGGCCGGGTCCGTGGCCAGGGTGTTTTCCTTCTCGATATGGAAGGCGGCGAGGGTGGTGCTCAGGCGGTCGTCGAACAGCTCGCTCTTGATGCCCACTTCATAACCGACACCTTCCTCGGGCTTGAGGAAATTGCCGGCGGCATCCAGCTCACTTTGTGGTTTGAACGAGGTGGAGGCGTTGGCAAACAGGCCCACTTGTGGGGTCAGTTGATACAGCAGGCCGGCCCGTTGAGTCATGACGTCGTGGGTTTTCTGGGTCTTGGCCCCGTTACGGGTGAAGTCCTCTGAACGTTGCTCGACGTGCTCCAGGCGCATGCCAACCACACCGCGCAGGCGCTCGGTAAAGACGATCTGGTCTTGCAGGTTCAGCGCCTGGCTTTTCACCTGGGTGAAAAAATCACTGCCCGAGCGCTGGCCATTGGGCTTGGGCTGGCCATAGACCGGCCGGTAGATATCAATCGGGTAACTGCCGGCGATGGCGGTCACCCGTTCTTTCTTGCGGTAGTCCTCGTACTCGGTGCCGATCAGCAGTTCATGCTGCCAACTGCCCACCTCGAACAGGCCGCGCAGTTCCAGTTGGGTGATGCTGTCATGCCACCCCATCGAGCGTTGGCGGTAGCGGCGGTTGACGGTATGGCCATCGGCATTCAGCGCACGGCTCTCCGAGGCTTCGCCCCACAGGCTGCCCTGTTTGTAATGGCTGGCCAGACGCAGCTTCCAGGCATCGTTCAAGTGATGTTCGAGGGTGGCTTGCAGACGGTTGTTGTGGTTGTCGATATCGCCGTCGTTGGGCTCGCCAAGGAAGGTCGAGCGCGACATGCCGCTCCAACGGTTGTTGGGGGCCACGATGCCCCGGTCGAAGGTCGAACTGTGGCGCACGAACTCACTCTCCACCAGCAGGCTGGTGTCCGGGTCCAGTTGCCAACTGAAGGAGGGCGCAACAAACACCCGCTTGCTCTGCACGTGATCGCGGAAGCTGTGGTTGTCTTCCACCGCCAGGTTGACCCGCGATAACACCTGGCCTTCGCTGTCCAGCGGGGTGTTGATATCGACGGCGGTGCGGTAGCGATCCCAACTGCCGGCGCTGGTCTGTACGGTGGTGAAGGCTTCGGCTTGGGGCTTCTTGGTGACGATGTTTACGGTACCGCCGGGATCGCCACGGCCATACAGGCTGGCGGCGGGGCCCTTGAGCACTTCGATGCGTTCGATATTGGCCGTGTCCGGCGTACTGGGGTAGCCGCGGTTGGCGCTGAAACCGTCCTGGTAGAACTGTGAGGTGGTGAAGCCGCGAATGCTGTACTCGTAAAGGGTCAGGCCGCCGAAGTTGTTCTGCTTGGACACGCCGCCGGCAAACTCCAGGGCGCGCTCGACGTTGTTGCTGCCCAGGTCCTTGAGCACTGTGGCGGGAATCACACTGATCGATTGTGGGATATCGCGCAGGGCCGTGTCGGTCTTGGTCGCGCTGGCCGAGCGGGTCGCGCGGTAGCCCTGGACCGGGCCGGTGGCGGATTCATACGCCTCACCGGTGATGCTGGTGGTGCCCAACTCAAGGGTGTTGGTGTCTTCTGCAAACACCGGGTCCACCAGCAATCCCAAGGCGAGACCGGCCAGGGGCGCAAACTTTCGAGACGTCATGGTCTAACATTCCAATATCAATATTGAAATAATATAACATGACTATTGAGAGTGTATCTCTTTAAGAGCGCCCTTTATTCTTGCTCTTTAACCGGTGCTGGCGGCGGCCGCAGCCCCACTTCGGCCAGGAGTTTGATCTCTTTGCCGTTGCGCATGACCTGGATCGCGACCTTTTCCGTTGGCTTGATCCGCGCCACCTGGTTCATCGAACGACGGCCATCGCCAGCCGGTTCGCCGTCGATGCTGAGGATCACATCGCCCACCTGCATCCCGGCTTTTTCTGCTGGACCGCCGCGCAGGATGCCGGCAATGACAATGCCTGGGCGCCCGGTCAGGCCAAAGGATTCGGACAGCTCCTTGGTCAGCGGCTGCACTTCAATCCCCAGCCAGCCACGGATCACCTGGCCGTGCTCGATGATCGACTTCATCACTTCCATCGCCAGCTTTACCGGGATCGCGAAACCAATGCCTTGGGAGCCACCGGACTTGGAGAAAATCGCGGTGTTGATGCCCGTCAGGTTGCCGCTGGCATCCACCAGCGCGCCGCCGGAGTTGCCTGGGTTGATTGCCGCGTCGGTCTGAATAAAGTCTTCGTAGCTGTTGAGGCCCAACTGATTACGCCCGGTGGCGCTGATGATGCCCATGGTCACGGTCTGGCCGACGCCGAACGGGTTGCCGATGGCCAGCGCCACATCGCCGACGCGCAGGCCTTCGGAGCGGCCGATGGTAATGGAGGGCAGGTTCTTCAGGTCGATTTTCAGCACCGCAAGGTCGGTTTCCGGGTCGCTGCCCACCACCCGCGCCAGGGTTTCGCGGCCATCGCGCAGGGCCACCACAATCTGGTCGGCGCCGGTGCTCACATGGTTGTTGGTCAGGATGTAGCCTTCCGGGCTCATGATCACCCCGGAGCCGAGGCTCGATTCCATGCGGCGCTGCTTGGGCGAGTTGTCACCGAAAAAGCGCCGGAACTGTGGGTCTTCAAACAGCGGATGCGCCGGTTTATTGATGACTTTGGTGGTGTACAGGTTGACCACCGCAGGCGCCGCGACCACTACCGCATCGGCGTAGGTCACCGGGCCCTGTTGCACCGCGCTGGTTTGCGGCGCCTGTTGCAGGTTGACGTCCAGGCTTGGCAGGCCGACCCATTGCGGATAACGCTGAATAATCAGCATCGCGATCAGCACGCCGGCCAACAATGGCCATCCAAAAAAACGCAGCGCCTTGAGCATCAAGTAAGTCCTGACAGGTTGCAGGGGGCGCGGGAGCGCCCATAATGTCGCGCATTATACGAGGCCGCGAGCGCCTCTGAACGGGATATTTAGGAGTCTTTTATGGCCGTCGCCCTGAGCACCCTGGTTGAAGAAGCGGATCGCTACTTGAACAGCGCGAAAATTGCCGATTACTGCCCCAATGGCCTGCAGGTCGAAGGGCGGCCGCAGGTGTTGCGTATTGTCAGTGGCGTGACTGCCAGCCAGGCGCTGCTCGATGCAGCCGTCGAGGCCAAGGCCGACCTGGTGCTGGTGCATCACGGCTATTTCTGGAAAGGCGAAAGCCCATGCATCACCGGCATGAAGCAGCGCCGCCTCAAGACCCTGCTCAAGCACGACATCAGCCTGCTGGCCTACCACCTGCCGCTGGACCTGCACCCGGAAGTGGGCAACAATGTGCAATTGGCCCGTCAGTTGGACATCACCGTCGAAGGCCCGCTGGACCCGGACAACCTCAAGGTTGTGGGCCTCGTGGGCTCCCTGGCCGAGCCGCTGTCGGCGCGCGATTTCGCCCGTCGTGTGCAGGAAGCCATGGGCCGCGAGCCGCTGCTGATCGAAGGCAGCGCGATGATCCGCCGCGTGGGCTGGTGCACCGGCGGCGGTCAGGGCTACATCGACCAGGCCGTGGCGGCCGGAGTCGACTTGTACCTGAGCGGCGAAGCTTCAGAGCAGACGTTCCACAGCGCCCGTGAAAACGACATCAGCTTCATCGCCGCCGGCCATCACGCCACCGAGCGTTACGGCGTGCAGGCCCTGGGCGACTACCTGGCCCGGCGCTTTGCCCTGGAACACCTGTTCATCGACTGCCCCAACCCGATCTAAGCCTCCATTGCGTCCACTGTAGGAGCCGGCTTGCCGGCGATGAGGCCCTTGAGTCATGCGTTGATTTCAAGGACGCCATCGCCGGCAAGGCGGCTCCTACGGGGCGATGTACGGCCAAACGAGGCGGTATATCCATATACCGTTTCGATCTAGCTGGCTCCCTGAATAGAAGAAGGTGCTGTGCTAGCATGCCCCGCTCGAACACGGCCCGCAGGCCGTCCAAAAAGAATCGTTTTTCCGTGAGTAGCCATGGTCGACAAACTGACGCATCTGAAACAGCTGGAGGCGGAGAGCATCCACATCATCCGTGAGGTTGCCGCCGAGTTCGACAACCCGGTAATGCTCTACTCCATCGGCAAAGACTCCGCCGTGATGCTGCATCTGGCGCGCAAGGCATTCTTCCCGGGCAAGCTGCCGTTTCCGGTGATGCATGTGGACACCCAGTGGAAATTCCAGGAAATGTACAAATTCCGCGACCGCATGGTCGAGGAACTGGGCCTGGAACTGATCACCCACGTCAACCCGGATGGCGTCGCGCAGGGCATCAACCCGTTCACCCACGGCAGCGCCAAGCACACCGATATCATGAAGACCGAAGGCCTCAAGCAGGCCTTGGACAAGTATGGTTTCGACGCAGCATTCGGCGGCGCCCGTCGCGATGAAGAGAAATCCCGTGCCAAAGAGCGCGTGTACTCGTTCCGCGACAGCAAGCACCGCTGGGACCCGAAAAACCAGCGCCCTGAGCTGTGGAACGTCTACAACGGCAACGTCAACAAGGGCGAGTCGATCCGTGTGTTCCCGCTGTCCAACTGGACCGAACTGGATATCTGGCAGTACATCTACCTCGAAGGCATCCCCATCGTCCCGCTGTACTTCGCCGCCGAACGGGAAGTGATCGAGAAGAACGGCACGCTGATCATGATCGACGACGAGCGCATCCTCGAGCACCTGTCCGACGAAGACAAAGCCCGTATCGTCAAAAAG
>Ga0265296_1001888_pt1 | contig 22372 bp, 23 predicted proteins | sample MunlanPumphouse1_FD_189073 | JGI IMG/M metagenome (GOLD analysis project Ga0265296, IMG submission 189073) | Groundwater microbial communities from a municipal landfill in Southern Ontario, Canada - Pumphouse #1 | ecosystem: Environmental > Aquatic > Deep subsurface > Groundwater | place... | reverse complement strand
CGGGCAACATCGATCTTGGAGATGGCAAGCTCGTACATGCCGAAACTGAAGATGAGGAGCACCATGCCGATGAGGTACAGGTCAACGCCACCGATGATACCGGATAACAGGGAGGTGTAATCGACTTTTAAGGTCGAGAGAGAGATCGCTTCGTTGAAACTTCCCAGGATCTCGGCCGATCCCGCAATGAAGAGGAGGATGGAGCTGAACAGCCCGAATACCACAGCGAGGATAACGATCAGGCGCGAGCTCCAGAGACCCTTCTCGAAGACCCGTTCGAAAACCGATTGCTCTGAGAGGGTCTTTGACAATTCAAGTTCGCATTCTTTTGGATCCATCACCTCTCATGTACTCGTCATGGAATAAAAAATGGGATCCTCGGGAAAGTGATGAGGCATGCCCCAGGGACAGATTCCCGGGGGTGCCTTTCGGATCGAAGAGGCTTCGCATCTTCTCCCCCTCAGGGCCCTTTGGGCTTTTCGGGCCATAAGGGCTATTGCCCTTCAACACACACATGAGAATCAGGAATGTGGTTGAATGGGCAGTCCTTACCTCAATACCAATGAGTCCATCCTTCTGTCAACGCACAATGTGGTCATCAATACGGTACCGGCCGAAGCCATCCTGACAAACCAGCGTCTCATGCTCGTTGACAGCCGCCACACCCAGCTGCTGCCGCAGGATGTTCCGTTCTCTGCAATCGAGACCGTCACCATCGGAGATAATTCCGAGATGGAACCCGTTCTCTCCCTCTCGATTGTCATGAAGGACGAGACCCGGCATATGCTGGGTATCACATTTACCCAGCCGCCAAAGACCCGCCGGGCTGGCGAACGGGACGAATGGGCCACAAAACTCAAGGAAGCGAGTGTTGCCGCACAGCAAGAGAGCGGTCTTTTACCTGCCGAACTCCTGCCGCCATGGGTTCCCGGGCCCCTATCGGGAGAAGCAGAGGGTGATGGAGATGGGCAGAATAAACCGGACGAACAATTCCGGTATGCCCCGCTCACCCCACGAACGCCCCGAAAGGACATAAAAAAATCCAAACGAGGCGTGATCATTGCCGTGCTGGCAGTCATCATAATCATCGCTCTTGCTGCCAGCGTGTATTTCCTCGCGCCACAGTTCTCTGGCACACCTGCCATCCCCACAACACCGACTGTCATCGCAACTACGGTCGCAACAGCCATTCCCACGACAGCAGTCCCGGTAACAACCATCCCGACCACCCTGGAACCCACCGTAGTTGTGACCACCACACCGGTTGCTACGACAATCCCGCCAACTACGGTAGTGACGGCAACCCCGGAGAGCGATCCGACGAAATCCGGCGTCTGGATACACATCGAGTACAGCGGCAACTACAGCGCCTCATTCGGCACATCCGGCCGCCTGAAGGAGATCACCGGATCCGGCGAGCAGTTCTTCCAGATCCCGGCAAAGGACCAGATTGTTGAGGCCACCGTGCAAAAATCCGACGATGCCGGTTCCCCTATGACAGTCTCGATATTAAATGACGGCCTCGTTGCAGAAAAAGGCTCCACGTCAAGCCCCCGTGGCACGGTTGAGATACATGTTGACCTGCGGGAGACGACAACACCCGCCGTCACAACCACAACCACAAGTGTCCAGGTCACACCCGTGAAAAACGCTACTGCGAACTTAACAACGATATAAAAACGTAAACCTGATTTTTATCAGGCAATTCATTCATTTTTTTTTAGTTTCATCTGCACCGGCAGGCCGCTTCATCATCGGGAATGTTTTGGGGACTGCCTTCCCACACCGCCTTCCCGGATCGCAGCTGCAGCACCCGGTCCCCGATCTCCCGGCTGTCTGCGCTATGATGAGATACGAGAATACAGGGGATTTTCAATGTGCTGACTACGGTCCGCGTCAGGTTCCTCACCGTGCCCGTGCTCTCCTCATCGAGAGACGTGAACGGTTCGTCCAGCATCAGGAGCGACGGCCGTATCGCAATCGCCCGCCCGAGAGCAACCCGCTGTTTCTGGCCGCCCGAGAGGTTCCCGGCATTGACATTCGTGAGATCTGAGAGATGCATGAGATCGATCATCTGGCACACCCGGTCTGCAATCTCGGCCTTTGGTAGTCGCCGTGCCCGAAGCCCAAAGGCAATATTCTCTTCAACAGTCATATGCGGGAAGACCGCAGAATTCTGGAAGACATACCCGATCCTGCGATCTTCAATCGGAATGTGTGTGCCCTCTTTGGGCTCACAGAGGGTTGTGCCATTAAGCCGGATACATCCGGTATCAGGGATGAGCAGACCCGCGAGGAGGTTGAGGGTCGTGGATTTCCCCGACCCGTTTGCACCCATCAGGATCAGGATCTCACCCGGCTGCACTGAGAAAGAGAGGTCCAGTGTGAAGTCCCGGAGCTGTTTTGTTATAACAGCTTCAAGCATGGTGCACCTCGTTCCGGGTAACGAGCCGGACCGTGATCATGATGACAAACGAGATGATGACGAGCAAAATCGAGATGGTGAGACCGAGATTGAAGTTGCTCTCCATACCAACGTACACAGCGAGCGGCATGGTCTGCGTGACCCCCGGGAGGTTGCCGGCAAACATGATGGTGGCCCCGAACTCCCCGAGTGCCCGACCGAATGTCATCACCGCACCTGACACCAGACCACTCGCGGTGAGAGGGATCGTGATGGTGAGGAACGTACGGAGCTTCGATGCGCCAAGCGTCCGTGCCGTATGCTCGTAACTCTGGTCGAACTGTTCGAAGAGAGACTTGGCCTGCCGCAGGTAGAACGGCGATGCCACAAAGATCTGGGCCATGATCACAGCAAGGGTCGTAAACGCAATGGAGATTCCCATCATGTTGAAATACTGCCCGAGGAGGCCCATCCGCCCGTACAATACCAGCAGGGCAAACCCGGCAACGGCCGGCGGGAGCACCAGCGGAAGATCGATCAGGGTATCAACAATAACCTTGCCCGGGTAGGTGCTGCGGCTGTGTACGTACGCAAACGGCGTGCCGACAAGGATCACGATAGTCAGCGAAATGATGGAGGTGGTCAGGCTCAGCCAGAGCGCACTGATTACGAGGGGATCCGAGAGCGAGGTCAGGAAAAGTTCCGGGGTGGTGCGGAAGAAGAGCGCAATCACCGGCAGGACAAGATACAGGGTGACGATGAGGATCAGCAGGCCTGCGGCACCGTACGAGAGGATACGCCGGTATTTTTCTGGAATTCTGCCTGCGGAAGTCATAAGGAATGGCCAGATTCAGGCGGATTGTTCTCTTGAGAGATGAATGACTGCCAACTATAAAATAAAAAGGATTAGAGGGACCTGAAACCGTAGTCCTTGAGATCCTGCTGACCGACAGATGAGAGCATGAAGTTCTCGAAGTCTGCTGCTGCACCCTTGCTGGTGGACCCCTTCATGACCCCGATGGTGTAGGTCTGGAGATAGTTGACGGCCTTGGGGATGGAGAGGGCGATGTATTTATCCTGACCTGCGATGTACGTGGATTCGTACACGATCCCTGCGTCCACTTCACCGAGCTCGACTTTGCTTGCAACTGCCGGTTCGGAGGTCTCGTACGTGACAACGTTGGAGTACACTGAGGTGTTCCATGTCTTGCCGTATTGTGCCTGCTTGGCAAGGTTTGCCATGACGGAGGTGGTTGCAGCACCAACCGGAACGCTCTTGTCAGCTACCGCAATCTTCAGGCCGGGTTTTGCGAGGTCAGAGAGTGACTTGATGTTGGCCGGGTTGTTCTTTGGCAGGATCACGATCACATAGTTGGAGGTGAGCGGTTTGACCGTGCCGGTAACGAAATATCCGCCCGTGGTCAGTTCCTTGGTGTAGGCGTTACTGGCCGAGATGAAGACATCGGCGTAGGCACCGTTCACTACCTGTGTCTTCAGGGCCTGGGTGCCGGCAAGGTTGAAGGTGACCTTGTGACCGGGGTACATCTTCTCGAAGTCAGTCGCGAGTTTCGGGGATACTCCTGAGAGGGACGCTGCCGTGTAGGCAACAACGTTACCTTCGGAATAGGTGTAAACCGCTGCCGGTGTGGTCGTGGTTGCCGGGGCAGCTGTTGTTACAGGTTCAGTTGCGGTAACTGCAGCGGGCGTTGTGACCGGAGCTGCCGGTGCAGCAGTTGTTGCCGCAGTTGCCGTGGGGGTTGCCGCAGGAGTAGTGGTGCTGGACGTGCAGCCGGCGAAGAATGCCGAGACAAGGAGCAGTCCGCAGACAATACCGATCAGGATGAGCGATTGCGCTCGTGTTTTTGGTTGCATGATAATCTTCCTTTGCACCTGAACGTGGGTTTGGGCAAGGTAAAAGGATTTTCTTTTGTTTAAAGTTAATTTAAAATATTGTACATAAAACATCTTGTCCTGAGATATACCAGATGATTACACACGAACAGGATTAAAAAACACACTACCGCGTTCAAAATTTGTTGTATAATACCCAGGAAGTCGTTTTTTGATGGGGATTTGTCAATATAATATAATTAACAATTTTACATTGTTAAATGAAAAATATTATAAACAATCCGTGCTTATTATTTCTTTGTCCCATTGGAATCACGCACCAACCGGACGCATGCACACACAACAGGAAACAGGACACACAATCCATATCTCAAACGATCGATGAGCCGGGATCCCGGGGAAAATTTACGCATCCTCTGACATCATGATCCATCACATCCTGCGGGATCGTTTCGGTTCAGGTCTGATACTCTTCATGATCAGGAAGTATCCCCGGTTTATGAAGGAGCCGGGGATCATCTCCATCCGATCGATTGTATTTTTCTCCCGGCACCTCACGTGCAGTTGTATCTTTTCCGGGATCATCTCTGAGGGGATATACCGGCCCGGGATGCCCGGGTTTATTTCACCTAAAAAGCATATCTGCCCGTACAACCAAAAGAGATGATATTGAGGGAGTATGAGCGCACCGTACCTGAACCGTGGTGAAACGATCATCTTAACAACGCACCGGGTGAGTGTCAGCAGCGTGGAATACGATGCCCTGCTCACCACCGGGCGCCTCATCCTCATGGACCGCCACTATACAAGGTTCGAGCCCAAGATGATTCTCTTTCCTGCGATCGTGACCGTGAAGGCCGGGAAGGTTCCAACCGGTGAACCGGCGATCATCCTCACCCTGAATGCACAAAGCGATCTCACCGGGAGCGAACAGGTCAATATCATATTCTTACAGGAACCCGGGGAGAACCGGAGGAGCGAGCGGGAAGAGTGGGTCAGGCACCTGATTGGGCTCGTCATCTCGGCCCGAGAACAGGCCATCCAGGAGCCCGTCGCCGTAACACCGGAGAAGAAGACCGGGATGAATCCCTCGGTCCGGCGCTGGGTTGCGCCGGAGCAACCCCATCCCCACACGTCCCGCGAACCACCCGCACCCCCGGTTCCGGAACCCGACGTGATCTCGGAGGGCCCGGATCCGATGGAGTTCTTCCTTGAGACCCGGAACGCTACCGACAGGAAGGCCGCAAAGGAGTCCGTGACGGAACCCCCAAGAGAGATCAGGAGCGAGCCGGTCATACCGGATGAAGTTCCCCCAGAGCCCGAGCCGGAGAGCCCTCCGATATCATGGCCGGTGATTGTTCCCGCTCCCGAATCGATGCCGGAAGCGGTTGATCCGGTTCCGGTATCGTTACCGGAAGAGGACGCGCCCATTACCCCAGATCCGCATGCAGCGGAATCCCTGACAACGGACGCCTTTACCCGGATCGTTGCATCCGCCGCCGAGTCCCTGCACGCAAAGAAGGAAGAGCCACTGCCGGTTGCTCCCCAAAAAGAGCCTGCTGCTGAGGAGAAGCCTGAACCGGCCCCGGATGTTGTGGAAGAACCACCACTTCCTGAGCCAGCGACCATTCCCCCGGAGGTTGCACCCGAAGAGCCGGTGATCCATGAACCACAACCGGAACCGGTTCCTGCCACACCGGTTGAACCTGCTGCACCCCCGGCTCTGCCGGCACCCGGCTCACGCCGGGAATTACCGGGTACCTATACACCAAAGATACCGCCCTCCGTCCCCCGACACACCGGTAGATCCTCCGGGGAAGACGGAACGCAGGCGGGATTCCAGGGGTCAGGCAAAACCCTGGTCATTGCCGGTGCCCTTGTTCTCCTGGTCCTGATCGCAGTATTCGGGATTATGGCACTCTCCCAGTTCCCATCCCCACAAAACAATCCTCCCCTGACAACCATCACTCCCGACATAACGGCAGTACCGACCATTGACCCGGCATCCGCAGCAGCATCAACGGCCGGCATCCAGGTGCGGGTTGACTATCCCGGGCAATTCTCCGGAACCGCCGGGAACCCGGGATATCTGCAATCAGTATCCGGGACAGGCCCCCGTACATTCCCCATACGGATGCTCACGAACAACGTGCAGGCAACCATTCAGAAACAGGATAATTCCGGCGATGCCCTGACCGTGGGCATCTACACCAACAATACCCTCATTGCCCAGAAGACGGTCACGGCACCCATGGGTGAGATCACGATGCTCATCGATGTGACAACAGAGCTCCCCCCGGGCCTAGCGGGAACAACACCGCAGGGTTCCGGTGGACTGCTGGGCAATGGTTCGCTGATCTATTATTAAAAGAACAAATTCAGGATGACAGAAGATTCCCGGCAGACTCTGTCATTCCCTGCACCATCAACAAAAATGTAATGCCCCGGAACGGCGAGATGATCCGGGATGCGAACCCCACAGGAAAGGACTGTCCCGAACTCTGCCTTTCCCCGCAAACATAACTCCCTCAAGGGGATCTCGTGCGGTTACCTGCGGGTCATACTCTTCCTTGTTGCCCTGAGTATCACGAGCGCCGGCTGCGTCACTACCGGCCCGGCCGTTCCCAGCGCACCGGGTATCGGTTCAGCCGGCGCCGACTCCACCGGGATCTTCCTTTACCAGAACATCGTCAACGCATCACAAAACGGGCAGGCACTCATGAATAGTTCCGGCAGTGTACCGGAGGACAGGAGATCTGCCGCAATCAGCGATGCGCTGGATTCTCATGACCCGGTCACCCGGGACTTTGCGGTTTCAATCATCCCCCGGGCCCATGGAGGAACGATCAACCTCGCCCAGATCTGCGATCTCTGGGAGACCGTGTATACCCGCTGGACATATGTGGATGACCCGAACGGTGAGGATTACTTCTCCCCTGCGAGCAGGACCATTGCTCTCGGGTTCAAGGGCGACTGCGATGATTTCGCCATCGCGGTCGCAGCCATGATCGAATCCATTGGCGGGAATGCCCGCATTGTCACAGCACAGAACAGCACGTATGGCCACGCATATCCGGAAGTATATATCGGGAACACACCGGAAGAGTTTAAGGTGGCAGCCGCGTATATCCGAAAGCGTTACCATGTCACGGACGTGGGCTGTCACATCACCACCGGTGAGGAAGGCCCCCGTTACTGGCTCAATCTTGACTGGTGGAGCAACCATCCCGGCGGGAAATTCTATGCAGATGAGGGCGTGCGGACTGCCTATTACCCGGGCGGACGCTGGGAGCAGGTTGAGACAATGGTTCGCTGATCATTCATCAACCGAAAGAAATTCTGAAAAACCCATATCCAACAAACAGCGGAATCTGTCGTGAGAGTGATGGTTTTTTTAAACCGTGAAATCACCGCGAAAAAAAAGATTATTGGACTTTCAAGGGTTTGGCCAGGCCCGCTTCCGGCACCTGCTTCATGATATCTTCCCGGAACTTCTCGAAATGGAGTTCGTCCAGTTGCTCGGACAAGAGCCGGCCGCTCCAGGCCCGGCGGTAGACCCAGTCGATGATCTTGTCGATCACGAAGAGGACCTGCTCCTGGTTCTCAACCGTCAGCAGCTCACGGCCGATCTTCGGGTGGCGTCCCCTCCGACCTCCGACCGTGACGAGGTAGTGGGTGTGCAGTTCCTTGAGCAGGTTGAACGAGCAGGACCTGACACAGACCCCGCACTGGACACACTTCTCGTCGTCCAGTTCAGAGATCCCGTTCCTGACCCGGATGGCCTTCTCCTTGCAGTAGTAGACACACATGCCGCAGCCGGTACAGAGACCTTCGGTGCGGACCGGGCGGATGCGTCCGATGATCCCGATCTCGTTGAGCATCGGACTCGTGCATGCGTTCGGGCATCCCGAGAGAGCGATACGCATCTTGACGGGCATCACCTTTCCAAAAAGTTTGGCATCGATCTTCTTTGCTAAGGTGACGGTATCGATATTGGCGAACTTGCACCGCTCGTTTCCCGGGCAGGAGATGATGTTGACAACCTCATCCTGCTCGGACCCGACCGGTGTCCCGTTCTTCTCTAACGCTTTTGCCATGTTCTTGAGTTTTTTCGGATCCACATGGGGGATCTCAATGGTCTGGCGGGTAGTGCAGTGGACAACGCCGCTGCCATATCTCTTTGCGATCGTTGCGATGCCCCGCAGTTGCTCGACCGAGAGGACGCCGGCCGGTGCCCGGATACGGACCGTTGAAAAGTCGGCGTTCCTCTCGGTGATGACCCCGCCTTTCATGTGGATGCCAAACTGATGCTGCATTACTCAGTACTTGAGAAGATTCTGATTATTAAGCATGGGGTTGTGACACAGGATTGTAACCGAAAACAGGGATCGTCCGGGCCGGAAAACATTTTGAATGATCGTCATCCAGACTGATGTGGTGAAAACCATGAAGATCAGTGCACGAAACCAGATTCCCGGTACAGTCAAGTCGATCAAGAAGGGCCCGGTCAGTACCGAAGTTGTGATCACCATTGCCGGTGGCAACGAGATCGTCTCATCCATCACTACCCATTCTGCGGAATCCCTGAAAATCCACGAGGGATCGACGGTCTACGCGGTTGTCAAGGCCTCTGAAGTGATGGTAGCAGTCGATTAAAATCTTTTTTTCCGCTCCGGATTTGTGTAAACAGTAATTTCCCGCGGGCCTCATATCACATCCCTCCTGCGGTGTGCACCGGGTGCTTCTCCTACCATACATGAGTTTCCTTGCCAGAGGTGATCATCTCTGCTAGTTCACCGAGATGTCTACAATCTCACTGGAGCAACCCCTTTTTTTTGGGGGCCGGGACTTACGATCCTCCCAAAAAATAACTGCCCTCAAAACGCCCCGTTTACCAATCGGAGCCCATTTTAAAAAACCACTTTTTTGATAGTCGCGTTTTTTTACGAATTATAGAGTACTGTTTTTGAACGGGGGCCGAATTATTGTTATTTTTCCCATATGAGGGTTATTTCAGCCCCTAAAAAACGTCTAAATATTGCCTATTGGATTAACGATAAGTTGAGATCCTGTGGAAAAGACTGGCCGATGAAATGGCAGAGGGTTGGATCCGGGGACCAGATACGTCATGAATGATGTGAGCACGCATTGTTCCGGGGAGTATGTCAGAACACGGGAGGTCTCATCTGCAACACTGATAATCTAAAAATCTTATATTCTAAGTTGTAATAGCCTATGCCTGACACGACACTGGTGAATGTTTCATCGACGGGACTCGTTACTCTCCCGAAAAAGATCCGCACCTGTCTGGGGATTGAGGAAGGCGATTACCTGTCGATTTCATCGGACAAGGACCGGATCATCTTCCGGAAAGCAAAGATCGAGGTCGACTATGAGAATTCAGACGGGGCATGGCGGGAATATTCGAAACGAAGGTTAACGGATGAATGAACTCCTGCAGGGATCCGTAATCCTCATAGATCTCTCGGTCTCCGATCAGGTGTAGTCCAAGTTGAGGCCGGCGCTCGTGGTAAGCAATACCGGAAACAACCGTACGTCCCGGGATATCGTTGTTGTGAAGATCAGGAAAACCAACAGGTCGTGACAAAGACTATAATATAACAGAAATATGTACCACTACATTACAAGGGGATAGCAATGCAGGTCCAGTATATCTATGATGAAACCGGGAGAAAGACCGGCGTTATCGTTCCAATTGCACTCTGGCAGGATATATCCCCGGAAAAACGACCGGCAAAGAAGAAACGCCCCTTTAACCCCTCCCGGTTCAGGGGAATCTACCGGAACCTTCCCGTTAATTTCGAAAAAGAACTCCTGAACCTGCGGCAGGAATGGGAGCGGGTGTGACACGCTACCTCTTTGATACCAATATCCTCATCTATTATTTTGCCGATGCAATCCCAGCAGCGGAATTGAAGAAATTGGAGGGGATCCTGAAAACCTCGTTTAATATTTCCATCATCACAAAAATCGAGTTTTTCGGATTTGAAAAATTCCTGCAGGAAGGTTTTTCGCAGGAACTGGAATTTCTCGGACATGCAACCGTTATCCCGCTGACCGAGGAAATCGCCGACATTGCTATCGATCTCCGCAGGAAAAGCCGGATAAAACTCCCGGATGCTGTGATTGCGGCCACCTGCCTGCACAACGAGCTCACTCTCATCACGCGGAACGAAAAAGATTTTTCGGGTGTCTCGGGGTTGACGAAATACAATCCTTTCCCTGAGAAGAAGCTGTAATTTTAATTTTCACAAGAGATCCCTCATTGAACCCACAACCTGCATTTCCACTCCGACCATATTTATCGCGGTAGTGATTCCTGGCACGTATCGATCCATGACGGGGTTACTTCGCTATTCATCTCGCGCTCATGCTCATTTACATCCGGGTGAAGCGGCTCAAGCACGAGGCCACGACCATTGAAGAGATCCTTGTCGCGTGCAGGCTGGACATTGCCCGGCTCCGCCGCGTTCCTCCGACCGCGGGTCTCTTTTGCGAACTCTGGGTGCGGAACCCAAACGGTACGTGGCAATTCTTCATAATCCGCGATAATCTGCTCGTGGAGATCCCGCACGAATCCCTGACGGATAATTCCTGTGTCCGGCCCATTAAGGAGAATGCCCCCGGGCCAAACCGGTCCATCGTCTCCGCATCCTTCCCGATCCACAGGGAGGGATTCGTCTGCCCGTTCACCGTGCCGTCTCCGGTCTCACCGGAGTAACCCCTCTTTTTTTGGGTGTTCGGGACATACAATTCCCCGCATTATTATCTCTTTAATTTAGGCTTATTTTGCTAATCGGAGCCCACTTTAAAAAACCACTTTTTTGATAGTCACGTTTTTTTACGAATTATAGAGTACTGTTTTTGAACGGGGGCCGAATTATTGTTATTTTTCCCATATGAGGGTTATTTCAGCCCCAAAAAACATCTAAATATTGCCTATTGGATTAACGATAAGTTGAGATCCTGTGGAAAAGACTGGCCGATGAAATGGCAGAGGGTCGGATCCAGGGTTCCGGGATCGGTGATGTTACTTCGGAGATCTGATATTCCCCATTGAACGTAATTTCCCCTATCCCCGATCAAACAATCATAATTCAGAGTCTTTTTAAGATTTGTAAACACAATTTAATGTACAAGTATTAAATGTTAAATTAAATCATTGAAATGAGAACCGTTTGGATGTGTATAAATAGTGTTTTTTTCAATACATTATCATACATTTATGATATCTCGTAGTACGCAAGCGACGGGTATTTTTCTGTTGCTCCTCATGGTAATCGTCCTGCCCGTCGCGGCAACAAATGAATCCTGTTCGATGTCGGTCGTCTCAATACCTCAGGGAGGCACCGTATTCATTGACGGGAAAGATGCGGGTAACGCACCGATTACAGAAATTCCTGTTACCCCCGGAACTCACTCAATTATTGTGAGTGAAGAAGGGTATGATGATTATACCACAACTGTCAGTATTGAATCCGGCAATCACCGGGATGTCATCGCAAACCTCCAGAAGATGGCAAACCGGGGGATGGTAACAATATTGACCGAACCCCCGGGAGGGGATCTGTATGTTGACGGGAAATCCCAGGGGGTCACCCCGGTTACCGTTGACAACCTGCTTCCGGGCCGCCATGAGATCCTGATCCGGAAAACCGGCTATGATGATTATCGGGATGTTATTTCCGTTGCTATTGATAAAAATATTGAATACACGGAGTATCTGGTTCCGTTACCGGACTCCGGGTTCATAAGCATTACATCCACCCCAGTGGGCGCTGATGTAATTATCGATGGCCGGCTGGCCGGGAAAACTCCCACAAACCTCCAGCGCATTCCTGCCGGGAACCATACTGTCGAACTGGTGAAGGCTGGTTACTGGAACTTTACCGCAATTCTCCCGATCACGGGAGGCGAGTCAACCCTGGCAAAAGCGGACTTAACAATAATCCCGACATCCAGCACCCTGTATTTTGACTCTTCCCCACGGGGCCTGGAAATTTTCCTTAACGGTACATTCAAGGGGAATACACCGGCAACATTCGAAACCCTGCCATCGGGGGATTACCTGCTTGAGTTCCGGAATTACCAAGGAAGTGTCAACCAGTCGTTCCGGTTCCTACCCGGAGCAACCTACGAAATGTATGCCGTTCTCACAAATGAATCAGAGGGATCCATTCACACCAACGAATGGCAGTACCAGAATACAAGCAGTCCGAGAGCACAGCCGGGCTGGACACAGGTCAATGCATCTCCGGTCATTGAACAGACATTTACCTGGAACACCAACGGGCATGTTGCCGCAGTAACCCTGTATATACCCCGCGATCTCTACGAGTATTATAAGAGCCAGCCTCACCCGATAGGCACCGGTTCAGATACCTTAACCGCATATGCCATCAGTGAACAGGACCGCCAGTATCTCCATGTGCTGATAAACTCGCTCAAGGATGCCAGCAATTTCAAAAGTTATGCAGCCCGCAATGATTATCGCAATGTTGTGGCGTTTGTCCAGTCAATAAAATATACCGATGACGCTTCAGAGTACTGGAAATATCCTGTTGAAACGCTTGCCGATGGCAACGGTGATTGCGAAGACACCGCGATCCTTACTGCCGCATTACTCAAAGAGATGGGGTATGATGTAGCGGTGATATTCCTGCCAGGACATGCGGCAGTAGCGGTTTCCTGTGAAAACTGCAATGGGTATTACTATCCGCTCAATGGCAAGCGGTACTATTATCTTGAGACGACAGGAACCGGACTCTCCCTTGGCTCGATGGGAACTTTGGAATCGAAATACAAGAACGCAATGGCAACAATTGTCCCGCTTTGATGGAGGAATGTACGATGCAACCGCGATCCAGTTACCCGCCAAAAAAAAGTACTATGAGAGAGAAGAGTCGAGACACCGGAGAAATGCGTGCCATCAGGGGTTGTTTCATCGTGCTCATGCTGGCAGCCATAATTGTCACCAGTGGCTGTATCAATAAGGTGATGCCGGGTGCTTCGACAGAACCCACTCCGGAAATTTCTCTCCAGGCCACACCCCCAATTGAGAATCAATCAGCGTTACCGGCAGCCGCGTATGCCCCGGTTGTACAAATCCCGGTTGTGGAGATGACACCGGCGAAGTCCGAAGCGGTTATTGAAGTTGCACCGATTCTTACACCGGATCCGTACCCGATCCTTCATGGTACCAGGATTAATGCAACTCCTCTGAGCGACCGGTTAAACCGCGCCCAGATATTTAAAAAGGCGTATCACCTTACCGGCGGCGCGGAAGGATTACTCGTGAATGTCGCAGAGGGTCCGATGTATATCGTATACATTGTAACACCCCAAAATGACTGTTTGGAAAGTCCCGGTTCCTGCCTGGGAGATCTGGAGAAACCCGTCCAGCGTCCGTACATGACGATCACGGTGCGGGATAACCAGACCCATGAGATCCTTGTGCAGGACGGGTATGCCCGGGAATATAGTTCTGATACCGGAAACTATGAGTTCAGTATGACTACAACGAATGCAGATGATACAGAAACAACCACGACTTCCACCCCGGGACCCCGCTATATTCCGGTGCACCGCGAGGGGACATTCCATCTCACTATTGAGGGCGCCTATGTGGATGCTGACCTGAGGATCCTGACCGGTCCCACGCTTGAGGGGTTGACCGAAACGGATCTGGCCACTGCTCCAGCAGCGGAGATCCCCCCTGAAGAAGAGGAATGGGGTTAATCGGATCGAAAGATCCGCTTAAAAATAAATTCGAAAAATTATTTTTTGGGTTTTGAAACGGGCTTTGCCGCGGTCTTACCGATAACCGCCTTTTTTGGTTCCGCTTTCTTTGGTACAGGTTTCTTCAGTTCAACTTTCTTGGGCTCAACTTTCGTTGGTACAGCTTTCTTTGTTTCTGGTTTCATGGTAACAGGTTTCTTCGTGGTTCCAACCATCAGGTGTTCAACTCCGGATTGGGAATCTTCCATAATGAAACGGGATGAGTGACTGATGGGAAGCATACCCGGAATACAGGTATCTGGTGGACATTGCCCGGGTAGCTTAAGCACTGATCATCACCCCAGATACCTGTAAGTCCCTTTTAGTAATAAACTTTTTTTATTTCGTATGAATTTTTAGAATTTTCTAAAACAGAAAAAAAGAATGATGAGATTGGATTGTTCCTTTTAGAGACATGCATTCCTGGATGGATTCAACTGAGGCTCTTGTCTGGCGATGCTTTTCCCCTTTCATCACCATAGTGTTGTAGGGTGTTCAAGTATAATAATTTTTTACTTTCGTATGATTTTTTAAAATTATGTACTTTTAGATGCGGGCGGCAGTACCCGGTTTCCGGCCCGTACCCTTGCCCGAGGGGAGCTGCCCTGGAGGGGAATACCGCGTTCAGCAACCGGATAACCGGAACGCAGTATTACTAAGTACAATCAATTCCCCCCATTTTTCAAAAAGATTAAAATCTTCCAGCAATCATTATCTCACCACGGATAACTACCATGACCATGGACGACGACCTTTCCCGGATCGGCATCTCACTGCCGAAAAACCTGCTCGACCGGTTCGATGAAATTCTGAACTACCGCGGCTACTCATCGCGCTCTGAAGGCATACGCGATGCGATCCGGACATACATTACGTATTACAAATGGATGTCCGATGTCAAGGGTGAACGCGAAGGTGTCATATCGATGGTCTACGATCACGACCAGCGCAATCTTCTCACTACGCTCACGGATATCGAACACGAGCATCACGATATCATCAAGGCCTCGCTGCACTCCCATGTCACGCACCAGCGGTGCCTGGAAGTGATCCTCGTTCACGGTGACGGATCGCAGCTCAAAGCACTGGCAGAGCGGCTGATGGCCCAGAAAGGGGTCGAATCAGTGAAACTCACCACAATCTCCATGGAAGAATAATTAAAAATCTTCGGGTTCCGGATATTTTTATTCAATGCGGTGAGAAGAGAATCCGTGACAATGATTTGCCATCTTCCATTTCTCACGATCCGACTTTTGTCGGTTCCGGATTATCCGTACATATCTCACGCATCACCAATTCGGATAGTGCCCTGTTAATGTACGGGAGGATTGATCCCGCGTCATCTCCCCCGATTTCACAATCGAGATCAAAACCCTCCCGGATCAAACGGCAGGCAATGGTTTTTGCCTCGTGCTCCGGCAGCAGGTTCCATGCCACTTCATCCATGATGTGAATGATTGCCGAGACCACTGCAACAAGACCCGGCACCCTGGATCTTTTTCGTAAACAATCCAGAAATTTTTCTTTTGACAGGATTCCCGGAATCATTTCCTCAGGGCGTGCCGCTGCAATTATCCAGAGATCCTCTTCCGTGATCCCGAACCGCGAGAGCCGCACGAGCACGTCTGCCTGCGATGCGGGCGAGCGTGTCGGCGATGACCAGGATGATCCCGCCGGCAAGGATGCTGGCCGGGATCACCACGCGGTTGTCCGGCCCTATGAGCATCCGGACAATATGCGGGGTGACAAGGCCGATAAACCCGATCGACCCGGCAATCGAGACCGCGCCCGCCACGAGCAGGGTGCTTGCCCCGAGCACGGTCCAGCGGGCCTTTGTGGCATCGATGCCGAGATGGGCGGCGGTCTCCTCGCCAAGCGAGAGGGCGTTTAAGTCCCGGCCCATGAAGAAGAGGAGGGCCCCTGCCGGGATCAGGATGGCTGCGGCAAGCATCGCGTCACTGGGCGATGCATTCCAGAACCCGCCCATCAGCCAAAAGAGGATCTGGTGGACGTTCTGGCCGGCAATTGCTATCAGGAACGAGACGATGGCCGAGAAGAAGAACGAGACGGCAATGCCGGTGAGGAGCAGGGTCTCGACCGAGATCACGCCCTTGCGCCCGGCAATCGACCAGACAATGAGGATGGCGACAACGGCACCGATCCATGCAAAGATCGGGACAAAGAAGCCGCCCAAAAAGACAATGGCAAGCGATGCCCCAAGCGCCCCGCCCGAAGACGTGCCGAGGATGTAGGGATCGGCCATCGGGTTCCGGAAGAGCGACTGCATGGCAGCACCGGCAACCGCGAGGCTTGCGCCCACGAAAAATGCGGCAAGCACCCGGGGGAGCCGGATCTGCCACAGACCCGTGGTGGGATAAATCCCGATTAAAAATCACCGGCGTTATGTAAGGATAAATTCCCCGGATGCCATCACACGGCCGCTACTCTTGTCAATCACCTTGTACTGGACTTTTTTATTCACATACACAGAAAACCCGGCTTTCGTATCAGCAGGTCTCCAGGAGATCTTCGGGCCGTACGTGGAGCCATCGTCTGTGTACGTAACACCCAGTGCACACCCATCAGCATAGAGCATGAACTTGTCACCGGGTGAGATCATTTTGTCGGAGAGGGATGTATTCCCGAGCTTCTGGAAATATCCCCCGTTTGAGATACCTGCGGGAAGGATACTGGTATCCGGAAGTTTGTCAGTTGGCCGAAGCGAATACTTGGTATCCTCCGATTGCACCTGGATCTCAATCTCGTTGAGCGAGAAGGTGTCGCCACCGGTATTCTCGAACAACAGGCCGTTGGCAGCGGTGAACCCGGTCGGATAGGTCAGAACATAAGTATCGGGATCAATTGTTCCCTGGATACTCTGGATGGAACTTTCTGCCTTCAGGCTGACCTGAGGGGTCTTGTGCTGCTCGCTTCCCATTCCTCCAGCAAATGCTGAAACGACTGCTGCAATAATGATGGTTACCACGAGCATGAGCATGACGCCCACGACAGGAGATACTGCGGAACTGTTATTCCGGATCATTGGACAACGACCTCCTTATCAAAGAGATACTGCCCGCTGGGCACATGGAGGATCTTGACATCGACAACGCTGCCCGGGCCAAACCCGGTAGTATTACTGATAGTATACGGGATGGTGGTTGAGTTAATTGCCAGAAGAGCTGCGGTACCTGCGGTACTGCCCGTGCTCAGAACATCTCCGGTACTCCAAGTATAGTTCCCGAAATCCTTTACCGGGTTATTGCCAGAGTACCCATACCGCATGTCATTGAGGAACGGAACTCTGGTGGTTTTTGTGGAACTGGTAAGTCTGGTCGCGGCACTTGTTGCCATCTGTTTATTTTTGTAAATGATCCCAGTATTTGCATTCTTAAAATAAGTCACGATAGCAAGGTCCTTTGTGGGAATCGGGTCACCGCTCAGTTCGGTGAATGTCATGATGGTCTCGGTGCCTCCCATGGTGTCGTCAGCAGCGGTATTGATCTTCACATCAATGGAGGCTGCGGGGGATTTTTTTGCCCCGATCCCAAGTCCTCCCGCAAATGCGGAGACCACCGCTGCGATGATAATCACCACGACAAGCATGAGCATGACGCCCACTACGGGCGAGACTGCATGCTCCGACAAGGTTTTTTCACTCACTCTCATTTTTTCTAATCTCCAAATCTTTGGCCATCATGCGATGAGTAAAGACACTCCCCCTGAGTGTCAGTGACCACAGGGTCCAACCGTAGATGACTTGATCAAGTAAGGTTGCATTAAAACTATTTTAATTGTTCATTTCTCTTCCCACATTCGTAACAAATATTATAAAATTTTGTAAAAATCGTAGCAAAACCTGGATCAGATCCGGTGCTGCAAAAGACTCCCAGAGAATACCGGGATCGAAAATTTTTATGATGCTGGAATCACGGTCAGGTCCACGGACCTGACACCTTTACGGGATTTCAACTGCTCAAGAAGAGCCTTGATCCGGGCGTCATTGCCCCGGATCAGGATAAACTCAAGCGCGGTATTTTCATTCATCGATGCCCGGAACGATGCCCGGATGATCGTTCGGAATCTCTGCTGGATCCGTTCAAGCGATGGCCATACATCCCGCTGGCGATTGTCATAAACCACCGTGATAGAGCCGTGCTTTTCACACTCTGTTTCAGACATGATACGTTTCACTTTCCCCCCAAGGAAGATACATCAGAATTATTGAACAACTTTATCTGATTTAACTAAATAATATTTGCTTTGGGATGCGCAGGATCATGATGTGGAATCATCAGAATAGAAACTATCGTAAAATGATCGTTCCAACCTCTGGATGTCGTCGTACCAAGGGGATACTCCAGAAATCACTGTGGTGATGTAAAGCGAGCGTGAACTAGGGGGGATCTCCGGTGTGAATTCACCTATTTCAGGTATGTTTCGGACCCGAAGATTACCTGAAGGCAAAACGCTCCGTTTGGCAATCGGAGCCCAATTTGAAGAACCGTTTTTTGGATAGTCGCGTTTTTTGCGAATTATAGAGTACTGATTTTGAAATACGGCTTTATGGAGGATATTTTGCCCATCTGAAGGTCATTTCAGCCCCTAAAAAACGCCTAATTGTTGCCTTTTGGATGAGCGACTACTGCCAAAACCGCAGTAGGAGCTTGAGAATGTCGAGAATCGTCAGATTTGAGACACAAGAAGAACGAAGTTCGAAGGAAGGCCATAGGCCTTTTTCGAATCATGATTCCAGACCTGATAATCTGTAAAAAAGGCTGGCCGGTAAACTGGCGGAGAGCCGGATCCGGGGATCCGTAATCACGGGATTATTCATCATCACAATCGAACCAAATATGGTTCTCACACAAAAAAGAGACAATCCGAGATCCCGTCACACAAGTGCCGGACACTGATCTTCACGGTGCAATCAGATCGTGAATCACGTACGCGAGTTCCTTATTCTCCAGGCGTTTCAAAAAGTCCGTGAACTCCTCATCCACGATCACGATCACGCACTCGATCCCGTGGAACGCCGCCTCGATGACACCTTCCCGGGCACCATAGAAAAGGTCTGGTGTTCTGCCCGCTGCGTTCAGTGCGATCCAGGCTTCAAGCCCGACCGCTGCCAGGAGCCCGGCCTTTGCGGTGATCTCCTTCAGCTTGTCCGGTTGCACCCGGCGGAAACCACCCTGCTGGATCCGGGGCACCTTGCAGATGTGAACAAGACCCTCATGATGATCAATGAGTCCGTTCAGGTTTGTGATCCCGACATCCGTATCCTTCATGGCATCCGCAACAACCGAGCCGTTAGCCGAAGACGACTTCTTTGCGGCATACAGGAACCCGTCCTTCATGTACACGCCAACCTCATCCCCTGCCATGAGGTGCTCGGCAGCGATCGCGGCCCAGACCGAGACCTGCTGGATGATGTCGCGCCGGATATGTCGGGCATAGGATTCGAGCGACTCGGCGTTTGCCAGCACCCACTCGATGTCGGTCTTCGTCACTTCGTAATTGCCCCGACCAATCGCGGAGACTTTTCCCTCATCAACCAGTTCTTTGAGATATTCGGATATCGCTTGCGGGGTCACGCCAAGTTTATTGGCAATCTCCTGCTGGCGGACGGCCGGCTGGTGCTCGGCAATCTCGACAAGGATCTGGAAGCGGGTGACATCGCGTTTGCTCCGCAGGATCGAGGTAATGGGATCATGTACACCCTGCGTCATACAGCACCCGCTCCGGTTCCTTTTGTGACATACATAGTACTACAAAACAACTTTGTTTGTTTTAATTAAATATAATTTGCCTGACGGATCGTATTGATTTTTTTGCTGAACAGATTAAAACCAGGACTTCGCAAGACTCCGGACAGGACAGGGCCAAGTCTTATCCCCATCCAGAACCGGTTACGCCCGGACCAGCGTGAATGATCCTCCTCACCCCCCGGGTTACATCACAAACACAAACAGTGCAATCGTGGCTGCGAGAAGAACGATGCTGTGCTTGAAGCCGGCAAGGACACTGTTCGAGCTGAACTGGCCGGCCATGATGCCGGAGAACGTGGCAAGGATGATCCCGATGCGGAACATCTCGGTCAGGTTGCCGGCGGTATCGATACTCACGTTCAGTCCTTTGAATGCCGTAAGGAACGGGACGTTCAGCTGGTAGGCGGTGTACAGGTAGATCCCAAACGAAAGGTAGATGATCATCACGTAGATGATCGTGGTGTTCGACCGCTCCCGCTTCAGCCGGAGATAATATTCAAAATCCGTGATGGCGATGATGAAGATCTGTTTTAGGTTTGACGTGATCTCGCTGGCCCGGACGAGCAGGGAGATTGCCCGCTTGACGGACACAAGGCCGATCCGCTCCTCCATCTTGACCAGGGCTGAGTTCACATACGCGCCCGACTGTATGTCCCGGGAGGCAACCGAAAGTTCAGTACTCAGCACGCCGAGTTTTGCGCCGGCAATCCGCTGGATTGCTCCCTGAAGGGTGATCCCGATATCCTGCATATCCGAGAGTTCTCTTAAGAAATCCGGCAGGTGCTCCTCGATATTCCGCACATACCAGCGCCTTCCCTCAAAGGAGATCGCAATCGGTGCCATGAACACAATAATCAGGATACAGAAAACCGTCTCCATCCGGTCATGCGGGATCAGGGCATCGAATCCCCCGGTCAGCCATGAGATGGCCACGATTGCGGCAAAGATGATCCCGAGACCCAGCCCGTAATAGTAACTCCGGATGTAGGTCCGGAACGGGTGCTTCAGCAAACCCATGTAGTAATTTTTCCGCTTGTTGTCCGCTATCCGTTTGTAGAATTCCCGGTTCTTTGGATCGTCTTCTGCCCGGCCGATCTCTATAGTCTGCTCCACGCTGGAACCAAAACTCTGTTCAACGGTCTCTTTCCTTGAGATCTCCAGGTTCTCGGGGGGAAGCATCATCGAGAGGATCCAGATCAGGACAATCGCCCCTGCCGGGATACAGACGTACATCATGGGCAGGATCCATGCCATCTCCTGGCTGTTGGTCATGCCCTGCGCCACGATCATGATGATGAGCGCAATGGGACCGGCAACGAACGCGGTCACGTACACCTCTGCCATGATCTCGATGGTCTTCAAGACCAGTTCGACCTCCTGCTTGGCCTGGTCCCGGTAGTACTCGGTCTTGGCCCCAAGATAGGATGAGATATTCCCCCCGCTGTCAAAGACAATCGCCAGATCGTTTAAGAAATCCCTGAGATTGGTGGAGGGAGTGGTACGCTGGAGATCCTTCATGGCGGCATCCAGATCATCGCCGAACAGTTCGACATTCCGGACGATCATGCCGAATTCTTTCGAGATCTCGCCGAACATATCCTGTTCCTCGTACACCTTGCGGATGATGTCGAAGGGGGCCATCGTGGTGGAGAGGGCCTGCATATAGGAGATGGCATAGGGCAGATCGATATCGATCCGGCTCTTCCGGCCATGGGCAATGATCTGCGGGTAGTAGATCTGCATCGCGTACATGCCGGGGACAATCAGGATAAAAAGGAGGAGCCAGAGAAGATGGTCCGTTGTACTGAACCCGAAGATCTTCAGTTCAAACCCGCTGATGAGGAAAACTCCGTAGAGCGCCACGAACATGACGAGCGTGCCAACAAGGTTGATATGGATCGTCCGGAGATATTCTTCGGCCGTGATGGGCAGGTGAGCAGACCGGAGATCCTTTCTCAAGGAGGTGCCGAGCGTTGCAAGTTCAAACGTAGTCAGCTTCTTCTCGGCCTTGAGCACGGCCGGAGGGAGCGTGACCTCCATGTTAGTCCTCCAGGTCCTGGATGGCGTTGGCAAGATCCTGGAGCGTGGGCGGCTCCACTTCAAGGGCCCAGGTGAAAAATTCCTCGCGTTTCTTCAGCTGGTGCTCCAGTTCGACCTCATCCCAGCCGCAATGGAATGCGATCTCAGCGAGAACCTTGGACTTTTCATAGCGTTTCGGAAACGTATCCTTCTGGATATCCCAGTCGTACAGGAGAATGGGATTGATCTCACCGTGCTTGTCAACTTCGATCTCGTGAATGGTGAGGCAGCGGCGGATCCGTGTCTTCCCAAGGGTGTAGATGGACTGGACAACGACAAGGTCGAGGGCCTGGAACATAACCGGGGGCACATTGATCGGGTCGTGGGTGAGCCGGTTGATCGCCTCGTACACGCTGCCGGCATGGATGGTCGAGAGGGTGGCGTGGCCCGAGTTCATGGCCTGGAAGAGCGTCTGGGCCTCCAGGCCCCGGACTTCCCCGACGATGATGTACTCCGGCCGCTGCCGCATGCA
>Ga0265296_1001887_pt1 | contig 22401 bp, 20 predicted proteins | sample MunlanPumphouse1_FD_189073 | JGI IMG/M metagenome (GOLD analysis project Ga0265296, IMG submission 189073) | Groundwater microbial communities from a municipal landfill in Southern Ontario, Canada - Pumphouse #1 | ecosystem: Environmental > Aquatic > Deep subsurface > Groundwater | place... | reverse complement strand
ACGCCGCCAGCCTCAACGGCGGCGTACCGGGCGTGCTGCACGGCAACCGGACCTTCCTGTTGCAGGACGACGATGGCCAGATCATCGACGCCCATTCGATTTCCGCGGGCCTGGATTACCCCGGCATCGGCCCTGAGCATGCGTGGTTGCACGACATCGGCCGCGTCCAGTACACCTCGGTAACGGACGACGAAGCCCTCGACGCCTTTCACAAATGCTGTCGCCTGGAAGGGATTATTCCGGCACTGGAAAGCGCCCACGCCCTGGCCGAAGTATTCAAGCGCGCCCCGACCCTGCCCAAGGATCACCTGATGGTGGTCAACCTGTCGGGCCGTGGCGACAAGGACATGCAGACCGTGATGCACCATATGGAAACCGCCAAGCAGGAGAAACACTGATGAGCCGCCTGCAAACCCGTTTTGCGCAACTCAAGGAACAAAACCGTGCCGCCCTGGTGACCTTCGTCACCGCTGGCGACCCGGGGTATGACACCTCCCTGGCGATCCTCAAGGGCTTGCCGGCAGCCGGCGCCGATGTGATCGAGCTGGGCATGCCCTTCACCGATCCGATGGCCGACGGCCCAGCGATCCAACTGGCCAATATCCGGGCGTTGGGCGCCAAGCAGAACCTGGTGAAAACCCTGCAAATGGTGCGCGAGTTCCGCAAGGACAACAGCGATACGCCGCTGGTATTGATGGGCTACTTCAACCCGATCCACATGTACGGCGTGCCACGTTTTATCGCTGACGCAAAAGAAGCCGGCGTCGATGGACTGATCGTGGTCGACGTACCGCCGGAACATAACAGCGAACTGTGCGACCCGGCCCAGGCCGCGGGCATCGACTTTATCCGCCTGACCACGCCGACCACCGACGATGCACGCCTGCCGACGGTGCTCAACGGCAGCTCGGGTTTTGTGTACTACGTCTCGGTAGCCGGCGTGACCGGTGCCGGTGCCGCCACCCTGGAGCACGTCGAAGAAGCGGTCGGCCGCCTGCGCCGCCATACCGACCTGCCGATCAGCATCGGCTTTGGCATCCGCACCCCGCAACAAGCCGCTGCCATCGCCCGCCTGGCGGACGGTGTGGTAGTGGGCTCGGCACTGATCGACCATATCGCCAATGCCAGCAACGACCAGCAAGCGATTGATGGGGTGTTGAGCCTGTGTGCAGCCTTGTCGGAAGGTGTACGCAACGCCCGTAAATAATCCCCACCCATTGTAGGAGCGAGCTTGCTCGCGAAGACCGTCAACGATAACGCGGGCATCCTGGATGAACGCGGTGTCTTGACGTTTTTCGCGAGCAAGCTCGCTGCTACAACAGCTTTATTCCTTCAGCTCGATACGTTCGACCTTGCCCACCAGCAATATGTAGGACAGCGCCCCCAGCAACGCCAACACTGCAATGTAGGTAATCGCCGGCGCAAACGAGTCGCCCGTGGCCAGGAAGCCAATGACGATGGGCGTGGTGATCGCCGCCAGGTTGCCGATGAAGTTGAACACCCCACCCGTCAATCCCAACAACCGCGCTGGCGCCAGGGTCGAGACCAGCGACCAGGTGATCGACGCCAGCCCGTTGCCGAAAAACGCCACCGCCAGGAACGCGATCACCAACGGCGTCGAGTCGACGAAGTTGGCGCCGATGATCGCCGTGGAGATCAGCAGGCCGCTGATGATTGGCAACTTGCGCGCAAAACCCACCGAGGCGCCACGGCGGATCAGCCAGTCGGAAAACAACCCGGAACACAGCACCCCGACAAACGCGGCGAGGAAGGGCAGCGACGCGAGCAGGCCGGACTTGATGAAGTCCATGCCGCGATATTTCACCAGGTAGGTGGGGAACCACGTCAGGAAAAACCACAAGGTCGAGTTCAGGCAGAACTGGCCCAGGTAGATGCCCCATAGCTTGCGTTTAGTCAGGACGATACCCAGGTCGACCCAACTGAACGGCGCCTTGCGCTTGGCGGTTTGTGCATCCAGGTCCACCAGCCCGCCGCCTGCGCGGATCAGCTCGATTTCCGCGCTGTTGACCCCTTTGAAATCGCGCGGCTCGCGGTACACCGCGTACCACACCAGCGCCCAGAGAATGCCTACCGCGCCGGTGCTGATAAACACCATGTGCCAGCCATAGTGGTGCTGCAACCAGGCTAGCACCGGGGTGAGGAATGCCAGCCCGACGAACTGCCCCGACGTGTAGAAGCCAATGGCCGTGGCGCGCTCACGCTCGGGAAACCAACTGGTGACCACCCGGCTGTTGATTGGATAGGCCGGCGCCTCCAGGGCGCCCACTGCCATGCGCAACACGAACAGGGCAATGAAGCTGGCGGCAAATCCCAGCATCACCGTGGCGATGGACCACAACAGCAGGGCGACGGTGTAGAGAATGCGCGGCGGCACCCGGTCCACCAGCCAGCCGCCGGGGATTTGCATGGCGGCGTAGGTCCAGCCGAACGCCGAGAAAATCAGCCCCACATGCACCGGGTCGATCCCCAGTTCGCTGGTCAGGGCCGGCGCGGCAATCGACAGGTTGCTGCGGTCCAGGTAGTTGATCACCACCGTGATAAACAGCAGGACCATGATGAAGTAGCGCTTGCGGCTGGGCGTGACTAAAGATGCCTGCCCGGTGAGGGTTTCAGGGTGCATGGGGGAGCCTCTTATTATGTTTATTGAGGTCGGTTGACGGCTATCTGACTGGGAGGTGGGAGCTGGCTTGCCTGCGATGGCGGTGGAACATTCAACATCGCTATCGCTGGCAAGCCAGTTCCCACATGGACCGCGTTATCACCACTCGGCAAAGCTGCCATCGGCATGCCGCCAGATCGGGTTGCGCCAGCGATGGCCGATGGCGGCCCGTTCAATCACATATTCCTCGTTGATCTCGATCCCCAGCCCTGGCCCATTGGGGATCTTCACAAAGCCCTGGTCGTAGTCGAAAACCCCCGGGTCGCGTACGTAATCGAGCAGGTCGTTGCTTTCGTTGTAGTGAATGCCCAGGCTTTGCTCCTGGATAAACGCGTTGTAGCAAACCGCGTCCAGTTGCAGGCACGCCGCCAGGGCAATCGGCCCCAGGGGGCAGTGCAGCGCCAGGGCCACGTCGTAGGCCTCGGCCATGTTGGCGATCTTGCGGGTTTCGGTGATGCCGCCGGCGTGGGACGCGTCCGGCTGGATGATGTCGACGTAACCTTCGCTGAGCACACGCTTGAAGTCCCAGCGCGAAAACAACCGCTCACCCAGGGCAATCGGGGTGCTGGTCAACGGCGCCAGCTCTTTGAGCGCTTCGTAGTTTTCGCTCAGCACCGGTTCTTCGATGAACATCAGCTTGTACGCATCCAGCTCTTTCATCAGCACCTTGGCCATGGGCTTGTGCACGCGACCATGGAAGTCCACGCCGATGCCGACATTCGGCCCGACCGCATCGCGCACGGCGGCTACGTTCGCCAGGGCCTGGTCGACCTTGTCAAAGGTGTCGAGAAACTGCAGCTCCTCGGTGCCGTTCATCTTCACCGCTGTAAACCCACGGGCCACGGCCTCCTTGGCGGCGCGGGCGGTGTCGGCCGGGCGGTCGCCGCCGATCCACGAATAGACGCGAATCTTGTCCCGCACCTGGCCGCCCAGCAGGTCGCTGACCGACACACCGAGGGCCTTGCCCTTGATGTCCCACAGCGCCTGGTCGATGCCCGCCAGCGCACTCATATGGATCGCGCCACCGCGGTAGAAGCCGCCGCGATACAGCACCGTCCAGATGTCTTCGATGTTGCGTGGGTCTTTGCCGATCAAGTAGTCGGACAGTTCCTCGACAGCGGCCGCCACGGTGTGGGCGCGGCCTTCAACCACGGGCTCGCCCCAACCGGTCACGCCCTGGTCGGTTTCCACTTTGAGGAAGCACCAGCGCGGCGGCACGATGAAGGTGGTCAGTTTGGTGATTTTCATCTTCTTGTTCTCTCTTGTCGGATGCGGCACCTGGGGTGCCAGGCACACTCAGTTCAGGGCGTTCCAGGCAGCGACATACGCCTGGGCACGGCTCGCCACCTGCTCGACCGTCATGCCGGGCTTGTACAGCCCGGAACCCAGGCCAAACCCCTTGACCCCGGCGTCGACGAACACTTGCATGTTGTCTGGGGTAATCCCGCCCACCGGCAGCAATACCGTGCCGGCCGGCAACACCGCCAGCCAGGCCTTGACCACCGCTGGGCCCATTTGCTCGGCCGGAAACAGCTTCAGCACATCGGCGCCTTCGGCCAGGGCGGCAAAGGCTTCGGTGGGGGTCGCAACGCCGGGCGACAGGTACAGGCCCGCAGCTTTTGCCGCACGTAGCACCTTGGCGTCGCTGTGGGGCATGACGATGACCTGGCCACCGGCCGCCTTCACCTGTTCCACCTGCTCGGGCGTCAGCACCGTGCCGGCGCCGATCAGGCAATCGGCGGGCAACGTCTCACGCAGGGTGCGGATGCTGGTGTAGGGATCGGGCGAGTTGAGCGGCACTTCGATTACCCGCAACCCTGCCTGGTACAGCACCTGGCCGACAGCGCCGGCCTCATCCGGGCGCAGGCCCCGCAGGATCGCGATCAAACCGTTGTGTGTGAGTGCTTGCTTGAGCATGTCAGGCCTCGATTGCAGGTTGAGTGAGCCCGGCGGCCAGCGCCAATTGCCACAGGCCGCGCTCGGTCGCTTGTTGCGCGAGGCTGACTTGGCTGAAACCACACAGGGCGAGGGCGCGTTGATAACGGGCGCAGAGGGCGGTGGCGCCTACCAGGATGATCGGCGTGTTGCGAGTACGGTCGGGCAAGCCGGCCAGTTCATGGCCGATCAGCAGGCCGGACAGGTAGTCCGACTGCTGCTCGGCAGCCAGTTCGGCGGTCAGCCCCAGCGTGCGCGCGCTGAATAGCGTCGACAGCACACCGCGTTGGCCGTCCTGTGAAAGCGCCACGCGCACGCCTCGGTCAAAGGCCTCAGCCTGGAACTGCCCGGCGATCTTTTGAGTGCGCCCGAGAATGCTGTGGGTGCTCAGCACCGCAAACAGCTCACCGGTCATGAAGGTGTCAAAGTGGGTGATGCGACCTGCGATTACCTCGACCCATTTGGAATGGCTGCCGGGCAGGCCGATCAATAACTCAGCGCTGGCCGCAAAGCCTTGCAGCACGCCGAGCACCTGGGTTTCTTCGCCGCGCATCACGTTGGGCAAACCGACCTGCTCGATCACACCGGGCACGATATGCACATCGACACCGCGCAGGCTGCGCACCTTGTGTAGCGCCAGGCCCAGGCTCGCAACGTCGACCGGCGTATGGCGATAGGCCGCTTCGCTCCAACCCTGGGCGCTGCCGACCATGCCGCAGGCGATCACCGGCAGACCGGGCTGCGCGTCGAGCCAGTCGCCGCACGCGGCATCAAAGGCCAGCTCAAAACCATCACTGCAGTGAACGCCGGCAATCAACCGCGGTTCACTGGGCAAATGCATGATCCCCGACGCCAGCGAGCGCTGTTCGAGGACCTGGCCATCGGGGCCGAGTTTATAAGCACGAAGGGAACTGGTTCCCCAATCGAGCGCGATCAAGTGCGCCGGCATTGCTTCACCTGGAATGTGGCAGATGGCCGACTATAAACCTAAGGCTCTGGATATCTCAATATATAAATACTGATCCCATATAGTGGAACGGCGTAGAAAAAATCCCCACGTCCCCGTGCTGCTCTACGCACATGAACGTGAGGATTCGACCGACAGAAACTGGTTAAAAAATAGACAAATCCAACGGACGCATGGCCCCCATCCAGATCGCGTAGTCGGTATGGTCCTTCAGGTCATCGCCGGTATCCGGGTGCAGAAACACCACCAAACCGTTGCGATTGAGGGCCAACCACGGCAACGCCACACCGATGTACTGCGGGTCGAAGGCCAACTGGCAACTCCAGTCCGGATGCGGCCCCACCGCACGCTCATGCATGCGCCCCACGCGCACCGGGAAGATGGCCGCCGCCTCTTCACAGAGCTTGCGCGCCTGGTCGAGCGTGCTGGCGTCGAAGTAGATATGGGCGTGATAACCCTTGATACGTTGCATGACTGGCTCCGGACTCGTTGATCGGCCGATCCTAGACCGCAATCGACGGCAGGCCAAGCCTGGGAGGCTCAGCGATGAGGCAACGCTGTGGCAAGGGGACAAGCCCCCTCAATCGGGCGGCATCAGGCTGCTGGCCTGTTCGGCCGCCAGCCAGTCGACAAACCGCTCGATCAACTGCCCACGCCGTTTGCGCTGGGGCAATACCACGTAATACCCAAAGCGCGAGATCACCGTGTCGCTAATCGGCCGGCACAGCCAGTTCTGCTCGAGCAGGTTATCCACCAGGTGGCGCCAGCCAATGGCCACGCCCTGGCCGGCAATCGCCGCCTGGATCAGCAGCGTGTAATTGTCGAAACGTAGCGGTCCCGGGGTCGGTGCGGCGCTGATCCCCAGTTCGCGAAAGACCCCGTTCCAGTCGAACCACTGGCTATTGTTTTCCTGGCGCAGGTGCAGCAACGGCAATTGCTGCAGGCTCTGCAGCGACAGCGGCGTGGTACGGCCCTTGAGCAGTTGCGGGCTGCACACCGGGAACACTTCTTCGCTGAACAACCACTGGCTGTGCCCCTGGCGAAAACGCCCATCGCCAAACAACACGGCTACGTCGATATCGCTGCGCAAGGTCGCGTGATTGCGCTCGCTGGTGACCAGGCTCACATCCACCTGCGGGTTGGCCTCATGAAAGCGATGCAGGCGCGGCATCAGCCAGTAGGCGGCGAAGGCGAAGTCGGTCGCCACTTGCAACACTTCGTGCTGGTCCTGCTGGGTGATCAACCCCAGGCCCGCATCCATGCTCTGCAACCCAGCCTGCACGTGCTCGAACAACAGCCTGCCCGCATCCGTCAATTCGATGCCCCGGTAGATACGGTCAAACAGCCGCACCGCCAGTTGTTCTTCCAGGCGCTTGATTTGCTGGCTGACTGCCGGCTGGGTGGTGCCCAGCTCCATCGCCGCCGCCGTGAAGCTGCGGTGACGGGCGGCGGTTTCGAAGGCCCGCAGCAGGTCCAGCGACAGGTTACCCAGGGCTTTATACATAAGCGGGACTTATCCTAGACATTGCTCTGTATGGGCTTTACCACGTATTCCATGGCCCCCATGCTCAATCGCATAAATATTGACTATGGAATGCCGCGAAACCATGAAGCGCAAGAACATTCTTTTCATCATGGCCGATCAAATGGCCGCGCCGTTGCTTCCGTTCTACGGTCCTTCGCCAATCAAACTGCCCAACCTCAGCCGCCTGGCCGCCCAAGGCGTGGTGTTCGACGCCGCGTACTGCAACAGCCCGCTGTGTGCCCCGTCGCGTTTTACCCTGGTCAGCGGCCAGTTGCCGAGCAAGATAGGCGCCTACGACAACGCGGCGGATTTCCCCGCCGATGTACCGACCTACGCCCACTACCTGCGTCGCCTCGGCTATCGCACGGCACTGTCGGGCAAGATGCATTTCTGCGGGCCGGACCAGTTGCACGGCTATGAAGAGCGCCTCACCAGCGATATCTACCCCGCCGACTACGGTTGGGCGGTGAACTGGGATGAGCCCGACGTGCGCCCCACCTGGTATCACAATATGTCGTCGGTGCTGCAAGCCGGCCCATGTGTGCGCACCAACCAACTGGATTTCGACGAAGAGGTGGTGTTCAAGGCCCAGCAATACCTGTTCGACCATATTCGCGAGGACGGCGACCAGCCGTTCTGCCTGACGGTCTCCATGACCCACCCCCACGACCCGTACACCATTCCCAAGCCGTTCTGGGATATGTACGACGATAACGACATCCCGATGCCTACAACGCCGGCCCAGGCCGACCAGGATCCGCACTCCCAGCGTCTGCTCAAGGTCTACGACCTGTGGGACAAGCCGCTGCCAGTGGATAAGATCCGCGATGCACGGCGGGCTTACTTCGGCGCGTGCAGCTACATCGACAGCAATGTCGGCAAACTCCTGCAAACCTTGCAAGACACTGGCCTGGCCGAAGACACGATCATCGTGTTCTCCGGCGACCACGGCGACATGCTCGGCGAGCGTGGGCTCTGGTACAAAATGCACTGGTTTGAAATGGCCGCCCGCGTGCCGCTGCTGGTCAGTGCGCCAGGACAATTCCAGGCCGGGCGGGTGAGTGCGGCGGTGTCCACCGCCGACCTGTTACCGACTCTGGTGGAGTTGGCCGGCGGTGAACTGGACGCCGACCTGCCTCTGGACGGCCGCTCACTGGTCCCGCACTTGCAAGGGCAGGGCGGGCATGACGAAGTGTTCGGCGAGTACATGGCCGAAGGCACCATCGGCCCGCTGATGATGATTCGCCGCGGCGCCTACAAATTCATCTATAGCGAGGACGATCCCTGCTTGTTGTTCGATGTTCACCGCGACCCTCGTGAGCAGGAAGAACTCAGTCAGTCGCCAGCCCATCGCCCGCTGTTCGAAGCCTTCCTGGCCGAGGCGCGGGCCAAATGGGACATGCCCGCGATCCACCGGCAAGTGCTCGCCAGCCAGCGCCGCCGGCGTCTGGTATGCGAAGCCTTGGCGGTGGGCAAACTCAAGAGCTGGGATCACCAGCCGCTGGTCGACGCCAGCCAGCAATACATGCGCAACCATATCGACCTCGACGATCTGGAGCGCAAGGCTCGTTATCCACAACCCTGCCAAAACCAATAAATCCAGTAAGGGGAAGGCCATGCAAAAGTTATCCACAGTCGTCAGTGCCGCGTTGTTGCTCAGTGCCACCCACGTGTATGCCGACGCCCGTTGCGAGACGGTGAAGATGGCCGACCCCGGCTGGAGCGACATTGCCGCCACCAACGCCATCGCCGGCTTTTTACTCAGCGGCATGGGTTACAAGGCCAAGGTCGATACCCTGGCGGTGCCGATCACTTACGGCGGGCTCAAGGACGGCCAGGTGGATGTGTTTTTGGGCAACTGGATGCCAGCGCATCAGGGCTTCTACGACAAGTTCGTGGCCAACGGCGATGTGGTGCAACTGGCCAAGAACCTTGAAGGTACGGAGTTCACCCTCGCGGTGCCGGATTATGTGTGGGAGGCCGGCGTGCATGACTTTGCCGATCTGAATAAATTTGCCGACAAGTTCGACAAGAAGATCTATGGCATCGGGTCCGGCGCGCCGGCCAATCTTTCGCTGAAGGAAATCATCCAGAAGAACGACTTCGACCTCGGCCAATGGAAGCTGATCGAGTCCAGCGAGCAGGCGATGCTGGCCGAAGTGTCCAGGGCGGTGAAGCGCGAACGTTTCGTCACCTTTCTCGGCTGGACACCGCACCCGATGAACGTGCAGTTGAAGATGCGCTACCTCAAGGGCGGGGAAAAATACTTCGGCGACACCGGCAGCGTGTACACCCTGACGCGCAAAGGTTATGCACAGGCCTGCCCGAATGTGGCCAAGCTGCTGACCAACCTTAAGTTCACCCAGGACATGGAGAACAGCATCATGGCCGAGGTGGTGAACAACAAGGTCAGCAATAGCGATGCGGCCAAGGCGTGGATCAAGGCCAACCCGGCGGTATTGGACAAGTGGCTGGAGGGGGTTGAAACCCTCGATGGCCAGGAGGCATTGGCGGCGGTCAAAGCCAAACTCTAAATATTGCCCTGGCTCCTACAGGTCTTCCTATCACCCTGTAGGAGCCGGCTTGCCGGCGAAGAATTGGAAAACGCCGCGTTTTTTCAGGCAACCCGCGTTATCGTTATCCATCTTCGCGAGCAAGCTCGCTCCTACAGTATTTCGAGCGATCCATGTCCCGGCCCCACACTCTGCTCCCATTCCTGCGCTGGCTACCGCGCCAGACCCGCGCCAGCGTTGGCCGGGATGCGATTGTTGGCCTCAGCGGCGCAGTGCTGGCCTTGCCGCAATCGATCGCCTATGCCCTGATCGCCGGCCTGCCTCCCGAATACGGCCTGTATGCGGCGATCGTCCCGGTGCTGATTGCCTGCCTGTGGGGCTCTTCGTGGCACTTGATCTGCGGCCCGACGGCGGCGATTTCCATAGTGCTCTACGCCAGCATCAGCCCGCTGGCGGTGCCCGGCTCGCAGGACTACATCACCTTGATCCTGTTGCTGACCTTGCTCGCCGGCGTCTTCCAATGGCTGTTGGGCATGTTGCGCTTTGGCGCGCTGGTCAATTTCGTCTCCCACTCCGTAGTCCTCGGCTTCACCCTTGGCGCGGCAGCTGTCATTGCCCTGGGCCAATTGCCCAACCTGCTGGGGCTCGACCTGCCCAGCCAGGGCACGGCGTTCAACAGCCTGCTGGCGCTGATCGACCACAGCGGCGAATGGGATCGCCCGTCCCTGGCCCTCGGGCTCGGCACCTTGCTGGTGGGCGTGCTGCTCAAATACTGCGTGCCGCGCTGGCCGAGCCTGCTGATTGCCCTGGTCCTCGGCAGCCTGGTGGCGTGGGCGTGGCCGGCGATGTTCGGGCATGTGGCGCGGGTCAGCTCATTTGTCGGCCAATTGCCGCCGTTCAGCCCGTTGCCGCTGGACCTGGATATGATCCTGCGCCTGCTGCCCAGCGCCGTGGCAGTCGGCATGTTGGGGCTGGTGACCAGCCTGTCGATTGCCCGCTCGCTGTCGGCGCGTTCGCAGCAGTTGCTCGACGCCAATCAGGAGGTCCGCGCCCAGGGTTTATCCAATATCGTCGGCGGATTTTTCTCCGGCTACCTGTCGGCCGGATCCTTCACCCGCTCGGGCCTGAGCTACGAGGCGGGCGCCTGCTCGCCACTGGCGGGGGTGTTCTCTGCGTTGTGGGTCGCGCTGTTTGCGCTGTTCGGTGCGGTACTGATCGCGCACATCCCGATCCCGAGCATGGCCGCCAGCATCCTGCTGATCTGCTGGGGCCTGGTGGATCATCGGGGCATTCGCGCACTGTGGCGGGTCAGCCGTGCGGAGTTTGTGGTGATGGGCCTGACATGCCTGGCCACCTTGCTGCTAGAGCTGCAAACGGCAATTTATGCAGGCGTGCTGGCGTCGCTGTTCTTCTACCTCAAGCGCACCTCGCAGCCACGGGTGCAACAGTGGCGCGACGGTGACGACGATGTGCTGCGGGTCGGCGGCTCGATCTTCTTTGGCGCCAGCCACTACCTGCAAGTGCGCTTGCAGCGCCTGCAAGGCCAACGGGTGGTGATCGAGGCGCAACAGATCAACTTTATCGACTATTCCGGGGTGGAGATGCTGCACCAGGAAGCCCGCCGTTTGCGCGGGTTGGGGCGCAGCCTGACGTTGCGCCGGGCGCGGCCGCAGGTGGTCGAAGAATTGAAAAAGCTGGAAGGGGCCGACAAGTGCCCCATCCATTTCGAAGACTGAATACGGCTTTTCTGTAGGAGCCGGCTTGCCGGCGATGGCGGCCTTGAAATCGCCATCGCCGGCAAGCCGGCTCCTACAGGGGCGCGATTACAGGGCCAACTGGCGCCGCAGCTCGGCCAGCACCGGCGCCGAATCCGGGCGCACGCCGCGCCACAGGTAGAAGGCTTCCGCGGCCTGCTCCACCAACATGCCCAGGCCATCCATCGCCACTGCCGCGCCGTGTTCAGTGGCCCAGCGGCAGAATGCCGTCGGTTCCTTGGCATACATCATGTCGTAGCAAAAGGTCTTGCCCGGATCGATCAGGCTGCTGGCAATCGGCGGTACATCGCCTGACAGGCTTGCGGAGGTGGCGTTGATGATCAAGTCCACCGGCTCACTCAGCCAATCGAAGCCACTGGCAGACACCGGCCCCAGGTCATCGAACAGTTCGGCCAGCAACTCGGCTTTTTCCACGGTGCGGTTGGCGATGATCAGCGAGGCTGGCTGTTGCGCCAGCAGCGGCTCCAAGGCCCCACGCACCGCGCCACCGGCACCGAGCAGCAGGATGCGCTTGCCCGCCAGGCTCAAGCCCGCGTTGACGGTCAGGTCGCGCACCAGACCAGCACCATCGGTGTTATCACCCAACAGGCTGCCGTCGGCCAGCTTGCTCAGGGTGTTCACCGCGCCTGCGCGTTGCGCGCGCTCGGTCAGGGCGTTGGCCAGGCGATAGGCCTCTTCCTTGAACGGCACGGTGACGTTGGCGCCGCGCCCATGCAGGAAAAACTCCCGGGCACAGCCGGTGAAATCCTCAAGCGGCGCCAGCAACGTGCTGTAGTCCAGCGCCTCGCCCGTCTGCTCGGCAAACAGGCGATGAATCAACGGCGACTTGCTGTGGCCGATGGGGTTGCCGAACACCACATAACGATCCATCAACTGGCCACCTGGGGCGCAGCAAGGCCGAGCCAGTCACGGTCTTGCAGGAAATAATCGGTCAAACGTGCTTCTTCGCTGCCGGCGGTAGCCTTCCAGTCATAGCTCCAGCGTACTTGCGGTGGCAACGACATCAGGATCGACTCGGTGCGCCCGCCCGATTGCAGGCCAAACAGCGTGCCACGGTCGTACACCAGGTTGAACTCCACGTAGCGCCCACGGCGCAACTCCTGGAACTGGCGTTGCTGCTCGGTATAGGCCAGCGCCTGGCGACGCTGGACGATGGGCAGGTAGGCGTCGATGTAGGCATCGCCAATGGCGCGCATAAAGGCGAAGCAGGTGTCGAAGTCCCACTCGTTCAAGTCATCGAAGAACAGGCCGCCGATCCCGCGGGGCTCGTTGCGATGCTTGATGTGGAAGTAGCTGTCGCACCAGGCCTTGTAGCGCGGGTAAACGTCTGCGCCAAACGGCGCGCAGGCCTGCTCGGCCACACGGTGCCAGTGGATGCAGTCTTCTTCGTTGCCGTAGTAGGGCGTCAGGTCGAAGCCACCACCGAACCACCAGACAGCCTCTTCGCCTTCTTTCTCGGCGATGAAAAATCGCACATTGGCGTGGGAAGTCGGCACATGGGGGTTATGCGGGTGGATCACCAGTGACACGCCAAGGGCTTCAAAACCACGACCGGCAAGTTCCGGACGGTGGGCACTGGCGGACGGTGGCAGGCCGCTGCCGAAAACATGGGAAAAGTTGACGCCGCCTTTCTCGATCACTGCCCCGTTCTCAATCACCCGCGTGCGGCCACCGCCACCGGCTGGGCGGGTCCAGGCATCTTCGATAAAGCGCGTATCCGCCTCGAAGGTTTCCAGGGCACTGCAAATGCGGTCTTGCAGGTCGAGCAGGTAGGCTTTTACAGCCTCGGTGCGAGTAGTCATGGCATCACCTTGAATCGGGCAAAGCTACGCGAGGCCATTGGGCGTCGGCGGCAAAGGGGCGCACAGGATACCACCGCGTCGGGCGCTGCCACAGTTGACGAAGATCAAGCATAGGAGTCCGATAGGAGCCTTTCGCGAAACAGACTTGAGGACAGAGCAGATGGCCAAACGTATCCAGTTCAGCGCCCATGGCGGCCCCGAAGTACTTGAGTATGTGGACTACACGCCGGCAGAACCGGGCCCGCAACAGGTACGTGTGCGTAACCAGGCCATTGGCCTGAATTTTATCGATACCTATTACCGCAGTGGCCTGTATGCACCGCCGGCCTTGCCCTCGGGCCTGGGCGCGGAAGGCGCTGGGGTGGTGGATGCGGTGGGCAGCGAAGTCAGCCAGTTCAAGGTCGGCGACCGCGTGGCCTACGGCAGCGGCCCGCTGGGTGCCTACAGCGAACTGCACGTGCTGCCGGCCGCCAACCTGGTTCATCTGCCGGATGGGATCAGCTTCGAACAGGCTGCTGGGGCCATGCTCAAAGGCCTGACCGTGCAGTACCTGTTGCGCCAGACCTATGAATTGAAAGGCGGTGAAACCATCCTGTTCCACGCCGCTGCCGGTGGCGTCGGCTCCCTGGCCTGCCAATGGGCCAAGGCCCTGGGTGTGAAGTTGATCGGTACGGTCAGTTCGCCGGAAAAAGCCGCCCTGGCCAAATCCCTCGGCGCCTGGGAAACCATCGACTACAGCAAGGAAAACGTCCCACAGCGCGTACTGGAACTGACCGACGGCAAGAAATGCCCGGTGGTGTACGACGGCGTCGGCAAGGACACCTGGCTCGCCTCGCTGGACAGCGTCGCGCCCCGGGGCCTGCTGGTGAGTTTCGGTAATGCGTCAGGTGCGGTGGACGGGGTGAACCTGGGGATTCTGGCGGCGAAAGGTTCGCTGTACGTGACCCGGCCGACACTGGCGACCTACGCCAACAATCCGCAGAACCTGCAGGCCATGGCCGACGACCTGTTTGCCATGATCGAAAGCGGCAAGGTACGGATTGATATCAACCAGCGGTATTCCCTGGCGGACGCGGCGAAGGCGCAGGTGGAGTTGTCGGGGCGGCGGACCACTGGGTCGACCATTTTGCTGCCGTAACATTTCGGCTGCTTGGAATGCCGCCATTGCGGGCAAGCCCGCTCCCACATTCGAACGCATTCCCAGGTTGGAAATCGGTCGAATGTGGGGCTTGCCCGCGATGGCAGTACCACGGTCTCAAGACGGGCGCCGAACCTCACCCGTGGCCAGATCCCGAATCAAGCTCGGGTTCTTGCGCCCACCCAGGCTGCCACCCAGCACCCGGTCCACCTGACCACGGAAATACTGCTCCACCCGGATCCGCGAGCGCGCCGCCGGCCGGCCTTGTGGGTTGGCAGAGGTGGAGATCAAAGGCCCCACCAGTGAACACAAATCGCGCACCAGCGGATGATCGCTGACCCGCAATGCCACGGTGTCGTGCTTACCAGTAACCCATTCAGGCAGCAGGTCCTGATGGGGCACCAGCCAGGTATTGGGCCCAGGCCAGGTACTGGCCATGCGGTCGATCCAGGTGTCGGGGAAGTCTTCGAACAGAAAGTCGAATTGCCGGATATTGTCGGCGACCAGGATCAGCCCCTTATCCACCGACCGGCCCTTGATCGCCAGCAAGCGATCCACCGCTTCCTCGTTCCACGGGTCGCAGCCCAGGCCCCAGACGGCCTCGGTCGGATAGGCAATCACCGCGCCTGCGCGAATTTCTCGTGCGGCTTCTTGCACACGCCACCTGTTGACCATTACTCACTCTCCGGACTAAAGCTCTGCGCAGTTTACCGATGTTCGTTACAAAACCTAACTGCGCGCAAGCCAGCGGCCGCTTTCGCAGATCACCCGGCCCTCCAGCTCCAGTTCGGTGAGGCTCGCCAGCACCTGGCACAGGCTCTGCCCGCTGGCGATGGCCAAGCCTTCACTGGTCTGGGGCGCCGCATGCAACAGCGCCACCAGTGGATGGGTTACCGCCACCGGCGCGGGTCGCGATAACGCCTGCCAACCGCGCAACCCTTCAAGGATGTGTTCGATGGTTTCCACCAGCACCGCCCCGTCGCGGATCAGTTGGTGACAGCCCCTGGCGCCAGGATGATGAATCGACCCCGGTATTGCATACACCTCGCGCCCCTGTTCGGCGGCCAGCCGCGCGGTGATCAGCGAGCCGCTGGCGACGCTGGCCTCCACCACCAGAACCCCCAGGGACAGGCCACTGATAATGCGGTTGCGCCGCGGGAAGTTGCCGGCCTGGGGACCGGCGTCCAGCGGGAACTCGGAAACCACCGCGCTGCCTTGGGCAATCATCGCCTCGGCGAGCTGGCGGTGGCGCTGTGGATAAAAATTTTCCAGGCCGGTGCCCAGCACGCCGATAGTCTGACCCCCGACATCTAATGCTGCCTGGTGGGCCGCCCCGTCGATACCCAGGGCCAAGCCGCTGGTAATGACAAAACCGGCGCTTGCCAGGCTGCGGGAAAAGGCCGCCGCCGTATCCATTCCGGGCCGGGAAGCGCGGCGGCTGCCGACCATGGCCAACTGCGGTTTTTCCAGGATAGCGGGGCTGCCGGCCACGAATAACAACGGTGGTGCATCATCCAGCTCGGCCAGCAAGGCTGGGTAATCGGGTTGGTCCCACATCAGCAAATGCTGGGCCGGACGCTCTAGCCAGGCCAATGCGACGCTGGCGCAATCGCGCACTTGCACGCTGCGCCGGGCTTCGGCACAGGCCGCCGGCAACCCCAGCGAACGCCAGGCACTGGCCGGCGCGCCGAGGGCTTTCGAGGCGCAGCCAAAGGCCTCGATCAATGTCTTGAAACGCCTGGGACCGAGCTCCGGCATGCGATGCAAACGCAGGCGGGCTTCCAGCTCGGCGGGGGAAATATCCGGGGTATGGATTACTGACATATGATCATCCTTGATCAGGAACAAGCTGTGGATAACTCTGTTGGTAACTTCTGTAGCAGGCTAATTATTGCAGCGGGTCATCGCCGCCCAACCGGCCACTGCATTTTGAAGACGAGTAGCGATTTCCTCATGGGCGCAATCTCCTTTATTATGTCGGTTCGCGTGAAATGCCTTGGCCTTCGCGGCCTGCGAGCGTTTCACACCGGTCGTGCGGGTTGTCCCGAGGCCGACTTGCCTTTACCTCACATGTGCAGCAATTACGCTTATGGCTATTTTGAACATCCTCGAATTCCCGGACTCGCGCCTGCGCACTATCGCCAAACCGGTGGCCGTAGTGGACGACAAGGTTCGTCAGTTGGTCGATGACATGTTTGAAACAATGTATGAAGCCCCGGGCATCGGCCTCGCCGCGACCCAGGTCAATGTGCACCTGCGCGTGGTGGTCATGGACCTGTCCGAAGACCGCAGCGAACCGATGGTGTACATCAACCCCGAGTTCGAGCCGCTGACCGACGAGATGGGCGAGTATCAGGAAGGCTGCCTGTCGGTGCCGGAGTTCTACGAGAACGTCGAGCGCCCGCTGCGCGTCAAGATCAAGGCCCTGGACCGTGACGGCAAGCCCTTCGAGCTGATTGCCGAAGGCCTGCTGGCCGTGTGTATCCAGCACGAGTGCGACCACCTCAACGGCAAGCTGTTCGTCGATTACCTGTCCACGCTCAAACGCGACCGGATCAAGAAGAAACTGGAAAAGAAGCATCGCCAGCAAGCTTGATTCCCTTCTTCCAAAGGCTTGCTCCGGCAAGCCTTTTTCTTTTGTGAGACGTTTCCCATGACCGAGCCACTGCGCATCGTTTTTGCCGGCACCCCCGAATTTGCCGCCGAACACCTCAAGGCCCTGCTTGCCAGCCCTTATGAAATCGTCGCGGTGTACACCCAGCCGGATCGCCCGGCCGGCCGTGGGCAAAAACTGATGCCCAGCCCGGTCAAGCAACTGGCCCTGGAGCACGGCATCGTCGTGCTGCAACCGCCCACCCTGCGCAACGCCGAAGCCCAGGCTGAACTGGCCGCGCTGAAGCCGGACCTGTTGGTGGTGGTGGCCTACGGCCTGATCCTCCCGCAAGCCGTGCTGGATATCCCGCGCCTGGGTTGCATCAACAGCCACGCCTCGCTGCTGCCACGCTGGCGCGGTGCCGCGCCGATCCAGCGCGCGGTGCAAGCCGGTGACGCCGAAAGCGGCGTGACGGTGATGCGCATGGAAGCCGGCCTCGACACCGGGCCGATGCTGCTCAAGGTCACCACGCCCATCACCGCGCAAGACACCGGCGGCAGCCTGCACGACCGCCTGGCCGAGATGGGCCCGCCTGCGGTGATCCATGCCATTGCCGGCCTCGCGGCTGGCACCTTGGAAGGCGAAGTGCAGGACGACAGCCTCGCCACCTACGCCCACAAGCTGAACAAGGACGAAGCGCGCATCGACTGGAGCCGCCCGGCCGTGGAGCTGGAACGCCTGGTACGCGCGTTCAACCCATGGCCGATCTGCCACAGCACCCTCAATGGCGAAGCCTTGAAAGTCCTCGCCGCCAACCTGGCCGAAGGCCACGGCGCCCCCGGTGAAATCATCGGTGCCAGCAAGGAAGGCCTGTTGGTAGCGTGCGGGGAGCAGGCCTTGTGTCTGACCCGTCTGCAATTACCCGGTGGCAAGGCGCTGAACTTCAGCGATTTGTTCAATAGCCGTCGTGAGAAATTTGCCCCCGGCATCATCCTCGGAGTGGACGCTTGATGAACCCGCGTTTGGCCGCCGCCAAGGCCCTGGCCGCCGTGCTCAATGGCAAGGCTTCCCTGAACAGCTCGTTGCCGGTGCAACTGGATAAGGTCGAAGACCGTGATCGCGGCTTCACCCAGGACCTGGCATTTGGTACCGCGCGCTGGCAGCCGCGTCTATCGGCGCTGGCGGCCAAGTTGCTGCAAAAGCCGTTCAAGGCAGCCGATGCCGACGTCGAGGCGCTGCTGCTGGTGGGGCTTTACCAGTTGCTCTACAGCCGCGTGCCGGCCCACGCCGCCATCGGCGAAACCGTGGGCTGCGCCGACAAGCTGAAAAAACCCTGGGCCAAGGCCTTGCTCAACGCAGTGCTGCGCCGCGCCCAGCGCGAAAGCGAGGCATTGCTGGCCGAGCTGGAACACGACCCGGTAGTGCGCACCGCACACCCGCGCTGGCTGCAAAAATCCCTCAAGGCGTTCTGGCCCCAGCAGTGGGAAGCCATCTGCGCCGCCAACAATGCGCACCCGCCGATGATTCTGCGGGTCAATCGCCGCCACAACAGCCGCGATGCCTATCTCACGCTGCTGGCAGATGCCGGCATCAACGCCAGCGCCTGTGTGTACAGCCAGGACGGTATCGTCCTCGAAACGGCTGGCGATGTACGCAGCCTGCCAGGCTTTGCCGAGGGCTGGATCAGCGTGCAGGACGAAGCCGCGCAACTGGCCGCCGACCTGCTCGACCTGGCGCCCGGCCAACGGGTGCTGGACGCCTGCTGCGCGCCTGGTGGCAAGACCTGCCACATCATGGAAGTCCAGCCCAACCTGGCCGGCGTGGTGGCCGTGGATCTGGAAGCCAAGCGCCTGGTGCGGGTGCGCGAAAACCTCGCACGCCTGGGCCTGGAAGCTGAGTTGATTGCCGCCGACGGTCGCGACACCGCCACCTGGTGGGATGGCAAACCGTTCCAGCGCATCCTGCTCGACGCACCGTGCTCTGCCACCGGGGTGATCCGCCGCCACCCAGATATCAAACTGACCCGCCAACCCGACGACATCGCCGCCCTGGCTGTGCTGCAAGGCGAGCTATTGGACGCGCTGTGGCCGACACTGGAAGTCGGTGGCATCCTGCTCTACGCCACCTGCTCGACATTGCCCACCGAGAATACCGAAGTGATCCAAGCCTTCCTCGCCCGCACCAGCGGCGCGCGGGAGTTGGACATTGCCACCACGGCCGGCATCAAGCAGCCCCATGGCCGCCAGCTACTGGCGCAGGAAGGCGGGCACGACGGCTTCTATTACGCCAAGCTGATCAAGATTGCCGCTGCACGCGGTTGAATGGTTTTTAAGGGAGTGACCGGATGAAGATCATCATCCTTGGCGCAGGGCAGGTCGGCGGTACGCTGGCCGAGCATTTGGCCAGTGAAGCCAACGACATTACCGTGGTCGACACCGACGCCGAACGCCTGCGTGGCCTGGGGGATCGCCTGGATATCCGGACGGTCCAGGGCCGTGCCTCGTTCCCCACCGTGCTGCGCCAGGCCGGCGCCGACGACGCCGATATGCTGGTGGCGGTGACCAATAGCGACGAGACCAATATGGTCGCCTGCCAGGTCGCCCACACCCTGTTCCACACCCCGACCAAGATCGCTCGAGTGCGTGAAGCGGCCTACCTGACCCGCGCCGGCCTGTTCGACAACGACGCGATTCCGGTGGACGTGCTGATCAGCCCGGAGCAGGTGGTCACCCACTACATCAAGCGCCTGATCGAAATCCCCGGCGCACTGCAGGTGATCGACTTCGCCGAAGGCAAGGCGCAACTGGTGGCGGTCAAGGCTTACTACGGTGGGCCTCTGGTGGGCCAGCAACTGCGTCAGCTGCGCGAACACATGCCGAATGTGGAAACCCGCGTGGCCGCGATTTTCCGCCGCGACCGGCCGATCCTGCCCCAGGGCGACACAGTGATCGAAGCCGACGACGAAGTGTTCTTCATCGCCGCCAAGGCCAACATTCGTGCAGTGATGAGCGAAATGCGCCGGCTCGATGAGAGCTACAAACGTATCGTCATCGCCGGCGGCGGGCAGATCGGCGAGCGCCTGGCCGAGGCTATCGAAAGCCGCTACCAGGTGAAGATCATCGAGATGAGCCCGGCACGCTGCCGGCATTTGTCCGACACCCTCGACAGCACCGTGGTACTGCAAGGCAGCGCTTCGGATCGTGACCTGCTGATGGAAGAGAACATCGCCGACGCCGATATCTTCCTGGCCCTGACCAACGACGACGAGGCCAATATCATGTCGTCGCTGCTGGCCAAGCGGCTGGGGGCGAAGAAGGTCATGACGATCATCAATAACCCGGCCTATGTGGACCTGATCCAGGGCGGCGACATCGATATCGCCATCAGCCCGCAATTGGCCACCATCGGCACGTTGCTGGCCCACGTGCGGCGCGGCGATATCGTCAGCGTGCACTCACTGCGCCGGGGCGCGGCGGAAGCCATCGAGGCGATTGCCCACGGTGACTCCAAGTCGAGCAAGGTGATCGGCCGGGCGATCCGCGATATTGGCTTGCCACCGGGCACTACCATTGGCGCGATTATTCGGGATGAAGAAGTGATCATCGCCCACGACGACACGGTTATCGCCACGGGGGACCATGTGATTCTGTTCCTGGTGGATAAAAAACACATCCGCGATGTGGAGAAACTGTTCCACGTGGGGTTGAGCTTTTTTTGATCTGACGGAGAGACCAACATGCTCGAATCCCTGGAAAACATGCTCGCCAAGGGTGTGGATAACTCGCTGCTGCGCTTTGGTTTGGGCAAGGGTTATCTGGACCTGAAAGACAACGCCAAGGCGGCGGCGCATTTGCAAAAATGCGTCGAGTTCGATCCTAAGTATTCAGCGGCGTGGAAGCTGTTGGGCAAGGCGCAGGCTGCGCTGGGCGATAAAGACGCGGCACGGCAGGCGTGGGAGCAGGGGATTGCAGCGGCCCAGGCCCATGGCGACAAGCAGGCCGAAAAAGAGATGACGGTGTTCCTGAAGAAACTCGACCGCCTGGCTTGAGGTGACCCCTGTGGGAGCTGGCTTGCCTGCGATGCAGGCAACTCGGTCTTCCAGTCAAACCGAGGTGATGCCATCGCAGGCAAGCCAGCTCCCACATGTGATCTTCATGAGGGGGGGTATCAGTACCAGCGCGCCTCGCCCGGCGGGCGTTTCTTGAAGCGCTTCATGCTCCACATGTACTGGCTCGGGTAAGCGCCCACATAACGCTCCACCACCTTGCTCATCGCCGCGCAGGACGTGGCCGTGTCGGTGCTGTACATATCTTCCGGCGCCGCTTCCAAAATCACTTTGTAGCCCGAGCCATCCGGCAGCCGCAGGGCATGAAGGAATACCCCGACCGCCTTGTGACCGGCGAGCATGTTCGGCACGAACTTGCTGGTCAGCGCCTGGGTGGCGAAGAACGGCACGAAGATCCCGGCCGACTCTGCCGGCTCCGGGTCAGCGGGAATCCCCACCTGGCCGCCCTTGCGCACTTCCTTGATGACACTGAGGATGCCTTCTTTGGTGGAGGCCGCCACCCGGTTGCCCAACTGCACGCGTTGCTTGCGCAGCAGGTCATCCACCGCCTTGAGCTTGGGCGGGCGGTAGAAAATGATCGGTTTGCACTGGCTGCAATAGAAGTGGTTCAACACTTCCCAGTTGCCCAGGTGGCTGGTGATGCCTACCACGCCTTTGCCTGAGGCCAGGGCTTGCTGCAGCACTTCCAGGCCTTCGACTTCGCGCACCAGGTCGATGGAACGCTGGGCCGGCCAGATCCAGGCGCAGGCGCTTTCGGTCAGGGACTTGCCGATGTCCATCAGGCTTTGGCCGACCAGGCGCTCACGCTCGATCGGGTCCATGTCCGGGAAGCACTTGGAGAGGTTGATCCGCACCGTATCGCGGGAGCGGTTGGGGGTTTTCCACATGATCCAGCCAATGGCCGTACCCACCGCCTGGACGGCGCGCCAGGGCAGCAGGGCAAACAATCGCAGAGCGCCTACCAGCAAGGCGCCTTTTAACTTTTCCACAGGTCACTCCTGATGTTGTGCGGTGCGCAAAGTGCGCCATTCTACCCGGCGTTGACCAAGTCCGCGTAACGGTCGCAATCCTGAGTGTGGTCCATGACCATGCCCGAGGCCTGCATGAACGCATAGCAGATGGTCGGCCCGACGAACGTGAAGCCGGCTTTCTTGAGCGCTTTGCTCATGGCTTCGGCCTCTGGCGTAATCGCCGGAACCTGGCTGCGATCCTTGAAATGATTGACCTTGGGCACGCCGCCGACAAACGCCCAGAGCAACCCCACCGGGTCTTCCAGCGCCAGCCAGGCGGCGGCATTGCGCCGGGTGGCATTGAGTTTCAAGCGGTTGCGCACGATGCCTGGGTCGAGCATCAACTGCTCGATCTCGGCATCACTCAACTGCGCCAGACGCTGGGGATCAAAACCGA